>WLWD01000410.1_pt1 | contig 336513 bp, 130 predicted proteins | sample 6712731 | NCBI WGS metagenome assembly WLWD01 (sample SAMN12718690, study PRJNA576275) | sponge metagenome | isolation source: marine sponge | host: Mycale hentscheli | place: New Zealand: South Island, Marlborough, Capsize Point | collected 2014-11-01 | reverse complement strand
CCACTTTCCACTATGTCAGCTCCCCTGGTGTGTGCTGGCAGCTGATTGGTCAGTTGTTAGGGCATGCTTTCCAGCTGTTTCCATGTTAGCTGTTTTATTATCACTATTAGTTTAATCTCATACTTGTGGTCACTTGACTCTTGTATTTAGTGGTTATTTGCTCTAGTGCTTGTGGTCTACTATTCTATATCAAACTTGTCTAGCCAATATATCTAATTCTGTGTGTGTGTGGAGATAGTGTATCTTGTTAGTAAATTTACAACCCATGAGAGTTTTATATTCTAGTTTCTAATACATACACTCAGGACTGTCTCTAATTCAGGATTCACATTGGATACTTCCAGTGTCAGAACCCGCATCAACAATGAATCTACTACTACTGCTCATTTTAACTAGAATCGAGCATAGCAGTTAGAATTATATAGTATAGTAACCACTTTACTACTACCTAACTAATAATTAGTGTGGGTGTAGTCAGATCTAAACATACAGTACTTAGAAAAATGATACACAATAGAAAGCATAAATTAATTGATCAATCCACATCATAAGTTGTTACAATATCCAATTCCTGTAGATTTAACTAGATAAAAACATCTGAGGAAAATATTTTTTCTAAGATGGGTAAGAAAAGATACTTACTTTGACAAGTATAGAATATTTTAGACATCAGAAAGGTCTATATGTGTACGACAGTTGAACCCTATTGGTTGATGATGATTACCTCACTCTACTTGAAAGTACCGAGTAAAATATGTGGCTGCAATAATGAAAGCAGGAACACCTCTCAACAAGGTCTATCTGTTGTGAAACTTGTTCTAAGACTTAGTTGTGCCCATATGAAATGGTTCACATGAGTAACAGCAAAGGCATGTGTACAGCCTCCATACAATTATTTCATAAGTTTAACAATGATCTTAAACCCGCTTAGGATGCCTTCAGAGAAGCTCACCTTTTTTCACTTTTCAAATTGCACGACTTGAAGCTAAGTACCACAGGTATTGATTGCAAGCATTTCCATTCCTGCGTTCTCAATCACAAGTAACTATTGATACTGAAAATGAAAGCACCACTGTATATGGCCGCTTGTGAAGATGTTTTTACAGAAACTGATCTAATTGCTTGATGGAAGAAAAATGTTATTGAGCTTATTTAATAAGCTATGCTTTTAAAAAGGAATTGTTGGTCCAGACATCTTCAGATGTAGCGGAGAGGGTATTTTTCTATATTACAAAGATTTTTTGTGCAATAGCAGTCACTTTTGGAAGACTACATAGAATTCTTTGTAATGATGCAATTTTACTTTGCAAAACTTTCATAAAATATATTACTTTCCAGCTATTCATGTTTTAATTTATTTGTTGGCAAAAGCAGGGTTTTTTTTATTAATCGTTTAAGATAAAGAATGTGGGAAACAGCAAAAAGATTATGAAACTGTAAAACAGAGGAAAATAATGAGCTGAAAATGGCAAAATACGGCACTTCAATCATAAAATCCAAGCAAAATAAATAGAAAAATATATATTTGATAGTAGCCACCTACCCTCCCTATTCCCCCTCACCGCCTACGCTGGTAATTTAGCCACCATTACAATGAAAACAAAAAGCATATAGTGGACATCAATGAGAACTTTAAACAAATTGAGGTACTTTAATGTGGACCTGCATAATCACTCCCTTGTTACGTGCAACATTGAAGTACCCACACATCATTTCCATTAAAACACATGACTAATTGCATCTGATTCTCACACCATGCTTGCATCCTTACCACATCAACTTTAACAGACTATAGCTGATCATGCAACTATATACAAGCTAATCACTGTACCTGTAATTAACCCTCAGCGCGCGTGCGCAAGAGGGTTACAGTAGTCCTAGTGTCATTCATTCTGTCACTCTGTCTGTCAACAGGCACTTCTGGAAGGTAGGAACCAGCCAGGCTTTGAAAGCGGCATCAAACAGCAGTATTTCACGAAGTAAGTAAAGTTAATATGCCAGAATTTTGATTTTGGACTTCATTTTCCAGAAAAAAGCGAGTCTTTCCAGAGCCGTGCGATCGTAGGCTTACAGCGGGAACCGCCCCTTAAAAACGTGCTTGTCACGTGAGCCAGCTTGCAGGTTGCAAATCATTTTTAAATAGCTAACAATTACATGCATTCAGCGTGAGGTGTTGCGTTGCGTAGTTGTTGAGTGAGCAAGTAACTAACCGAATAGTCTCTGGTTCGAATCCTCGTTGACGATATTTTTTTTTTTTTAATTTTTTTTTTCATCCTGTTTTTTTTTCTTTTTTCTTTTGTCTTCTTGCCTTATTTTTTTCTTCCTACTGTTTTCCTTTCATTTCCTCTTTCTTTCCTGTACTGTTTTTCTTTCTTTCTTCTTCCTTTTTCTTTTCTTCCTACCTATTTTCATTCATTCCTCTTCTTTATCATACTAGCTAACTAGCGCTGAGGGTTTGCACTTCAGTGCTCTAGTTGTAATAGTAGCCGACACATCCACTCCATTCATATCAGGTACCACACATGTGTACACTCCCAGAGGTCCTGATGGAGTACCACCTACTATGGCTAGTCTCACTTGTTCAGTGAAGAGGACACGATAAAATACATTAGTAGCAGTGCCAAGTGCATTAGCAGCAGGAATTAAGGTGTTATTAGGATCTAACCAGCCACCAATACCTCCTCCATTAGGATTATCACTACCTCTACAACACTGAGTATTGACATTAGTAGTGACACAAACAAATGTAGATCCAGCATCTGAACGATCTGATGGTTGTTCTCCAATATTAGTGATGTTAATAGAGGTCCCAGGATTGTAGATAACACCACTCAGTGAGAAGTACAGGCCAGTGGAAGGAGGAACTAGTAACACACAAGATATCTCAATATGTGCAGTAAACCTTCCATTACTAAATGACCAAATGACAAGCACATATTAAATACAAATATTCTTACCTTGTGTAAATACAGGATAATAATATTGTGATGACAAGATTGCAACCATTAGCACATAAACAACCCACATGTCCATCACCACTGCTCTTACTAGCTCCTCTACTGGCTTGCTTCTGAAGTAGGTATTTTATACAGATAAACACAAGTTGTCACAATAGTACAAACCTATCTTATAGTGAAAATTGAATAACTATATTATATAAGCCATGGCTGGGGCTCTACGTAGCAGAAATATAACAAAAAATGGCCAGTAAAAATTATGAGCATGTTTATGAATAATATAAGATGGATATGGTGTAAGTCTGTGTGTATATAATGAGTTCTCTAGAGATTATGGTTCACTACACAAATAATACAAATATATCATCATTAGACACCACTCATTAGTCACCATAAGTCTAACACTGCAGAGGTGATTGAAGGTGATTCAAAATGGTGGGGGGGGGGGGTTTAAAGGAGGGACATCACGTACTGCACACCACTATAATCTTATAAAACTGTTTTCTATTTCATAGAGTAAAGTAAAAGTTTTAAGCCATAGTGAAAATTGGATGGAAAATTAAATGATCTAAACGTTTAAAACTGATTAAGTTCAATTAATTTGTTCCTTAAATTGTTTTATTATTATAAATCCCTCAGCAATGTCATCAGGACCACTGGCAAAAAAAATATTATTACAGTAACCATTAAGTAATTATATGCCTAACAATAGCAAATACTAAGACTAACCACAGCTCATTAGATGGCCACCATGAATGAACCCAGGACCTCTTGGTTAACCACAAGCGCTCTGCTGCTTAACCATAGATAGAAAACGCGTTTTCTATCTATGGCTTAACCACAACCGCTCTGATGAGCTACGACATCCAGCAGGCAAACAAACACTCCAATTCTGTATTTATACTGTTAAGGGGTACTGCTATGGTGCTACAGTCTTAATCTCAGTATAATAATACAGAATTGGAGTGTTTGTTTGCTGGGCTGGATGTCATAGCTCAGTGGCAGAGTGCTAGTGTAAGCAAGCGGTCGTGGGTTCGATTCCCGGTGGCGGTGGCGATGAAATTTTTTAAATTCTGTATTGTTAAAAAAAAAGCCTGTGAAAGAGAGAGAATATATCTAACGAGTAAAAGAAGGCTAAGAAAGAAATTATGCAGAAACAGCTCATAGGTCATTATAAGTCTAACATTAACAAGTAGCTAATCTGACTTACTTCAAAGTTTCGATGAAGCAATTAAATACTTCCACAACTTCTATGAAGTGTGCAGTTGCCAATGAAGTTGATACGCCGTTTGCGCCCAATCTAGGGCATATGACACAATTAGAATGGAAGAATAATTCTTTACCAGAGCTTTTACAGTGACTAAAATACGGGCGTGAACGGAATTGAGCAAAGCCCCTTGGAGGTATAGAGCTCTGTTGGAAGTCAAGGATGATTGAATACTTGAAGAAGATGGACGGGGTAGCAAAAGCGAGATACTTAGAAAAACTGAAGCTGACAGACCTGGATGAGAAGGGTGACCCTTATGACCCTCAAAATAGGTCGAAATTTGTGGATGAAATGAAGTTCTGGCCCGCCATAGCTAGAATATGGACATATTTTTTGCTACTATGTAGAGCGACCAGGTGTTTATACTAGACAGCAATTAATGCAGTGGAAAAGTTTGGAAGCCTTTAACTACTTTCAGAATGGTCATGGAAGGGATATTCTTGGTTGGAATGTCTCCAGTGCTTACTGTGTTGTCATGGCGTGGATTTAGTGCACTGAAGCCCAAGGGCCGTGGCACGAGTCAACCCCAGCCAGAATTCACCAGACAAAGCTCATTATGCCTGGATAGCTACCAAAATGAATGGGGAAATAATCACTCTTCATTGTATATATTGTATGGCTGGGTAAAGTAGCACTTTGATCAGCAATGATTGCATTATTTAGTAGTGGGTGAAGTTTATTTCCACTGATAGACTCGGAGAGGGCTTCTCACATGCAGCAGCGATTCTATTCAAGATAGAGTATGCTGTTAGAAATGGCTACACATCTGTGACGTCTAACCAATGTGGTTGGAATAAAGTGTTCACACAAAAGGTAAACCAGGCTTTCTAAACTGAACTTTCCATATAATTTTTTCATCCATTTGTTCCAGGCTTTCTAAACTGGGTTTTCTTAGCTCAGTTAAAGTTAAGAGTAAATTATGTGGTACATGGTGCCTCTCGTCCACATGCACACATACACAAACACTGAAATTTTAGCTGAATTTGATGTACTTCCTTCACTACTGAAATTATTTATATCACGCGATTTCTTAATAAAGTGATAAGTAATGCTTATCGGCTCTACATTAATATTGTAAAGTGTTCCTTACTTTCTAAAGTCAAAATTGGAGTACTTGATGTAGATAATACTGATTCATTGAGGACAGCATTAGAACAGGGACGACTAATAATATAAAATGTAACTTCAGCTAGGTAGACTCGTTGAAGTGCATCATTGCAATTTAAAGAGAATATTGGTTCTGTAGTTGTAAATCAGTCAGATATACATGCTCTGACCAGATACTCACAAGATTGAGGAATATCATTAATACTACCAATAGGCGAGTCATCGCTACTACGGATGCTAATACTGTTAGCTCTTATTCTGGTTTAAAGATTGCCAAGCTATGCAAGGCAGAAGACCCGCAGGTGTATAGACTTTATCAGAAATATATCAATTTCAATAGCATAAATTCTCGGCCTTGTGGGCCTTCTAGTGCAAGTGATGTGAATGACAGTAAGCCAGAGGAGGCAGTGAATATATACATACATTACATTACAGGAAATGAAAGAGTTCAAAGTGTGAAAAATTGTTCAGGGGTGGTAGAAGTTTTCCCAGGGCAGCCGTAGGTGTTGATAGACTGTTGAAGAAATAACCTGTTATGATTCTATGAGCAGAGTAAGGAACCAAGAAGTAAACCAAAGACAAGTAAAATTAATATCAGGGAAGAAGGACTTGAAGTAAGGATAAGAACCAGGTACACTGAATTGAGACATGGGGAAGGTCACGGAAGAAAAACAGTTTACTGAAACAGAACATAAGTGTAGGTCAAGAAAAGTAATGCATTGAAAAGCAAAACATAACAGCATAAACATAAAAGGGGAATAACATTTCACTGACAACCAGTAGCACGATTGGGAATCATAAGTTCAATGTAATACTGTGTGTTTAGAGGTCTTAAGTAACAAACTAAAGAGAGCTCAGAGTAACACAATGTATGTAACAGAACAAAACAGAACAAAATAAATAAATAACTGAAAGTGTGTACGACAGCAAACAAAACTAAGAACAGAGGGATAACTTAAAACCACATAACAATTAAATTTAAAGAGTAACTTAAAGAGCAAGTCTTAGGCAAGGTACCCAGCGAGCGGGGAATCGGAGGCCGAAGATGACCCGCTCACTTCTGTATTATTAATGCTTCTGTTACCCTCTTGTGTAAAAAAATTGTGACTATTTCTATAACTTTCAATTCACTTTAGTTAACTCTATACGGCTTTGTGACATTTTCCATGCATGTACGGAGACACTATTTTTATCATCCATTAGATTAACGCTTCAAGCTCTACTCCACCTAGAACCTGTTCCTGTCAAAACTTTAGCGTCAATGTTGATCCACCTGGACACCATTCCTATCAGAACTTAAGCATCAATGTAGGTTGACCCATCGGCTATGTGCATTTTCTTGTTGACAATGTAATTGTTCATTTTATTTAAACCGTCATAGCTACCTCACTACCGAAGAATGCTTACTAGCTGAAACATATTGTGAATTTCTATATCTATTATAATTTTAATTTTCTAATTTTATGCCTACACTTAATATTCTCTCTTGAAAAAATAAACTGTCTTTTTTCCAAGAGGCTATAAAACTGTTTTGCTATGAGAGTAAATTCCTTGTACAGAAACTTAATATTTAATCTAATACTTTTCTAACTCTACTAGCTGTTATGATAATAGTTAGTGAACAACACGTGACCCAGAATCCACACTAATTGTTACTTATTAAACCAGTTACCTAGCTAGTATAACTATAACTAACCACGACTAAATCTAATGCCATCTAGCAAACATAGCAAACAATTAACAACAGGTTGCAACGTTTTTCAACTTACTAGATTCATTGTAAAGTACGGATAAAGGTACAGAACAACTTCTTGAACTAAAGTTGTTTTTATAGCGCTATATTGTCGATTAAGGTGTGGCTTCAATGCTTCCTGCGTAACAGATTTGTTATTTTGCGACGACGCATTATTACAGATGCGATTAGGAGGTTGCTTATATATCCTGTCATTTAATTTCAGTTTTACCTAATTTTGTGAACAAGTGAGAGATCTAATGTTTTAGAAAGCACCACCACCACTACAATAATGCTGGGCTCTTCCCCACGTTGTATAAAATTTGTTCATGATTATTAGTTGAAAACATAGTTAGCTACCAGTCACTAGATTTACATGGCTACAGCATATTATTAGCAAACAGTTTCACAATAATCATAGCAATAGAATAAATATTTTATAGTAGGGTGTAGAAATAGAATTTACAGTACAATCTAATAGATAGCAAACATAAAAATTGACGGTAATCAGATTATTGTTAAAGTAGCAAAATAATAACTCTAAAAGCAATCATTTGTTGGAGTACACTTTATAGTGTCAAGTAGGTAGAGTGGTCAGCACATAAGAAATTGGTATGCTGAATAACGTTTTTTTGCCAAGTTCATTTGATTATCAAAATACCAACAAAGAAGGAAGCAAAAAAGAAGAAAGCAGTTGAGGAAATCTAAAGGAATTCTTGCACCACTGTTTATAATATGGTTATATTCATGCAATAAAAAAGATTTAATAGACTTACTAAACTAAATATAATGTCTAATGTGTGTGCATTTTTTAAAGAAAATTTTCAATATTTGTATATATTATTATGTTTCAAATGTACTACAGAAATACAGCAAGATGTGACATTATACATTGATTTCTGAATATTAATTTAGAATGGAACTACTTGTCTTAATTTGTTCGATACAAAAAAATTATCTAAGGTTATTAATAGTAAATCTTTTACATAAAAGTTTATTAATTGAATTATGAAGTTTAATATTGTTTGCAAACTGGCCTAATAACCAATGAAAGCTTATATCACTAGAGTGTTTATTAAAGCACTGTAAACAAAACGATTTTCATACCAAAGAAAATAGCCAGTAATTATATTATTAATGTCATAGATAAGACAAGGTGTTATGACACATACTGTAAATTCCGTTGGCTTTATCTTATCAGAATTTCATCAGTCCTTAACATCTCACTTATTGCAAAGGTTAATACTTGAGATATTATGCACCATGGATAAGAACTGTACTTTGGCTTTAACAATGTCAGTGACTTATGTTCAATTGCCTGCTGTAAATCAAAGGTTATGAATTAGTTGCAATAATATAACAAATTGTTCTTATTTGATTAAAATTTTTTTTTTAATTATGACTCAAAATATTAAGTAATATTACTACAAAATTGAGATTCTTCTTACACATTAATAAAACTTTTTAACTATTATAAAAATAACTTCATACAATAAAATAGATATTAATGATTCCGTCATTCTAGGCTGAAAATAATTATAATAATAGCACATTTTTCTCGTTCTAGCAGCCAATAATTGTGACAGGCTCTGCGAAAAGGTACAAATTCGCGGTATAGTAAATGTATGGTAACAGTCAAAAAGCCGAGTACTACTTAAAAATTCAAAAAAAATTTTTTTTACCTCACAGTAATCTTTGGTCTTTCCTCTAACTGTGCGCCAAATTTGAATGCTGAATTCCACCAGCTAGTGACCAAACGAAGCGCTTGAAAAACCTTGCTTCAACTAGAGAAACGCGTGAACGGAAATTACAATTAAATGTTACGCGGAGATCGCACGGAAGAAATACGGAAGGTAGGGGAAATTCCCCCTTGATTAGGGGAAGCTGCTCATTATTCTCTTGAGGCTACAATAGAGGATTACTTCACTGTTCCTGACCCTAATTAAACAAGTTCAGATAATTCTGACTCTGATAAAGACAACAATACTGGTAAGAATTTGTATTAGATGACAATAATCATAATAAGCATATTAATTTAATTTACCAATAAAAAACCTACATTATGATATTGTTACAGATTGTGAAATGGATGATGTGCATGAAATGGATGCTGATTTACTATAATGATAATATTCGCCAGTTCTGCTCTGATGAAGATAAAGATATCACCTGTCCTTTACCAAGTGTCCTTTACCAAGTGTCCCCAAACTGATTAGCCATGAAAACAGCCCAGCTCCTGAAATTTCTCATCCAACAGAATCCCCTGTAACAGCTTCTCCTCCACCTAAGAAGCGCCGCTGTGGCTTGTGCAGACAGAAAGGCCACAACAGCAGGTCCTGCCCAAACAAGAATTAATAACAATATCTGCATATCAATGTTTACTCTCTTTGCATGTATTTCATTTTTCATTGTGCATTACTGTATAAAAATTGAGCACAGACACTCACAAAAAACATTACTTAACAAGGACAAAACTATTAACTTGGTACTTAACTGAGCCAAAAGCTTAGAACTGAATTGTGTACTGATCCTAATCTTAATATCCCAATACCTTAAACATGGAGTGTAAAACTTTACTGAAAGCCTAGTACTTTAAATTATTTACCTAGATGAACAAGCATTAATCTTGTAAGTAGAAGGCCCATCTGAATTATCGCATAGCATTGATTTACTTTGCTCAGTAAACATATACTTAAAGCTAACTCAGGAAAAAGCCTAACTGACTTATGAAACGGCCTTAACTTGACTTATTTACCTGGATAGCTAAACGGCTGAATACACACAAAGTACTTTAAAAACTCACCAATTTTTTTCTTCGTTAGAAATTAAAGTACTGCCTTTCGCGACAAGTTTAGAACGTTTTCTTGTTTACTTATCCATGCATGTTTAGATAACCACACCCCTTGTTGATTAAGCTTAGAAACCACACCCTTACGTGACACGGACGTATCGCGGATTTTTGGTTCAAAACAGGAAGTTTACATTGAAGTCGCGTTATCTCGGTTTAAACGTTTCTATCCCTCTTAGTAGGAAAAAGCGCTGTAACTCAGCAATTAAGGACATTCAAGTGCTTCTTTTGGTATCAAAATAGAGGTAATTTCCTGGACTTTTATCTGATAATATAAAATCATTTTACATTTTTTAGCCAATTTGTACCTTTTCCTAGAGCCTGTCAATTGTTAAGTTTTAAGTAACATGCTGTTAGAACGAGAAAAAATTGCTATTATAATAAATATATTACTTATTGCATAACTCAGTGTACCATATGTGTAGGTATTACTCCAGATGTGTAAGTAATTTTGCGAATTTATAAGGCAAGTAATAATACATGCAAGTCAAATGTCATTCCATTGGTATGATGAGTATAATATTGTGTATTATTTAAAGAATTATTTTCTAATGTAGTAAACATAAAGAGAATGTTTTGCCATACTACATTGTCCTGAACTACACATGGACATGTTGAAGTGGTCAGTATGCAGTGTTCACTTTCGGAAATAATGAACCCTTGCATGATGCAGAAATACTCAAGGAACATAATATGCATTGTATAAATGATATTATACTAAAAGTTTTATTAAAAAATTGGATGAGCACTAAAGTTAGCTACTCACCTAATGATTCTTATAAAGTAGAGCACTTTTAGGATGCTAGTTTCAAGCATATTTACAAACATAAAACACAACATAGAAGTGACTGACATAATTTATAGGAATAAACTGAAAGTAAAAATAAGAAACAAAGTGATTGATTACATGACTACATGACTACATCAAGAACATTCCATCATATAATTTTCCATCCATTTTGTTCCTGGCTTTTACAGTTAAAGTTAAGAATAAATTATGCGATACATGGTGCCCCCAAACTCCGCCCCCACCACCTTTAATTAGAACTGTACTTTGGCTTTAACAATGTCAGTAGTAATAGCAGAATAATGTCTTCAATGACTCATGTTCAATTGCCAGCTGTAAAGCAAAGGTTATGAATCAAAATATTGAATAAAATTTTTTTTTAATTATGACTCAAAACATTAAGTAATATTACTACAAAATTGAGATTCTTCTTACACATTAATACAACTTCAAAATCTATCAGCAATAAAAATATAATATTATTAAAATATACGTCATGCAGAATATAGATAACTATACATAGCTATAAGATAAAACACAAGAACAGGAAATTCAATTAGTTCAGTTGACCATATGCAGAGTTTCCTTGTAGCTTAATATTATTTGAAGATGTATATTTCTTGTCCAGTTTGATTTCATCATAAACTACTGGATTAGTTGGATTATCACATTTCACTTTGTTAGAACGAACTCGCTTTTTCTTAATCAAGTATTTGGTCATTAATAGTATACATATACAGACTACAGCTCCTGTGATATTTCCTAATACAAATGAAGTCACACTAGCTGCAACTGTATACAAAAATCATTTGATTAGTATAAATTAAATTGTAATGACAAGCAATCAACTTGTATGTGTTGTTACACAATGTTGATAATAATACAGAAACAATAGCATGCAAAATACTAAATATTGGTTATAGTGGCATCTTTATATATCAATAAACTTGGTTCAGAGATGAGGGGTAGCGGTAGCCTCATTATTCTTTCCTCCCCCTCCCCAGATTCTCCCTTTTAATGTGTTCTGTAAGGTAATGGATTGGAAGCTAATGTATGCAACAGTCATGCTTCTAAGTCAAAGATCCATTTTAAAGTTTTGATAGTCATTCAGCTATCAATGACAAACTATTGTATAAATAATTACATACAATAAAATATATATTAATGATTCCATCATTCTAGGCTGAAATTATTATAATAATAACACATTTTTCTCGTTCTAGCAGCCATTATATAAAATATATTACTTATTGCATAACTCAGTGTAACATATGTGTAGGTATTTTCGCAAGTTTACAAGTCAAATGTCATTTCCATTGGTATGATGAGTATAATATTGTGTATTATTTAAAGGATTATTTTCTAATGTAGTAAACATAAAGAGAATACGTTGCCATACTACATTGTCCTGAACTACACATGGACATGTTGAAGTGGTCAGTATGCAGTGTTCACTTTCGGAAATAATGAACCCTTGCGTGTTGCAGAAATACTCAAGGAAAATATTCATTGTATATACAAGAGTATAAACTAAAAGTTATTTAAAAAATTGGATGAGCATTAAAGTTAGCTACTCACCTAATTGAGATGATAATATACTCGTTTCAGGCTCCTTAAAATTCTGTGTAGAAAATTCTCTAATTGCTGTATGAGTTGTCATTCTATTTCTAGTGGTACTTGATTTGTCTGTGTTCTTGACATCAGTGTTATATGTAAGTATATCTTAACATAAGACCAACGGTAACATTTGTGATAACATGATAACATAATAAGTGACAAAATAAATATTTTTGATATTATACAATAGTGTAGTATAATACTTCTATATTAATCACTGTTACTGTTTGTATTAATCAATTATTTTTGACTTCTTGGATAAAGAGGAAAAAATTGATGATTCTTATTAAGTAGAGCACTTTTATGATGTTAGTTTTTCAAGCATATTTACAAACATAAAACACAACGTAGAAGTGACTGACATAATTTATAGGAAAAAATGAATGTAAAATTAAGAAACAAAGTGATTGACTACATTATAATCGAGAACTTTCCGTCATATAATTTTCCATCCATTTGTCCCTGGCTTTATAAACAGTTTTCATTAGTTCAGTTAAAGTTAAGAATAATTTATGCGATACATAGTACCCCCCACAATTCACACACACTGAATTTAGTCACTTCTTCACTCATGAGGCTATTTATATCACTAATTTGTTCATGAAGTGGTAAGTTATGTTGATCGTATATACAATATTAAATATAACATTATAAAGTGCTTCTTACGTTCAAAAGTCGAAATTAGAGTACTTGATGTAGTTGATACTGATTCATTGATAACAGCATTAGAACAGGGACGACTATTAGTATAGAGTGTAACTTCAGCTAGGTAGACTCGTTGAAGTTCATTAATTAAACATAAAGATATTATTGGTTCTGTAGTTATAAATCCATCAGATACACATGCTCTGACCAGATACTCACAAGATTGAGGAATATCATTAATAGTACCAATAGGCGAGTCATCGCTACTACGAATGCTAATACTGTTAGCTCCTATTCCTCTCATTGAACAGCTAAACATTACAACTTCAATAGTTCCTACACCCACGTAATTTGCTATTCCATTAAAATTAAATGTAATAATAGTAGATGTAGATGTGTTGAGTGTTAGTAGTTGAGTTGCCCAAATGTCTCCATCTAGTCCAGTTAGTGTGGGAGTAATACCATCAAATAAAACACTACTACGTGGAGTATTACATACTCTACCAGAATCTGACACATCAGAACAATGACCAGTGACAGATGAGCCTCTCTCTGATAGAGCAGCAGGATTCACTGAATAGGAACCTGGATAAACTATTAAACAATGAAATGTATACTATTGATTTTCTTAGTAAGTTGGGCTAATGTATTAGCTGCATTTGGTCACTTTACGCTTCAGTGAGACTTTAATGTGTGACTATTATACTTTTAACTTTTAGAAAGACATAGTTTGGATAAATTAACACAAATCACTTAAGCATATTGAAGGAAAAATTAATACATTATATTTCTTGTAGTACATAAGAAAATATAAAATTGATGCAATGCAAGGTAAGAAATCAAATGGTTGTATATTGCTTAGTCAAACTTTGCTTAGCAAATAATGATTGTTAAATATCAAGGAATAGAAGAAATTGTTTTTATTTATAAATATTTACCTTAACATTTAATTAAATACATCATAATACATACTTTCTATAAGCACATTAAAAAAAACTTACCCTGGGACAAGGTAGGAATTATTTGGACAGCATACACCACAGTAATAATCTATTACAAACAAAGAAGACATTTTTATTGATTTTGTGATAATTTTAAAAATTAAATAAAAAATAAAATTACACAAGTGCACAAACAGGCAAATATATTTTATAACTTACAAAAATACATAGAATAAACATGAATATAAATTGAAAGGGTAAAGTTTTCTATTAATTTTGAATCGTTACTTTAATTACATAATAATTAAAATATAACTAATTATCATGGAAGACTTAAGTATAATAATTAAGCATAATAATGTTGGTGGCTGTTGGCTGAGATGGGAAGAAACTTAACATGATTTTGATCCTGATTGCTAACTAAAGGTTTCTGCAGTATCATCATCCTGGAGATTAAACTTAGAAATAACTAGTGGTGGGGCCCATAACTATGTCAAATAGCATATTAACTTACCTCAGCCACTAATTAGAATAGAATGGAACTCTCGTAAGTTATTTTAGTTTTAACTGCGCCCGTGAAAGAGTTCAAAGCGCTAAACAAATTCAATTTCTAGGATGATACAGGTAATGATCAATAAACCAGAGGAATATTTTTAGTTATGTCTGGGACGGAGTCGAACACTGAGCTAACACGAAAATACGAGAGGGTCAACGTACAAAATGACATACATACGTCCAAACATATACAAACTAGTGATATGCTTGAGCACAAAGGTGAGTGAGCCAGTGCACAAACAAATTACTTCAAAATAATCTATCAGTCCATTTGTGACCATATACTCTAGCTAGCAAGTACAGAACCACTTATTGACCTTAATTTCCCGAGTACTGGTATTTTCTGTAGTCTCTAATATATGTCATTCTGACTATCTGAATTACCAGTATCTTATGACAGCATGTGCTCACAGTACTAAAAAAGCCGAATTTTTATTATGTCTAGTGGTAAAAGGTTTCTATACCATAGTAACCATTTGCCAAAACATTTTGTGACTTAAAAAAACAAGAAGTTCTAAAGAATTACTGCACAGTATAACACCTAATTGTGTCTTGTAGCATTCAGAAACAACCCAATATGAAGGGGTACATAATTAATTTCTTTGGATGATACGGGAACGCTAAAAGAAAAAGATTCTGTCTAGTGGAGTATGGGAAGGAATAAGCACAAAAATGTGAGGGTCAAAGTAAAAATGACATATGTACGTCTATATATATATACACATTCTAGTGGTGTGCTTAATTCATGCCAGACCGTATAATCACAGTTGACCATTAATTTTAGCAAACACAAATACCAAATTACACTCTTACCTGAGTAATGTTAACTTCTGTAGTATCAAACTTGAGCAATTCTGACTAACCTAAATTACCAGTAACTCTTGAACAACGTCTCAGCTACAAAATAAATAGGACAGTGTTATTTTTGTAATATTAGCCAACAAATATGGAATTATAATAATAGGAAAATTGTTTTCTTTTTAACAGCCAATATTTTTTATTATAACTAAACCTGACGTTTCGACTTCTTGCTAAAGTCCCCTTCAGGAGTCAACTGAGGTCGAACTCTCCGTGGTGATATAACGCAAAGTAAACAGCAAGATTTCTGGAGGGCATGCTTACTGTTTATTATATCCTGGAGGGTGATTTGCAAGCAGCATGGACAGCCAGCAACCTGGAAGCTCTAAACCTTTGTCTCTGTTAAACTTGTTGCTGTCAGGTGTTATTATCGGAGAGATCGACCTCAGTTGACCCTTGAAGAGGACTTTGGCAAGAAGTCGAAATGTCGGGTTAAGTTATAATTAAAAATATTAGCTGTTGATCTCGCTCGCACTGACTACGGCAGTTCGGAAGGGCAGCCCGAGTTGTAAGTTCGGGCCTAGCTGTGTAGCCAGTGAGGGGATCGAAAATGGAGGACTTTGCTGCCCTTGTCATCTGCCCGGTACAAGGCTCGCTGTCCGGATGGCGACCTTGTGGCAGTAACTTCCATGGACGTTGGAGTATCGAGTGGAGGACTCGGTCGTAGCTTAGGTCCGAATAATCAGATAGCTAGGGTGGGTGGGTAACTACAACTTCACTGGTTTGATAACTTCAAAACTATAGGAACTATAACTGAGAACTAAAATGAAAGAATACAATACTTATAACAACTGTTGTCATGCGCATAAACCGCGACTGGCCGTGAGCGGTCAGCGAGGCTTTACAGAAATAAAGTGCATGCATAGTTTAGTTTCTTCGGAATGTTCGTTGAGGTTGCATTAGGCCCGCACAGCTGTTAAAGAGAAATATTTTCAAATTATTTCAACCGAGAATGACTGAATCATTGAAATATGGAATTACTACTTGCCTCAATTTCCTGTGTATTGGTAACTTCTGTGGTTACAAATTTAAGCTATTTTGTCATCTGAATTACCAGTAATTCTTGACAACAAACTCTCAGCTACAAAACAAAGACCATTAATTGTAGCGAACAAATACAAAATTACTTTCTTACCTCATTTTCTTGAGCAATAGTAACTTCTGTAGTATTAAATTGAAGCCACTCTGACTATCTCAATTTACCAATCACTCTTGAAAACAAACTCAACTGTGAATAAAAAAGGCCAGAGTTATTTTTGTAATTCTAACTTATAGTTACTAGTCGCAGTAACTTTTTTGGACTTGAAAAAAAAAGTGTTTTGTAGGAATTATCTCACAATTAGGAGCCCAAGTTTCAAGTATACATATAACATATACCCAATTTTGCATTATCCACCCCTAATACTGTCTTGCTCGCTCCATTCGCTCACCAATAATTGATTGACTATAGTAGCTGGTGTTATAGTAGTGGATTTGAGCAAAGCAAACCGAAATAAACTACAGTTTTCCCAAATTATACTTCAAACACGGTGAGATTGTTATGGTTGTGAAAGTGATGATGTCAAAAGTCTATCTATATTTGTTATTCTCTTTGCTATGTAGACTAAAAATATCCAAAATTATTAAACTATATTGAGTATGCAATAAAGTTAAAACCCTGTCTTAGCATTTATGGGATTCACTGTTGTTAAGTATTAAAAACATTTTAGCCTTTGTATGTGATAATGCTTATTTTAATCCTATTTATTTTTCTAATTATACCAACACATAATTCTCCCTTGAAAATTTAATGGAGTGATCTAATACAAAATCTAGAAAATGTTTAGCTATGTGTATAACTACCTTTTTTATATACTCACTTAATATTTCTCATTCTTTCATTATAATTCTGATAATTTTCTAACTCTTCTATGACTCAGATAATACTTAGTGAACAACAAGGACAGTTATCTAGCTAGTTTAACTATTAGATAACCCATGACTAAATCTATAAATTCTGTCTAGCAACATCCCCCACATCTGACAATGTAGTCTTAAGATATTCAACTTACTAGATTCATTATAATAAATAAGCACCAAGAGATGAAGTTGAGTAATTCTCAATCAGAACCACTTGACTACAATCGTTTATGCCGCTATACTGGCGAATGAGGTGTGGCTTCAGGGATTCCTACGCATTATGTACGGTGAAGCCAATTTCACCTTTGACCTTAACAGCGCAAATTCCCCGTCGTTCCTAGAACATTAAACCGAAATGGCTGGGTGTACTTTAAGCCTGTGGAAAACTGGTATTCGAGGATTGATTGCAAGGAAAGCTAGAGAAATTACAAAACCCACATTGCAACCTATTATTATACTAATCATAATAATATATTATAATCCTTATTTAATTGCATAATAGCAGCAAACTAATCGAAGAAGTAAAGTCACATCATTTAACTTCACACATACAAAATAAGTTGCAAAAGTGATACTTTTACAAATGAGATATTAAAAAAAAAACAGTAACAAAAAGTATGATATCCAACATAATATTCACATGAATTTAATAATGAATGTGCATATCTGTAGAGTGTTCACAGAGCAAGGCTACATATCTTGAGTCAGAACATGGATCAACCAAAGGAGGATAACGAACAGGCTGCTTCTTCTGTCCCATTAAGTGCAAGTTGTCACCATTTCATAAAGGGAAACTCCTTTTACATTACTGCAGAATGCTACATTAAAAAATCACTGGTAAATACATCATTTCTCATATGTAAGTTTTAATTAATAACCCCCCCCCCCCCCAATGTTTCAAATTTTTAGCAGACTGCTAACAAACGTATGTACGTGAGCTTTATATGGAATGTTATTCTTTTGTGGTCAAGTTTGTGACAACCATTTGTGCATTAGAACTATTTGCGATAAGAATAATTGCCATTTTGAATCATGGCCTCCTGGTAAAGGCAGCTTCACTGATGATAACCACAAACCATTTGACTGATGCCTTGATTGTACGAATTTCTCCCAGCAATATGTGTAGACCATTATCTAGACCAGGTGCACACTCTGTATATATGGCAAGAGAGTCAGACAAGCAGAAAGCAAAATGATTCCTGACAACTTCACACTCTATGGCATTTTTTTGTTTCGTCTCACTTAACCACATCAATTTAACCACACCCACTCGTTCATTTTATTAGTGAAATTTATTTATAAAAAAGACAATTATGAAATTAATTCTCAATCAAATGAACCAATAATTTTATTAACCCAAGAATCACTCCAAACAATTCAATACAAGCACATTAATTATAATTACAATGCAAGTGATATTTTTAGAAACAATCAGTAGGTTCATGTCAAATTAATAACTTTTTAAATGTAATTATATGATGTAGAGTGTCTATACTGCATAGCTAACATAGCTACTTAGATACATAAAGTAAACATCACAATAACAAAAACCAAAAACTAAAAAAATAAATAATTAAAATTAGAACTTACAAATGCCTGGTCTGCTCCCATGGCAGTAATTGCTTTATTTTGTTTAAAGGATATTAAGCATGTGTAGCAAAAAAAAACTACATCAGCTGAATCCTTATAGTGTAATGGTCACTTCTGAAGCCAACAATACTGGAAGGAGATCTGAGCTATGTTTATTTTTCCAAAGTTCGTTGTGGAAAACTAAAGGAAGTCCAAGATTCCCAAATCACACAGCCTTTCGAGATTCCCCATCCACATAAGCCTTTCAAGATTCCCCATCCACACACGCCTTTCAAGATTCTCCATCCACACAGCCTTTCAAGATTCTCCATCCACACAGCCTTTCAAGATTCCCAATCCAAATAGCCTTTCAAGATTCCCCATCCACACAGCCTTTCAAGATTCCCCATCCACATAGCCTTTCAAGACTCTCCATCCACACAGCCTTTCATGATTCCCCATCCACACAGCCTTTCAAGATTCCCCATCCACATAGCCGTTGAAGACTCCCCATCCACACAGCCTTTCAAGACTCTCCATCCACACAGCCTTTCAAGATTCCCCATCCACATGCCTTTCACGTGCAGGAAGTTCCAAGTAATTACTCGTACATACAAGTGGGGAAGGTATAACAATTGTGTTCATTTAATTTATCCATATACATGTATGTGTGTATGCATGTGTGTGTGTGTAGATGTGACCAAAATCTTTGGCAAGGCGGTAGATTTACAAAAAATTTGAAATACTTTATACTTATTCGCAAGCTTTGAAGATAATGGCACTGATACTTTTCAAGCTTAAGTTTACTCGCAATACTGCACACAATTCTGATTTTTGTTGGTGAATCTGATGTACTTTGCCAACAATATTTGGCTAGCCGGGTTAACTGTCACATTTATTAATTGTATATTTCCCTACAGTATATCACTTTCAGACTTGCATTGTGCTATTTTGGTGAAATTTACATTTAGTTTTATTACAATGAAGGAGTAGTATAATACTGTAATTGGCTAGTGAGAAACTATTAGAGGATATAAGATGAGAAAAATTCAGTGGTGTGAACAGTAAAGCAACACAATGCTGCTACTAGGTGCAGTCTATAAAAAGCAGTGGCAATCTCAGTTAACTTTTAGCTTTGTAGTGTATGCAGTGGTGAAAAATTGGTTCTTTCAGCGATTCAGTCATTCTCGGCTGAAATAATTATAATAATAGCAAATTTTCTCATTTTAACGACCATGTTAATTAAAATTTAACATGACATTTTGACTTCTGGCTAAAGTCCTCTTCAGGGGTCAACTGAGGTCGAATTCTCCATGCTGATATAATACACAATGTAAACAGCCAGATTTCTGGAGGGTTTTTTCCATTTGAAGCCGAATCTTCTTCAAAGATAGACATTTACTATTTTATTAGTCATAATAATAATAATAATAATAATATTAATAATAATAATAATAATAGTAATAATAATAATTTAGCAGAGTGAGCAAAGCTGTATACTAATGAGTTTGGGATATTATATGTCTTCTTTCCAATTTGCATAGGCGTACGTGGACCCTTTATGTTTCCACAGGCGTTTGCATACCCTTTTCTACTAATGTGCCTGCATGTGTCATGACGTTCCATGGCAATATTAGCAACAACCATATCTTTCTACTGATCATTTATATCAAAACTACATTAGCTAACTTACAAATAGCTATAGCTTTACTTTACCGTTTATTATCAATGGGTTTGTTAGTGCTTGTGACTGAATTTATGCTAATGCTAATTGGTGTGATAGGCTTCAAGGCAAACTTTATACAGTTTAGATTCGACCAGTTCTTTGACTCACCCTAGCAAGAACAAATTATTTTGTGTAGGCTGTTATTAAAAATGGCACTTACCACCTGCGATTTATCAACTACATTTAATTTTAGGATGTTCAGTAACCCTAGCACAAATATCCACCAAAATAATGTCAGCAGAATATTCTGCAAAATGTTATTTCAATTACTCTTTAAAGTGTTAAAGAAATTAATTATTAAAGCTGCACTGTTATTTGCTGGGATACTTATTGCTTACTTGTACTAGATTGCAAGATATCTGATTATATTAGTAATTCAATCACATGTTCAAGCAAGTGTCACCAACAGCGAACCACTTTAAGAAATTAAAAACTAAAAATTTAAAGCAAGATGTTACCTGTCTGATCTGATTATATTAGTAATTCAATCACATGTTCAAGCAAGTGTCACCAACAGCGAACCACTTTAAGAAATTAAAAACTAAAAATTTAAAGCAAGGACTCTATGTGACATCATGCATTAAATTTTGAATCTTTATGAAGAATGGGGCTACTTATGCTTACATAATTTGCTGTTGCTAGGAACATTATCAATAACAATTTTTTATCTTTATTACTAGCATATAACAATGTCGACACCTATACAGATGTCAGTTTCAGTGTGATTAGTACTAATATACAATTCTTTGTATTATTCTCTCTGCGATGATGACATCTGCATAGGTGTTTAAATGTCTGTATTGTTTTGTTGCTGTAGGCTAATGATAAAGATAAAATAGTTGTAATTATGGCTATTGTTTCTATATTTGTTCAAATACAAACAATTACCTACATTATTATATTATTTAAATAACAGCTTAATAGTGATGTTTGACAACTGACATAACAAGTTAGAGTTTAATTTCAGTAGAGAGTGTTTAAAACACAGTAAATGTACTGCATATGTATAAATTGTATTCTGTTGACCATAATCAGTCCTTAACATTTCATTTATTGTTATTGTTAATATTTTGGATATTTTACACCATTAGTTAGATTTTTACTTTGACTTTAACAACGTCAGAAGTAATAGCAGAGTAATGACTTCAATGAGTCATATTCAGTTACCAACTTATAAGTAATGGGATATTAGATGTATTATTAAAGTGAATTTTACTTATATGAATAAAAAAAATGTTTTATATATGTATTTTAATATAAAAATATATTACAACAAAGTTGCGAGTTCATTAATATAACTTTAACATCTATCAATAATAATAATGTGCTATAAAAACATACTTTATGCAGTATATTAAAAAATACATCTATAAGTTACAACAGAAGAAACAGGAAGGTCAATTTAGCTCAGTTGACCGTATGCTAAGTTTCCTTGTAGCTCAATGTCTGAAGACTTATCTTTCCTGTCCAGTTTGATTTCATCATACACTACTGGATTAGTTGAATTGTCACATTTTTCTCTTTCAGAATGAACTTGCCTCTTCTTAATCAAGTATTTGTACAATAATAGTATACATATACATACTACAGCTCCTGTGATATTTCCTATTACAAACGCAGCTGTATAAGAATAACATAAAATTATTATAATTTTCAATTAATGATAAACAATAACTTTTAATGTTTAAATTGGTACCTTTGTACATCAGTAATTTGGTTCACAGTAAAGGTGAATAAGTAGTCACAACTTCACCCCCCCCCCCTCACCCCCCCACCCAAGATTAATCCCTAATATTCATAGTGGGCTAATATAAACACTACCACACATTCAGATATCATTGCTAAATATTATATAAATAATTATAAATAAAAATATATTACTTGATGTATGACTAGGCATACAGTATGTGGAGGTATTTCACCAGATGCGTTAGTATTTTCACGAGCTTATAAGGCAAGTGAAATACGTGTGAGTTAAATTTATTTATTTCCATTTGTATGATGAGTATAATATTATTGTTAATTTTGTAAATGATTGTTTTCTGATGCAGTAAACATTAAGAAAATACTTTCCCAAAACTTTGTCGTCCAGAACTACACATTTAAATATTGAAGTGGTCAGTATGCAATATTCATTTTTGGAAATATTGAATCCTAAAATGATGCAGAAATGCTTATGGAAAATATCCATTGTATGTATTCCACTACAAATGATATTAAACTTAAAAAACAACAGTGTGAGAAGCTTCAAGTTATACTCACCTAATTGAGTTGATATACTAGTTTCAGGTAATTCTCTCATTGCTGTATGAGTTGACATAGTATTTGAACTTGATTTGTCTGTGTTCTTAAGATCCGTGTTATATGTAACATAAGACCAGCAGTAAAACTTTGGATAACCATATAGCACAAATCATAACAATAATTAGGTACCTGTGACTATTTAATTTTTTTTTTAATATACAATAGTATAAAATAAATCCAAATCAAACGTCATGTAATATGGCTCTATCCTACGTAGGATAAGTGTATGATGGGTACATTGCAAGTTTCAGTTTTGGTCTAGTGTAGGGTTATTGTTGGCCACACCAGTGCACAGGGTAAGTAGTTATAAGTTGCATACAGCAAGACGAGAAGAATTGATGATCATAATAGAGCACTTTTTAAACTAGTTTGATGCATATTTATTAACAAAAGCAGACAACATTTAACGATTGGACATAATTTATTAGAAAAAATATAAGAAAAATTAAGAAAGTAAGTAATTGACTAAAATTTATAATTGAGAACTTTCCATCATAAAATTTTTTTCCATCAAATTGTCAATGACATTATAAACTGTTTTCATATTTCAGTTAAAGTTAAGATATAATGTTTGGTACATGGTGTTCTCACCGCACAATTTCAGGCCACTTCCCTTCACCCCTGAGTTAATCTAAATCATCTATTTTCTTCATAAAATTACGATTAATGTTATATCATCTATTGAATGTTGAATATAATATTAAAAAAGTGCTTCTTACTTCCTAAAGTTGAGACTGAAATTGGAGTGCTTGATGTAGTTGATACTGATTCATCTAGGACAGCATAAATACAGTAGTAGGGCTGCTAAGGTCCACAAAATAGGAGTTATGTGCATTTTATGGTAAAAGCATAAAACTTTGCACACAACTCCTTCATACTATAGACTTCATTTTTAGATGTGGAGCCATCTCAGATTTGACCTTGGTTGACCTTTATTAATTAATATACATACCAAATAAGGAATTTTCTCTCCTATTTCATGCATTTATGTTCAAAAACCTTAATGTAGGTAATCAAATTAAAGCTCTTAGCATATGAAGTATTTTGACATTAAAATTAAGTTTGTATCTAATTCTATTCCAAAGTTATGGTCATTTTTGTGGATACCATTTTGACCACATTGGACGTGAAGGTGTGAATGTCATGTATTTACACCTGAACAAGCCTAGCTTACTAAGCAATGTAGCTTGTAGTGTGGGCTTCTTATAGAATCTTCTTGGTCACATGGTAGGTTCTCTTCATATATCTTCTCAGTGCTGTCTCCATTACCAGTATGTTACATGTTTTTAGGTGCTACAGAGGGTTTCTATGTTTGCAGAAGTACTGTAAGGTCAGCTAGCTAGCCCTGTTGTGATTTCATAGCTTCATGGCAAAGTGTTATACACTGGTTGATGCTCAAGGGCCAACACCCAAGAAAGCATGCATTATAAATTGGAAGTTGTGTATGTTCTGCCAAGACCATACCAATAGCTAGTGATTTACAGTGTCCAGCTAGAACAACTAAAATATCTGTTGTTGGCTATAAAACACTGGAGGAACAGCTAGTTCAATTTGAGAAGCTTGGGCATGTCCCCATGAGTATTGATATTAAAAGTCTGGATGATGGGGGTGGGATTGAAGCCACGATGATAAAGCATCAAGCTTGCTGGCATAAATCTTGTCGCCTAAAATTTAACCAGACTAAGTTTGATCGGCTCAGGAAGAAGGTCACACATGAAAAGAGTAGCAGTCAGTCAGAGTGTATGCAAACACGTGCTCATTGTGACCCAGCTGATGTTAAGGCTACATGTTTCTTTTGTGATGAGCCTGCTGGCTCTGCAGGGCTCCACAATGCCAGCACCTATGATATCGACTCAAAAGTTCGTAAATGTGCACTTGAACTCAATGACACTGCTCTATTAGCCAAGCTTTCCCCAGGAGATATGATGGCTATAGAGGCCAAATATCATAGCAAATGTTTAGTTGCACTCTATAACAGAGCTGCCAGAAGTAATAGTGCAGATGACAATGGAGAATCTGATCTACACGGTATTGCTTTTGCTGAGCTAGTAGCATATATAGAGGAGTTTCGTAGTGAGAAAAATATAGCTCCAGTTTTCAAACTAGCTGATCTAGCGCAGCTATATAAAGCACGTCTAGGACAACTAGGAGTTGTGACTGAAAGCAGGATACACACATCACGGTTGAAGCTTAGATTGCTTTCAGTATTTCCAGACATCAGAGCACATTTGGAAGGTAGAAGTGTGATTCTTTCCTTTGACAATGACATTGGTGGTGCTCTACGAAAAGCCTGTGACCATGATGGTGATCGCAATGCAATGTGCTTAGTGCAGGCAGCCAAAATTGTAAGGAAAGAAATGTTTAACAATAACTATTCCTTTGATGGATCATTTACAGAAGAATCTCAGCAAAATGTAGTGCCACAATCGTTATTGGCTCTTGTTAGCATGATTCTGGAGGGTCCTAACATTGAATGCCAAAGCCAACTTATTAACAGAAGAGCACCTCGCTCTATATCTCAGCTTTTGATGTTTAACAGTGTTAAACATAAACGAGCGACAGATTCCTCATCGACTGTTCGTCATAATCAAGACCATGACATGCCACTACCCCTTTATATTTCATTGAAAATCCATGCGGTCACACGCAGTCGCAACCTTATTGATACGCTGTTTGATCTTGGTATATGTTGTTCCTATGATCGACTTTTGAATCTGACATCAGAAATCAGCAGAACAGTCTCTCAGCAATACTCTGCAGATGGTGTTGTATGTCCTCTGAAATTAAATTCTGGTCTGTTCATGACAGCAGCTGTTGACAACATTGACTATAACCCTACATCAGCTACAGCGAAAGAGTCATTTCATGGCACAGGCATCTCTCTTATTCAGCATCCATCCTACATTTCTGAGGGCTGTAATCGCCATAAGTCAGTTATTTGTCAGTCTGCACCATCCTCTCGTTCAGTTGCTCATTTACCATCGGAGTACACAAGTGTGGCACCAGCATCTATCAGAAACAAAAGTTTCATAAACCTACCAACTGTCCAGCAAACATGTATGATGTAATGTTGATGTGCTGGAAGGAGTCGCCTAGTGACCGAGCAAGTTTTGAGACTCTATATGATATCTTGAATGATTCACTCTAAGACAGCTATGCATAAATAAAACATAATTGGTAAGCTTATAATAGTGTGCACATTATTTTGTTTATCAACAATTGTTTCATTTTTATATATTATAATCAAGCAAAATAATATGTATAAAAACACAGATCTAGTGTTATTTTAATTTGGAGCATTTTTCATGTTGTGATATCAATAATACACTAATTTTTCAGTTTTGTACACTTAAATTGTATAGATTATTTGAACGAGGTTTTGTCATGAATAATGTTGAATAATATCTGTACTATTCTGTATGAATTACATCATGATGTGGAGGTTGAAGTGAAATTTGCACAACAAGGGGTCTATAAACAAAAGGATAGTGTAGTGTACTGCCTGAATTTAGGAATGTAATGGACTTGTACCATGTCTTAATGACACTTGTACTGCTCACTTAGTCATTTCCTAGAAGGTGGGTATGAAATATATTCACCACGAACGGAACAATCTGATTGGAAAGCTTAAGCAAACTTTGGCACAGCTATACTTATAGTCAGTTGGAAATGACAGAAAGATTTATGATGTAAGAACAGTATATGTATGTGTAATGTAGGGCCTGCCCTATATTTAAGATGTGATGGGTAATTAAGATAACAATTTGACGACTTTGAGAACAATAATAGACGTGTCAGTTATATATATATATATATGTATATACAATATATATTGTTCCTTCATTCATTAGTGGTCATGTTCACTGTTGAATAGTGCTTGCTGTGTTATTAATTTATATACTAGTTTGTGGTGTATCATGTGCTTACAACATGATGTGCTTGTCTTTTGTACTAAAAACACAATAATATCTTTCAAAAGACTAGTGCAAAGCAGCCACACATCAACTCTGTTGGCAGTGAATACAACTACCTGCGGGGAATAGCTAAGCCCTAGTGAATGAGCTGCTTCAATAATCCTCCACATCTAGTGTGTAAATAGTTCGTGTATTGTGAGTATAAATATTACAAATCTGTTTCAACCTAAAATTCTCAGAAATATGTTAACACAGACTAGCATACTTGAAGTAAATAGATTATATCAACATGTTTATTAAAATGGGTTATCATAAATTGAAATAGAATAAAATACAATTATATGTGCCTTTCTCAACTAAGGAATTCTAGAAACAACATTTAAAGTTTACAGTAATACTAATTATAGTATTGAAAGTAAAACTGTGGTGCACAACACAACAATAGTTTGTTTTAGCTTAATCTTGAGAATTATGAAACATAATTTGCAAGTTTATTACACATTAATGCCTTTACTCTGAAGTCAAAATAGTAAACATGACTTCTGCCACAAACTGCTTGAATGTAGCTAGCTATTGGATAACCTTATTTTTATTAAAACTCGTATATTTTAATGATGAGTCATGCCTAGCTCTAGTGAGACTATTTTGCTACTAAAAACAGTTGTAAAATGTTGTGATCTATAAATGTAATCATACATTATATCATAAAGTGTTAGGCTCATGTTTTACTATGTGGTTTTTATTTGTGATTATTGTTGATTACTAATGAAAGTATTCATAGTATTTTGTAATTCAAACAAGCTAGGATGTTTTACTCCCGTATGATCATCTTCGGTTGGACCATCAAAAACTAAGATACTGAAAGCAAAGCTGCAGGATATGTAAGAGAGAAGCTTAAGGAGAGCATAGAGTGAAGGGTAGCAACAAGATTGAGAAAAAGCTAACGTGTAAATAAATACACAAATGAGAAAAAGAACTAAAATTAATTAAGTAAATATGAATTAATAAATAAAAGTATGAATAAGTTCATAAATTTAAGATCATTTAATTAATTTTTCATTAAATAAATGAATAAATAATACATAAAATAAATAAATTAAATCAAATCAAATAAATGAATAAAATACGAAAATTTATAACTGAAAAATAATGTGTTGTTTATGTAATATATTAAAAAATATTTTAGGCTTGTACTTCTTGAAAGCTTATTGATTACCTTTGTTCTCTATTGCTACTAAGTAAATGTAACGATCCTGATTACTAAAAGTGATTGATATTTAGTTAGACATAATATTATTTATATCTGATTAAATGATGTGCTAAGAAATTGGAATACAGACAACAGATGATGCAGGCTAAGATAATTTTTTAAATCAGTTGTTAACTTAAATGATTCAAAGTAAAATTTGATAACTGAATAAAACTTTAATTGAGCATTCAATATTTTACAGTCATATTTATACAACATACATATTAGTAATGACTTATTAATAAAATTTTTATATGTCAGATCACACACACATTACTACTGTGATTATAAAATAAACTTTATCATAATATTTAGTTAAATTTTTACTGGCTAAAAATTAGTTTTATAAACAAAAGATGAAATGTATATAAGCATAAGTTGTTCTCAATTCAATAAAAATTTCAATAATAATAATTTGATGAGTTTTATCTTCATTACAACAACTTCATATAAATGTATTCCTTATGTCCGTATTGTCTAAAAGTGTTGCTCTGTTTCGCTCACTAGGTGTTTCATTTATTTGTTATTTAAACTTAAAATTAAACACAAACAATTGTAAAAATCACCTCTTATGCTTAAACTTTGTTCTCTAATGCTACTAAGTAAATGTAATGATCCTGATTACTGAAACTAGATTGATATGTAGACAGACATATATTTTAAGTCTGATTAAATGATGTGCTAAGAAATTGGAATACAGTTAGTATTGGAATAAGTTAGTATTGTAAAAGTTAAATAAAAATGTAGAAACAAAATATGAAATCATATTATTTATTAGTCATGGCCTGGCTTACAAGTTTTCTGGGTTTTTTCAGCTACCTTTCTGTGGCGAAACTTACCAACCTGGTTAGAGCAGTAGCAAAAATGTCAGATGGGAGTGTGAGTGGCCCCCTAGTGAGTTTTACAGTTCTACACAAGAGAGAGTCCGGCACTAAATGAATCTCGCGTTCTCTTCTTAACACAAGAAGTATACCAGGAGGACATATTATGTGATAAGTGCAAAATGACGGCTTGGCTGTCAGTTTTTGTCACAAACTTTCAGTAGACTATTTTGCTTGGAATGCATTACAGCAACTTAGTGCACACAACTGGGAAATAACAATGTCACATAAGTAAGTCATGAGCACCTTAGAGATGGGAGAAACTAAACAAGATCCATGCCCTGAGTATACTTCTGGATAGTTATAATAACATTCTTCTCTTTCTCATGATCTCTTTTCTTCCTATAATCTCATATCTTTCATACTGCAAATCAACTCTACATCTTTTTTATTCTCAAATCCATCGCATATGTGAAAGCTTCTGTCATGACTTCAATATTCGGGTCAATACTGTGTATATCTTTACTAAAAAATCTCCCTGAGGTTGTACCTGACCCTGACTTATGTAATTGCTTTCAAAAGGTATATCATACTCTACTAAGTTATCTATGGTTACAAAGACCGGGGAACCATTGCTGTTCCAAATTTCTGTTTGTAATATTCATTATGATACACTAAGTATGTAACATTTAGGCACAATGTGAGCAATATAATGACTTCCTTTGGACATAAACTTGTTCTTTCAGAAAAGGTATCATATTTGACTAACCAGTCTCTAGCTATGGTAAACATCTAGTCACCATTTTATCACTTTGAGTAGGAAAGACAAGCTCACATATGTGGCCAATTCATTGGAGTTCTCAAATTTCATCAGAGAACTAGATTTACCAAATTGGAACACAACTAGTGTCATTTGATATAATTTCATTATTTACCAGTAGAAAGAGCCTTAGTAATGGAAGAAGTGGAACAAAGAGCATTAACCACACACAATTCTACTCATCCTGTCTTTTGGAAAAGATTGGATGATATCTGCACAGCAATGAAAGTTGACTTGATTGTTCTGCTTCACTTAAATTCTATCGAACCATCTATCAATTTCACAGTCGAAAAAGAGTGTGATGGTAAACTGTCTTTCTTGGATACTGAAATTGTGCACCATTAAAGGAAAATCAACCCACACAAACAAGTCTCTTTCATTTGACTCCTATCATCCGTTACAATACAAAAATACTGTTTCCAAAACACTCTTCAATAGAGCAGGGAAGATCTGCAGCACTAATGAGGATAGAGTAGAAGAGAAATTACATGTGAAAACTGCTTTGAAAGAGAACGGCTATCCCATTCATTTCATCAAGAGGATTGATAAACAGGCAAAAGTCATAAAAAACAACACAATGAAAGATGATATTACAAAAGTGACAGTAGTGTTACCGTTTGTGAAAAACTCGTCACAAAATATCAAGAGAATTCTACATTGCCTTGACATCAGACTTCCACCTATTAAAAAAAAGGAGTGATTTATCAAATAGCATGTAAGACTTGCACAATGGTTTATATAAGCCTAACTGGACGGATGCTAGAACATAGTCTAAAAGAACATCAATGAGCATTGAAATTGCTAGACACCAACACATCTGCAGTTGCTCAACATGCAATTCAACAACATCTTTGCATTGATTGGGAGAATGCTAAAATAGTAGATCACCAGCAAAAACTGCACAAGAGATGTTACTCAGAGTTTGGGCAAATAAGAATGAGTGGACCATCAATGAACAGGGATATGGTTTATTGCCTACAGTATATAATTGCCTAACGAAAATGTAGCTTCTAGCCAGGACTTTCTTTTTTGTTATTGCTTGTCATGACAACTTACTTTGTTATAGCTCTGTCATTAACTAGTTCCTCAGGACATATTGTTTTGACTTTATCATCATCCACACACTGATGATGACCATTGTAAAATGGTTGAAACATTTGTGTATTTTGTAAATATTTTATGACTAGTGAAATACAAATAATGGAACTAGCTAAAGTCTATACCTAGTCACAGAAGAATTTTCAACTTAATTTCAAAGTTGCACTACTTCAAATGTAAAATTTCAACAGTAAAATTTTCGACATAGAATTCATAGTAGCTATATAATGTTGCTTTTGTTTTTTATTTTTGTTTGATTGGGTTTTTCTTTCTTATTTTATTTTATTTAATATTATTGTTTTCTAAGGGGGGGTATTCGAAATTTTTTTTGTTTTCTGTTGTTGTTTTTTTATACTTCTCAATTCTGGCTGTTCCAACTAACTGGATTCCATAGCATACTGCAGTAGTAAAAGTTAGAACTTGACTTAAATAACAGTGAGAAGATCCAAGCTAAAAGTGTTATGAATTCCACTTCAGGGTGGAAACAGTGACTGCATGGCTACCCAGGGTCCTGGAATCGCAGAACCTTTTCGGGAATCCCCGTATCGTTCCCTTAGTTTCCGGGAATGGACCGAGCAGCATTGAGCAACGTAAGGGGTGTGGATTCAAATTCGACAAAAAAGTGCTTCTCTGGTGGAGTGCTGTATCTCGCCGTAGACTGCGGACCGTGGTTGGCGCAATGGTGGTAGGGTTGGTTATTTTGATGACTCTATGCAGTACTTGTTATGGTGAGTGAGTATTCTATTCTATTCATACAGCTGTTACACTGATGCTTAAAATGTAGGAGCCATTGTCCAACCTATTGGATTTACACTAACAGATGTATCTTCTATAAATGGATCTGATGCTAATGCAGGATGTCCCTCAGTCTGTAGGATGACTGGTACAAGTGGTGAAAGATTCTGTGATTGTACTGGTGGAATAATGAGAAATTTTAATGGAACTCTCATTGATGGAATTATTCCTACACTTGATGTTAGTCAGAGAGGTACCTGGGCTTCTCAACTCTACACTGTAGATATATCTGCTACATCGCATGCTATTGGATTTAGATTCTCTAGCTCATTTATGCTACAAGAAGTAGAACTGAACATATTTCTCTGTACTCCATGGTCTATACCTAGATTAGGTCTGACAATCAATGTTCACAGAGATATTATTTTTCCAACATTCATATCCACAACTCCAATTGGTAGTAGAACAATAACTTTAGAATCAAACTGTGTTTCTCTGGAGACTATGTACATTACTACATCACCAACTAGGAATGGTAACATATATTTTATTGAATTCACTAATTCCGCTACTGTGGGAGAAATATATATTGGTGAAGTGATATTCAGAGATGAAGTTACTCAGGATCGAGTATGTAAGTCCAGTATTGGTTGCACCACATGATTATTGTTCCGAAAAATTATTTAATTTGTTTGGCGTTAATAAAAAGCCAGTGCTTCACTATAAAATTAAATTTATGCAGCTAGCTATTTAGTTTCATACATGGAGGTAGCTTTATTTCATTATTGATGTATTCACACATTTTTTAAATTATATAATACAAATAGATTGTATATGAGCAATTAATTGTATGCCTATCAGGCTATGCATATTGAACACCAATATCTATTCTAATTGCACCAACAGGACTTTCAAGCAATAAATAGAATGTCCGTGTTTAGTTAACTTATCCCTATGTATAGTTATAGAACTTCCAATCGAGTGCTCTACATAGTCACAATTATATCATTTCATAAGGGCTTGACAAGATAAGATTAATGGCAATAGCAGCTGTAGCTTTACAGATGATGAGGAATATTCATTGAAAAGTTTCAGTAGTACAAAACTGCATGATATTATACATATGAATTAAAAATTGATTATGACTAAACAAAATCTTTCCTTTTTGTATTTCGAAAAAGAGAGAGAATAAAAGGTAGCTTGTTTTTTCATGGCATGCTAGGGGTCTTTTAAGTTGTTTTGACATTTAATATTTGGCATAGATGTAGAATCCCTTTCAACAGACCCGCTCTCAGTTTTCTGTGTTGTTCAGGCAGGCATTCAAATTGATTGATTGAATTGATTATTAATTGATTAATACATCATTCCATCAATCAACAATATTAATTAATAAATCATTTAATAAATAATTCTTAATTAATTCATGAATTATTTAATTAATTAATCAATAACAATAAATAAATAAATATGAAGTATATAATTGGCAAGCGAGCGTAGCGAGTGAGACACTTACAGGGGTAACACAATTGAAAATCGGGGATGTTTGTTTATTTATTTATATATATGGACGTACGTATGTCATTTTGTACTTTGACCCTCCATATTTTTGTGTTCGCTACGCATTCGACCCCGTCCCAAACTTCACTAAACAGAATCCTCCGGTTTAGCGACCATTACCCGTATCACCTTAGAAATTGAATTGTTTACGGCTTTGAATTGTTTTGCGGGTGCAGTTAAATCTCAAAATCGTATGGGAGCTCCATTTCTATTTGAGTTAGTGGCGGTGGTAAGTTAATGTGCTAATTGTCACAGTTATAAGCCCTACTCAACAGTATTTACTTAAAAATGCATTGTCCACTAGACGAACCACGACGGTAAGTCTTGCGTAGGTATGTTCAGTTGTGTGAAAGTATTGTGCGTTACAACTACTGTTAAGAATATCACAAAGAAAATTTTAAATAACGTGATTTGATTTTGTTGCTTCTTTTTCAATTCAAACTGTTGCGGGAGCGGTTACTATGACATTGAAACCCCTTTACCTCATACGTAATTTAAAAACTCGACTGTATTTTAATAGCTTGAGTGTTAGTTAAAATCAAATTTAACAATAGTGTAGTTTAAGGCTCGCTCGCCATTTGTGCTCAAGCACACCACTAGTTTATTTGTATATATGTTTGGACGTACGTATGTCATTTTGTACTTTGACCTTTTTGTGTTAGTTAGGTGGTCGACCCAGTCCCAAATTGCACTAAACAGAATCCTCTGGTTTATCGATCAGTACCCGTATCACCCTAGTTGAATTGTTTACCGTTTCGAATTCTTTTGCGGGTGCAGTTAAAACTTGAAAACTTAAGGGACTTCCGTTTCTATTGAGTTAGTGGCGGTGGTAAGTCAATGCGCTCTTTGTCATGGTTATAAGCCGTGCGCAACAGTATTTACTTGAAAATACATTGTCCACTAGACTACTACGAAGGTAAGTCTGTGTAGGTGCATGTCCAGTTGTGTCAAAGCATTGTGTGTTACAACCACTACTTAGCTAAAAAATATCACAAAGAAAACGTTTAAATAACGTGTATTGTTTTGTTGTTGTTTTTTTCCTTCAATTCAAGCAGTTGCAGAGTTAGTTGTTACTATGGCTCTAAAATGCCTTTACCCTGTATGCTAAATAAACAAACTGGACCATATTTTCAGTAGCTTCAGTGTTAGAAGTCAAAATCATTCATATAAAAATATTATGGTCTTTAGGCTCACTCGCCATTTGTGCTCAAGCACATCACTAGTATATTATATAAATAAATAATAAATAATTAATTAATACATAAATAAATATAAATTATTTCACTATGATAGCTATATATACTAATAATTGTTCTTTTTATTATCTTAGCTACAACATTCACTACATTTACAACTTCGCGGGAAACTACTGGAGAAGAAACAACGATAATGGAATCTACTTATCACTTATTTGATGACAAAACCACCTTGAGATCAGTATCCTTGGACACCACACTACCTATATTGCCCACAGGTTCAACAACTAACAATAATAATAATCTATTCCAAAATGACAACACTATTAAAACACTTTCCTTTCAAAATTTTTCAACAGACTCTATTGACAATAAAGAAATAGTATATATTTATGTAACACCTTCATCAGCACCTGTACAAGACCCTACAATAATATCTGTTCTAATAAGTATTATAATATGTATGGCAGTAGCAATGGCTGTTGGATGTTTTGTCTGTTACATTATACATAAAAAGAGTTTATCAAATGAAATATCTGAACCAAACAGAGATCACCAAGTAGAACATGGAATTGATGAATATGAAGACATTGATAATATTGTTGAGACAGACACTGCTACTGAACTGCAACAAAATAGTAATAAAAAAGAGGATATTGAACTAGTTGATAATCAAGCATATAGTTTAGTTGTTATTAAGAATACTGAGAATGATTCTTAATTTAATGCCAATTGTATTTGAGTGTGTGATTTGTTCATATCGTTTTGAATAAACATGTTTCATTTATCATAATTACAAATTGTATTGATATCAATATTATTAATAATCAGTCAGTGCTAAAAATAACAATGTACTTGTGTTTGCAGTTGACTATCAGCTGAAAAGTATATTATCTGCTTCAGTTTATGTGGATTAAGGCGATTAAAAAGTGTGAGGCAAAATAATTAATTTAGCTAACAGAGATATCAACTGGGTGTTTTGGATGCTCCCATCGATTAACTACACCAGAGTTTTACAGCTTACCATGCACCACTGGTTTCCAACCTTAGTTTTAGCTACAGCAGTGAAGATATTGAGCATAGAATAAACCAATAGTTACACTATCAGAGTGACTCTATAATTCTCAGATTAGCACACAATTGATTAAATACCTCACAATTGATTAGTTAAATAGCTCACACTCAATTGTTTTTCTTGGTCACAAAAAGTTCAGGAAATATTGCAACTTTTCTAGGAAGCCAGTCAAAGAGTTCAGGAAATATTGGGACTTTTCTAGGAAGTCATTCCTAGCAATTTTGCTGTGCTACCGACGAATTGCACAACATTTGTAACAAGCATTAATGTCTTTCATGACAAGAGGCCATACAAACATAATTGCTTTACCCTATAGTAATTGAAGTGATCAAACCATTCTCATAATTTCCTCCTCTTAATCTGATAGGCTCTACAATTACTGTTTTAGGTATGTCTTCAGGGCCAATTGTATTCTTCTTCAAGAGACCATTATCCCATAAAATAGTTTATCTCTCATTTGTTGGAATAGTTCCTACATTCCATCAAGGTGGGGCGTGACTTGGTTTCATCGTCAATAGTGCTAGTTCATTAACACCTGTGCTAGCTACTTCTAATGAGGTGGGAGTGCAAACCTGACTTTGGTATGAGTCGTAACTTGTACCAATCCCACTATTACGTCCTGAATGTTCATGCAGTATTACCAGTACGCTGGATGGCCAAAGAATGCTTCTATGGCAAGTTCTCTACCAAAACAGACGTGTGGGCGTTTGGAGTGACCTTGTGGGAGATATTCACGCTAGCTAAGGATATTCCATATGAAGACATGCAAGATGAGGAACTCGTGGTCGATGCCACTCAGAATCATCCGAGAACTCTTCTAGCTAAACCTACCAACTGTCCAGCAAACATGTATAATGTAATGTTGATGTGCTGGAAGGAGTCGCCTAGTGACCGAGTCACTTTTGAGACTCATTATTCAATATTAAACTTTAGTATTTTATGATACACTTCTGCAGTTTCTCACTACAAGGCTTGCTATATAAATTTATTTTCCACCAGCTTTATAAGTAAACAAAACAATTTTCCCAATATGGTTCAGTTTAGAATAACCGGTAACCCATATATTTTTTACATATCATGTGCTCACTTAATGATTTGCTTTGGAAACTGTTCATAAATACAAAAATTTATTATTGTATTCAAATACAATGATGCAAACAGCAATATATAGAAGTTGTATAGACTCATTGAATCCACAGTAAGCAACACACTTTGTTAGTTTACCACCTTTCAAAATATTATTTGTGTTATGTTACAAGGTTGGTTAAAATATCAAAATTATAGAAGTTATTCTTAAAATATATTTTAAGACGATAGAAGTACAAAAGCATTTGAAAAATAAAAGCATGGACTACAAACAATAAGCACATACATGATGTATAGTTCTTTTGGTTACTCTTTAAAGTACACACACACGATATGAAAATTAAATGTCACTCTATATAATTACTCAATATATTGTTTAGAAAATAAAAATGTTAACAAGCTATATATAAATTAGAAAGCACAGTTTCTTACAAATTATCTCCGATTTATATGCTATGTTTGATTATTGACAAGTTTGATATTCATTATTTATTAAGTTTTTTGTCATAGTTGTCTCCAATTTTTCAATATCTTCAAGTCTATCCATTCCACTTGCCATTGTATGTTTAATGTTAGTTTCAGTTGACAAAAAAAATCAAATCACTATGACTGTCATACCTACAACAAAATTATACATAAACTATGAAAACAATTCATAATAAATTTTATTTTTTTTATTAGCATGTAACAATGAAACAATACGTTTTAACACTATGCAGATGTCTTCTTTAGTGAGAATAATATGTGAAAATGCCTAGGTAATTAACAATGTGATGACAGTGCTGCAATGCATAGTGATGACATCTGTGTATAATAACTGTGATGACATCATGAGTTACTCAGGTCTTGTAGCTAAAAATAACATTGTGAAGATATTTTGCATGGATTAATAATTTGTAAATTATATCTATATTGATGTCATCACTCTGCATTGCAGAAGCTGATTATCCTAGTAGTTATGGCTGGGCTTACGAGATTTCTGGTGTTTTGCGGCTATCTTTATCTAGTGAAACTATACCAATCTGGCTAGAGGAGCAAGTAAAATGTGTGGGTAACCTCCTGTAGTGAAATTTACAGTTTGACTTTACACCATGAGTTGCCAACCTTAGTATATACAAACTACTCTGGTAAAGATATCTTGCATGGAATAAACCATTTATTATAATATACTTGCTGGATATTGCACTCTCAAGCGTTATTTTCACTCGCCTCTGACTCATGAATATAAATTAGCCTGCTCATGAAGTAGTTCACCATATCACACTTTGACTCATGCAATAAGTATTTAACATAGTATTTATGTATATTATATGTGGGCTTGGCTAGGTATGATGTCTCAGTCCTTTCATTGCTCGCACCTGGGAACAGTAATAGTATGCTGCCACCAGAGTCGTGCCCTTCCGATTCTACCCGGTGAACCCGTGCCCGCCCCAGAGGATGGGTAAGGTAGGTTTTAAATTACTTTAATGTGTCAAACAATTGTAGTACATCTTTCTAAGGATTTATTAAACTCAACAGTTAATTTATAAAATTTGGTGTCATAGCAAGTATCTAAAATAAATAGGCTAGCATCTTGTTCAGTAACATTAATTCTTTTAGTCAGTAAAATAAAAATCAATAATTATTTTAGTGCACATATACATATGCATGCACATCTATTATTGTTTGACAAAATGACAGTACAAACTTACATATTAGCTCAAAAAACATTTTCAAGTCCAGTGGAGAAAAAAAATGTATAACATTCTTGCTACACTGTTAAAAATGGGGTGCATGGGAATCTCATTTTGGGGTGTCCAGGTAACACTGGCTGTACTACTCCTCATGGGGTGTTTCCATTTCACCTAGAGGAAGTGTTCAGTTACACCTCTGTATACCCTTCATTATACCAAATGGGAAGTTGTGATACGCACATGTCCAAGTTCTACTACACCCCTATCAGGGCTCATAATGCACAAAATATGGTGTTTATGATACTCTTACCAATGGGGTGTTGTGATACTCCCTTAAATTAGCTACTACAACACTCCAAATGGTGTTCTACAATACTCACTTTATAGCCATATATTTTAGTGTATAAAATTTATTCCAGTAATCCAGCAAATGCAATAAATATTAGTCTGTGATGTGACTTTGTATCTGTGTGATAGGTGAAGAATTAACTGTTCATTAATGAACGAAGATGCTCAGGAATTCTTCATACAGCCAGGATGATTACAACTGTTCATCACTGTGATCTACAAAAAGCAACAATAAACAAAAAACAACAAAACATAATGGTAATTGACTTTGGACATTCCACATCCCTTCCCAAATCACAGTGTGTCATATTTTTTTCACAAGTAAATTTAAGTAAAACTCCGATAAAAAATATATTGCACTTGTATAAAAATGACGACAACAACAATAATCAATTGCTCTCTTATATCAACATTTTTTTAATACATAATGATAGTAATGACGTTTTGACAGTCCTACTGCTGTCCTCATCAGGTTACAAAAATTAGTAAATTTCATTCAAATTCACTAATTTTTGTAACGTATTTTGTATTTTTTCTATATTATACTCATCATCTAGCCGTTTTGGTACAATTCATGGACTTTTTATTGTAATTAATTCTAATAATAATCAGTAGTGGACTCCAATGTAGTAGAGATATAATGTTAGCATGATACAAAAAATAATAATATTCATGAGTCAAGAAACATTTATAACTTTTGTTGACCATAAGCTGTGTTTTCTTCCAGCACAATATGATTTGATGACTGGCCATTATTGTCTATATCAATTGATTCATATATATCTGAGTTAGTTGTATTATCATGTCCTTCAATTTTTGATAGAACTCGTTTTTTCTTCATCAAGCATTTGATCAATAATAGTAAGCATATACACACTACAGCTCCAGAGATGTTTCCCACTGCAAACGAAGTCACACTAGCTGCAACTGTATCACATGACATAATAATTGAAATAATATTAATAGCTACTATATTGAAAACAAAAGTGCATGTAGTAATTGTGGCACAGAATTCACATCATATTCAAACTTCAAAAGAACTTTATGATCCAGATATAGATCATCAAATATATTGTATAGTGCTAAATTTATTTATAATACCCAATGGAAGGAGTAAAAATTATCATTTACACATTTTTTAGAGACTAAAATTGCGTGTATGTTAATTATTATTGTAGATGAACAGCTAATCATTATACTAAAATAACTTACTGTTATTAATACTTTAGTCATTGTGTTTGAAATAATTGTTTATATTGCCTGTTTTTATATAAATACATACTAACGTAGCTCATTGCGAAGAATGAGTGTAAATAAGCACATTCCTTGTATTGCCTGTAAATTTGATAAATATTGCAGTATAATATCTAAAGCAACAGTAAACTCATAGTAGTTTGAGTGTCATTATAATTGAGTTTAACATTTCCTCTATGTACAATTAACTCCATGTTACTCACCTAATAATTGTGTTGATTCACTTGTTCCAGATATTCTGTTATTCTTTGAAGTGCATAATTCACTCATTGCTGTACAAGAAGTCATATAAATTTTGTACTACATATGCATCAGTGTAATAAATATAATAAAGATCACAAGTTACTACTCTTTGCACTGATGCATATGTAGTACAAGAAGGCGAAAGTTTAACAAAGTCTAAGTCCAAAAGCGGGAGAGGAAGACAAAAGAGGAGAAGGTTGGGGATGAGAAAAGCTTATATTGTTTAGGAAAAAAGAGAGCTGGAGAGGGAAACTGATGCAATTTTAACCAATGGTAGAGAATGATACAATGAATAAAAATAACTTAAGCTACTGCATTCTTACTTCCAGCGACACTGTCAGCGAGCGAGACACGCGAACTCTCAGCATTATTAAACACTACCTAGCAATTTCAATATTCTAAGCAATCTGTTAGCTATTTTAATGGATGGAATGGTAAAACTTAACATTCAATATGAATTTGATGGACATCTACTGAAAAATAAGAGAAATTATGGAAAGTTAGCCTAGTCAATTTGGCTATTCCTTTGAAATACCACTATAGGTAGTGTATCATGGCAGACATGGCTAAAATCCTTGCAGAATTTAGATGAGGCATTAATGGTGGTAAAGCTGAGGTTCAGGTTGTGATCAAGTGGGCAATGTTTGTTGTTTGATGTGGCATTATCGACACTTTACGGCACATTTTTTGAATAAATCTTCTACTCACTTGAAAACTTATCTTAATCCCAATCCTAATATTAGAACTATGGTGTGCTTGAGCACAAATGGTGAGCGAGCCTAATACTAACGTTTGATTTTAACTTCTAACATTCAAGTTACTAAAAAAAAAAGTCGAGTTTTAAATTACGTTATTTGTTTATTGACACTTTAAGGCACATTTTTTGAATAAATCTTCTATTCACTTGACAGATAATCCTAATCTCAATCCTAAGATTAGAAATAGAAAATCCCAACAAAAGTCACTGAGTAAAGAGATTAGTTGAAGTCATAATTTAAGTTTTGACAAGAACACGGTAAATATTTGACTTAATTTTAAAAAAGTGTCTAAAGTATAGAAAATGTATTATTCATAGTTTCCTTAAATACAGGACAAAATGTCATATTACTATAATAAGTATTATAATTTATGCACTGGCACAAATCAGTGACTTATTATTCTCACAACAATACATTATAATTTCTCAATAAAAAGTCAAAAATCAAATTCATTGGAGTCGACACAAGAGTTCGTATAATATATTAAGCATTTCTATCTTCTATACAGTGTGATTATTTTTAGCAGTTTTAATTCCAAAATAGATGGAGTATATTATAAAGCTCAGAAAGATTATAATAATACTTGTATTAACTATATAATTTTAGCTAGGTACTTGATGAAGAGAGTATATTCACAAAATAGAGGGAAAAAATATTTAAGTTGACATTAATGAAATTGGCTTAATAATTATCTAATTAATTATTCTGTAAAGGATTCACACATCCACAACTTTGAAATAGTAATTTATATATCTAATTGTAATTAACTTGGATATTATTTTTTGTCAGTAGTTGAGTTGCCCACATTTCTCCATCAAGTCCAGTTAGTGTAGGAATAATATCATCGAATAAAATACTACTATGTAGAGTATTACATACTGTACCAGAATCTTACACATCATAAAAATGTCCAGTGGCAGATGATACAAAAGGTGGATAAATTATAAAACATAAATTAGAAATACTATCAATTAGGTGTATACAATGTTACTCATCAACAACGTTTTGTCTTACCAGCAGGTGTTGATGTTGTCATTATAGTACTTGCTAAATAGGGTGGTACTGTTTCATTGTTGACACTATTATAGCATGTAGTAAAGCCAACGCTGAACTTCACTTCAGCTACATAAACTTCTGCTAGATAGACTCGATGAAGTGCATCAGTGAAGTATAACGATACTCTTGAATATGAAGGTAAAAAATAACCTACACTTGCTAGGACCAAATATTCGCATGATTGAGGAATATCTACACTAGTTTCTAAATCTGAGTTATCGTCACCACGAATGCCAATACTTTTAGCTCCTATTCCCCTGGTTGGACAGTTGAACATACATACTTGCATAATTCTTACATACTGGTAAGTTGATACATTACCGGATGAATTAAAAGGTGTGTTAAAATTAAATGTAATAGTAGAAGATATGGATGTGTTTAATGTTAATAGATCCATTGCCTTCAAGTCTCCTTCAATTACTGGTGGTGCAATAATACCATCAAATAGGACACTAGTACGTGGAGTATTACATACTCTACCAGAATCTGACACATTAGAACAGTGACCAGTGGCAGATGAGCCTCTCTCTGATATAGCAGGAGGATTCACTTCATATGAATCTGGATATACAACTAACATGAGGTATAACTTTATTTAATGTAAAACATCAGACAATAAAGCAAATAAATAATTATTACTTCATGAGTAAATGTTCACAAAATACAGATTTATTATTATATATAATACAGCAAAGTGGCTTACTCTCTGACAAATTTGGAACCACTATGAGTGCAAAAGCCATAACAATAATCTATTTCAAACAAAATTGATTTAATAAATGTTTAAACAAGTGCACTGATTAAATTTATACAACTCAAGCCCCTAAATACACACTATCCAAATTTAATACAAAGCATCCTTTTTAGGACAGAAAATTGCTTACAGCAGTCTTACTGCTAAAAATTAAAAAAACAACACCAGGTTGTCACAATCAATCTAGATAAGATGTATATCTATATGTTACAAGAACCAATTGTGCTCATATTATGAACATAAATGGAGTTTTCTAATAATATACATAATGCCAGTGAAAGTCAATATTATTCATAGCTGTGTCTTTTATTTCTACCACAACTACGTAATTTTAAAAGAAATTAACGCGGTTGGTAATAATTAAAGATGAAATTCAATAGGTAGGGAAATTGCCTATTATAATTTTATATACTTATTTATCTTGTCAATATTCAGTTGCTGTTTTGATTGAGGTTGTTATTGTAGGAGATATCCTGCATAACCTAATTATTGAAATGAAAAAGTTTCTATGATGCTTTGCATATTATGTGATTGAATCTTAAGGAATAGAAATTCTTGTGTTGATTAGAGTTCACTATCATAGAAGTTCCAGTGTATAGTGTGAACAGAACTATAGTTTAAAATATAGTTTAAACATAACAGCTGAGCAATGCCTCTAAGGCATAACAAGCAACACATGGGTGTACTTTAGACGTGAGGGACCCTAAACATGGAAGTTCATGAAGGCTTAACCACTTTATTACATAAAGATCAATTGGTAGTGAAGCACAGTGCCTATCTATTTAGCACATAGTAAATGTTTCCAATAATGCAATCGGTAGTTAAGCACAGTACCTTTCTAATTTAAAATATACAGCCAAATACCACAGGTGTTGAACTAATTTCTAAACAATGTAAATAACAGAGAATTATAGTGCTTTAATCAGTATTAACACAATCAGAAAAATGCTACTTATAATATTATCTCTGCCTTCAATGTCAAACAATGCAATCAGAAAGAATCCCATATATTTCTGCCCATATGTTGGAACATTTAAAGTCCCTTGTCACAGTATACTATACTAGTTATGCACTAAGAGTGGTTCTTCTCTTTGCAACATTGATAACTAATTGAATATAATTCAATTAAAGGCACGTTTATTATAGGGTCCTATATAGTGAGAGGGTGAAGAAAAAGCTTCTTCCCCAACATTCCCATATTGCACATTATACTGAATCTAAAATGCCAGCGTTTACTCAAAATAATATCAGGCTAATTATTACTTTCACCTATTCATGAAGAAAAATATTTTGCCTTGTAGCTAGCTTAATATAATATTTAGAAGGCAGAGGACTTGTCCGAAATAATTTTCCAAAACCAATATTTTCTAGATAGAACCCTGATAAGATATATGTCTATGGTTAGCATGCTACCTTTTTTACATGCTCATTATAATATAGCTACCAGCAACACTGGCAGAACTTATGGTAATTTATATATATAACTATGAGCTTATCCTACTGATAGAAAATATACAGTCACTATCACACTCACTTGAATATCCATTGTAAATATGCAGCAATACACACAAGTGGACCAGCAACTAACGCACAAAAGCCTTGTAATATATAGCCCTCATCACTCATGCGCGAGACTGTTATTTAGTGGTCTCATTACAGTCTGGGGGGAGGGGGGTTACATTTGGTTCTTGCAAGCCCCTCCTTCCCCTTTATTCATAACTCATTCACTAGTAACTCTACGGGTCTCATCGATGCGTTTCCGTCAGTGAATTGGGGTAGATTGAGTAGTCGTGGACTAGGGTCAGACTGCCGCTCCTCCCAGGCACGTTCCCTCTTCCCGTTTAGAGTCGAGCGCAATGCGAAACTAATCAGGTAGCTAGCGAGCAGTTTAGAGCTCCTGTGAAATGCCTCAGTCGTAACTGAGGTAGTTTTTTTTACCGAGGTAAGATATTTAACTATGGCTAGTAGTAGCTAATTATCATAACAACCATTATTAGTACATGTAGAACGGCTCATGCTTCATTGTTATAATAGACATGAATATAATTGTTTCCCCAAAAATTATTCCTCAAAAGCTTCAAAATGCATTTCATATTTCACTTTATATTTCCTTCTAAGGTGTACCTTTCAAAATTATTTCTTGCCAAAATTGAACAATTAGGTGATTACCAAACATTTCAGCAATAGCTATTTTATAACATAGTTATCTAGTGACACATAAACCAAATTTCCCTTGCAACTGAGGAAGGTTAATCAAGACTCATGTAACTAGCTACTTGCATGCTAGCATCTTGTCGTTTTATCCATAATAGCTCTATATCTAGCAACACACAACAATGAACTAGCTCTTGCTACCTTACCTATATTTCCAGCAAATGTCTCTATGCTTATTGGCGAGCGAGCGTAGCGAGCGAGACACTTACAGGGGTAACACAATTGAAAATCGGGGATGTTTGTTTATTTGTTTGTATATATGTTTGGACGTGCGTATATCATTTTGTACTTTGACCCTCGCGTTTTTGTGTTAGTTATGTGGTCGACCCCGTCCCAAATTGCACTAAACAGAATCCTCTGGTTTATCGATCAGTACCCGTACCACCCTAGAAATTGAATTGTTTACCGTTTTGAATTCTTTTGCGGGTGCAGTTAAAACTTGAAAACTTAAGGGACTTCCATTTCTATTCGAGTTAGTGGCGGTGGTAAGTCAATGCGCTCTTTTTCATGGTTATAAGCAGTGCGCAACAGTATTTACTTGAAAATACATTGTCCACTAGACTACCGCGAAGGTAAGTCTGTGTAGGTGCATGTCCAGTTGTGTCAAAGCATTGTGTGTTATAACCACTACTTAGCTAAAGAATATCACAAAGAAAACTTTTAAATAACGTGTATTGTTTTGTTGTTGTTTTTTCCCCTTCAATTCAAGCAGTTGCAGAGAGTTGTTACTATGGCACTGAAATCTGGACCTTATTTTCAGTAGCTTCAGTGTTAGAAGTCAAAATCATTCATATAAAAATAGTATAGTCTTTAGGCTCGCTCGCCATTTGTGCTCAAGCACATCACTAGTTATGTAACGTATACATAATAATATTCAACTTTCGAGAGTTAGGCCACATGCGCAGCGGTTCAGTAAAGGGTTCGGCTACGCCAGACTACCATGTTGCATGCCAGACCCTTTACCATACCGCTTCGCTGGGAATGTTTTACCGAGCGGAGGGAGGGGCGTGAGGGTCTGGCACTACCGTGTAATCTGATGAGTGACTGTATTCCGCGTGGGTGTATACGAACATTACTGGATGTTGTTGTTTTTTATAAAAGGAGGGTGTTGGACGGTTAGCCCCGCACTGGAGAGAGGGAGAGACCGTGACACTATTGTAGCTAATCCTATATCCCCAGACATTGAGGTTGGTGTGTATCTACTAATTTATTGGGCATATGCTAGCTATTTATATTCATATCAAGGTGTCTGCAGGGCGAGAGGTTTCTGTCCTCTGTAGAAGCATCTTGTTGGAGGTTATTTACTATATATACACAGCTAGAAGTGATTACTTGAGAGGTGAGTTTCAATATTTAAACAAATTATAGACAAATTTTTGACCAAGTTCCACATTTCTTAGTACACTATTATTTAGCTTTCTTTATTATAATTGTGGCTAACTGATTTGGTGAAAACAGAATTGAAATGCACAGTTGCTAGTGAATTTGAATGTATTAGCCAAGGTGTTAGTGAAGTAAGCCTATTACATAGCTATAATACGATGATTGTAACATAACCAGACACTAGATGTAATGTTGGCTGAGCGCTTGTATGTTATACAAGCGGTCCTGGATTTGATTCCTGATGGTGCGACCAAATACTTTTAATTCTGTATTGAAAAAAAAAGCCTGTGAAAAGAGAGAATACATCTAATACTAATGATATACAATTAGTAATTAAATGGTACAGCTTGTAGAGAATAAAGTAATGAAGTAGTGAGCTTTCAAAATTACACATCAATTTGATATCTTATTGTTAGTTAAATAATAATGTATATCTATATATAGCAAAAGTTCTCTTATCATTTTAGTCACCTTACTCAATAAAACTAATAATTAACATTTTTGTACTATGTGAAAGTAGTATAAAAGGTTACTTTTTGATATTTAATAAAAAGAATTAGTTGTATTGTTTTAGGAGTTCAAATTTTAAGTTTTATCACCAAATTCATTAATTTGTAATTGAATGAAGAAAGTCCCCAATTACATTCCAAATTCGGGTTAACTGTAGATGCAGTGAAGCCCAATATGAAATTAGCACTTAATGATGAGTGTACAATTAGCATACCAACCTCAAGTGATTGACGAGCTGTGAAGAGGGAGAGGGAGGCAAGGTACATTAACCCTTTCCCGCTGAGACGCGGTCGATTCGACCCGGTTAATACCTGGGTCGCTTTTACCCCGCATACCGCGAGAATTACCAAACGCACATTATTGATATTGATAGCTACGTAATGGCAAGAGAATGGGCTTTATTTTGAACAAAAAAATCAAGTCTGTAGTGCGAGTAGTTTTGGAGTTATGGCCGCGAGAAGTTATAGTACGGTGGAGGTTCTCGAATTACTTGAGAATGAAGAATTGCCAAATGATGAGCTAGAAAGTAGAATCAATCTGGTAGATTTGGATGGCGAAAGTGAGGATGATGACACTCCTCAGGGAGATGGAATTGATGCTAGTGGATCTACAGTTCTGCTTCTTAATGAATACCTTGATACTGACTGTATCCCACTTCTTACAACTGCTATTGGTAATCCTAGAGAAAGATTGTTTACTCTACTCAGATACAGAAGATGAATTCAGCAGTGAGGAAGGTAAACAGTAGTATCTGCTAGCTGTTCATTACTTCAGCTGCAAAAATAGCCAGATAAACTTTGCATGCATGTAGCTATTTTGTTCATAATTTTAGGTTTACTCACAGCTAACTAGTATTTCTTTTGAGACATAAATAACAATATGTAGAGAGTACTACTTTTATTACACATATTCTCCTGTAAGTCCACAAGGATACATCAGGTGGAAACTAATAAGAACAAGATGAGAAAAAGATAAATATATGAATAACAAAAAAAAATTGTATTTCATTGTGTTGTATTATCTATGCTGGTAAGTGGTTACTGGATTACAAGATAAAAACCTTGCTAAGTTGTTACCATGGCAATTATGTGGTTTTTTGTGTAGTTAATATGGTAGAGTAATTCATACTCGATAATTTAAGTGTATATTATGTGCTCTCATTCTTAATGGTTTCTCTGTTATAAACAGTTTAATGCAAGTAGCTTAAAACATTGCTTTTTTGTTTCCTTAATTTAGGCTGGAAAGGGTTAATGACAATGAGATGGAGCATATAAAGAATGCCCATAAGTGGCTACATTTTTTACGCTGAATAAACCCCTTCTTGACTGAAATAATGATTACAATTAAATTTTTTTTATTCTAATATGGATTCTTGAAAGCATGGATAGTGTTGACAGAATGGATGTTTGTGAAAGTCATTGTGTTATGCTCCATTAACCTCTAACTATGTGCGCTTGCTATTATAATGTCATGAAGTCAAAACACAATCCATCTGCTTGTATCCATGCAAGCCCATCACTTGTATCTATACTTAGCTGCATGCTTTTCAGTTAGTTGTCATGTACCAGCAGCGATGGAGTAATGGCAACTTCTTCATAGTTTAGATTCTAACAATAATGCAAGATAAAAGTGGAGAAGTATTTTCTGTAGCCAGATCAAAGTTCAACGTATATACTGAAGATCAATCATTATAAATCTGGAACAATATTCCACTGGTCTTTGAGCTGCTGATTTGGCTTCCATTGCTTCTAAATACAGGATTATTCATTAAAGGATTTTTTATACGTCTGACAATGTATAATTAGTAGGCTTACCATTTTACAATAGCTCCACCATTACACATTTTAAGTGCACTGTTATGGTAAAGGATTGGGCCTGAAAGCCTATGCCTCTCTGGCAGAGTAAATTTGTGTTCCACAAGCAGAGGTTGGTCCATATTTCTAATTTAGATGATGTATTAGCTTTTCATATTCATAATGAGGTGCAAGTGGGTTGAGAGGCTTCTGTTTACGTCTTGGAATTCATTAAACAACTATTCTGGCCGTTATTAACTCAAAGCCAGCTCTTCTGTTACATAAACTAGTTGTGGGTAGGCAGTTTACACGACAATTTTCAGAAAACCCTAATGGAATGTAGTGCACTATTTACAGATAAACGGGAGCACTCACACTCTTATGTGCACTAGTTCCCAGTTGACACATTCATTTTTTTTTCGTTCCATTTTCCAAGTAGTTCATAATAATGATCATTACACAGCACTGCAGCACATAATGAATATTAATTTTTGCAGTAGAATGGTCCTAGCAGCATCACATGCAGCACATTTAGGGCCATTGATACTCTTAACAATTGACAAAATATTAAAAGAAAAACACAAATTAAGAGTTTGAAAAATACAGTTATGGTATGTAAATGTACAGTCATATATACCACAATCACAAAGTTTATGACTGCATTTTTCAATTGTTGTACTTGCTCCAATTACTCTCACAAATGAGGCTTGAACATCATAATATTCGTGGAAACCGTTCCCTTAAACTTAATGTAGCTAGTGTAAAGATTCATCTAAAGCACATTTAATCGGTTGTTCATCAGAGTTTTAACTACACTACAGATATTACCTAAGGAACTGCACTAGTTGTGGCATAATATTGGCTATTAGATTGTGAACATTTGCTACTATTATAATTACTTCAGCTGAGATTAACTGAATTATAATTAATTACTCTTAACTGAAATTGGCCAGGATAACAATGGCTGTGATTTAGATGGGATGGGAATTGGTATTCCAGAAATAAACTGACACTATTGATATCGGAAACTCACAAATTATCAATAAGCCAATTATCCTATCAAAACTTGAGTGCAGTTACCATCAATTTAGCCTCTTAAGGTAAACTGTACAGTTCAACCAACAATACGAAATTTCAACCATTATGGTTACGGGCAAGAATTCAATGTACATTGCATTACAGCTACTATTTTGAGAAGTATCACAAAAATAATTGCTGTAAGGTATGTATTTTTGTGTGCATGCATGCGTATTATATAGTGTGGTTAACTCAGTAACGTGAATCTTTGTATGCAATGTGTTTGTGTCTGGCATGCAGAAGAGCACAATGCTGTATAATAACTGTTTTTGTACCGTATGTTTATGTTTACTGACTTACACATTCAAAATATGTCAAACGTGAAATGTTGTTATTTTACTACCTTGCACTATTTTTGTCCTTTACTTGGCTCGAGAATATGCATGTTATTGTTGTTGTTTTTGGATGCAAGTGTGATTTCTGTCTTAGTCTTGTAAAATAAATTCATTCATTTCATTGTGGAAATGTTTTACATGACTGAAATACATACGATACCAAGCACAAAAGAATTTGGCAACAATAATGTGGTGTGTGTTTATACATCAAGATATTATGATCAATACTACTCAAGAATAAATTAAAGAGGCATTAAAACAGTTATGTTCCGCATGTCGGCACCAGATGAAACTACCTCTATAAAATTTGTCGAGCTCAATATCTTGATGTCGATGAGTGTGTAAGTGCAAATAAAAAATTGGACCTGTGCTGCTATCCCCAATTTCTTGTGCATGGATGCATGTATGAAATAACAAAGGGAGAGAAAAAGAACGAGAGGAAATATGCATAGAAGGCTGAGAAGAACAAAACAGAGGGTTATGAGACACGAATTGCATAGTATGTTTGCATGGCCAGTACAAGAAATAGTAGACCACAATTCTAATAATCCACTGCATTAATGCAAAATCAAATCTCAAATGATATTCACATATCTTACCTTTGCACCTCTAGTCCTACTTTTCATCACAACTCATGATCATATTATTATGGAGAATCACATTGGTGCTCATCAGAGCGTGCATGTGTGTGAGGCTATAGTAGTACTCATTAATTTTCAGTCAGTGTGTAAGTCAGTTACACGAATCTTGGAGATTATGGTTTCCCAAATCTTCAAAAAGACATCAATCAAACAATTATATTGAAGTCAATGAGCCGATTTTGTTTGTTCTGATTAGTTATTCACGAAAAGGTTTACTATAGCTATTATAAATGTATTTGTTATTCTATAATTTGGCGGAATTAAATGACAGATTATTTTTTTGTTACACCTATAATAGACTCAAACATGCTCAATTTAACGTGGAATGTACAAAAATCCCCATGTATGGCTTCTATCATAGTAAGCTGGAGACTAATTGAATGGTAAATGAATATTATTAACAACAAAAGGCGCCTTGATTAAGCTTACTATTCCATTTTAATGATGAGTCTGACATACCAACCTGTAGTGATCAATGAGCTGTGAAGTGGAAGCATCATAACTATTCATCATGGCATCAAATTGAATTATAAATTGACATTCTAAATACCATATTGTAGCTAGCCATTAACTCAAGTGGCTTCTGGAAAGTAATAAGTTTGGTAGCATCAACTGACTATTTACTTGAAAGCGTTACTTTGGTTTTCAACAACACTTAAATAGAAAGGCTTCTTGAAAGCATACGTTGTGTGATATCTATGGATGAAATACCTGCAAGTATTTCTCACATTTATGGTATTAAATAGGTTTCAATTGTACACAGAGTATCGATCATGTAGATATAATTATATGTTAAGAATTATGGAGACTAAGTAAACTTCATTTAAAATTGATGACCATAAGACATTAGTAGTTTGCTTGAGGCACTAAACACATAATGAACAAATATTGTAATAGTATGTCTGTTGTTGTGCTCGTTCTCCTATGCGGGGTATTCCCATATTATTCTCTTTTGCTCCGACTGGAGTATTGTGAAACACTTGACTTTTGGGGAAGCCTTTGATGACTCAGCAGACAAACAACAGTATAAATAATGAATACACATGCGCACATATAGTTCTTTAGTTCTTGCGAGACAGGACCAATCCAACAACATTGATGATAGCTAACTGTTGCAAGGAAGACCAGAGATACTTCATTGTCAAAGACTGCTAAATGTCTTCATTTCTTCAATCTATAGCCTCAGGTATTGTCAACTTCATAATCTCCAACACAATGTTCCAAAACATTAACTGCTTGTACATCTAGCACTTCTGCCTCTTGACCAATCAATCAATCAATATACACGATTGTCTCCAACACTATCTTCAAAATGTAAGACTTGGACATCTCCATTCTCTATAAAAAAAATCAAACTATATCTGCTAGTATGAAGCAAGAGCATTCTTTAACCCTATTGGTAAACTTTATTTCTGAAAGATGATAGTGAAATTATACAAAATCTAATGTAATTAACTAATGAGAAAATTACTTCAAAATGTGACGAATGTTTTAGGCTAATTTTTGAAGCTTTATGAGATTTCAAAGTTATAAGTAATTGTTTAATCACTACAGATAAAATTTAACTGGAAAAGGTAAAGAAATTATCATGAGTGTTATGATATTTATAAAATAGTGTCATAGGTGTTAAAGTACGACTTGGAGTAATATTCCTACTAAAATTGATTATAATGCTAGTTTCCTGGGCTTATTACAATAGTTTTACCTAGTTTACAATACAGGCAACTATTGGCTTTGGCTTACTTTCTGATATATTAAAGGAAATGCTATTAGAATAATGTAAAGCATCTTGAAAGGCTGCAAAACATTTAAAAGTAACTGTTCTAGCTCCAACAGACTCACACACATTCTGGCAATTTTTTTGCCATCTCTCACCTTTTTCAGCCTCAAACAAAGCCCCCAATCACTATCAATCAAAAAGCATTTAATTCCACTTGCATTGAACTGATAAACCATAATCATAGCATGAGTAGATTGAATGTTTGATGTCAAGGTTTCCTATGTTACTGGAGGTGACAATGTAATAAAATAAAGCTTTAGCTATATTTTGATGCTTGAATGAACAACAGAATCAGTGTCATTTCTATGATGTTTTGGTGACATGGTTAGTCTAATCGATACCACGAAGGCCATCCTTAGAACTAGAACTGCTAAAAATAATTTTTTCACCATTAAACTCAGTCTGTCTCATTCTGTCACACAACTACAACGTGAATCTCGAAGATGGTTGCCTCCAGAAGATTGAAATAAACATCAAAATGTTGCACTGGACATTTTAAGTCTCTTTAAGGGTGGAGACCCATCCAGCCCACCCATTTTCCTTAAAAATTGATGCTGAAAAAAAAAACAACTTCAAGCAACGGTGGCAATTCTTTAACATGCTGAATTTATTTAGGGTGATAAGGTCTCTCTGCACACCAAAATTCAGACCATTTGCATCTTCGTAAGCCCAGTTAGGAGCGATTTACTTCTGCCGACATTTCGTGTTGTTTCTCCGCAACCGTCCAAGCTTTTCTGCCAATTCAAGACTCTACGGCTTCCTCCCATTATGTTCCCGCTTCCTACGTTTAGTTTTTAGCTATAGCAACTTTACTTTTCTAAATATCCGACCACTAAGGTCAACTTTGCTTCCTGGCACGCTATCAAGAAAATCTAAACGTAGGCCTGTTCACCTTACGTCAACGAATTACTGTTCCAAGTTTAGACTGCATCCCGTGACCTCTTATAGCTCAAAAATACTTGTCGCAAATTCACCCTCTTTGCAGGCGGCCGCGAACTGCGGCTGGGTCGAAGTGCGCGTGAAACTATAAGGACGACGTTATGTGCAGAACGGCTGACCCTCACCTTTGACCTCAGAGCGAGGCCGATCAAATGAACTATGAACCTTAAGCACGTACGCATGCGCATATGGCTGACCGTCGCTGCGGGGTGATTATCTCTGCGGGGCTGACCGTCGCTGCGGGGCTGATTATCTCTGTGGGGCTGACCATCTCTGCGTGGCTGAACATTGCTGGGGGGCTGACCATCTCAGGGTGGCTGACCATTACTGGGGGGGTTGACCATTTGTGTGCCGACAGACCCACCCCAAGCAGCACCTCAATGATCACTTGGAAAAATAGCTGTGGGCACATTTCAATATTTTGCAACTGTAGTTTTATAATTATAATACTTGTTCACACAACAATCAAATGGGTGTGGTTTCAATTTTGGGCATATCTGCTTATTCTAAAAGTTAAAACAAATGTTATACTGGTGACACATATTCTTAAGTCGACAGACCACAACTCCATAAAGTGAATGGAGCAAACTACATGTGTATGTATCTAGTAACGACAGTGAGAGCAACATACAAGTACTTTTCCTGGGTCCATGCATCTCACTCGCCTCCTCTTCCCTTCTCCCCCCTCCTTTCCCCACCCCAATTTGTTCAAAGAAATGTTTCTCCAATGTGTTAGAGTAAATGGTAGCATTGTATTACTAGTTAAATACAACTTAAGCACGATCGACGTGATGACTCAAGGCAGCACTAAGAGGTCACTAACTGAAGAAACCTTGAGTACTATGTTAGTCAACTTTATTCTGAAAATGCAGTCTGCTTGTAAGCTAGTATAAAATTCCCAATGCCATTGACAAAATACTAATGAACTATTCCATAAAATTAAATACTGTAAATTTCCAGTATGAAGAAGCTCTTAAAGAGTTAAATTATGACAGTGTCAGTGATAAGTTTAGTTGTCCTCAATGTTCCAGTCGATTTTCCTTCAAACAAGGGTTGAATCGTCACTGGAAACGTATCCATGGCAATTCCTTGGACACTCTTGCATCTCAAACCTGTAACAAAGAAGGGACAGTAATTACATGTTACCAAAGGTCCAGTGCTCTTTTCAGGAACACAATGCTGTTTTCACTACAGTACAGTACAGCACTTGATGTTACACTGCTCATCTCTACTCAATAAAGTCTTAATAATAACCATGAAATAGGAATGCTTAATTAGAAAACTAAAATATACATTATGAATGTAAGAAGGAAAAAAAAGCAAGAAAGTACCTCTTACTAAGATGAATGAAGAGACCACAATGGCACTTTATATACTACACACATGTACATGTGTAAGTGTATACAATATATGAGTTTGTACATGAGGAAACAGGTGTGACGAGCCCCACAACAAAAACTTCAATTTGTACAGACATAGCAGCAAAAGCTCTACAATTTACTCATGGGCTGATACAATAATTTGTAATAATTGAAACTATCATTTCTCAATGATTTTACATGCCACAGTTGTTCATGTATGTGCATGTGATACAGAGAGTACCAGTACTTATGATTGCAACATTGTGCTCATATCTATCAGGATCCTGTACAACCAATCGCTGCGCGGGAAAAGGGTCTGGTAGACTGACATTGAGCAGTTTGTTCTTGCTTAGTCAGCAAGTGGTTAACTGTGGTTCAATTAGTGTGGGTGGAAATCGTTAAAAAATTTCAGGCGCGTGAATTGTTCAGATCAGTAGGCAGAGCTTGTTTTGTATTGCCATGAAGAAATGTTAATTGTGCAAGCATGACAAAAACCTAAGGTACCATGGCATACACAATGGCCCGTGCACAAAGCAACAACTGTATTTTGCTGCTAAGCGAAACTTCCAACTGCAGATATCTTAAAAAAGCTAGTCCAAGTCACCGCTTAGCATAACTAATAGCATCACCTAAAGGAAGAGTTTTGACATAGTTTTGCATTAAGTGTTTAACTGATTCATCTATTCAAATAAACCATCTCCCCCTCTCCCTCTCCCCCATAGTCCCACAAAGTTTGGTTTTAAAAACTCCCAATATTTATGATACTGGCAGTGCATTTATTCTCTCTGCTACTGGCAGTTACTGGCTTCTTCAGCCCCAAGTTTAGAGTAGGGGAAGGAACTGAAGTTTGTCAGTGTGTCTACATATTTTTTCAAAGATATGGTTTGAGTGGCGTAGGAAGGGGGGGGGGGGGCATAATATTTTGACACAACTTTAAAATGTGATTTCTCGCATAAACACCTGCAAACCACAAAAAAAACTTGCCCTTAGAGCCTAGTCTCGCGTATCCAGACTCTTTACCAATCGCTACGCGGGAAAAGGGTCTGGTAGACTGACATTGAGCAGTTTGTTCAGTTCCCCTTGCTAATTGGGGAGACCGCAAACAATGTGTGACGTAATATCCTGTGACATAAGACTGCTCAAACTTATGCGCGTGTAGTATTTCTGTGCACAACTCTCCAACAGCTGTGGCAGAGACATTTGGAAAAGCTGGGCAGAGGATAAAGGGTAGGAGCAGGTGGTAGCATTACTAATTAACATCTCCTTTTCCTCACTCAATTAAGCAGATGCCCATTAATTGGGTTAACTGAAAAACAACAACAACAAACAAATAACTTCATCAAGTGATACTAAATTAATAGTGCTAGTAGAGACGTGTCAATTGGCGAGAAATAATCACGATAATTCAACCCTTTCACAAGCAATAGTGCCTCACAGAGCTCTGTGTTCAGTCAGCACTTAGTAACCATACTACTAAAGCAAATTGTAGTTAAATAGTGATCCAATATAAAGTTCCTTGTTTTTTCCAACCCCATGCTGTGACTTCTGAAATTGTGCTTAAGTGTAAATCTCTACTCATACAAATCACTCACTCACAAGAAAGGGAAACTCAGCTTAAGGAAGAGAAGAGAGTGGAGGAATTTAGTTTAAAGAAGGGGGAAAGGTGTGTCCCCCTTTCGGTATCAAACAATGCAGAAATCATTAGTGACCTTAATATTGGTACAATTTGTTTTCAAGAGGCTTCATCTTTCATTAATGCAAAAAGCAACAACAGATATCACTATCTGTTGTTGATTTTTACATCAATGAAAGATAAAGCCTCTTGAAATGATAGTCAACAAGGCAGTACTCATTGTGACATAAAAAAAAACAACGTACATGTGATGGAAGTGGAGGGGGGTGTACAGGGGGTCACACACTGTGCAGATTTAAATGATAAGAATCAGTTTTAGTTATTTTTTCACCAATTAAATACTTAATAGCTTTAATAGCATATGCCAGTATTTGGTCAGGGCTTCATACACCGGAGGGGGGTAGCTGGGCCATTTTAACCAAAAAATATATGACAATTATAAGGGCGGGGTAAATAAAACAATTAAGTGGCATATATAATACAAGTATAGAGTATTGAAACAAGATTGTTATAATAAGATAAATAAACTGAGGTGGAACACGTCACTGATGATGAAGAATCCGCGAACATTCTCACTAGAGAGATTCGAAGTGAAGATTGCATCCTATCTGATATACAATACACAAGGTGTTGTGGATCCTTCTAAAGATCAATGCCTACTTGCAATACAAACTAAATCCCAACTACAAATGTATCAGTAATACTTACACACAGTAGTCTGTATTGAATTTACATTCAAAATAACTAAAATTTATATATGATTTTAAGTGAATAACGCTGGTGATTGATGAATACGAAGAACATAAGTTTTTTCCGTACCTCTCTTATCCGTTCGTCTAAGTTACGGACACCTCTGTCTACCGGACACCAACTAAAATTATTGACTGCGTACGGATCGTCAGTGTAGTCGGAAAGCTACCAAATTAAACGAAAAAAATCGGGAAAATATTTCGCGTGTGGCACTTCGAGTGTATTTGATCGTAGCGTTGTGTGCGGAGATGGAGCAGGGAAATCTACAGGCAGTTAGTGCGTCTACCGCTAGTTCTTCTCAGAACACGTTGACCGGCGGCGTCGCTGCTAGGGGCAGTGCGGCTGCTAGTTCTTCTAAGAACTCAACGACCAGCGGTGGTGGAGGCAAGGTCGCGGTAACTAAACGCAGTAGCGTTTTAACTCTAGAAAGAAAGCTGGAGATAATATCAGAAGTTAAGAAAGGGAAGTCAGTGAGGCAGTGTCTGGTTGGTGTTCCAAAATCTACAGTGAATGATATTTGGACATGAACGATGAAGAAATTGTAGAAGATGTTTTGCAAGAGAGAGAAGAATCTGAGTCCAAAAATGAAGATGAAGCTTCTTCAAATGCAGTTACTCCATCGCAAGCTTGTGCTGCTTTCGATACTGCTTTGGAGTGGTTGGAATCCAAAGGCAACACACACCCTGCACATCTTATGCTGGTAAAAAGTTGGAGAGACACTGCAGCTCAGCGTAGCTTGAAATCTATGAAGTAAACTAATCACTTCATATTTTAAATAAATTGATTCATGTATTTACAGGTGTTTTTGTTAATTTTAAGTAATATACTAATTCAATTATCAAATAATTACTTGTATACACGGTTTATCACCGAATAAATTAAGTATTTCTGAGTTACGGACATTTCTTAGTTACGGACACCCCTTGGTCCCAGACTGTCCGGATAAGAGAGGTTTGAGTGTATTAACACACGAAATCTTTACAATTTGTTACTATTATTATTAGCCCTCAGTGTGCATGTACAAGAGGGACTATCCAGCAAGTTGAGGACTTGATCCCAGCGTAGTCTATTGATACACACTACACCAAGCAGAACAGAGTAACTAGTGTAGTGAAGACCCACTAGCGGGTATGGTAGCGTCAGAGTTCCAGTAAGAACAGTCAATGACAGTGTTCTAAGTGATCAATATAAACAAAAAATGGAACATCGACGATGCACGACGATCGACGGTACACGAAACTTTGACGGTACACGAAACTTTTACTAAATACTGCACATAGTTACTAACATGCAATGGACAATGATGATCATAAATTTTTGCATGAAGGTTCGAATAAGAAGAGTGGGAGCCGGCAATGCACCCCACACCTGTAACGAAGGCCTACGCCTGATCATAACGAGGGTTGGCAGCATGATTTTGTGATTTAGAGATTGCAACTGTTGGGTAGAGTAACAGCGTTAGAACTAGAGTCTAACTCTTAACATAACTGTACTATAGTTAAGCAAGGCAAATGGACCAGCAGCATGCCCATGTATTATCGAGCCATAGAACTCCTATTTTCAGCTGATTGCATCAATGAAAGCCATTCACCACTGATTGATGATTTAGATCTATTAATCCAACCTGACCTACAGAAAGCTAATTACATAGAGTACAGTAGTGTATATCTCCAGCCCCTTACTATTTAAATAATACCACCACTGATGAGCAGCCATCCTTAGAGAGCTAATAGTGCCGGGTGAACCAGCCATTCTGGCAAGGAAGTAACAGGTAGCTGCTAGGCTTAGGCTACAAGCAATGAGAACAGTGGCTATCAGGACTAATGTACTTCACAGTTGTTTTTGCGTGGCACTCACCGCTTAATAATTGCGCGCTATCAGATTTCCGGTAACCTCATTAATATATTCATGAGGGGACAATTTTTTTTAACTCACTTTAAACTTCCATTCCTCATACTCTAGCAGTTTAAGTCCAATTCTGCCAGCAATTCGCGCTAGAACAAGGCTATTACTGCCCAATTCCTATTCCAATTTTCCCACCACAATTGCCATGTGGCCGTTTGGTGAGCTTTTGTGAGGCTTCTTTTAGGAACTAGCCAGAGTGTGGTTACTACAGTGTGGTATTCTGCCTGACTGGAAGCGCTTCTGTGAATTTCATTAAGGTCAGTGTGTTCATCAGTCACTAAATAATTCAGAAATACTAATAACTAATTGCTACTCTTTTTTTTACACAAAATATATACATCCAAAAATTCAGTAATTTTGATGGATCATCATATCGAGCAGACCAAGAAGCACTGTAGGTTTTGTGGCAACAGGTTGAATAAATCTAAGGGGAAAAAAACACAACCAGTTTATGCCTGCACAGACCATATAGATGACCTTGTCACCTTAGTTGGGCTCCCACTTCCAACAGCAGAGGATGAGCATGTGCCCCAGCACTTTTGTAATTCTTGCTTTCTGAGGATGACCAGAGCAAAGAAAGCGAAGAAGAGTGGACTTCCTTTCCCCCAGTTTGAAGTCATGCAGTGGACTCCTCATCAAGATGAAAACTGTGCAGTAAGGCAGTAATAATAATAATAATAATAATAATAATAATAATATTAATAATAATAATAATAATTGCAATAATAATAATAAATGTAATAATGATAATCTAAGAAAATTGATAACAAAAAAAAAAGAATAATAAGAATAAATAAAATTCATTGCATAGTGTATTGAATAGAGATAAAATCAGTTTGCTAAAAATCAATTCTTATTACCAATTAATTTATTTCAGATATATGTATAATATCTAGGTCTGCCAACATTTCAGCAAGGTAGCTAGGGGAGGTGGGCAGAACAAGAAATCCACCCAGAACAGAGGTAGGCCGTGTGGTGAATCTCCACGGGATGTCATCGAGTACATCAACTCAATCGACACCATTTCAATGCCCTCTGATGACCCACACCCCACCTTCTCCACATCATCAGTAACAAGCAAACTTACTTGTTACATCTGCCAGCGCTTGTTGAACAGATCAGTTCAGCTCGTCGCATGTGACAATCTTGTCTGCAGTAGTTGCTTGTGTGACTCCATTTGTACAGACTATTCTCTACAATGTCCCTGTTGCCGGCAGCACAATCTTGATCACTCCACCATCAGTCGTCCTCCTACCATCCTTCTGTCACTGCTAGAAGAGGTTGTAGTTGCATGTGTGAAGAAATGCAACAACAAAGTAATGGTAAAAAATTACGGCATGCACCTAGCAGGGCATTGTAAAGGTTACTTTGAGGATGCCAACTCACCATCTAAGGTAACTTTACGCGATGTGCTCAGTAAGCCATCCACATCTCCAGCAACATTAGCTGAAGTGAAGGCGACACACCAGCTTGTGCGACGTGCTCTGATGAGTGAGGAAGGTGGACAATCATCTGGGACTGCCAAAATGATCACAGTACCATCAGGCGTTGGTGGTCAGGTTAGTCTTTATAATTTTATGATTTTTTTTAAAAATAATAAATAATACAATGCACAACATATCACATTCAGCCTATTACCTTGGTACAAGTCCCAGTTCCTCGGGTTGGTAGCAGTTGTGCCAGCAAAAGATCGGTGAGCCGCAGGACTGATGTGTTGAGATCGGTCAGGGATCTTACAAGTGGGGGTGAGAGTTCCTCACAGCTTGCGGCAGAAGTGAAGTCCCTGACCAAAGAGGAGAGAGAAGCTCTACTTGGCCAAGCCTGCCTTCCCATCACAATTTCCACTGACCACGCTCTGGCAATGAAGGCAGACCTAGGAATTCCTTGGAATAAGCTAAGGATACTTCGGAGGTTAATTTATTTTAAATTAAATGTTTTAGTTCTTACCCAGTAAATAATTTAGGTGGTTCAAGACCTTCAGCGTCTCCATTGCCAGTGAGGGGAAGCAAAGAGTGCTCGCAAAAGAGATAGCTGGCGATGACTTGGTAGCAGAGAAAGCCCCCTTTTCTGTTTCCACCAGTTCTGTGTTGGAGGAGGTGAAAGAAGTACCCTTTGTGTATTTTCCTAATTTAATGAAAGTGATTGGAGACATGGTGGACAGGCATCAAAGGTTTGTTGTTGTTTTTTTTTTTTAATCTACCACACAACATACGTCAGAGGGAAAAAATTAAATTGGTATATATATAAATATTTGTACAATTTACCGATAGATCTGAATCCGGGTTGACGTGGCACTATGGAGTGATTCCAGACAGTGAGCTGTGGCTGAAAATTGGTGGGGACAAGGGTCATGGCAGCTTCAAGCTAAACCTACAGCTTGTTAATACCAGTTCTCCAAACTCAATGAAGAATACAAGAGTTCTTTCCATGTTTAAGGCCGGAGACTCCACCTTAAACCTGCACACAGCACTGGGAATGTACAAGGAGCACATCAATGAGGCACAGGGAATGATTCTGAAGTAAATTACCATGTAAATTTTAGTATTTATAATAAACAAAATTAAATAACGCAGGGGATACACAGTGCAACTCTTTCAGTCAGGGGACTATGAGTATCTCTGCAGAATGTACGGGCTGAGCGGTGCTAGTGGTATGTTTGTGTCAATTATGATTTGTACGTAAATCACTAACTTACTTTTGGAACTAGGACGTCACAACTGCCTGTGGTGTTTGATTCCTAGCTCTAAGTTGGTCGAGTCACCAAGTTCCCGAGGCTCCTTTCCACTAAGGACACTGGAGAGTTTGAGAGCCGATCACCTGAGTTTCATGACCACAGGAAAGGGAAACTTGAAAGTGGCGAAACACTATAACAATGTCATTGGTGACATACTATTAGACATTCCTCTCACTCATGTAAGCAGACAGATCAATCCCTACAAACTTTAAGATATAATTAATCACCTTGTTTTACATTTGTGATTTTTATAGGTCTGCATACCTGGGCTGCATCTCTCTCTTGGTATTTTTAATCGAATTTGGAAGCTCCTGGAAACCAGTTGCCAGGATTTAGATTTTAAGTGTTCCTTAGAAGTCCGTGGTGCCAGTCAATCTGTTGATCACTGCAACGACTTTCTAAGATTGTCCTCCATACGAGCAGAAGTCGAGGTGCAAAAGAAGTATAGCACAGTTCTCTCTGACATGCTCACCTTCTGCACATTGACCTTGAACTCTGGTGGCACTAATGAGCTTGAGGACAGTCTGAAGACAGAGCTTGCTGAAATAGAGCAAAATGTTCAGATTAAGGTAACTATAAGTTTCCATGTCACACACAGTATAGACTCACTATGTCTAATACGTTTAGATGACTGAAGTATCTCAGTTAGAAGACCGCCTCAGAAGGGACTTTGATGTTTCTGGTGGGGAGATGTTTTCTTCACTGGACAAGAGCCTCCAATCACTCAACGTCAAGCGGCAAGCTTACCAGGGGGGGACATTTGTGGGTAATCATGTCCATAAGCTATTACAGGTATTATTAATGTAATTTAAAAAAGAATAATAATAATTTACCTGTAATCTTCATGTAATAGCCCAAAAGCATTGAAGTACTGTTTCACAATTTGAAACAAATCAGCTCCACCTTCCCTCAGACACTCCAGCCTAGAGTAGAGGACATGATTGCCACATTCACCACCACATTCTCTCTGTTTTGTAAATGTCACAGCGGGTACAATTCCTCAACGTACATGAGTGACTCTGACATAGACCATCTTGGTATGGCAGTATATCAATATAATGTATATACTTCTACCTTCTTTGTTTTCTAAATAGAACGAAGCATCCAAGATTTCATGAAGCATTATCGGGAGAAGTTCCCCACAGCGACTGTGCTCCCGAAAATGCACATCATGGAGGATCATGTCATTCCGTGGGTCAGACGCTGGCGTGTTGGAGCAGGTCTTATGGGGGAACAAGGGGCAGAATCTATCCACCAGCACTTTATGAAACTAGAGAGGACTCACCAGGGAATCCCTAGTGATGTGGACAGGCTAAAATATATCATGAGGGAACACCAGTTGGCATCGGATCCCTCTTTGACTTGCCTCAGACCTGCTGCTAAGCAGTACTACACAAAAAAAAGAAAACTTATGTCTGAACATTCTGAAGATCATTCTTAAGTATTACCTGGCACTTTTTTTAATTTGTTGAGCACGATTGCATGACTCTACTTCAGTCTTTAACCACAAACAAATGAGCGGTTGTTACAAAACCTAATGTAACTACTAAGAAAAAAATAGTAGCTCTTGGAGAACTAGCACACTGTTCCTTCAATCATTACTACAGCCTTACCTGGTCCCATTTTCTCCTAAAGCACTTCCAAACTGGCACAGCAATCAGTTGAAGCGGGTGAAATAACCGCCGCTATTGCCCCCTCTCATACCGCCCGCAAGCCACCATTTTCTTTAACTGTTTACATTATCACGGTTCCTTCGTCCCGTGAGACTACTGTGATGCACGTGATAAGCTAATTGGTGTGTTAAAAATCTATTTTTTTCTAATGCAAATTTGGTTGCTACCTCGGTTGCTAGGGAGTATTGGTGAGAGGAAAAAATTTTTGTGGGCGGGTCGCGGTGCCGCGTTATAGGTGAGTCAAAAACAACTGTGACTTGTGCCCGGGTGCATTGCTCCACATGTGACACCCCACACGTGATCGCTTAGCGAATGGTCGCAGTATTTGCAGGTCCTCTGCCGACCTTTACCTGGGCTCGGGTGATGTGATGGTGGGCTTAATTAGTGTGGGTAAAACCACTAAGATAATAGCAAATTTTTCTCGTTCTAACAGCCAATAATTATTTCAGCCGAGAATGATTGAATAACCACCCCGCGGCCCGGATGTTGCATTTTACGCCCCGCCCACCAAAGGTGCGCTCCGCTTCAGCTGCTTTTGAGTGAAATGGCTACGGTGCTGTTGAAGAATCACCTACGGTGCTGTTGAAGAAGTACCCAGCTTGTTAGATTTCGATACTAAGCTGGGAGGGGTCCTGCAGTGGATTTATACAGTAACCCGTTCAGGCGATACTAGCACGTCTGCCTTACCGATGCACAGGTAAGCGAATCAGCTAGTATGTCCACGTTGAGTTGGTGCGACCACAAATGTGGCAAAAGAGGAATGCACTTGGCGAAACCGGAGACCAATTAAGGTCACATGACAGTAGTAGCTCAAACGCGCGAAAACGTCGACGCCCACAGTAAAAACAGGGCGGGTCCAAGGTGCGCATTATTACCGAAGTTTACTTGTTGAAATGAAAAAGAAGCTATGGCAGTTTCTTCCGCGGCTGTATTCAATATATGCCCAGTTATAACTAATCACTCGTAGTTTATAGTTTGTACGAGCTTCTAGTTGTGCGCTAAAACTGGTTCAAAGTTGCGGAGGGTTATCTGGAGCTACAAAGCTTAGAGGAAAGAAGCACAGGACCTCGACTGAATGCCTCCTTACGTAAGTCTGATTGTTGTGTGCTTAAGCGTGTATTTAAACTCTATTCTTATTTCTTGGTGTGACGAATTTCTGAAGTACTCAAGAGTAATGTGAAGCATCCAGCACATCACCTACACTTCCACACACATTCCATTATTACTTTGTCCTTCACACTGAATCATTCATATCATTTTATTCATGATTTTACTATATTTTCTATCTACTTGTTAAATTTCAACTTTTTTTTTAATTATACAAAAAAAATTGACACTTAATATAATTTTATAATGACATGTAGCTACAATATATATATTATATAATTTTATGATGACATGAAATTGTGGTAGATACAAGCAGCAGTTGAATCTGGAGGGTGGTAAATAGCATCACCATAACCATAGAGAACTGTACCTATATAGACATGAGGAGCAATGGACAGCTAAAGCATAAATAGAGGCATATAGAGTCTATGATGAATTGTATATCTTATTATCTTGGTCAGCAAACAGTAAATTGGCTGAGTTTCTAAATAAATAATAGGCCCTATTTAAACAGGTAAGAAAATCTGAGTGGACAAGCAACCCGTGATACAAACGTACCTCACATTGTAGCTTGCTCTTGTTAAGTAGCCTTGAATAGCAACAAATTCCTGAGCCTAAAATGAACCAGAATGTCAAGCAGAAGGGTAGAAACGAAGTCACCAAACTACGACTGCTTTTTGTTTACAATTGTCTCTGAGGTACTGCGCACGTGTTTGGCCGGTTTGAGCGCGTGACTAAATCCCGCCGCGTGTAGCACGGGAAACGTGTGGTTTTATTTATTCCCATAGACTTTTCTATTGGGGTTAATGGGGAGCATTAACTAAGGTTAATAGGTGACGTAACCCCCGCGCGGGCGGCGAGCATGCGTTAATTCAAAGCTAAGCACAGCTAGCCTAGAAATAAGAGAAGCAGTGAGAACGCCTGCTAAGAGAAACGACACAAGCCAAGCCAAACGACGAAGCCGAGTAGTAGATGGTGGAGGAAGGTGAAACGGGCGCCCGGGACGCCCCGAGTCCAGCAGGAGCAGTAGTGGTTGAGTCAGGCACCGTGAGGGAGACCCTCAGGGAGATTCTCCTGGAGATCCCAGGGTTCAGGGCGTTGGCTGAGAGAGGAGTGCCCCCAAGAGTCGTCGCTGGGCCTCCAGGTGTGGGCCCGTCAGGGGGATCACCTATACCTGTCCCAGTGCCACCAGTGGGACCAAGCGAGGGTGAGGGGTTGGGGATTATGGATGTATGTGTTCTCTCCTCCTTTGGGGGATGACGAAGGGATGCCAACCGGGCTCCCTCTTTAATACCAGTAGTATCAGGCGTGGGTAAAGGGGGGGTAGCGTAATTAGTAATGGGTTAACAGGCAGTGCAAGGGCAGTAGCGTTATCGGCCCTGTCGGGCTCAAGGCCAGCCGTAGCTGCCCTCATGAGGCTCAAAATGGTTGACTCAGTAGGTACAGGGTGGTAGGTCCAGGCATGCGGCCTACGAGAGGACCTTGGGTGCTCGGCCCAGCAACAATTCGGGCACGTAGCCCAGAGACGACCGGTCTCAGGTGGTAGGTCCGGGCTCATAGCCCCGAGAGGACCTTGGGTGCTCGGCACAGCAACAACCCGGGCACGGGGCCCAGAGGCGATCAATCTCAGGCGGCAGGTCCGGGCACACGGCCCCGAGAGGACCTTGGGTGCTCGACCCAGCAATAACCCGGGCACGTGGCCCAGTGACGTTCGGTCTCTGGTGGCAGGCCGGGCACGCGGCCCAGAGATGACCGGTCTCAACCACATTGGGCTCTAGGCCCGCCGTAGCAGCCCGCACGGGGCGCCCGCTGGGGGGGTCACGGCCCTTCCCGTAGGAGTCGCCGGTGGTAGGGCAACACCTGGCGTGGTTACGGGTTATATGAGGTAGCAGCCAATATAGGGGCAGTAGGGGTAGAGCCATAGGTAGCAGTGATGGCATTGTGTGTTGGTGGTACGTGGTAGGTCATGGCACACAGCCCCGAGAAGACTTGGGCGCACGGCCCAGAGACGACCCGGCCTCGACCCCATTGGGCGCAATGCCCTCTGCAGCAGCCCTTGCGGGGCTCCCATCGGTGGACTCCGTGGTCACGGCTCTCCCCACGGGAGTCGCCGGGGGTGGCATGGCCCCTGGCCCAGCCGCAGCACTGGTCAATCTACTGCCTATGGCGGGCCCAGACCTCAAGCTCCCCGTCGGAGGAGCCTACGTTGGGGAAGGTTTGCCTCCGGTGCCAGCGAAGTTGGCGGGGAAGATCCGAAGGTGGGAGTTCGTCGAGATGGGGGAACTCCTGCCCGAGTTCTGGACGGCGAAGGAGGAGGTGGAGAGGAAGGACCAGCGGCCACGACAGGGGAGGAAAGTTACGGAGATCTTCACCTGGCTCCAGTGCTATGGCTCCTTGGTGGCGGTGCTGGCCCCAACGGAGCCACGCGTAATCCCCGAGCTGATGGCCTACATGGGTCTCATAGTTAGGGTCAGCCAGGACTATGAGGGCCTTGGCTGGGTCCGCTACGACTCGGCGTTCCGGAGGCAAGCGGCCCTAACTGGGAACAAGAGGTGGTCGGTTATCAACTCGACCTTGTTCGCTATGAACTTCTCGGGCCGAGCTTCGGGGGTGAAGAGGTGCGAGTTGTGTTTTGCCACATCCCACTCGGAGCAGGAGTGTGCCCAGCGGGGGGAGGCCGACCCGGACATGGGCTCTTGGCTCAAGACGCTGGAGGGGGCACTGATCTCGCTTGCCAGACAAACGCCAGCAGGCAGGAGCCAGCCCAGTTCGTCGCAACCAGGAAATGAAGTGTGCAGGAAGTGGAATACCACGGGCTGCACATTCATGCGGTGCCTCTTCCGGCACGAGTGCAGTGGGTGTGGGGGAGCCCACCCATTGGCACAGTGCAGGATGCGAGGACAGGCGACGGGGAAGATGTCCGGCCGGCCAGCAGGCCGTCCATACTAGCCTACCAATTTTGATATTACTAAGACCCTGAAAGTTCCTTGTGTTGTTTTGTTATTGATTTCATTGCTGTCAAATCCGTATGTTGCAATTTATTGCAGTACCGCTTGATCAATCAAGGCAGTATGTGTAGGGAGGAGGGGAGGGGGGGGGGGGGGGGGGGGGGGGGTAGCTAGACAGACATGGGTCATGGTGTAGGGTATAGCAAGGTGGGGGACACTATAACCCTGCCCGTAATTCTTGTAGGAGGGGAGGCATATCGGTACATGGATGATCTCCTGGCACTGGATGCATGCCGCCCACAGGCACGGACCCCCTCCCGGACGGCCTCCGGCAGCTGTGGACCCCACTGCAATGGGAGGTTTGGGATCACGCGCTGAGAAGACACCCGGACCAGAGGTTCAGACGGTACATTGCAGATGGCTTGAAGTGTGGGTTCCGTGTAGGCAGCATGATGAGCGTAACGAGCAGCGGGAGCAGACCACGGAGGAACATGCAGTCATCCCAGGAGCAGCCAGAGGTAGTGGACGAGTACCTTGCGGAAGAGTGCGGTAAAGGCAGGGTCCTGGGCCCACTGAACCAGGAGCACCTCCCACACATTCACACTAACAGATTTGGTGTGATTCCCAAAGGGACGATGGGTAGGTGGCGCCTAATAGTGGACATGTCTTTTCCTGAGGGGGTGTCAGTGAACGATGGGATCAGTGAGAATCTGAGCTCCCTGACATATGTGGGAGTACAGGACGCTGTCAGAGGCATAGCGAGGATGGGACGAGGTACGGTGATGGTGAAGGTAGATGTCAAGAGCGCTTATAGGAACGTTCCAGTGCACCCTGATGATAGGCAGCTGATGGGCATGTGGTGGAGAGACGCGCTCTTTGTGGATACGGTGCTGCCGTTCGGGTTGCGGTCGGCCCCAAAAATCTTCACGGCAGTGGCGGACGCAGTGGAGTGGATTGCTCGGGATGAGGGTGTGAAAGTCATCCTGCACTACCTGGATGATTTCCTGGTGATGGGAGCACCGGGAACGGATGAGTGCGCAGTGGCAAGGGATACGCTCCTCCAGATTTTTGGGAGGCTGGGTCTGCCAGTGGCCACGGAAAAGCTTGAAGGGCCAGACACTAACCTGTCATTTTTGGGCTTTGAGCTGGACTCTGTGGCCATGGAGGCGCGCTTCCCACAGGGGAAGCTGGAGGAGCTGAAAGAGCTGATCAAGCTGTGGCAGGGGAGAAGATCGTGCTTAGTGAGAGAACTAGACTCACTAGTGGGTAAGCTGGCCCATGCAGCGCAAGTGGTGCCACCAGGAAAAACATTCCTGAGGCGGATGTTCGAGCTCAAGGCGGCAATGAGACGAAACCGGGGACGAATCCGCCTCAACAACGGGTTCAGATCGGACTTGATGTGGTGGGAGATGTTTCTAGACCCCTGGAATGGAGTGAGCATGCTTAGAGACCACATCCGGCAGCGGGAGACAGTGGACATGTGGACAGATGCATCGGGCAGCATTGGCTGCGGTGCATGGATCCCGGCATCGGGTGAATGGTTGCAGCTGCGGTGGCAGGGCCAGATGCTGTTGACATCCCAGATCGCACAGGAGGGAATTACACTCAAGGAGTTGCTGCCGATAGTACTTGCAAGCGCGGTGTGGGGAAGGTATTGGGCGGGCGGAGTAGTAAAAGCCCACTGTGACAACACAGGAGCGGTGGCTGTGGTTAACTCGGGCTACAGCCCATCATGCATCTACTCAGGTGCCTGTTCTTTATTAAGGCACACTTTCAGATGGAGGTTTGGGCCACCCACACACCGGGGGTGCAGAATGACATGGCCGATGCAATCTCTCGTGATAACCTTCATTATTTTTTCTCTCAGGCACCAGGCATAAGGCATCGCAGAGTGAAGATACCTCCACCACTGTTGGCACTCCTGGTCGAGCAGGCACCGGACTGGACATCCCCAACCTGGGCCCAGTTGTTCAGGAGCTCTTTTCCGCTGGTCTAGCTCCAGCATCGCAGCGATGCTACCGGACGGGGACGAGCCGTTATTTAGAGCTCTGCCAGGAGCAGCACATTCAGACCCGATTCCTGACGAGCGAGCAGGCCCTGATGCAGTTTGTCGCATGGCTCCACGCAAAAGGACTGACGAGCGGCACAGTGAAGGGGTACCTAGCAGCCATTCGACACTCCCAGATCGCTCTTGGCCTAGGCGACCCGAAGATTGGGGAGATGCCCCAGTTGGAGTATGTGTTGCGGGGGATGAAGCGAATGGCGCGGAGACCGACGAGAACGCGGCTCCCCGTTACCCCGGAGATACTCAGGGGATTGAAACTGGTGTGGCAACGGCTTCCTAGCACGAGGGATGCGGCCATGCTGTGGCAGGCCAAGGACAGCTCAGTCACACCGTAGTGATAACATTGTCCTCAGACTCTGGTAGCATTCGTTCTTGTTTTGTTTTTGTTTTTTGTGTTGTTGTTGTTTTTTGTTGTTGTTGTTTGTTTGTTTTTTGTTTGTTGTTGTATTGTTTTTGTTTTCATTGTCATCGTTGTTAATGCTCAATGGGGGTGGGTGCTTGAGGTCTATTAAGGATTGAGACACTGGAGTTTTGTGGGATAATGTTGATGGGAGGGGGGGGGGGCCTACCTACACTTAAGGGTGCTGGGACATAGCAACGCGCGCGCACCCGCATGCACCACAAATTACCACAAAAATCCGCCAGGCTCGCAATAGTAAAATCAACCGCTAACTTAGCTTGCGCGTGTAATTCAAAGCTTCCCGCCCACCACTTGATAAAACTAACCGAGGCCCCGCCTCCGCTATAAGTTGTAAAGAGCGCAGCTGTTTGATATTGTATTTCTTGGCTTACTTTATCAGTATTGTTTCTCCCTAGAACAGACACTGGCTCCCAGATTGTATCCAAGCTTTGACAGGTAAATTATACCGCACTAATGACTCCATTATTTTAAATTTTTATTCTTGTGCAAAACTTCTTCCTGATATATCACTCATGATTTTTTTATTTTACAGTATTGTGATGACCAGTGATAATTTTTTAGGAATGTATATAATAATTATAATGATACTTATTTTATATAAAAAATATTTTGAAATAGCCAGCTAAATATAGATGAATATTTTGTGATGTAGCTAGCTAAGTAAGGATGAAGTGAATAGCTAAGTACAGAAAACTGTACACAAACTGAAACTGTAGAGTTTTCCAGCAGCAAAAATGGTTCACTAATCTATCATTGGTACATACACACACTTATGCATCTAGCTAGCTTGATAAAAGGCTTCCCTTACCTGACCATGCCGAGAAAAACACTATTAACAAGACTACAATAACCTCCTCACACTCGTTTCAGTAGGGCTTATCATCGAGAAGGAAAGGTGGCCAGATAACTGGTTTGCTAACCGGTAGGCGCCCGAAAGTTAGAGAGCACCTGGAACTCACTTTCCCGCGGGAATTAATTGAATCTGTTGTGGGTGTGGTTTGAAAGCAATCAAGTCTCTGCCAAAAGATCGCGTGGACTAATATTTAGTCCTGGAGTCTATTTTGTGTTTCTTCTCAGAAACTACGAGTAGAAATGACTCCAAATTTCGTACACAGGCTGACTACGACCTTAGCTACAAAATGTTTGTTGCAATTTTTTTTGAAAGAAAAAAATTCGGGCGCGCTGCCGCGAGGATCAAATCAGCACAGTCAACTAGACAAAACAAAGCAGAATTGAGAAAAAGTACAACGAAAGTTTTGAAGACAATCAACAAATGTATCGGTAGACGAAGAATGGGCTCGTCAGCGACGGCACCCCCGGAGGATTTGTGGATTATATACTTGAGGCTGAGGAGCTCGTAACTTGAACGAAACAGGCTCCCAAGGCCCGTTCTTTTTATTTAGTTAGTCCATTAGCAGTACTCTTTAGGATCCACCCTTAGTTGGAGCTCTACAAACACCAAGAAAAAAGTTAGTAATCCCTAGCAACCAAAATCCAATTATTGTGAATACGTGCGTGGGCGTTGTCCCAGCACCCTTAAGGTCCCAGCTTAGGATTGGGTGAGGGTCGTCATCAAACAACGACCTCTGGGAGTAGTGGGCGTGGCACCCACATAAAGAAGCTCACCCAATCGGGGGGCATTACCCACCGATTGGTGGGTGTGGCATGCATGGCCAGTGGGCGGGTCGGCCACGCCCCTATCGGTATTGACGGCAATTCTGGGTAATAGACGGTACCATCAGACCACTGAAGGAAGCCTATTAATTGGGGTTAATGGGGAGCATTAACTGAGGTTAATAGGTGACGTAACTCCCGCGCGGGCGGTGAGCATGCGTTAATTCAAAGCTAAGCACAGCTAGCCTAGAAATAAGAGAAGCAGTGAGAACGCCTGCTAAGAGAAACGACACAAGCCCCCTCCCACCCGCACCTGTCCAAGGGGTATTTAGGACTCCAGCGATTAGGTGGCAGCGCCCTATTCGCTGTGACTATGCTAGTAGTGGGCGTGGCACCCACATAAAGAAGCTCACCCAATCGGGGGCATTACCCACCGATTGGTGGGTGTGGCATGCATGGCCAGTGGGCGGGTCGGCCACGCCCCTATCGGTATTGACGGCAATTCTGGGTAATAGACGGTACCATCAGACCACTGAAGGAAGCCTATTAATCGAGTTTTGAAACTGCACTTTCCCGCTGGCTCAGAAGTTTTTAAAGGGAATTTTCTGGACCGCTTCGGCACGAGCTTTCGAATGGTACAAACCCCGGAAGCGTAGCAACTTCCGTTCAAAAGTTATTAACGGTTTTTACCACATCAACTCAACTTGGACATACTTATAGTAGTGTAAGGATTTGAAGAAATAGCCCACTGATTATGTGTGCGATCATTTTAGGAGAAACTTTCTGTGAGGTAGTGGCTCTGAAAAGAGCCGGGTTGGAAACAAAGGACTCATTTTCTTTGGCTGTATTTGAAGCGCTTGGACAGCTTCTCCTGGAGGGGTTTGCTGTTAATTCCTCTATCCTTCAGAATTCGTACAAATTCTTCTATTGTCCTTGCATTCAGATTTGAGCAGTTCCAAGTCTCCATAGCTCAATCCAACCCTGGTCCAGAAGTCTGGAGTCGTATGGCTGAATTATTCACAAACTGAGGGAGACTGGACACATCAAACACCAAACCATTCTGTTGAGCTATAGCTGAAAGCTTCTCAGCTAACTCTTGAAGTGCTTCATGCGGAGCTGGGGAAACTTCAGTGGAACTCACAACTGGATGAGAAGAGACAGGAGGAGAATTGTGGTCATCATGTGGCTAGGTAGTGAGATCATTTAGAACTTGAGGTGGATTAAAAAATGCTAGAGGGTGTGATTCACATGGTGGAGCAGTAGGAGTGGACACTAAATCTTGAGAAGGTGAATCAGGGAGCACTTCTGATGATGACTCCTGCCGAAGAGAGGGCGTGATATCATCACCAGTAAAGGAAGGATCATCAAGAGTATCAGTGGAAGCCCCACCTATTGCTGGGACTTGCTCCAATCCTATGTCTATACAATATATATATATATATATATATGTATGTATATATTTTTTTAATATTATATTTATTTACTTATTTCTTACTTCTTCTCAAAGCACATTTCATTTTCCTCATTTCTGTGGCTGCACTAATAGCCCTCTTCCTTCTCCTGGAAGGCATGATTATAGTTTGCTGCTGAAGCAGGTTGTAACAACAACGTGGTCAAAGCTAACCCACCAGTAGGCTACTGGAGGTTAGGGACTCTCGAGATTTTTGCCCCGCTTTGCGCGCTAATAGGTGGTTGATCTCGCTCGCACTGACTACAGCAGTTCGGAAGGGCAGCCCGAGTTGTAAGTTCGGGCCTAGCTGTGTAGCCAGTGAGGGGATCGAAAGTGGAGGACTTTGCTGCCCTTGTCGTCTGCCCGGTACAAGGCTCGCTGTCGGGATGGCGACCTTGTGGCAGTAACTTTCGTGGACGTTGGGAGTACCGAGTGGAGGACTCGGTCTTAGCTTAGGTCCGAATAATCAGATAGCTAGGGTGGGTGGGTAACTACAACTTCACTGGTTTGATAACTTCAAAACTATAGGAACTATAACTGATAACTAAAATGAAAGAATACAATACTTATAACAACTGTAGTCATGGGCATAAACCGCGACTGGCCGCGAGCGGTCAGCGAGGCTTTACAGAAATAAAGTGCATGCGTACTGAATGTTCGTTGAGGTTGCGTTAGGCCCGCACATCCTCCGGGGCAAGGAAGCCAGAGCCACTGGTGGCAATGCTTTGTGAGTCAGTATTGGAATCTGAATTTTTCAACAGCAGAGTTAATCTTTGTACGGCTCGTCGTAGTGTACTATTGCCATCAAAAACATCAACAACTCGAACTAATCCATCTGATCCAGGGTAAGTTTGTGCCACTACAGCAATAGGTATACGGCGATGACTTAGAGTCGATTCCAGAACTCCAACTATGTCTCCTACTTGGAGATTAGGTACACGTCTCTTCCATTTGCTTCTTACGTGGTGGAGTTTCAAATATTCATCCTTCCACTTTGACCAAATGCTTGCAGTGAGTCTCTTAATTAGGTTCCATCGACGTAATCCAGTAATATTACCATCAAGGTCTTGCACTGGAGTTGGGGCAGCCAGTAGTGGACGCCCAATAAGAAAATGTCCAGGAGTTAATGCTGATGAGCCATCCTCTTGGTGTGCTTCAAACTGAGCCATTGGTCTGGAATTTAGAGTAGCTTCAATGTCAGTTAGAATGGTGGCAAGGTCTTCAAAATATAATTTTTGATCACCAATTATTCTGATAAGAATTCTTTTCATCTCTCTCACTCCAGCTTCCCATAGTCCACCTTGATGAGGAGATTGAACGGGTATGAAATGCCATTTAATATGCCTTGGTTGAGAGTATTTTTTAATCATCTGTTGGGCTTTCCTGGAAGCGACAATTGTTTGCAGTTCACGTTGTGCTCCGATAAAATTCCGTCCATTGTCACTATAAACATTGTGTGGTAGTCCTCGACGATTAACAAATCTTCTGAACGCAGCTAAAAAAGCCTCAGTCGATAAATCACAGACAAGTTCCAGGTGAATGGCCTTTGTAACGGCGCAAACAAACACTGCTACATAAGCTTTGTGGTTGGTGGGTTTTCTAGGATTGCCTCTCTTTAAAATCAGCGGACCAGCATAGTCTAGTCCAACATTCTGGAATGGTGGGGCAGGGCAGACTCTGTTGGCAGGTAATTGGCCCATTTGCTGAGTACACGGAGTAGCATTCGTTCTACGGCAGGGAACACATTCGTGCACAGTCTTCCGTGCAAGTGATCTGAGTCCAGAAATATAAAATTCTTCAGCTGTCAGTGCCATCAAGACTCTTGCACTGGCATGGTGGTGTAGATTATGAAGATCTTTCAACAATATGTTGACAAAATGTGAGTTTTTACAGAGAATTATTGGATGCTTGCTTTCTTCTTTGATTTTTGCATTGCACAATCTTCCACCAACTCTAATGATTCTCTCTTTATCCAGGTAAGGAGCAAGTCTGCTAATAGGTGACTTTAATGATACCTGCTGGTTGTGAATAAGTTGTTGCAATTCTGATCCAAAATGAATCTGCTGATGCTGAATAATTAGCTGGACTTTGGCTAAATGAAGTTCTTGATCTGTTAGTGTGGGAGGTAATTTGGACTTGTGCTGGACCTTTAGCTTCCATCGTATTGCATAGGCTCTGAATTTGGTCAGGCGAAAGAGGGAAGAAAAGTATTTGATTTCATCTGGTTCCTCCATGACTTGTACAGTAAGTACTGGAGCTGGTTTTGGTGTGTCTTCATCAATTGGTGGATCACCTATGTCAGTCCTTATGGGCCAAGAAACTGATGATTCAGATAACCATGGTGGACCTTTCCACCACAATTCCTTTTCAGTCAATTCTTGAGGAAACACTCCTCTTGAAGCTAAATCTGCTGGATTGACATCGGTTGCAACATAACGCCACTTGGATGCTGGTAATAGGTCAGTAGTAGCAAAAACTCGGTTGAGGACAAACACGGATCCCTTTGGCGGTGGATTTCTTAGCCAACCTAGTACGGCAGTTGAATCACACCATGCGAACAGATTACTGCTTGGCACGGCTAGGTCTACGGCGGTAGTAGAAATAAGTTGAGCTAGAAGCTTTGCCGCACACAATTCCAAACGTGGTATGGATAATTCTTTGATAGGAGCAATCCTAGTCTTTGCCGTTAAAAGACTGATGGTAACGGTAGAATCACGGTGTAAATAACGAGCATACACGACGGCACCATAAGCTATTCGAGAAGCATCTGAAAATCCATGAAGCTGTATTTGCTGCACGGTTGCTTGTTTCTCCACGAGTTTTCTTGACATTGGAAATTTGTTGACTGCAGGTAATTCACTATTCCACCTAATCCAAACAGCATGTAGGTCAGATGGAATGACTTCGTCCCAGGAAATGCCAGATTTCCAAAGTAACTGTAGTAGATGTTTAGCTTTCACTGTGATGGGAGCAAACCATCCTAGGACGTCAAAAACCTTTGCGGTCTGAGAAGCTATTATTCTTTTTGTAGGTTTGGTAGTAATTGGTTGGGGAGTTGCCACAAACAGTGTATCTGTGGTGGTGTTCCAGTGCAGTCCTAAAGCTTTGGGACAGCCTAACTCAAAGTTTGTGCCTATTTTCAGGGGCTCTGTTTCTCGTAAATCCTCAGGAACAGTAGCTAGGAGCTCAGGAGAGTTGGTCCTCCACTTCCTAAGGCGCATTTGTCCACGTTGAAGAAGAGCGTTTATGTCTTGTCTAACTTCTTGTGCTTCTTGAATATTGGAGGATCCATGGAGAAAGTCATCCACATAAAAATTAGTAGACACAAGAGATGCAGTAGGATGCTCCTTGGAATAATCCTGAGCAATACGCCGGAGTGTTGCTGTGGCTAAGAATGGTGAAGAAGTAACGCCAAATGTAACTCTCGTCATTCTCCAGTCCTCGATTTTTCCGTCGTCTCCTCGCACCAAATAGCGGTGGAGGTCTCTGTCCTCCTGATTCAACGAAACTTCTCGGAACATACGTGAAATATCAGCACTGTAAGCTATATCATAGAGACGAAAACGTTGTAGAATAGTCGTCAGTTTCGGGTACAGAGATGGACCAGAAATAAGAACATCATTGAGAGATTGTCCAGATGCTGATTTGGCAGAGGCGTCACAAACAACCCTTAACTTAGTAGTTGTTGATGATACTTTTTCCACTCCATGCATTGGAAGGTAAAATGTCTGGTGGCATGGCTTGTTCAAATCTTCTACAGGAACCTTTTCAGAATGATTTTGAACAGCATAATCCTTTACTTGTTCTACATATGCATCTAGGGTACCCTTGCGTCGAAGAAAGCGTTCATTTTGGAGAAATCGTTTCTCAGCTAAGGGTCTAGATTCTCCGAGCAGTGGAGCTAATTTTTTTCTTGGTAAACGAACTTCGTAACGTCCGTCCTTTAGGCGAGTTGTTGACTTGTTGAATAAGTCAATAGCTTGCTGATCTTCCGCAGCAAGGGAAGGCTCTTCTTGGGTTGGAACTTCTTCTTGTTCAAAAAACTTCTTCAATAGTTCGTCAGTGCTTGTATCTTCATAGTCAGCATGGTAACAGGGATAAACAATTTCTTTATTCTCGGAGTCTTCATTAATTTGAGTATCGCCTCCAATGACCCAGCCAAAGATAGTTTCGATGGCCACTAAATCTCGATCAGGAGCGTCCTCAATTCTCATATGTCGGCGACATCGGTTGGCATATTTGATACCAATGAGAAGGTCTACTCTGCCAGATTTACCGAAGTATGGATCTGCTAATGTTTTGCCTCGAAGAAAATCTAGTTGGTGGACAGCATCAAGATTTTGAGCTCGGTGTCCGTCACAAATGTGATCAACTACGTGAGCTTGAATCACAAGCTGAGGAGCTGTGGGATTCACTGATGAATTCATATTGACTGTGACAACGCTGTTGCTCGGAGTAGATCCACCACCAAGTCCACCGATATAAATGCTGCTTTTCTGTTTTGTGGTTTTCAGAGTATTTGCTAGTCTTGAGGTGATCAGAGACATAGCAGCTCCTGGATCTAAAACTGCTCTTGTACGTTGGACATTACACTCGGATGACACGTCTACCAAAGCTGTTTGAAGGAGTACAGAACCTGGTGAATTGTTCAAAGCTTGTAGAACAGGAGCAACATCATTAACATGCATAACATTATCATTGATCTGAACTAAAGGGGGGTTGATAACAGCAGGAGGAGTTGATCGGTGCAACAAGGTATGGTGCTTTCTACCACAATGCTTGCAATTCTTGCGACTATTGCAAGAACCTACTATGTGATCACTTGAAAGGCAGTTATAGCAAAGTCTTTTCTGTCTCACTCCTTCATTCCTTTTGTCGACATTTTGACTGATCAATGTAGGACACTTAAAGGTATAGTGACCTTGTTGACAGTAGTTGCAGGTTGGTAACTTTGCCTCTTGGACATGTAGAACACGTTCATGCTGTTTCTTCTCTTTGTATGGCAGCTTCGTTTTATTTTGACTCATCGGTATGGTCGAATTTGCGTCTTCCACGGGACGATCATCTCGGGTTGCGTCTTTTCGTTTAATAATGAAATCGGTGAGCTGTTCAAGAGTTGGAGGGTGGTGTGTACTGGCAATGTGGCTTTTCCATTCTTGTTTGGATAGTCCAGTCATGAGGGGAGACAATATGCCACACACCAATTGTTCAGCAGTGAAGCCTTTAGTGACCAGTAAACCTTCTATATGGCCCTCAATAGTCCTCAAGAATTCACTTAAAGACTTGTTGTCGTCTTTCACGGACTTCATAGCTAACATTTTTGCCAAGTGGTGGTTAAAGATAAGGCGAGGCTGATCAAATTCACGTTTAAGAGCTTCTACTACCTTGGCATAGTTTCTGGATTGAGAAGCTTGCCTAACTATGTCTTTGGCTTCATCTGATTGCATAGCTTCCTCTAAACAGCCAATTTTCTCAAGGTCAGACAGAGCAGTTTCTCGTTCTAACCTTCCCTCATAAATTCCCCAAAATTTGTGCCAATCAATAATCTGTCCAGAAAACTTAGGAAGAGCTAACTTAAGGTGTGTAGTGCGCCTTGGAGGCGAAATAGAAGAAGTAGAAGTAGTAGTAGTTGGTGGCGAAGATATTGAAGAGCCGTCGTCGACACATTCTTCGTCGATTCGGATGCTTATTCTTTCGAGTACTTCGTCGAATTTATAGTCTAATGATTTTAGTTCTTCTATGGATGGCATATATACCATGTCTTCTCTAAGAGCTTCAATATTGGTTTCTTGTTCACTGAGGTCGGCTTTGGTTTTGGCACCGCTAATTTTGGATCTTGCTAGAATTTGTTCGAGTTTGCTGATGATATATTTTCCCTTGACAAGAATTTTGTAGGTGGACAATTTATCTAAATACAACTTTTGTATGTGACGGTTTTCTGCTAGTTGGGAATCAGTCTCATCTTCTACATCAAAGTCTCTACCTTCTAGTTCAGCAATTCTCTTTGCGACAGTTTCGTATTGGTAAACAGCTGTTAGTAAATTGTCATAACGTCTCTGAAGTTCGGATATATCAAGATCATCTAGGGATGTGGTGATACTTTGTATGTATGTATTTGCTCGGGTAACACAAGACTTCTTCGTTCCTCGTAGTTTTCGTAAATCGGATAAGTCATCATTTTCTTGAATAGATTCTTCGAAGGTTGCCATGGCAATAAATTCAAATATGAAATGGATAAATGCCTGAAAGACTATATGGAAAGGTCAAAGTAGTAAGTTGTTCTGTTGATTCTGGACTTTGACCACTAGTTTGAAGTATCCGGCTCGAAGGACCAAAAATGTTCTCGCTCGCACTGACTACAGCAGTTCGGAAGGGCAGCCCGAGTTGTAAGTTCGGGCCTAGCTGTGTAGCCAGTGAGGGGATCGAAAGTGGAGGACTTTGCTGCCCTTGTCGTCTGCCCGGTACAAGGCTCGCTGTCGGGATGGCGACCTTGTGGCAGTAACTTTCGTGGACGTTGGGAGTACCGAGTGGAGGACTCGGTCTTAGCTTAGGTCCGAATAATCAGATAGCTAGGGTGGGTGGGTAACTACAACTTCACTGGTTTGATAACTTCAAAACTATAGGAACTATAACTGATAACTAAAATGAAAGAATACAATACTTATAACAACTGTAGTCATGGGCATAAACCGCGACTGGCCGCGAGCGGTCAGCGAGGCTTTACAGAAATAAAGTGCATGCGTACTGAATGTTCGTTGAGGTTGCGTTAGGCCCGCACAGTGGTTATGCTTGCGAGATGCATGCGGAGCCAGGTGAGGGTGGTAGATTTTCGTGGTTGATAGCACTTTACACTTCCCACAGCCTTACCAACGGTTGCTATGGGTCTCCTCCCTTAATGTGCCATAATTTGTTGCTTCCACTTATTTTTCAGAAAAAGCTAGTTTTTGGCCATATGATCTTAAGCAATTGTTGGTAACGCCTCCTATAGTCATGCTTTACTCACATGAGCCAATAACTTCTTTACTGCCTGGTGTACTTTTGCGTTGCACTCTACTATCAGGGGTCAGAGTGCTTGTAGTTTCCCATTGAACCCAGAGGTGAAGTGAGTGTTGCTTATATGTTAAGCTTCTCTTATGAAAACAGCATTAATGTCTACCATTTCATTGTATGAGTGGCATATAAACTTGCTCAAGCTACATATTGGCATAATCGTATTGATACTACTCCTAATATAATATTCAGTTGGTTAGCTAGCTAGTGTTTAATAGCGCTGTGGGTTCGCACTTTTGGTGCTTCATGTAGTAATTAAATTAAGTCACATTTTTGGAGAATAAAATGACAGCTGACAAAACATTGAGAAATGGCAACTACATATGACAATACAATCTATATTTTGCAAATTAAGAATGATTCATAATTATATTCAAGTACGTCCATGTAAAGAATCTTTAATAAAACCAACCATAAAAACTGACAGCAACTTTCTCAAATAAAAAAGATGGTCTGGTATGATACCACCAGATACACTGATGTAAAATCCAATAAGTGACATCAGGTATCAAATAATTGTAAAAGAACTAAAGAAAATAAAAAGCATGGACTTTTATAATGTAACTGACAAATTAAAATGAAAATACATATACCTATGCAATCCATCTTTTTCAAATTAAATGGATATTCATAAAACTAAATATGTCATATACATTTTGTAGGCTGAAAGTATCTAAAAGCAAAAGTGACCATGGGTGCTAAAGTTAGCTGTGTTATCTACAATGACACAAAATACCACGTGAAAATTGATAATTATTATGGAGATCAAGAATTGGAGCCAGGAGAGAGACAAGGTATATGGCTTTACGAAACCGGAAATTATTACGTCAACCTTATAGTAACCTTCCCACATGGTAATGAAAGTGTGAAATTAAAAAACAGTGAGTATAAAAATCGAACCCACCGAATAAGCGAATATTTTCGTGATAAAATTGACAAGTATAAAGCAGAAGAGCGCCGAGAAGCTGAAGAACGTCACAAAGCAAAGGAGAAAAAAAAGGAGGAGGAGAAACGACAAAGAGCACAAAAGCTTGCTCAACGGAGAGCCCTTTACCAGGAGTTGGAGCAAGCACGTCAAGCTGAGAAGCAAAGACTTCTCATTGAAGCCGAGGAAAGACGACTTAGTGAAGAAGCTGAGCAGAAAAAAATTCGTGAAAGAGCTGAGGAGCAAAGACGTGCAAAAGCTGAACAGCTAAGACGTCACGAAGAAGCTAAGCAGCAAAGGCTTCGAGAGGAAGCCGAGTTGCAAGAAAGAAATCTCAAAGAAGCTGAAAGGAAAAAACTAGCTAAAGAAGAAGAAAAGCGTCTTGTAGAAATGGCTGAGCAAAAAGAAAGGGAAAGAGCACAAAAGCTTGCTAAACGGAGAGCCCTTTACCAGGAGTTGGAGCAAGCACGTCAAGCTGAGAAGCAAAGACTTCTCATTGAAGCCGAGGAAAGACGACTTAGTGAAGAAGCTGAGCAGAAAAAAATTCGTGAAAGAGCTGAGGAGCAAAGACGTGCAAAAGCTGAGCAGCTAAGACGTCACGAAGAAGCTAAGCAGCAAAGGCTTCGAGAGGAAGCCGAGTTGCAAGAAAGAAATCGCAAAGAAGCTGAAAGGAAAAAACTAGCTAAAGAAGAAGAAAAGCGTCTTGTAGAAATGGCTGAGCATAAAGAAAGGGAAAGATTAGAAAGACACATAGAAAGGCAACACCAGGAAGAAGAAATTGTCCTGAACAAATTTAAGAATAACATGGTTGGTGATGCACAGTGTTCAGGAATTGAGTATGCTAAAAGAGCTAGCAGGAGTAGAGAGATCACACTTCAAAGTAAGTTTTCACATCAACTGATCTCTTTTAGGGTACATCAAATTCCAGATGATTTTGAAGACGACGATGATCAGTGTACCTTGTTAGAGTTATTTGAATCCGAATTTAAAGCTTATGATTCAAAATTGCTCTCTTTGTCTGCTAATAAAACACCTTTTTCAAATGGCAATTCAAAAACAACACTGCTTAAGCATATTCACGACATGGAAACTTCTACCAAAGATCGAAAATGGTTAATGAATGCCCAAACATTTTTTCTGTATTACTTTGCTCAAAAGGAAGGCTTGGATGGGTCACAGCTAGAAATGCTACTGCATTCTTTATCTATGTCAGCTTCTTCTCTTAATTACAATCATTTTTTTAAGCTTACAAAAGCTTTAGCTTGCTTATGCATGCTCTCTATAACAAAATATTTTGATAAAGATGAGTTCAAACCATTCTATCTTAGAGCAATAGTTTTCTGCTCAGGTATTTCAGAGGGATATTACAAAGGAACATATATGAATGCAACAAATATAAGTGATGAAGAATTACTGCAATTTGTACCAGTGTTTCAAAAAGGATGTTATGAACGATTGGTAACCATGCTTATACCATCAGCTTTACTTTCATCAACTACACTCGATACTAATCAGCTAAAGCTGTTCAATAAACTCATTCAAACTCATCAAATATCTCTTGACTATATCAGTAGGGGAAATTTTGCTAGCCCAGAGAAGAGAATAGAAAGCTTGAAAAACATATCTCATCGTAAAACTGATAAAGAACTAGTAGAAATTATAGAAGAGTTATCTTTTTCTAACTTAGTGTCCAAGACAATGTTATTAACTATCATGAAAGCTCTATCTTCACCAAAAATCAAAAATTTTAAATTGGACATAGTTGAAGCTAAAGAAGCATTGATTCGGATGGCAGAAAATAGAAGTACAGATGAGGTAAATGATCTTGCTCTGATTGTTCAGTGTCTTTCTTCTGCAGTGTTTCTGTCTATGAAATATATTCCTAGACTAACACAACTTACATCCTTGTGCATTCTTTTGCTGTCCAAGTGGGAAAGAATAAACAGACTTCTTGAGGTGCTAACAGGTGAAGGAAAGTCTTGCATCATAGCAATGTTTGCAGCTGCTCTAGCCTTGAGGGGTAACAAAGTTGATATTATTACTAGTTCTCCTGTGCTAGCCAAGAGAGATGCTTCAAATTTGGCCAAATTTTATGACCTATTCGGGCTAATTGCAACCCACAACACTGACACAATGGAGATGTTAACCACTGACAAATCTAAAGTGGATACGAAGAAGAGTGACGGTGTATACTGCTGTCCTATTGTATATGGAACTGTAAGTTCCTTTTCAGCTGATATACTAAGAGAGGAATTTGAAATGAGGAAGGTTAGAGGGAATAGAGGGTTTCAAGTAGCCATCATAGATGAAATGGACATGCTTATGATGGATGAAGGTGTCCAGTTCACTTATCTTTCCCATCGCGTAGCTTTACTGCGACATTTGGAGCCCGTCCTAGCAATAGTTTGGGGTGCAGTTCGAAGTCATTTAAAGCTTCTTACGCATGATGGAAACCTTTTATATGCTGACGTACCAAAAAAAGTTGAAAATGTTCTTCAAGATATTGAGTATCCAGAACTAGAAGAGAAAATGGAACAAATTGGTCATTTAACAAATTGTGAGAAACAAAATGCCATCATTGCTTGTATAAATGAAATGAATTTGAGTGGAGCCTGCTCTATTAGTACATATTGTATTGATGATGTCAGCAATAAACTTGTTTCAACCACTGAGCAAGTTCTGGAAGACGATCATACATCGCTGTTAGTGTGTGACAATGGAATTGTCCGCCAGTTGTACTCACAAGAGACATTAGCAGAAGGAGTTCATAATGTAGTCCTTGACAAATGTGACATCATTAAAGAAGAGCTTCTACACACAGTATATGGTGAAGTCTATATACGTGGTCCTCCAGGGACATTTGATGAAGTCCTCAATGATCTCAGTGATGATTCTATACAATGGGATGTCATATTGCATGATGATAGTGCAAGAGAAAGGATTCTAGAAGACAAAAGCATCCCAAGTATGATTACACTGCTTCAAAAATTAAGTGCAAGCCAATCAAACCTTAACATTGTTGGGTACAGACTCAATAAAGATAATAAATTGGAAAAATTCACAAAATTTGAAAACTGTAAGGATAGCATCCATGTATTAGTAAAAAATAGAGGATTGTTGTGTCCTCTAACTGCTATAAGTCAAGTGAATGCAACTCAAGATGATGTGTTGCATACTACAGACAACACAATATTTTATCGTGGAGGCACTGACTTCTTGAATAATGATATTTTTCCTACATGTCTATTATACTTACTAATGCAGAATGGAATTGTCACATACAAATTTAAGAGACTGCTTGATGCCAAAGATAACAAAGAAAAAGAAGCAGCCATGAAAGAATTAAGTGTAAATGACATAATATACATTCTGAAGGATTTGGCTAAACATCTTCCATTGGGTATTATTGCATACACTTCTGATCTGAATGATAGCAAAAAACTATGCACTTCATTTAAGTGCAATCCTGTATTTAAAAATCATATCAACGTTCTAATTTCAAATGATGGCAAAATTTCTGAGCTTGTTATTGCACGTAACAAAAAAGATGCATTAGTAAGTCCCAAGGGCGTGAGCTATTCCGAAGGGTATAAAGATTTCTTTCATGCAGTGATATGCAAAATTGTGGACACTTCAAGTGTATTTAGTCTCTTAATGAAACATGATAACAAATTACCAGTCACCAATAAGGATATTCTTGATGCACTTATTAAATGGGAGAAGATCCTTTCTTTTAAGTTGGTAGTATACTCTATTAATGGAACTACCTGCAGACCATTTACTCCTGGAAAGTCTAAATCTGAAGTTCCAGTTTTATTACACAATGGAAAACTTTGCAAATTGCATAAGAAAGAAAAATTGGCTATTCCAAGCTGCTTAAAAGATTTTGTGCTCAACCAGTTACCAACATATATTGACAGTGCTTTTACTGCTCACCTAATGACTGAAAACAGAGAATATTTGATTAGTAATGATTCTCAAATTGCTCCTATTAACTTTGAAAACAGTGGTGTGATTGAAGCAAACAAAAAGTGGGGAGGGGGACTTCAACAGATGTTGGAAATGAAACACCACCTTCAAATCAGTCCTATGTCTGTTATTACTAACTTTATTTCCCATATCGGCTTCTTCCAGCGCTATAAAGAAGGTACTTTATTCGGTCTGAGTGGCACAATTGGTGAAGACTCTGAATTTGAAGTAATAAAAAAACTCTACAAATTCCAACCTTGCCGCGTTCCTACTTTCAGGAAAAGACTACTTTATGAAAGAAATCCAATATTTATTCACAGTGAACAAAAAGATTGGTTAAACAAAATTCACTCTGTACTGAAAGAAGTAGTTAGCCCGCAATCTGATACGGCACCAGGAGCAGCTGCTTTAGTACTGTGTGAAGATATTTGTACAGCTGAAGTAATCCATGAACATATGAAAATGAAAGGCTGTAAACCAATTCTATACACTAGAAATGATTTGGAGGGAAGTACACTGCTAGATGACATACCTAGAGTATCTGGTGATATTATTATAGCAACTAATCTTGCTGGACGCGGCACAGATATAAAGCTGTCTGATGGTGTCCTGCGTAGTGGGGGTCTCTTCTGTTTGCTGACATTTTTACCAAGAAATCGCAGAGTTGAACTACAAGCTTTTGGACGAACTGCACGCCAAGGACATCCTGGCTCGGTACAGCTGATATTACGTGCTACTGAAGATCAACTGGAAATAAGTGCTATAAGAAAAACAAGAGAACAATCTGAAACTGAGAGATTACATAAGATGATTGAATCTGATGTTCAGCAAGTTCTTCTCAGAGAAGAGCTGTTCCATAAGCATTGCACATTTTTGAAAAGGCTTTATGCTATGTTGGACAAGAGAGAGGATAAACAAATGATAATTGATACAATGAATGAAAACTGGGGGCAGTGGCTCCAAACAAAACAACAAGATATCATGTCCAATCGAAGAGTATATTTACTGAGAGAATTAGAATCTGCTCATCGTAGATGGAGTCCACGCAATCTTGATTCGCTTTTAGAGAATTTACAGGATTGTAATTTCCACCATCTAGTAGAATTTGGCAACAAGCAACTATTCAAACGAGAAGGTGAGCTGAACAACAAAAAGTGTGTCATTAAATCTTCTCCTTACTATGACAAAGCTATTGAATTAGAGCCTAAGTTCACTATGGTTGCTTACTACAATCGTGCATGTAGTAAGCTAGCAGTTCCCTCTGGAGATTATAAAAACCATGGTATAGCAGATTTAAAAAAGGCTAAAGAATTACTACAAGTGTACAAGGATGAAGTCAGTACAGTAACTCAGTGTGCATTAATCAGTGCTCGCACTTCAGATAAACCTGAAGATGAAAATCAACTTCAAAAACAAATGGAAGTTAGAATGCAAATACTCCAATATTTTGAAAATCAGATTGAAGAAACTGTCCAAAAAATTAAGGATAAATACAAGGATGACGATGTTGAAGTGGTTCCTACAAGTATTCTGGAGTTCATTCCAGAAGCAGATATAGCTACAAATGAAGAGCTCTACAGTCTTAAACTTCTTGGATTAGAAGCAGCTTTCTCTGTGAAAAAGAAGAAAAAATTTTGTTGGTTAGCTTTTGGAGTATTTGTTTTGGGTATTGGTCAGATCGTGGTCGGTGTATTACTTGCCGTGCTTACTGTTGGAACTCTGAGCTCTGTCGGTATGGGACTAATAGCAGAAGGTGTCTCAGATTGCCTTGAAGGTGCATATGGCATGATTACCGGAGAATTTGACATGAAAGATTGGGCCATATCTAAAGTCTGCAGTATTGGTCTGTCTCTGGCATGTGGTGGAGCTGGTAAGTTCATTGCAAAAGGAGCTAAAGCTGCATACCAAGGAGCTAAAGGTGCATACCAAGGAGCTAAATTAGCTTATAAGAGTGCTAAAGGTGTAAAATCTGGGGCCAAGATAGTTGCAAAAGGTATTAAATCAACTGCAAAAACTGCCAAAACTGCAACAAAAACTGGAGCAAAAGCAGCTGTCAAAGAGATGAAGGTGATGGGTGAAGTTGCTAAGGGAACTTGGGGAAGTGCACTGAAAGCAAACCTGGGTGAAGCTGGAAAACTTGTCGGAAAAGAATTATTATCACAAGGAGCAATGTTCGCTCTGAACAAAGTGGAAGGCCAAGCTATTGAAAAAATATTTGACCTCGTAGGCAAGGGATTTGCTAAACTAATACAAGAGTCTCTTGAAACATCTTTTCTTTCAAGCAGTGAAAAGGATCTTGGTCAGTTTGTAAGTTACCAATATCGATCACAAAGAGAGTCAAAGATAATAGAGGTAGAAATCAAATCTTTTTTTACAGCGGTCACGGATGATGTTGTGCAATCATGGACAAGTCAAAATAAAGGAGTTTTTGTAACAATGTGTGAAGCATTCAGAGATAATATACTTCCAGGAGTGTCTGAACATTTAAAGGGTAAAGCTGCATTAATTGAAGGTCTTTTTGAAGTGGCATTGGTTACTAAATCAGTACGTGATACTGTAAAGGAATTGGCTGAGCTATCAGGAGATTTTAAACCTAAAATGGTAAAACAATGCAACGAAAAGTTACCAAAATGCAGGCCAGTAACTACTACAGAACTAGAGCATGTGAAAAATCTCAAATTGAAACTGGCTGAGCAAAGTGCAGATAAATTTGGTGATATAGTATCAACTGTCCTTCAGCAAAATCTTACATGGGTATTAAACCGTGGATTGAGCCTATCTATAAATAAAGTGGCAGGTAAATATGTAAATGAAAAGTTGGATTTGGAAGGAACAAAAGAACAGGTTACGGCCATAGGGCATTCCAATTATGTGTCCTATATGCCACCGCGAACCTCTGAACATGTGGATGTACAACATATGAAATCTGTATCCGAGAAAGTCAGAAACCCGGAAACCACTGGAACATTAGCAGAGTTAAAAGTTGCTGTAGAGAAGTTGAACTGTAAAGTTGTTATTGAAGATCACGATGGAAACAGAGTCCGCTCTCTTGAATCATATTCTGGTGCAGCTGAGAATACAATTACTTTAGTGCATATTCCTAAGTGTGATCAATATCCCAACGGGCATTACGATGTCAAGATAAATGGAGAAATAAAGTCAGTGAGATCTGAGGGAAATAGTTGCATGTTTGAAGCATTGGCAATAGGGTTAAAGAAGGACGGCGCTGCTCATCATGACGCTCAATCAGTCCGCAATATTGTAGCTGATGAGATCGCCAAGAATCCCGAGAAGTGGCACGATCACTTTGAGAGGAAGGAAAAACTGGAAAATATAAAGCGTGGTCATCTTCATTTACTAGAAGGTGGTGCTAACGATGGACAAAATGTGAATGAATTAACAGCAGTCACCACAGACACTTATGTCAACATTTTGGAAAAGAATCAGAATTATATAGAGTACCACCAACAAAATGGTCTTTACTTGCAATGTTCAATAGTGTTTGATCGCAATCCTATTGGACAAGAAAGACATCCATATAAACCCCAACTTTCTGGTCAAGATACTTTTACACGAGTTACTAATGATGTCAACATGGTATCGATGACAGTAGTAGCAGAAAATTGTAGTTTTTCCAGAAATACTGGGCGTTGTCTGTATACGCTCCCATCTTTTAAGCAAATTGCATTTCCTAATAGAACTCTTGACAAAAGTGCACCAGTTTCATTCCATCTCATACCCAGCGAAGCAGGTGCCAATGCTGGGGAACATTTTGGCAACTCGGTAGTTGCCAGTGAGCATTATAATCAATTGGAGAGAATAACTTGTGAAAAAATATACAATTTGGTTCAAAATAGAGATTATACCTGCAGAGTTGATGTTACTTTTGAAAATCTTATACCACCCGGTGGTATGTCACAATTTATAGCTACTCGAAAATCTGAACTACGCAGAAAAAAGTTGGACAGGGGAGATATTCCAAATGAAAACATACAAATTCTACAAAAAAGATTTAAGAAGATCGGTGAACTTGGATCAAACAAAGCAAATAATAACGATGGAGCAATTCCTCAAGTGCAAAGAATCAAATCTTTAGATTATACTATAACTCTGGATAATAGAGAATACAAATTTCCAATGGGTCCAGACACTGAACTTTACGTTCATTCAGCAATTACAGTACCTAACAGAAAATATGACAATCGAGATCTGGACACTGCATATCCAAAAGTAAAGCAACCATTTTTGGGGTTAAATCCAGAACTTTAATTTTTACATAAATGTTTTTAGACTTGTTTGTATTTTTTTATTAGAATATACTTTGTATTACTAGTGATAATACATTTTCACATCATTTGCGTTGTATTAGAGTTTTAAAAGTGTCATCCATTTTTATAGTAGTGCTGTAGTAGACATTCATTGAGTTCACTATGTATTGTTTATGTCAATTCTTATAGTAGCAATTTCTCATAGTCCAGTTATTTTTGTTATGCTTGCAACTTTGAGCAATTGATAGACGTTTAATAATAAATCATGATTGAAGCATCAGTGGTATGAAATTTAAATGTAGTAGTGCATTGAATTGGATTAAAATATTATTTTCATCAACACACTGGCCAAAGTTGTAGTCAGCCCACTAGCTAGTTCCTACCACTGTGTTAGTAGTTGAACACCTCTTAAAGTAGCAAGTCTGCATGGATGTACTGATACACACCACAGAAGTGTAGTAAAGACGCTATAGCTTATAAGGGTGTCATGGTACACTCCACAGTGTTACTGAACACTTCAGAGCCTAGCACAACACCCCACAATACAGAAGTGTTACACCACGCCCCATTAAAGGTGTAGTGGAACACCACATTTTTTACAGTGTACAGTCTGGGGGGAGGGGGTTACATTTGGTTCTTGCAAGCCCCTCCTTCCCCTTTATTCATAACTCATTCACTAGAAACTCTACGGGTCTCATCGATGTGTTTCCGTCAGTGAATTGGGGTAGTTTGGATAGTCGTGGACGAGGGTCAGACTGTCGCTCCTCCCAGGCACGTTCCCTCTTCCCGTTTAGAGTCGAGCGCAATGCGAAACTAATCAGGTATAAGCGAACAGTTTAGAGCTCCTGTGAAATGCCTCAGTCATAACTGAGGTAGTTTTTTACCGAGGTAAGATATTTAGCTATGGGTAGTAGTAGCTAATTATCATAACAATTATTATTAGTACATGTAGAACGGCTCATGATGAATATAATTGTTTCCTCAAAATTATTCCTCAAAAGCTTCAAAATGCATTCCATATTTCACTTTATATTTCCTTCTAAGGTGTACCTTTCAAAATTATTTCTTGCCAAAATTGAACAATTAGGTGATTACCAAACATTTCAGCAATAATTATTTTATAACATAGTTATCTAGTGACACATAAACCAAATTTCCCTTGCAACTGAGGAAGGTTAATCAAGGCTCATATAACTACTTGCATGCTAGCATCTTGTCTTTTTATCAGAATAGCTCTATATCTAGCAACACATAACAATGAACTAACAGCTCATGATAGCTCTTGCTACCTTGCCTATATTTCCAGCAAATGTCTCAATGCTTATTATGTAACGTATACATAATAATATTCAACTTTCGAGAGTTAGGCCACAGCGTAGCGGTTCAATAAAGGGTTCGGCTACGCCAGACCCTTTATCATACCGCTTCGCTGGGAATGTGTTACCGAGCGGAGGGGGAGGGGCATGAGGGTCTGGCACTACCGTGTAATCTGATGAGTGATTGCATTCCGCGTGGGTGTATACGAAGATAACTGGATGTTTTTTTATTTATAAAAGGAGGGTGTTGGATGGTTAGCCCCGCACCCGAGAGAGGGAGAGACCGTGACACTATTGTAGCTAATACTATATCCCCAGACATTAAGGTTGGTGTGTATCTACTAATTTATTGGGGATATGCTAGCTGGCTACATGTATTTATACTCATATCAAGGTGTCTGCAGGGCTAGAGGTTTCTGTCCTCCGTAGAAGCATCTTGTTGGAGTTTATTTACTATATATGCACAGCTAGAAGTGATTAATTGAGAGGTGAGTTTCAATATTTAAACAAAATTAATTATAGACAAATTTTTGACCAAGTTTCACATTTCTTAGTACACTATTATTTAGCTTTCTTTATTATAATTGTGGCTAACTAATTTGGTAAAAACAGAATTGAAATGCACAGTTGCTAGTGAATTTGAATGTATTAGCCAAGGTGTTAGTGAAATAAGCCTGTTACATAGCTATAATACGATGATTGTAACATAACCAGAGACTTGATGTAATGTTTCTTTCATATTAATTAATAAAAAGAATTAGTTGTATTGTTGTAGAAGTTCAAATTTAAAATTTTATCACCAAATTCATTAATTTGTTATTGAATGAAAAAAGTCCCCAATTACATTCCAAATTCGGGTTAACTGTAGATGCAGTGAAGCTCAATATGAAATTAGCACTTAATGATGAGTGTACAATTAGCATACCAACCTCAAGTGATTGACGAGCTGTGAAGAGGGAGAGGGAGGCAAGGTACATTAATGACAATGAGATGGAGCATTATGAAGAATGCCCATAGGTGGCTACATTTTTACGCTGAATAAACCCCTTCTTGACTGAAATAAAAATTTCTAATGATTACAATTACATTTTTTTTTTATCTAATGTGGATTCGTGAAAGCATGGATAGTGTTGTCAGATTGGATGTTTGGGAAAGTCATTGTGTTATGCTCCATTAACCTATAGCTATGTGCGCTTGCTAATATAATGTCATGAAGTCAAAACACAATCCATCTGCTTATATCCATGCAAGCCCTTCACTTGTATCTATACTTAGCTGCATGTTTTTCAGTTAGTTGTCATGTACCAGCAGTGATGGAGTGATGGCAACTTCTTCATAGTTTAGATTCTAACAATAATGCAAGATAAAAGTGGAGAAGTATTTTCTGTAGCCAGATCAAAGTTCAACGTATATACTGAAGATCAATCATTATAAATCTGGAACATACGTCTGACAATGTATAATTAGTAGGCTTACCATTTTACAATAGCTCCACCATTACACATTTTAAGTGCACTGTTATGGTAAAGGATTGGGCCTGAAAGCCTATGCCTCTCTGGCAGAGTAAATTTGTGTTCCACAAGCAGAGGTTGGTCCATATTTCTAATTTAGATGATGTATTAGCTTTTCATATTCATAATGAGGTGCAAGTGGGTTGAGAGGCTTCTGTTTACGTCTTGGAATTCATTAAACAACTATTCTGGCCGTTATTAACTCAAAGCCAGCTCTTCTGTTACATAAACTAGTTGTGGGTAGGCAGTTTACACGACAATTTTCAGAAAACCCTAATGGAATGTAGTGCACTATTTACAGATAAACGGGAGCACTCACACTCTTATGTGCACTAGTTCCCAGTTGACACATTCATTTTTTTTTCGTTCCATTTTCCAAGTAGTTCATAATAATGATCATTACACAGCACTGCAGCACATAATGAATATTAATTTTTGCAGTAGAATGGTCCTAGCAGCATCACATGCAGCACATTTAGGGCCATTGATACTCTTAACAATTGACAAAATATTAAAAGAAAAACACAAATTAAGAGTTTGAAAAATACAGTTATGGTATGTAAATGTACAGTCATATATACCACAATCACAAAGTTTATGACTGCATTTTTCAATTGTTGTACTTGCTCCAATTACTCTCACAAATGAGGCTTGAACATCATAATATTCGTGGAAACCGTTCCCTTAAACTTAATGTAGCTAGTGTAAAGATTCATCTAAAGCACATTTAATCGGTTGTTCATCAGAGTTTTAACTACACTACAGATATTACCTAAGGAACTGCACTAGTTGTGGCATAATATTGGCTATTAGATTGTGAACATTTGCTACTATTATAATTACTTCAGCTGAGATTAACTGAATTATAATTAATTACTCTTAACTGAAATTGGCCAGGATAACAATGGCTGTGATTTAGATGGGATGGGAATTGGTATTCCAGAAATAAACTGACACTATTGATATCGGAAACTCACAAATTATCAATAAGCCAATTATCCTATCAAAACTTGAGTGCAGTTACCATCAATTTAGCCTCTTAAGGTAAACTGTACAGTTCAACCAACAATACGAAATTTCAACCATTATGGTTACGGGCAAGAATTCAATGTACATTGCATTACAGCTACTATTTTGAGAAGTATCACAAAAATAATTGCTGTAAGGTATGTATTTTTGTGTGCATGCATGCGTATTATATAGTGTGGTTAACTCAGTAACGTGAATCTTTGTATGCAATGTGTTTGTGTCTGGCATGCAGAAGAGCACAATGCTGTATAATAACTGTTTTTGTACCGTATGTTTATGTTTACTGACTTACACATTCAAAATATGTCAAACGTGAAATGTTGTTATTTTACTACCTTGCACTATTTTTGTCCTTTACTTGGCTCGAGAATATGCATGTTATTGTTGTTGTTTTTGGATGCAAGTGTGATTTCTGTCTTAGTCTTGTAAAATAAATTCATTCATTTCATTGTGGAAATGTTTTACATGACTGAAATACATACGATACCAAGCACAAAAGAATTGGGCAACAATAATGTGGTGTGTGTTTATACATCAAGATATGATCAATACTACTCAAGAATAAATTAAAGAGGCATTAAAACAGTTATGTTCCGCATGTCGGCACCAGATGAAACTACCTCTATAAAATTTGTCGAGCTCAATATCTTGATGTCGATGAGTGTGTAAGTGCAAATAAAAAATTGGACCTGTGCTGCTATCCCCAATTTCTTGTGCATGGATGCATGTATGAAATAACAAAGGGAGAGAAAAAGAACGAGAGGAAATATGCATAGAAGGCTGAGAAGAACAAAACAGAGGGTTATGAGACACGAATTGCATAGTATGTTTGCATGGCCAGTACAAGAAATAGTAGACCACAATTCTAATAATCCACTGCATTAATGCAAAATCAAATCTCAAATGATATTCACATATCTTACCTTTGCACCTCTAGTCCTACTATTCATCACAACTCATGATCATATTATTATGGAGAATCACATTGGTGCTCATCAGAGCGTGCATGTGTGTGAGGCTATAGTAGTACTCATTAATTTTCAGTCAGTGTGTAAGTCAGTTACACGAATCTTGGAGATTATGGTTTCCCAAATCTTAAAAAAGACATCAATCAAACAATTATATTGAAGTCAATGAGCCGATTTTGTTTGTTCTGATTAGTTATTCACGAAAAGGTTTACTATAGCTATTATAAATGTATTTGTTATTCTATAATTTGGCGGAATTAAATGACAGATTATTTTTTTGTTACAACTATAATAGACTCAAATGTGCTCAATTTAACGTGGAATGTACAAAAATCCCCATGTATGGCTTCTATCATAGTAAGCTGGAGACTAATTGAATGGTAAATGAATATTATTATTAACAACAAAAGGAGCCTTGATTAAGCTTACTATTCCATTTTAATGATGAGTCTGACATACCAACCTGTAGTGATCAACGAGCTGTGAAGTGGAAGCATCATAACTATTCATCATGGCATCAAATTGAATTATAACATTCTAATCATACCATAATTGTAGCTAGCCATTAACTCAAGTGGCTTCTGGAAAGTAATAAGTTTGGTGGCATCGTCTGACTATTTTACTTGAAAGGGTTACTTTGGTTTCAATATGCTAATGATGCCAACTTTGACTGGATGCCAATTACTGATGTTGGTATTTCATAGTAGTCTGCAACAACACTTAAATAGAAAGGCTTCTTGAAAGCATACATTGTGTGTGATATCTATGGATGAAATTCCTGCAAGTATTTCTCACATTTATGGTATTAAAATAATAGGTTTCAACTGTACACAGAGTATTGATCATGTAGATATATTTTATGTTAAGAATTATGGAGACTAAGTATACTTCATTTAAAATTGATGACGATAAGACATTAGTAGTTTGCTTGAGGCACTAAACACATATGAACAAATATTGTAATAGTATGTCTGTTGTTGTGCTCGTTCTCCTATGCGGGGTATTCCCATATTGTCTTTTGCTCCGACTGGAGTATTGTGAAACACTTAACTTTTGGGGGAAGCCTTTGATGACTCCGCAGACAAACATGTTGACTACATTGTGGGATAAACTATTTGTTGGGCAGTGAATTGAATTCCCGTAGTCCACGACTCTATGGTAGTTCTGTCTCCAGAGTTGATACTTAATTTTATGAAAATAATGTTCTTTATAATGATTGGTTATCATAACAAAGCCTATACTTTACACACAATAAATATGAATACAACTGAAATACGTAACCAAAATAATATATTAACCGTACAACAGACATAGCAGTACATTGAGGATAAACAACAATAAAAATAATGAATACACATGCATACATATAGTTCTTTAGTTCTTGTGAGAGAGGACCAATCCAACAACATTGATGATAGCTAATTGTTGCAAGGAAGACCAGATATACTTCATTGTCAAGGACTGCTAAATGTCTTCATTTCTTCAATCTTTAGCCTCAGGTATGGCCAACTTCATAATCTCCAACGCAATGTCCCAAAACATTAACTGCTTGTACATCTAGTACTTCTGCCTCTTGACCAATCAATCAATCAATATACACGATTGTCTCCAACACTATCTTCAAAATGTAAGACTTGGACATCTCCATTCTCTATTAAAAAAATCAAACTATATCTGCTAGTATGAAGCAAGAGCATTCTTTAACGCTATTGGTGAACTTTATTTCTGAAAGATGATAGTGAAATTATACAAAATCTAATGTAATTAACTAATGAGAAAATTACTTCAAAATGTGATGAATGTTTTAGGCTAATTTTTGAAGCTTTATGTGATTTCAAAGTTATAAGTCATTGTTTAATCATTATTATTAGAATAATGTAAAGCATCTTGAAGGGCTGCAAAACATTTAAAAGTAACTGTTCTAGCTCCAACAGACTCACACACATTCTGGCAATTTTTTTGCCATCTCTCACCTTTTTCAGCCTCAAACAAAGCCCCTAATCACTATCAATCAAAAAGCATTTAATTCCACTTGCATTGAACTGAGAAACCATAATCATAGCATGAGCATTGAATGTTTGATGTCAAGGTTTCCTATGTTACGAGGTGACAATATAATAAAGTAAAGCTTTAGCTATATTTTGATGCCTGAATGAACAACAGAATCAGTGTCATTTCTATGATGTTTTGGTGACATGGTTAGTCTAATCGATGACACGAAGGCCATCCTTAGAACTAGACCAGCTTAAAAAAAAATTTTTCACCATTAAACTCGGTCTGTCTCATTCTGTCACACAACTAAAACGTGAATCTCAAAGATGGTTGCCTCCAGAAGATTGAAATAAACATCAAAATGTTGCACTGGACATTTTAAGTCTCTTTAATGTGCCATAATTTGTTGCTTCAACTTATTTTTCAGAAAAAACGCCTCCTATAGTTATGCTTTACTCACATGAGCCAATAACTTCTTTACTGCCTGGCGTACTTTTGCATTGCACTCTATTATCAGGGGTTTACCGGAGTGCTTGTAGTTTCCCATTGAAACCACTGGTGAAGTGAGTGTTGCTTGTATGTTAAGCTTCTCTTAGGAAAACAGCATTAATGTCTACCATTTCATTGCACGAGTGGCATATAAACTTGCTCAAGCTACATATTGGCATAATCGTATTGATACTACTCCTAATATAATATTATTTTGGTCTTAGTAATAGCTAGCTAATGTTTAATAGCGCTGTGGGTTCGCACCATTAATGTAGTAATTAAACTAAGTCACATTTTTGGGGAATAAAATGACAGCTGACAAAACATCGAGAAATGGCAACTACAATGATAATACAATCTATATTTTGCCAATTAAGAATGATTCATAATTATATTAAAGTATGTCCATGTAAAGAATCTTTATTAAAACCAACCATAAAAACTGACAGCAACTTTCTCAAATAAAAAGATGGTCTGGTATGATACCACCAGATACACTGATGTAAAATCAAACAAGTGACATCAGGTATTACATAAGTGTAAAAGAACTAAAGAAAATGAAAAGCATGAACTTTTATAATGTAACTGACAAATTAAAATGAAAATACATATAGCTATGCAATCCATCTTTTTCAAATTAAATGGATATTCATAAAACTAAAATATGTCATATTTTGTAGGCTGAAAGTATCTAAAAGAAAAAGTGACCATGGGTGCTAAAGTTAGCTGTGTTATCTACAATGACACAAAATACCACGTGAAAATTGATAATTATTTTGGAGATCAAGAATTGGAGCCAGGAGAGAGACAAGGTATATGGCTTTACGAAACCGGAAATTATTACGTCAACCTTATAGTAACCTTCCCACATGGTAATGAAAGTGTGGAATTAAAAAACAGTGAGTATAAAAATCGAACCCACCGAATAAGCGAATATTTCCGTGATAAAATTGACAAGTATAAAGCAGAAGAGCGCCGAGAAGCTGAAGAGCGTCGCAAAGCAAAGGAGAAAAAAAAGGAGGAGGAGAAACGACAAAGAGCACAAAAGCTTGCTCAACGGAGAGCCCTTTACCAGGAGTTGGAGCAAGCACGTCAAGCTGAGAAGCAAAGACTTCTTATTGAAGCCGAGGAAAGACGACTTAGTGAAGAAGCTGAGCAGAAAAAAATTCGTGAAAGAGCTGAGGAGCAAAGACGTGCAAAAGCTGAGCAGCTAAGACGTCATGAAGAAGCTAAGCAGCAAAGGCTTCGAGAGGAAGCCGAGTTGCAAGAAAGAAATCTCAAAGAAGCTGAAAGGAAAAAAGTAGCTAAAGAAGAAGAAAAGCGCCTTGTAGAAATGGCTGAGCATAAAGAAAGGGAAAGATTAGAAAGACAAATAGAAAGGCAACACCAGGAAGAAGAAATTGTCCTGAACAAATTTAAGAATAACATGGTTGGTGATGCACAGTGTTCAGGAATTGAGTATGCTAAAAGAGCTAGCAGGAGTAAAGAGATCACACTTCAAAGTAAGTTTTCACATCAACTGATCTCTTTTAGGGTACATCAAATTCCAGATGATTTTGAAGACGACGATGATCAGTGTACCTTGTTAGAGTTATTTGAATCCGAATTTAAAGCTTATGATTCAAAATTGCTCTCTTTGTCTGCTAATAAAACACCTTTTTCAAATGGCAATTCAAAAACAACACTGCTTAAGCATATTCACGACATGGAAACTTCTACCAAAGATCGAAAATGGTTAATGAATGCCCAAACATTTTTTCTGTATTACTTTGCTCAAAAGGAAGGCTTGGATGGGTCACAGCTAGAAATGCTACTGCATTCTTTATCTATGTCAGCTTCTTCTCTTAATTACAATCATTTTTTTAAGCTTACAAAAGCTTTAGCTTGCTTATGCATGATCTCTATAACAAAATCGTTTGATAAAGATGAGTTCAAACCATACTATCTTAGAGCAATAGTTTTCTGCTCAGGTATTTCAGAGGGATATTACAAAGGAACATATATGAATGCAACAAATATAAGTGATGAAGAATTACTGCAATTTGTACCAGTGTTTCAAAAAGGATGTTATGAACGATTGGTAACCATGCTTATACCATCAGCTTTACTTTCATCAATTACACTCGATGCTAATCAGCTAGAGCTGTTCAATAAACTCATTCAAACTCATCAAATATCTCTTGACTATATCACTAGGGGAAATTTTGCTAGCCCAGAGAAGAGAATAGAAAGCTTGAAAAACATATCTCATCGTAAAACTGATAAAGAACTAGTAGAAATTATAGAAGAGTTATCTTTTTCTAACTTAGTGTCCAAGACAATGTTATTAACTATCATGAAAGCTCTATCTTCACCAAAAATCAAAAATTTTAAATTGGACATAGTTGAAGCTAAAGAAGCATTGATTCGGATGGCAGAAAATAGAAGTACAGATGAGGTAAATGATCTTGCTCTGATTGTTCAGTGTCTTTCTTCTGCAGTGTTTCTGTCTATGAAATATATTCCTAGACTAACACAACTTACATCCTTGTGCATTCTTTTGCTGTCCAAGTGGGAAAGAATAAACAGACTTCTTGAGGTGCTAACAGGTGAAGGAAAGTCTTGCATCATAGCAATGTTTGCAGCTGCTCTAGCCTTGAGGGGTAACAAAGTTGATATTATTACTAGTTCTCCTGTGCTAGCCAAGAGAGATGCTTCAAATTTGGCCAAATTTTATGACCTATTCGGGCTAATTGCAACCCACAACACTGACACAATGGAGATGTTAACCACTGACAAATCTAAAGTGGATACGAAGAAGAGTGACGGTGTATACTGCTGTCCTATTGTATATGGAACTGTAAGTTCCTTTTCAGCTGATATACTAAGAGAGGAATTTGAAATGAGGAAGGTTAGAGGGAATAGAGGGTTTCAAGTAGCCATCATAGATGAAATGGACATGCTTATGATGGATGAAGGTGTCCAGTTCACTTATCTTTCCCATCGCGTAGCTTTACTGCGACATTTGGAGCCCGTCCTAGCAATAGTTTGGGGTGCAGTTCGAAGTCATTTAAAGCTTCTTACGCATGATGGAAACCTTTTATATGCTGACGTACCAAAAAAAGTTGAAAATGTTCTTCAAGATATTGAGTATCCAGAACTAGAAGAGAAAATGGAACAAATTGGTCATTTAACAAATTGTGAGAAACAAAATGCCATCATTGCTTGTATAAATGAAATGAATTTGAGTGGAGCCTGCTCTATTAGTACATATTGTATTGATGATGTCAGCAATAGACTTGTTTCAACCACTGAGCAAGTTCTGGAAGACGATCATACATCGCTGTTAGTGTGTGACAATGGAATTGTCCGCCAGTTGTACTCACAAGAGACATTAGCAGAAGGAGTTCATAATGTAGTCCTTGACAAATGTGACATCATTAAAGAAGATATTCTACACACAGTATATGGTGAAGTCTATATACGTGGTCCTCCAGGGACATTTGATGAAGTCCTCAATGATCTCAGTGATGATTCTATACAATGGGATGTCATATTGCATGATAATAGTGCAAGAGAAAGGATTCTAGAAGATAAAAGCATCCCAAGTATGATTACACTGCTTCAAAAATTAAGTGCAAGCCAATCAAACCTTAACATCGTTGGGTACAGACTCAATAAAGATAATAAATTGGAAAAATTCACAAAATTTGAAAACTGTAAGGATAGCGTCCATGTATTAGTAAAAAATAGAGGATTGTTGTGTCCTCTAACTGCTATAAGTCAAGTGAATGCAACTCAAGATGATGTGTTGCATACTACAGACAACACAATATTTTATCGTGGAGGCACTGACTTCTTGAATAAGGATATCTTTCCTACATGTCTATTATACTTACTAATGCAGAATGGAATTGTCACATACAAAGTTAAGAAACTACTTGATGCCAAAGATAACAAAGAAAAAGAAGCAGCCATGAAAGAATTAAGTGTAATTGACATAATATACATTCTGAAGGTTTTGGCTAAACATCTTCCATTGGGTATTATTGCATACACTTCTGATCTGAATGATAGCAAAAAACTATGCACTGCATTTAAGTGCAATCCTGTATTTAAAAATCATATCAATGTTCTAATTTCAAATGATGGCAAAATTTCTGAGCTTGTTATTGCACGTAACAAAAAAGATGCATTAGTAAGTCCCAAGGGCGTGAGCTATTCCGAAGGGTATAAAGATTTCTTTCATGCAGCGATATGCAAAATTGTGGACACTTCAAGTGTATTTAGTCTCTTAATGAAACATGATAACAAATTACCAGTCACCAATAAGGATACTCTTGATGCACTTATTAAATGGGAGAAAATCCTTTCTTTTAAGTTGGTAGTATATTCTATTAATGGAACTACCTGCAGACCATTTACTCCTGGAAAGTCTAAATCTGAAGTTCCAGTTTTATTACACAATGGAAAACTTTGCAAATTGCATGAGAAGGAAAAGTTGGCTATTCCAAGCTGCTTAAAAGATTTTGTGCTCAACCAGTTACCAACATATATTGACGGTGCTTTTACTGCTCACCTAATGATCGAAAACAGAGAATATTTGATTAGTAATGATTCTCAAATTGCTCCTATTGACTTTGAAAACAGTGGTGTGATTGAAGCAAACAAAAAGTGGGGAGGGGGACTTCAACAGATGTTGGAAATGAAACACCACCTTCAAATCAGTCCTATGTCTGTTATTACTAACTTCATTTCCCATATCGGCTTCTTCCAGCGCTATAAAGAAGGTACTTTATTCGGTCTGAGTGGCACAATTGGTGAAGACTCTGAATTTGAAGTAATAAAAAAACTCTACAAATTCCAACCTTGCCGCGTTCCTACTTTCAGGAAAAGACTACTTTATGAAAGAAATCCAATATTTGTTCACAGTGAACAAAAAGACTGGTTAAACAAAATTCACTCTGTACTAAAAGAAGTAGTTAGCCCGCAATCTGATATGGCACCAGGAGCAGCTGCTTTAGTACTGTGCGAAGATATTTGTACGGCTGAAATAATCCATAAACATATGAAAATGAAAGGCTCTAAACCAATTCTATACACTAGAAATGATTTGGAGGGAAGTACACTGCTAGATGACATACCTAGAGTATCTGGTGATATTATTATAGCAACTAATCTTGCTGGACGCGGCACAGATATAAAGCTGTCTGATGGTGTCCTGCGTAGTGGGGGTCTCTTCTGTTTGCTGACATTTTTACCAAGAAATCGCAGAGTTGAACTACAAGCTTTTGGACGAACTGCACGCCAAGGACATCCTGGCTCGGTACAGCTGATATTACGTGCTACTGAAGATCAACTGGAAATAAGTGCTATAAGAAAAACAAGAGAACAATCTGAAACTGAGAGATTACATAAGATGATTGAATCTGATGTTCAGCAAGTTCTTCTCAGAGAAGAGCTGTTCCATAAGCATTGCACATTTTTGAAAAGACTTTATGCTATGTTGGACAAGAGAGAGGATAAACAAATGATTATTGATACAATGAATGAAAACTGGGGGCAGTGGCTCCAAACAAAACAACAAGATATCATGTCCAATCGAAGAGTATGTTTACTGAGAGAATTAGAATCTGCTCATCGTAGATGGAGTCCACGCAATCTTGATTCGCTTTTAGAGAATTTACAGGATTGTAATTTCCACCATCTAGTAGAATTTGGCAACAAGCAACTATTCAAACGAGAAGGTGAGCTGAACAACAAAAAGTGTGTCATTAAATCTTCTCCTTACTATGACAAAGCTATTGAATTAGAGCCTAAGTTCACTATGGTTGCTTACTACAATCGTGCATGTAGTAAGCTAGCAGTTCCCTCTGGAGATTATAAAAACCATGGTATAGCAGATTTTAAAAAGGCTAAAGAATTACTACAAGTGTACAAGGATGAAGTCAGTACAGTAACTCAGTGTGCATTAATCAGTGCTCGCACTTCAGATAAACCTGAAGATGAAAATCAACTTCAAAAACAAATGGAAGTTAGAATGCAAATACTCCAATATTTTGAAAATCAGATTGAAGAAACTGTCCAAAAAATTAAGGATAAATACAAGGATGACGATGTTGAAGTGGTTCCTACAAGTATTCTGGAGTTCATTCCAGAAGCAGATATAGCTACAAATGAAGAGCTCTACAGTCTTAAACTTCTTGGATTAGAAGCAGCTTTCTCTGTGAAAAAGAAGAAAAAATTTTGTTGGTTAGCTTTTGGAGTATTTGTTTTGGGTATTGGTCAGATCGTGGTCGGTGTATTACTTGCCGTGCTTACTGTTGGAACTCTGAGCTCTGTCGGTATGGGACTAATAGCTGAAGGTGTCTCAGATTGCCTTGAAGGTGCATATGGCATGATTACCGGAGAATTTGACATGAAAGATTGGGCCATATCTAAAGTCTGCAGTATTGGTTTGTCTCTGGCATGTGGTGGAGCTGGCAAGTTCATTGCAAAAGGAGCTAAAGCTGCATACCAAGGAGCTAAATTAGCTTATAAGAGTGCTAAAGGTGTAAAATCTGGAGCCAAGATAGTTGCAAAAGGTATTAAATCAACTGCAAAAACTGCCAAAACTGCAACAAAAACTGGAGCAAAAGCAGCTGTCAAAGAGATGAAGGTGATGGGTGAAGTTTCTAAGGGAACTTGGGGAAGTGCACTGAAAGCAAACCTGGGTGAAGCTGGAAAACTTGTCGGAAAAGAATTATTATCACAAGGAGCAATGTTCGCTCTGAACAAAGTGGAAGGCAAAGCTATTGAAAAAATATTTGACCTCGTAGGCAAGGGATTTGCTAAACTAATACAAGAGTCTCTTGAAACATCTTTTCTTTCAAGCAGTGAAAAGGATCTTGGTCAGTTTGTAAGTTACCAATACCGATCACAAAGAGAGTCAAAGATAATAGAGGTAGAAATCAAATCTTTTTTTACATCGGTCACGGATGATGTTGTGCAATCATGGACAAGTAAAAATAAAGGAGTTTTTGTAACAATGTGTGAAGCATTCAGAGATAATATACTTCCAGGAGTGTCTGAACATTTAAAGGGTAAAGCTGCATTAATTGAAGGTCTTTTTGAAGTGGCATTGGTTACTAAATCAGTACGTGATACTGTAAAGGAATTGACTGAGCTATCAGGAGATTTTAAACCTAAAATGGTAAAACAATGCAACGAAAAGTTACCAAAATGCAGGCCAGTAACTACTACAGAACTAGAGCATGTGAAAAATCTCAAATTGAAACTGGCTGAGCAAAGTGCAGATAAATTTGGTGATATAGTATCAACTGTCCTTCAGCAAAATCTTACATGGGTATTAAACCGTGGATTGAGCCTATCTATAAATAAAGTGGCAGGTAAATATGTAAATGAAAAGTTGGATTTGGAAGGAACAAAAGAACAGGTTACGGCCATAGGGCATTCCAATTATGTGTCCTATATGCCACCGCGAACCTCTGAACATGTGGATGTACAACATATGAAATCTGTATCCGAGAAAGTCAGAAACCCGGAAACCACTGGAACATTAGCAGAGTTAAAAGTTGCTGTAGAGAAGTTGAACTGTAAAGTTGTTATTGAAGATCACGATGGAAACAGAGTCCGCTCTCTTGAATCATATTCTGGTGCTGCTGAGAATACAGTTACTTTAGTGCATATTCCTAAGTGTGATCAATATCCCAATGGGCATTATGATGTCAAGATAAATGGAGAAATAAAGTCAGTGAGATCTGAGGGAAATAGTTGCATGTTTGAAGCATTGGCAATAGGGTTAAAGAAGGACGGCGCTGCTCATCATGACGCTCAATCAGTCCGCAATATTGTAGCTGATGAGATCGCCAAGAATCCCGAGAAGTGGCACGATCACTTTGAGAGGAAGGAAAAACTGGAAAATATAAAGCGTGGTCATCTTCATTTACTAGAAGGTGGTGCTAATGATGGAGAAAATGTGAATGAATTAACAGCAGTCACCACAGGCACTTATGTCAACATTTTGGAAAATAATCAGAATTATATAAAGTACCACCAACAAAATGGTCTTTACTTGCAATGTTTAATAGTATTTGATCGCAATCCTATTGGACAAGAAAGACATCCAAATAAACCCCAACTTTCTGGTCAAGATACTTTTACACGAGTTACTAATGATGTCAACATGGTATCGATGACAGTAGTAGCAGAAAATTGTAGTTTTTCCAGAAATACTGGGCGTTGTCTGTATACGCTCCCATCTTTTAAGCAAATTGCATTTCCTAATAGAACTCTTGACAAAAGTGCACCAGTTTCATTCCATCTCATACCCAGCGAAGCAGGTGCCAATGCTGGGGAACATTTTGGCAACTCGGTAGTTGCCAGTGAGCATTATAATCAATTGGAGAGAATAACTTGTGAAAAAATATACAACTTGGTCAAAAATAGAGATTATACCTGCAGAGTTGATGTTACTTTTGAAAATCTTATACCACCCGGTGGTATGTCACAATTTATAGCCACTCGAAAATCTGAAATACGCAGAAAAAAGTTGGATAGGGGAGATATTCCAAACGAAAACATACAAATTCTACAAAATAGATTTGAGAAGATCGGTAAACTTGGATCAAACGAAGCAAATAATAACTATGGAGCAATTCCTCAAGTGCAAAGAATCAAATCTTTAGTTTATACTATAACTCTGGATAATAGAGAATACAAATTTCCAATGGGTCCAGACACTGAACTTTATGTTCATTCAGCAATTACAGTACCTAACAGAAAATATGACAATCGAGATCTGGTTACTGCATATCCGAAAGTAAAGCAACTATTTTTGGGGTTAAATCCAGAACTTTAATTTTTATATAAATGCTTTTAGACTTGTTTGTATTTTTTTATTAGAACATACTTTGTATTACTAGTGATAATACATTTTCACATCATTTGCGTTGTATTAGAGTTAAAAAGTGTCATCCTTTTTTATAGTAGTGCTGTAGTAGACATTCATTGAGTTCACTATGTATTATTTATGTCAATTCTTATAGTAGCAATTTCTCACAGTCCAGTTATTTTTGTTATGCTTGCAACTTTGAGCAATTGATAGACTTTTAATAATAAATCATTATGATTGAAACATTAGGGTATGAAATTTAAATGTAGTAATGCATTTAATTGGATTAAAATTATTGTCACTATCTTCAAATGAAGTTGAATTGGCAATTCACTACATTAGTTGTACACAGTATAAATAGATCTTAACATAATTAGGCATAGCAAACTGGCTGTTATAAATGACGAATATATATATAATTAGACAGAGGAAAAACTTTTGCAGAAAGTGTCACAGCCAGCTATACAAGCTGAGCTACCAACTTTTACATGCAAAGATATCTAGCAATAAGTAAACCACTCATTACTCTAGGCAAGCTAATTCAGTTTCAGGATTTCTAGTCTGCTGCTTTGCAATTCAATTAACCAGCTTGTGAAAATATAACACTTTCCTCCTGTAATCAGTGCTATAAACTTTACAAAAAAAATTACTCTTCGTCTATTGCTTCAGTCATTATTATAAACAACGATTAACCAAGAACACCATACTGTATATAAGAATATCTCGGTATAAAGATTGTATAGTGTTGCAGGCAATACCCTTTACCATATATCTTGAGCAATAAGGTTGGAGTTGATGGTCTAGTTAATGAGTTCACGAAGGCTGCATAACAGAAGTTGAATAATAACATCGAGCTATATATAAATCCTTTAGTTCTACCATTAAAATTCTCCAAGTTCTGAAATAATGTAAAGAACTCAATAATAGTAACTGAGTTTCACAACCAATGCCAAGAATTTTCCTAGACTAATTTTAAATATACAGTGGAGTATAAATTTTCTCATGACTATAATGGAATAACAGATGTCTCACAAGCAAGATATTTAGACAAAACTGTAAAATAATAGATCTGGTGTCTGTTGCCAATCCTCCTTATTATTCTGAAGCTAATTGCAGTTTTTTTCTTTATGAAAGTAAAACAGTTTGCTCAAAAATATTGAAATAATAGATTGGTTCCGATACCTGACCTTTTCTTATATAGTTGCCAGAAAAAAGGTCTAAAGAAAAGTCTAGTTAAATACATACGTAAGAGCACAACATGTCATTGCAAGACCCTAGGGAGTACTTAAGTAGTCCCCACTGGCATTCAGGGGTGGAGTAAAATCATCAACTTTGAAATAGAAACTCTCCATTTTGAAACTGTTTAACGATAACTCATACAAACTCTACTACTATGGAAGTGATTGGCACATTGGTACATTACACCTTTGAGTTATTGGAGTCTTATAGGTGTGCAATTCTAAGCTTTATAAGGTCATTCATTCATCACATAGCTATACATTTCAAGCCTTACTAAAGAAAATTCACATTAACTTCTATAAAGTGATTGTAGCTACTCATTCCAACATGAACAGATTACTACCTACAATACGTCCTAAGAAGAAGTCTAAGTCTATCCTACAACTGGCTGTTGAAAGATATCAGAAAACAAATAAATTTGTCACGTCCAAACCTGCCAGAATTGTACTTGTGTGGAGTTTCCTCATGACTGTGGTGTATTCATTTGTTAGCAGCCTGACAGTCTTCCACATTTCTTCGTATTATGTCATTAGTATTCAAATGAACTTGGTAGTTGGTTCCATCTATAATTCAGTTATCCACCTAATTTATCCACTGGCTGGTGTTATAGCTGATCTTAAAATTGGCAGACATAAAAATATTGTTGCATCTATATGGATTCTAGTTGTTACGTCACCATTCGCTCTGCTTGGGTCTGGACTTATTACGACAGGATTGCAATTTTATATCAATTCTGTGACTTACTTGGTACTATTGATAACTGGTGGTATTCTAGCTGGTACTGGACTAATACTTATGATCTGCTGTACTACAGCTTTTAATGCAAATGCAGTTCAATTTGGACTAGATCAATTACATGATTCTTCTACAGAAGAACAGCTGATCTTTATTCAGTGGTTTGCTTGGGTGTACTATGCAGCAACAGTGATATTTGACATTACGACCAGAATTTCAGACGGGTACATCACAGAATCAGGAATATTTTACTTAAACAGTTCAATGTTGAGTGTTATAGCAATATCACTTATTATTACCATGTACTTCGCTCACAACACACAACATTGGTGTATTTTCAACACAAAGCTCACGAACCCATATAAGCTAGTCTACCAAGTCACTCGTTTTTCCAGAATACATAAGGTTCCTGTTCGTCGTAGTGCACTAACCTATTGTGAAGACATTATACCAACAGGACTTGATCTCGCCAAGACTAAATATGGAGATACCTATACCACCGAACAGGTTGAAGACGTAAAAGCCTTTTACGGAATATTACGAGTATTGTGCAGTGTAGGGCCAATATATTTCTTGGAGTTTGCAGCACATTCAGTTACAGATATATTTAAACCTCACATTTTGAAAGATTATTATTATTATTACAACTATTTCAACGAACATAACACTCAAGAGAAAATTAAAAATTTGTTTGAAGGCTTCCTCATCTACGATATCATGTTGATCATTTTGCTTCCTATATACATCATCTTCATCAGGCCTTTGGTCTATTACTACATTCCAAGAACACGCATCAGAATGGGAATAGGAATTGTGTCAATGATTGTAACTCTAGCAATTTCGTTGGGAATGGAAATCATAGGACATTATACGGAACCCAACCTTAAATGCATGTTTAGCTCCAACCCATTCACCACATACTTGGAAGCTAATTCAACTTATACGTCATCACCTGTGGTGGCTAGTTTTTATTATATAATATTATTTCAGCTAATTATCTCTAAAATATTCTCTCTGATATTTTTAATTGCTAAATATGAGTTCATACTAGCTCAAAGCCCCAATGCAATGAAAGGACTGATCATTGGACTATCTTATGCTATCGAAGGAGTTTTCAAAATGCTCGGGGCATTGTTTATTATTCCCTTTGTTTTCTACTGGACGTCATCTTCCTATCCAAGCTGTGGTACTATATACTATTCTTTGACTATCTGTATTGGACTAGTCACTTTCGTAATATTTATCTACATTTCTGGAAAGTACCAAAACCGAATACGAGATGAACCATGCCGTGTGCACCAATATGTAGAAGAATATTATTCTAAAGTTATAGAAAACTACTAGAGAAAAATACGCTGTATAACCTTACTGAACTTTTTTTAAACGTTGCTCTGTTTTATTGTATTTTTGGTATATATTGTTATAGGAATAGATATCAAATAGTACTAAACTCAAGCACCCTAAAATGCAACAATTGTATTGTCTTCATACCATTATCTAGATTGTGGCTAAATCAGTTTTCTATGTTTGAAAAGCCAATATATTTAAGCATAAAGAACTGTTTCGACTTCATGCCGAATCTGCCTCAGAAATGAATTATCTATTACAATCTAGCATTATACATAGAACTGTTGAGAAAGCTTTCCGACATGTGTGATGGATAACAACTACACCCCATTAGGTTAGCTATCATTTCCTATATTGATGGAAAAATTACAGTAACTTGCATAAACTAGAAGAGACAACCCTGCATATGTATAGGCACAACATATAAGGTCAAATAGTAATAGCTGTCACATAAAAAATTTGACACTTTTGCGTCGGCCATTTCTTATTATATCACAATTATTTCTTTACGAAGCAAAAACCAAAACAAACAAAAAACAAACAAATAAACAACTAATAAACCATTAAATAAATAATCAAATAAATAAATAAATAAATATAGCTAGTTGCTCCTTCCAATTTCTTAAAAGTGGTGGTGTGTTCCCTGCTTGTATTATTCTAGCTAGATTATAATAATTACGTCTTACTTCAAAATCTTTATACTGTATATCCCAATACACATAGAGCCACAGTAAAAAAAGATGACGTCATACTGACCACATGGCGGCCGCATGTGAAGTTGGGCCAGAAAGAACCATTCCTGCATCAGCTTATTGATCCTATATATACTCCGCCAGGGGTATATATGTTGGAACGAGTTCGACTAGGGACTCGTCTAGCTCACCACGTTGTCAGGAACCGGTTCTGTGCGGTTGCTAAACATTCCAATTATAGAGCACTCCCTTTAAGTTCGAAACCCAGCTGTATTTTTGTCCGTAAGAACATTTGTACGTCGAGCACAGGGATGGCCGACGCTGCGCAAGAGAGTGGCAGTCCCGGTGAAGAACCGGTGAAGTCTGCCAAGCAGCTGAAGAAGGAAGCACAGAAGAAAGAAAAAATGGAAAAGTTTATGGCGAAGAAAAAGATGGAAGAAAATAAGAAAACGGCAAAGGTAGACTTTAACTTACCAATAGATATATTCACAGTTCATATATTCATAGTTCAACTAGAAGTTATGATTAAAATAGTTATAATGAATATAGTTAATGTAATGTTAAGTTTGCCAGTATTAATGTGTGTGTGTGTGTGATCTAGAAGACATTGGGTGGCCTTACTTAATATACTGGAGTCATAGTGGTGATTCATGCAGTAAGGGCTTGGTGTAACTAGAAGTTCGCACTTATCTTGCATTTAGAAGATTGCACGTGTTAGTGCAAATGATTTTTTTTTTAATATTAGCAAGTACATAGAGGTATGTAGCAGACTATGTTTTGTGCTTGGTTTAAGTAGTCCCTGGTTTTTAGTAACTTCTATTCATAGACTAAATATTATATTACTTTTAATAAAGGATATCATAATCAACTAAGTGGTATGAAGGTTGTTTAAGTACATGTATAATGAATTAGAAGTTGCAATTCCTGTTTCCTTCATTTTAGTTTTTAGATACTGCAAGATTTAATATCTTCAAGAAATAGTTGGAAGTAGGTACCAAGTGGATTATTTGACCTTTGCACTTTACGGCATTGTTGGGGCACCGCCCACATTTTGTTATTGCACCACCAGTGTGCCTGGCTATTGCACATGCCCATCTTGTATCATTAGTAGGTGTCAGTCTGTAACCTTGTACTAGATTTATTGAATTTTAGTTTAAGTAATGAATTGCTAGAGATATTTGTTGTACTTTATATCTGTTTTGCTTAATTCATTCCGTAGTAACTACATAAGGTGTTCATAGAGTTGATGATGATCTTTTGTGATTCTCTAGGCAGTTGATTGTGGGTTCTTAGTGTGTAGCATACTTGGCACTTGAACAGTTTAAATCACAGACCCTATGTGATGTCAAGTTTAACCTCAGAGTTCCTCTTGTAATGCACAATGCCTGAATCCACCAGATACCATTATCTGGTGTCAAAATTAGCCCAGTTCCTCTTTTTAAAGTATAATTAAAGCAAAAAAAAAAAATGCATAAATCTGAATTGTATGATGATGACTAAGGCTAAGGCTGGATTGCGCTAGAATACTTCTGATTGCATCATCCTATTCTACTTCATATGTCTAGTTGCATGACAACACTTTTACTGCATTGGAATGGTCTTGTAATTGTACACAGTGTTTGATACTGAAGGGAGGGAAACAAGTGGATTTCCCCCTTTCAAAGTTCCTTTGTCCCTCTTAAACAAAGTTTACACCCACTTCCGTAAATTAAGCGTCCTTAATCTTTGTAGTCTTTGTAATTCTCAAGGTAAAGTGGATTAAATAAGACTCTTTAGACAATGTTGATCTTTTGGTTAATCCATTTTTAAATTGCTACGAGAATCACACTTATATATAACTAACGATATTGTCCCACTTTACTAACACTTACACTCCCTTAGCTAATATTCCAGTATTGTGCCCTGTGTACATATGGTACATTACGAGTTAATATATGAGTGTGTTGCAATGCTTAGGGTGGACAAGAAGCTAAAGAGGCTAAGAAGAAGCCTGGAGGAGGAGGCAAGAAGGAGTTTGCCTATGAGCTTCCGACTCCACCTGGGGAGAAGAAAGGTAAAGGAATGTGGTGTATGTGCTGTTACATAACTCTGACTAAGAGGTGCTTTTATAGACTTTGTGTCAGAGTCAGGGTTTTAATATTGGGATTAATTATTAATTATTAGTGTTAGTGATGGAAACGTCATGCTTGTGGGAAGTTGTTGCGTATATGTGTGAGCCTGTGTTTGTGTGTTTTATAGATGTGTCATGTGCCCTGCCCCCCACCTATAGCTCCGCATATGTGGAGGCAGCCTGGTACTCCTGGTGGGAGAAGCAAGGATTTTTTAAGCCAGAATATGGAGTAGGTATTTAATTATGTAGCATGGACACTTATGTTCAGATTTAGCTTCGTAATGTTAGTACAATATTATTATTATTATTTTTTTTATTTTTTATTATTATTATTATTATTTTTTTTTATTATTATTATTATTTTTTATTATTATTATTATTATTTTTTTTTATTATTATTATTATTATTTTTTATTATTATTATTATTATTTTTTTTTTTTTTGGTTGTTTCCCCACTCTTTCTGCTATTTCTTTCTTTCATCTACCCTTAATCAATCTTTATGTGTAATGACTGTTAATTTCCTGAGAACCCCTTTAGGTAAAACAATTATTGGTTTTATAAAACTTTTATGTTTTAAAATCTCAAGTAAATAAAAAATTATTGTAGGTGCTCTATTGGGTAAGGGGTCATTATGTGGTGGTATATATGTTATATATAGGCTTCATTATGTATTGGGTAAGGGGTCATCATGTATTATTTTTGAGTACGTGATATCATTAGTGATTTTTTTTATTGCACCTGATGTTGTAGCGTGAGAATGTAACGGCAGGAGCATCTGACGGTACATTTATGATCTGTCTGCCTCCTCCCAATGTGACTGGTAGTCTCCATCTGGGACACGCCCTCACCAACTCGATACAGGATGCCATTGTCAGATGGTAAGATTTCAGTATAGGACATAGACAAGGTTCGCTTGCTTATGTCTGAGAAAGTAGTTTCTTTGGTATAATTATATGTACATTGTACAAAGTGACATACATATTTCTATTTGTTGTTGTTTTATTTTGTTGTTGTTGTGGTTTTGTTGTTGTTGTTTTGTTTTTTCTTGTTTTTGTTGTTGTTTTTTGTTGTAGTTTGTTGTTTTTTTGTTTGTTTTTTGTCCCAGCCAGTTTAGATATCTATGGTTATTGCTATGAATCAAACTACTAACTATTCTTACCAATCACCAATATTGCAGGCATCGTATGCGTGGGCGTATGGTACTGTGGAATCCAGGCCAGGATCATGCAGGCATAGCCACCCAGGTGGTGGTGGAGAAGAAGCTCATGAGGGAGAGAGGTCTCTCCAGACACGACATCGGCAGGGAGAAGTTCATCGAGGAAGTCTGGAAGTGGAAGAGAGAGTGAGTGACGGAGTGGGTGTGGTATGAAGTCTGTTTAGTGTGAGGGGTAACAAAGTTTTTGTATGTATGTATGTTGACGTGTGGCAGAGATTTACTGGTAACTACAATTTTTTTTCTTTCTAATCAATTTTTTTCAAAGGCTGATTTCAATAAAGCGGAATTTAAGGAAAAGATTGGCAATCAGCATGAGATTGCTTGCATAACGTACAAGCAGTCTGCCACAGAGCAATGACAACCAACAGGCAACCAAAATTTAATCTGTATTTACTACGTACCATCTCCTGTCCACAGACTATTATAATTTTTTAACACAATTTTTTTTTTAAACAGGAATTGTAGAATTTTCTAGCTCGGTTATACTGTGTTATTGTGCTATAAACAAGTTCCATAGTTAGTGACGGAAGTGATTCTAATTATCACTGTTAGGGAAACATAGAAATTATTGCTATAGATGAAAATAGCATTTTGTATTGATAAACCATACCCAAATTATGTAATATAATTGGATCATTGGTTGGTTATCCCTCTGTCAGAACTGACCTCATCAGTATTATGGAATGTGTGAGGGGAGCCATGTGCTAATTGGTGTTAGCCCTGATTGGTGTGATAATGGCATGTACAGCTTAGCCTCTTATTAGCACATATAATGTTTGTAAGTATGTGGTTATTTTGGTTGATTCATTGATTGTGTGTGTGTTTGTGTGTGCTGCAGAAAAGGAGATCGTATTTACCATCAACTGAGGAGTACCGGTAGTTCTCTAGACTGGGACAGAGCTGTGTTCACTATGGATGAGGTGAGTGAATCAGTTGTTTCACTGCACAAGTTTAATGTCACACTTCTTGGAGAAAAGTGGTAGTCTAGAATTTATGCATGAGCTTATGAAGTTCTGACGTTGATGGATTATTTCAGTTTGTTTGTATTGTGTGTGTAGAAACTGTCTAATGCTGTGAAGGAGTGTTTTGTCCGTCTTCATGAAGAAGGCACCATCTATCGTAGCAACAGACTCGTTAACTGGTCGTGCACTCTCAAGTCAGCTATATCGGACATTGAGGTGAGCCCGGGTCACAACTGTGGACACCACTTCATGTTGGAGTTGATGGAGTTCATTTGTAGCAGTTAATGGTGTAGGCAGTGGGGCAGTCAATGTTAGGCAGTAAAAATGTCTCCACTTTACCTAACGTTGGTGTGCATGGGGAGGGGGGTTAGGGATTACAGGATACCGGACAATTCAATGGGACTGTCCCTGAGTAAAAGAAGTTATTAGTTTATTACAACTCAGTATGTACATGGGAATTCATGGAATAATACTTCATGTCTGGAATATAGCAGACTAGCATTTATTCAGGCTTGCAGTGTACATGGTATACCTAGTTTACTAATTCTGTAATAATCGAATTCTTTTAATGCAATTATCAAACGCTACCAATTTCACACTCATTGTTGAGAGTAATTACGTATCTAATAATAAAACAGTATATCATTGCATTACTGGTCACTGGGTGACTTTGCTGAACTTGTGTATGTGATCAGGTGGACAAGATAGAGTTGCCTGGGAGGACGTTCATGAAGGTGCCAGGCTACGAGGAGAAGGTGGAGTTTGGTGTCCTCGTGCACTTCGCCTACCGTGTGATCGGGATGGACAAGGAGATCGTCGTGGCAACCACTCGTATTGAGACCATGCTGGGTGATACTGCCATAGCTGTGCATCCTGAGGATGACAGATACAAGGTGCGTGTGTGTGTGTGTGTGTGTGTCCATTAGTGCCATATAATTACCTCACTCTAATACTTGTACATAGCATCAGTAAGTGTTGACTTTTTGTTTATTTGTTTGGTTTTTGAAAGCTTTTACCTTTTCCTTCACTATATCTAATTTTAGTTGTGTCAATACCTTGTGCTTCTTTCTTAACATAAACTGTTTGACTCATTAACTTGTTACTAAACTCTGCACAGGATGTTGTTGGGAAGAAGTGTCGTCATCCATTCTGTGATCGTGAGTTGATCATCGTGGCTGATGAGATGGTGGACAGAGAGTTTGGTACGGGTGCGGTGAAGATCACGCCCTCTCATGATCACAACGATTACGAGTGTGGTAAAAGACATGACCTGCCGTTTGTGGACATGATAGATGATGAAGGGAATGTTACTATGTGCGACCAGTTCAAGGTTTGTGTTGCTTTAGTGCGATTTTATATTTATTAATACAATATTAAATTGCTTATTACACATATATAATATAGTGTAACAAAAAATTCTCTTATTTAATTATTGCAGATAGCAAGGTAATGTTTACTAGTTTAAATTTTCTATTGCCTGTTCTATTTAATTTATTTCTTGACATTTCCATGAATTGGAAGAAGTTACATGTTTAGATGAATGACTTAGTGCTCACCATGGGGTCTTCCAGTTTCAAAAAAAATAATTCATTCTTTTTTCTTTTTTTCTTTTATTTCTTTTTTGTTTCCTAGCTGTTTCTGCAGCACAAATAAGAGTATTTTAGTATCCTCATCCTCACAGGAGGATGCTATATTCACCTTTTTTAACACACTCAATGTCTCTCTGACTTTACTCCACCAGTTGGGAGTTTGAGGCTCAGTTTAGATTGTGAAAGATAAATTGTCAATTTTTGAGCTCCTTACTAAATACGATCTTATACTGACAACCATTACCACTCAAATTAGTTTTTGTTAACTGTGCAAACTCACTCGTCATCACTGCATTATCACATGACGCAGCAACTAGTATCATTTTTATAAGTGAACATATAATAATCTTATTTTTTTAACTTATTGTAGTAGTGAAGTTTTATCAAGACGTTTAGATTCCGTAGGATCTTCATCAGTTGAACAACGAAAATAACTGAAAATTGAAAAACTGAACAAATGATGCACTTGAATTTGTACCGTATTTTAGTGTGATGTTTGTTTCCTCAGGGTATGAAAAGGTTTGATGCCCGCAAAGCTGTCCTTGAAGCCCTGAAGGAGAAAGGTCTGTACCGTGAGACTAAGGAGCATCAGATGGTGGTGCCTGTGTGCAGTCGCTCCAAGGACATAGTGGAGCCGCTCATCAAACCACAGTGGTATGTGGACATCACTGACATGGCCAAGAATGCCGTGGAGGTGAGTGGGCGGGTAGGTCGGAGGGAGGCACGTGTTGGGTGGGGTATGAGAGTGGGATGGGTTAGGAATAGGATGTGGATGTGATGTGCTGCAATAGTAGATACTGTTTTGTTTAGGTAGTAGTTAGAACTAGTGTTATCAATTTGTTGTCATTAGAATGACATGTAATTGAGTTATTGCAACTCCTAATATGAAACATCTGATGCTAAGGTCTTGGTTTGTTTTTGTTTTGCTTTTTGTTGTTGTCTTTTTGTTTTATTTTTTCTGGAGCTATGAGAGTGACACTTCCTCTGGCTTGTTATACAATTTTAATGATCCCCTGGTTGAGACTGTAGTAGATCACTTCAGTCTGTTGTAGTTGCACTCATATCTATCTACTCCAGGTTTCTCTGTCACCACACCTCCTGACAATGTCTTGTGATACGTGTATTTTCCCATAAGTAGACTTTGACACCAGTGTATTTTGTTGCCATTATTTGATCTCTTCGTTGTCTGGTTCAGGCTGTCCGCAGTGGAGATCTGCGTATCATCCCCAAGGTGCACGAGGCTACGTGGTACAAGTGGTTGGGTAACCCTCGCCCGTGGTGCATCTCCAGACAGCTGTGGTGGGGACATAGAATTCCTGCCTACTTTGTCACCTTCACCGATCCATCCATACCTCCTGGTGATGTGAGTGACCACACCTTACCTAATATTTTATTGAGAGTGCTTGCTCACACACACACACACACACATTGGAATTCATGTTGTAGCTTCTCACCTTGCGTGATCACTTTCTACACAAACACACATGCACACATGCACATACTTGTGCATACATGCTTACACACATGCACACACACACATATCACTTTCTACACAAACACGCATACACACATACACACACACCCATACACATACACACATACATATGCATACATGCACACACATATTGTATGTATAATTTTCAGTAATTCTTCATAAGAGCTACTTTCCTGGATAGTTTGATTTGATGACCCTTACCATTTTTTCAAGTTGGATCTTTCCTTGTATTTTTCATTAGCCCAATGAGGGTCAGTATTGGGTGAGTGGAAGATCTGAGGCAGAGGCTGTGGAGAAGGCTTCCAAGAAGTTTGGCGTTCCCCAAGACAAGATTGTCCTTCATCAAGGTAGTATTTCTAAGTGTGGGTTGTTCTACATAGCCTCGTATTGATGGCTGCTTGTGGAACTGATAGTAGGGAAATTATTGCTTTAATTTAAAAAAATCGTGCAACATTTGTACTGATTCTGAACTGAGTTTGTTCTTTGTGAATGTGTGGCAGCAGTTACATAATGAGCTCAGCAAGAACTCAAGGCATTATATTATGTTATTGGCAATGGTTTTGCTTTACAAGATCTATAAATAATACATTGTTCACTAAGACTGGTTCAACTGGCAGTGTTTCATGCATTGTATGTATGTATGTATGTATGTAGATGAAGATGTGTTGGATACATGGTTTTCATCTGGTCTCTTCCCCTTCTCCATTTTTGGCTGGCCAGATACGGTGTGTTTGTGTGTGTGTATGTATGTATGTAAGCGAGTCTACAAAGAACACACTAATGTTCCATCATTGAATGCAGCCTATTCATTGGATTGCATTCCAATACTTTTCGTATATGCAGTGTTGTTGGATGGGGTTCATGTTTTTTACACAAATTATATGTATATCTTGTTGTTGTTGTTTTGTATTTACGAAAACTAGGGTGGGTTTTAGTGATTACTGAAGTGTTAAATTTATGTAATTTGAGTGTGTGTATGTGTTTCCTTGTTAGTGGATGGCGGGCCAGCCACATAAGGAATTTAGTTTGTATTATTGTATTTGGTCTCCATAGTAACTTATGAATATCACACTTGTAGTCTTGAATATAATTGATGAGATGACTTGTGAGTATGTGTGTGAGCATGTGTGCGTAAGGGATAGATCCTGCAGTGCTGTCTGTCTCCATTCTGTCAGGGCCACTAGTTCATGAATATCTGTAGATGACCACTTATAGCATGGCCTGGGTGTTCACTCTAGGGAAAAGACATGAATAATATATCTTGAATTCCTGACACTGTGCAACTGTTGATTCGCTGGTCACAGTCTGTGTGTGTATGTGTGTGATAATGTTTGTGTTAGTACGTGTTTCTCCGTGTAATGTGTGTGTTTCTCCGTGCGTGTGTGCCAGCTGTGGTGTAGATGTTTGGATAATTTTAATATTAATTTTCAGTTTACAGTGGATAGAGAGATGTAGTATGAGTCAACAACGACCTGGAGTGGCAAGAGGAAGAGGTTGCATGTTATTGTGAAGATGTCAAGTCTTCATCTTGTGTACTGTATGAAAGGTGCACGACATTTGTGATCATAGTCTTTTTTTCTTTTCTTTTTTTAGCAAGTGTAGAATAAGTCAGATTTTATTGCTGTCTTAGGTCCCTGCTGTGTTTTCTTTTTCACCATAATATTGACTTGTGGTTAATATTAATTTTTTCCAGACCCCAGATTTGGAGGTATTTTACCCAAATGGTCTCCTGGAGACTGGCCATGACATCCTGTTCTTCTGGGTGGCCAGGATGGTGTTCTTCGGACAGAAGCTGTTGGGCAAACTGCCTTTTCCTGACGTCTACCTTCACGCCATGATCAGAGACGCCCACGGACGCAAGATGAGCAAATCACTGGGCAATGTTATCGACCCACTCGATGTGGTGCTGGGGATTACCCTAAAGGTAGGTGGGGCTAATCTAATGAAGGTGTTAGGGTGGATGGTGATCCATTTATACACATCATTATTTATAGATGAATTGATAAATATTGATTATGTAGAATCTTCAAGATCGCCTTGACAACAGCAACCTTGATCCACGGGAGGTTAAGCGAGCCAAGGAAGGCTTGGTAAGGGAGACATGCATGAAACACATCCTGGGGAATAGTTATATTATATGTACAAACCTACATGTATTGTGTTTGGGTGTGAGCACAGAAGGTGGATTACCCTGAAGGCATCCCGGTGTGTGGTACAGATGCAATGAGGTTTGCTCTGTGCTGGTACACGGAGCAAGCTCAGGACATCAACCTGGACGTCAGGAGGGTGGCCGGATTCAGGAACTTCTGCAACAAAATATGGAACGCTTTCAAGTTCTCGCAGATTGCTTTTGGAGACAACTTCAAACCCAATGCTTCCATGGAGGTAATTCCTCACATGTGATTTATGGTGTTAACTTCGAGTGTAAAGAAGTGACACCTTGTGTGTATGTGTGTGTAGTGTAGTGTGTATGTGTGACTGTCACACTGCACAGCTCTTTGTGTAATTTATTTGTAGCCAAAAAATTGACAATTCTCTCCCTGTTTAGTATTCCACAGGAAGACATTCGGTATTTGTGTATTGGCGTGCTGTGTAGTGATGAGGAAGTCGATATTAGTGGGATGTTTTCCATTTTAAAATAAATTGTATATAATTTTATGTAGCCCCAAATTCTATGGGATATACATGTTTTCATCATGACATCACGGCATAAGAGCTATAGCTCTTGCATGTAATCTTCACATGTTAGATCGTCCCGTTATGGAGTGTTATGCTGTCTTGTTATATACAGACAGTGTTTGGATAGTTGATGTCATTGCCTATGAGCGATAAACAACTTTGTATCTATTCATACTCCAAGTTGAATTTGTGTAATTAATTTTACCTATAACTTTTTCATGTATGGTCATAGAAACTGTGTTAATGTATTAGTGATATTTATCTAGTTTAATTACTTATTACGTGAGGAACTCCTTAAATAATAGAGAAAGTTTATTTGTAAGTATCCCAGATAATTGTGTTTAGTTTGAATGTATGTATGTGTGTTAGTTGTCAGGTAAAGAGAGTGTGATGGACAGGTGGATAATGAGTCGACTGTCTCTAGCTATCTCAGATGCTAATCGTGGGTTCGACAACTATGACTTCAGTTCAGTCACGAAGGCCCTCTACAACTTCTGGCTCTATGACCTTTGTGACGTATACTTTGAGGCTCTCAAGCCAGTGATATACGGAGAAGATGGGGACGCCAAACTGGTGTCTCGGAATGTACTGTATCCACATGTGGCACGGGATGTTGGGGTATTGTGTGGGCGGGAAGGGGAAAGTTTGAGGTCTGGTTTCTGGGTTTCTTACAGAAATTTTCGCTTGGGAGGGAAATATTTGTGTTAGATAAACGTTAAAAGTGAGTTGTACACATTCTGCAGTTTACAAAAGGATCAACCTATAAGTGAATTATCTCGGGTCCTATTTGGTGCATTTTAACTGTGAAATTAGTGGAAATTCGAGTTTCTAGGTCCAGTCCCCTTCAGCCACCGCCCACATGGATATTAGGATGCAATTAGCAAAACCAGAGCATTCAATTGTAACTTTCGCAAACTGTTTGTCAAACATTTCATTCTAAGTAAGTCCAATTATATCTTCTCGAAGCGTCATTGGTTGGTGGAGAAAAGGTGGAGGGGGGAGGGAGGTAGTTCCCAGTGTCGCCCTTTCCCTCTCCCCCACCCACTCTGTATCAAACATTGGGTTTGAAAAGTAGAGATGTTTATTGTTGCGATCATAATAATATTAATTGAGGATTTTCTTATTTTTTAGGGTTTTTTTTTTTTATTTGTTTTTGTAATTGGTAAATGTTATTTCATTGTTGTTTTAACGATCACATTAGCCCTGTGAAGGCGCAAAGGAACAGGTCATTGTATAAGTTAAACTGAAAATATAATAACAGGCCGTGCACAATAGTGTGTCTGTAAACTTGTAAACGGTACCAACCTACAACACTAGATTGTTATTATACACATTTTTTCTCGTGTAGCTTTCTTCTTGTCATAAAGTTTACATGAATATTTCCTGTGCACTGGTAGCAGTTGAGTTAGAGTCATCTGTTTCTTTAACCATCTGCTAGACAAATGTCAAAATTTATGTATCAATAAAAAGAAATTTTTGTTCTAGTGGTGGTACTGTTGACAAGCACACATGTGTTGCTATGATAGCTGGTACATTTTTTCTAATTTTCAAGGTGATCTATGATGTGTATTTTGTACTAGTTCTCTGTAGATATAGCAGAAGGAGCTCTGAATGCGAGTTGACATTCAGTTCTCTCTGATTGCATTGGTGGGTGTGGTAGATTTTTCTGTAGTGTAGTTTCGAATTAGTCTTCTTTTTTTTTTCTTTTTTTTTTCTTTTTTCTTTTTTTTCTTTTTTTGTTGTTAATCTTTTTTTTTTTTTCAAGTATCAGTTCAAAATGTGCAAAAATTATATTATCAGTGTTTGACATGTAAGAGTAGGAAATTGTACAGATATAAGAAGCTTCATTTTGGGGATGGCTAGATCAGTGTTTCCCCCTCCTGTACTAAACACTGTTGTTTGTCTCTCCTTGTGCAAGTTTCTTCCTTGACCACCATTCCTCACAGTTACACATGTTTGGACTCGGCTCTGAGACTCATTAGTCCCTTCATGCCGTACCTGTCGGAGGAACTGTTCCAGAGACTCCCCAGGAGACCCGGCGAGACTGTACCGTCTATCTGTGTTGCTCCTTATCCCACTGAGGTTTGTATGTGTGTGCAGATAAATGTTTTTACCAAGAAGAGGAAAAAACAGGAGGAAATCATTTCAGTGTGTCTCTTGTGGATAACAGTCTTTTTAGCTTGCACTTCATTTTCAGAATTTTGTTTTTACTATTTGAAGTGTGTGTGTGTGTGTGTTTGGAATGTTTGTGTGTTCAGCTGCCATATCGTGACGAAGCATTGGACGAGCGTCTCAAGTTGATGCAGGAGGTGGTGACTAGTCTTCGTGGGATGAAAGCTGATTACTTACCTAATAGCGCCAGGCCTGAAGGTGAGGAGGGTGTGGTTAGCTGGGTGTGTGTGTGTGTTTGTGCGTGCACATACACACATACACACACATACACATTTAAATAGTACATTTCTTAATGCTCCATTTAGTTTGTCATTATAAGGCCAACTGGATGTAGGAGTAAGTTACAATAACTGTAGGATAAGTAGCATATTGGCCATGAAAGTCAATAGAAAGTCTATTTATACACCATTTATTGAATGTTTATTATTTATTTGCCAGAGGTGATATATTTTTACAGCTTGGGTAACAGTCTCTTGGAATATATACTTGTGTTATGTGGTGTATTTATCAGTGCATGAATATGTGTATCTGTAGGCAGCCTAGACACAGCATTGTGTTTGTCACATGTGCTATGAATATACAATATACCACATATGTGTCTACTGATACCGTACTCTGTGTGTGTGTGTTTGTTTGTAGTGTACATTGTGTGTAAGACAGATAAAGCTGCGGATATCATGAGGGAGTTCTCCATGGCAACGGGGACTCTTAGTAAATGTGGCCAGTGAGTAGTACCGTGTGTGCGTGTATGTGTGTGTGTGATAGAAAGTGTATGTTTTATATTGCAAGTTATTCTCTTTGTGAATCTTATCCAATCACATATCATTATTATTCCTGAAGCCCTCATCTGAACACTTGTGTGTTATATTTAAGGTAACATTCTTTGACTTACTCAGGGTACATGTGTTGACCTCTGACCCCGTCCCAGCCGGGTGCACGATGAGCACTATAGGTTCTAGCTGCGAGGTCCACCTCATGCTGCGTGGTTTAGTGGACGTCCCTAAGGAAGTGGGTAGACTGCAAGGCAAGGTGACCAAGCTGGATGAAGCCTTGGCCAAACTCATGGAAGCTATGAACATTGACAACTACGAACAGAAGGTCAGTTTGATTCTATAGTGACTTGCGAACAGGGTTCATTATTGCTGGTTGTCTTTAGGTACCGGTGGAGATTCGTGACCTGAACAAGGAGAAGTTGGACTCCCTGGAACAGGAGAAAGCCAACCTCAATAGAGCTATGGATGGTCTCAATGCTTTGGAACAATGATATTGTCAGGTCATTTTGTATGGCATATCCAATCAAACATATTATTAGTAGTTTTCTACATTATCTATAACCATTTTATTAGTTGTTCGTTATTGTTTATTTTATATGAACTGTATTCTAATGTTATTATAAACTGATAAAATAATTATGAATAACAATATTCCAGTGTGGGGATAATCAAGTATCAAAAGTAAATCTGGTACATCTGTATAAATACTGGTATGAGGCAAGCTAACTGTAATATCAACTGTAATGGTGCAATAGAAATGTATTGACAGACAATGTGACATATGTATGCATGCTACTACGGTATGAATAATATTAGTGTGATACTATACCTGACTAATCTCTGGGTGAGTCGGTGATATTCATGAGTGTGTCATAAAGAGTCTCAAAAGTGGCTCGGTCACTAGGTGACTCCTTCCAGCACATCAACATTACATCATACATGTTTGCTGGACAGTTGGTAGGTTTAGCCAGAAGAGTTCTCGGATGTTTCTGAGTGGCATCGACCACGAGTTCCTCATCTTGCATGTCTTCATATGGAATGTCCTTAGCTAGTGTGAATATCTCCCACATGGTCACTCCAAATGCCCACACGTCTGTTTTGGTAGAGAACTTGCCATAGAAGCATTCTTTGGCCATCCAGCGTACTGGTAATACTGCATGACCCTTCAGGACGTAATAGTGGGATTGATACAAGTTACGACTCATACCAAAGTCGGCTATTTTGACTTGCATGTTATTGCCAACAAGGCAGTTTCTGGTGGCCAGGTCACGATGAATGAAGTTCTTTGAGCTTAGATACTTCATACCATTGGCTATTTGAGAACACATGATGGCCAAAATGTTTGCTGAGATAGTAATATCACTTATTTCTTCATTATCGGTGGACATATTCTCAAAATTAACTAAATATTGAGCAAGGTCTCCTTTCTCCATGTACTCCATCATGATGTATGTCATAGATCCTTTACAGGATCCCAGAACTTTAATCACATTTTCGTGGTCTAGTCTAGACATGAATTTGAGTTCTTTCTCAAATCCTTCAAGGGCTTGGGATGATGGATTCGCTTTTAGCTGCTTGACAGCTACTCTTATCGGCTTCGTTTTATCTTCGTCTTCTCCGATATTTAAATCTTTTTGACTAAGATCTACAGTGTCAGCAAGAACGACTTTGCCAAAATATCCAGTTCCGATAGTCTTCACTTTCTTGATGTTTTCGGGTTTGAGAACAGGTATTGTCCGAAGAGATGAAGTGCCAAATGTAGATGTGTCATAGACTGGTGCATAGATGTCTTCATCTTGAAAGTCTTTAGTGCCCTCAGCTCCTATAAACATGGCCGGCTGCAATTCCTCTCGAACACAGTCATACACATTGTTAGCATCGTCGTTAGTTTCATCTTCATCTGAGTCAGCTACATTAGGGTTATCATAAATACCTAGATCTGGGTCACCTTGTGTGGTGTTAACTTTTGAGTCCTCTGTTTTTCTGTCTGGGGCACTTTCCTTCATAGTACTTCTGTGTGTTGTTGGCTTTCCTCCACCTCCTGCCTCTAATTTCTCTGTGATTTCAGAGTATACTTCATCGGTAGAAATATCTCCTTCAACTTCACTGTACTTGCCCTCATAGATAGGATTTACAGACATAGCTTTCCTGGCCTCGTCTATTGTGCTATAATAGGCTGGGTCTTCAGCAGTAGTGGAGTCATAATTGGGATTTATGGTCTCTTCTCCTTCTGCATTGCCATTCATGACAGTGTAGCCAGTCTCTGGTGGTTCACCATTTTCAGATTTAAGAGCTCGATATAGCTCGGGAGTTTTCTTCGGAACTTCTGGTGGCACATCTCTTCTAATTAGAGAGTAAAGTAGCCTTTTCTTACCAGGTGGGTGGGTTGGCGTTTCAGAAGAGACTTGATTTTTGCCACTCAAATCAATCTTGTTGTACATATCTGGACCCTTTACCTGCGAGCTAGTTTCTTCAGCATCAATGGAGTCATAAGTGGTATTTAATTCAGTTTCTTTGATAGCAATATCATTGTATCCAAAATCCTTTGAGTTGGCTCTGTTTGGTGAAGTCAGAGGAGTGGTATCTCGAGATAGAGGATGCACTATCTTGGAATACGAGTTGGGATTGTTGGATAGATTATGCTGAGAGGTTGTTGGTAGTGCGCCATTAGGAGAAGCAATTCGTGGTCCATGGACAATGGTTCTCTCGTAATGGCTGTTGTCAGACGTCTCGGTTTCTGGAGATGTGAATTTAATTGTCTGATGACTCATTGTGTTCTCTAATACAACATCTTGTAGCTGTTTTGCTTCAACTCTGTCACTTTTCTTTCTGCGAGACATGCAGAAGACTACAATTACTCCTCCAGCAATGACCAGTACTAATAATATTACTATCACAGCCCCTAGTGCAGCAACTATAGGTATAATGGAGGATGATGATGAAGATGCAGTGCCAGAAAGTTCTTCAGTTGTAGACATACCAAGTGATGTTGAGCTTCCTGGAGTAGTCTGTGAAGTAGCATCAGTTCCTTCTGTGGTAGGATTTGTGTTTTGACTTGACAAGCTGCTGGAAGTAGGCATATCAGTGGAAATGGATGTAGTAAATGTATCTGTCATTTCTAACATTGACGATGATACATCATTTGAAATTGTGCTCGTAGCAATGGAAGTTGCATCAGTGGTAGAAATGGCCATAGTCGTAGCTGTTGCTGCAAGTAATGATATAAATTAGAAAGTCATTTAATGTGAATGAATCAAGTTGTTGATCCTACTAGTGTGCCCCATTGTTTGCTTACTACTTATTACATGATTTATTGAACTTGTCAAATACTATAGGTAGTAGTGTGTATCTACCTAGATTAAAAAACAACAACAACAATAGAAATGACAAGTGTCAAAGTGGGAAGGGGGGGGGGGCATTATGCATCACAAACCCATTTAATCTCATGAACTCCACTTTTATATTTCATAAAAAAATAAACTGTACACAACTAAGTTAAACAAAAGGTTCCCAATGCAATTTAATACTTGAACCTGCATAGTGTGTGGTCCCCTGTGCCCCCCAAGCTATAATCTGGGAGGCTAGTGCCCCTGCCACCCCCCCCCCCCCCCCCTCCAACTCTCCAACTTCCATCACTCCTGCAAGGATAGGACTAAAGTATTCTATTGCTACAAAAAAAAACATCCAAGATTGAAATGAATACTTGAGCAATATGTAGCATAGTCACTTTAGCAGTATTACAAGTGACAAAAGAAGTATACTAGAGCCTCCAAAGTGAGAATTTGAGACAGGGCCTTCAGTTCACAAATAAAGGGGTATTGGTTGTTAGTTATAAGAGGTGAGTAATACATTGGAGGGAGAAAAGCGGAAAGTTTATTAAATAGAGGTAATTTGCTTATTGCAGAGTTCACAGTTAGAGGTTGCACTGTAATAACTATCAGCATCAGCACCTTTTATTTGGAGCTGCTATATGTTCGTATGTGTTTGTGTGTCCATGTTTATATACTTTGCCTAGTTCAAAAGTGTAAAACAGGTTTAGCTACTTTTTCCGGAATAATGCTTTCAACTGTTACATACTTTGAGTTTCTGTCTAACGTTTTGAAGTAATAAAAAACATATAATTACATGTAGTTGTATATGTAGATATACTTATTATAGTACAGTAATTGTTTACAAATATCTTTCATATCAATCAACTATACTTTGAATAGTTTTAGGGAGCAACAGGAACTATTAAATGCATAATATGACTGAGAAAACAATATCTGACTGATCATGTTACTAAATTTTTGGGAGATCTATAATGATGATGATAATAATAATAATAATAATAATAATAATAATAATAATAATAATAATAATAATAATAATAATAATGAGTTAATCAAAATAGATCGAAACTTCTCACCTAAAGGGGTCTGGAAAAAAGCAAAGGAAAAACTATGAAAAATCTTGGTTGCCACCGGGAATCGAACCCATGCAGGGCCACTGGCTTTAGACACTAGTGCTTTAACTACTGAGCTACGACAACCCTCAACTTCCAAGACCCTCACATTTTACTGTCTTGGAAGTCGAGGGTTGTCGTAGCTTAGTGGCTAGAGCACTGGTGGCTAAAGCCAGTGGCCCTGGGTTCGATTCCCGGTGGCAACCAAAATTTTTCACAGTTTTTCCTTTTCTTTTTTCCAGACCCCTTTAGGTGAGTAAGTCTCAATCTAGTTTGTATGAAGGGTCAGAACTTGATAATTGTAATAATAACAAAAAAATAAATAATAATAACAATAATGAAGCACCAAAGGTGCAAACACCCTCAGCGCTATTAAACACTACCTAGCTATTACAGTATAATCTCAATCCAAAAGAACAAAGCAACAAGTTAGCTATTTTAATGAGGCCTCAATATAGCTCTAGCAATGAAAATTGTACATGGAAGCGCTGTCGTAAGAAGCTAAACTGGCCAGAAATATTCACCAGTATACATTTTCAACGCGAAACAAACTTCACTTCTTTCACCTCTGTTAACTTCCCTGAGCATAAAGCAAACTACACCGCTGGGTGCAAGAAATTATTTGCTCACATGATTTTGATGTGACGCTATGGGGACTGGTACCTATATGTGGAGCTGAAAGCTTTGCGTTTTGTCAGCCATTTGCCCAAAGTTAAAAAAAGTAGCACAATATAAGGTCCTAAATATTCGTCCTGAGTAAGTTCATACCTAAATCAACAGTTAATTGTCAGTAATCTCCAAAATCAGAACATGACAGACAGACAGACAGACAGACAGACAGGACGACTACTGTAACCCTCTCGCGCATGCGTGCTGAGAATTAATACTACTACTACTACTAATAATAATAATAATAATAATAATAATTACAATAATAATAATAATAATAATAATAATAATAATAATGCACGATTTGTTATTGAGTTGGCATGAAAAACATTTAATGAATTTGAATTTGTTGTGACTACAGTTTGTAGAGAGAACTACAGGTAGCTAATATCTAGAATTTTTGTTAAATTTTGAAAAATTTAGACAATAATATGAGTTTTTCTTGATTTTCTTGTGCACATTAATTTCAGCAATATTTTAGACTGACATTAGCCAGTTTTATACAGTGTACTATTGACTCGCCTTGGTGTTGCATGTTTTGTTAGAGTAGCTAGTGATGCTGTTATCTAGTTAGTAGGTTAAATAATAGATACTAAATGACTGTCACACAAAATATTTTTCCTATTCTGATAAGTAGGTACAATATGCACACAATAAGATAGGTTGACTGATATCTTAAATTAATCATAACTCACTACATTTTCAATTACCTTATATTTGTCAATAGATACTTGCTATGTATGGAACTATGTACTAACTGCATAAATGTAATTTTATAGTGAAGTACTGGCTTTTAATGCTAAACTAATTAAATAATTTTTAAGAACAACAATCATATGGTGCAAATAAAAATGAAATAATACAAAATTGTGAGGACTCTGTCTGACTTACATATTCGATCCTGAGTAATTTGATCCCTGAACATCACTTCACCAATATATATTCCTCCTACAGCAACTGGGTTGGTGAATTCAATAAAATATATGCTACTATAGCTAGTTGATGATGTGGTAATGTATATAGTCTCCAGGGACTCACAGTTTTGTTGTAAAGTTACTGTTATATTACCAATTGGAGGTGTGGAGGTGAATGCTGGAAATACAATACTTCTGTGAATATTGATTGTCAGACCTGATCTAGGTATAAACCATGGAATGCAGGGAAATATGTTCAGTTCTACTTCCTTTAGCATAAATGATCTAGAAAATCTAAATCCAATAGCATGTGAGGTAACAGCTCTATGTACAGTGTAGAGTTGAGAAGCCCATCCTCTCTGACTGACATCAATTGTAGGAACAATTCCATCAATGATAGATCCATTAACAGCATTCAATAGTCCATTACAATCACAGAATCTTTCATTACCTGTGTTACTGGTCATCCTACAGACTGAGGGACATCCTGCATTAGAATCAGATCCATTGTTGGAAGATACCCCCGTCAGCGTAAATGCAATAGGTCGGACACTGGCTCCTACATTTTAGCATCAATGTTACAGCTGTATGAATGGAATAGAATACTCACTCACCATAACAAGTACTGCATAGAGTCATCAAAATCACCAACCCTACCGCCATCGAGCCAACCACGGTCCGCAGTCCGCGGCGAGATACAGCACTCCACCGGATAAGCACTTTTTTTGTCGAATGCGAATCCACACCCCTACCTTGCTCAATGCCCGGTCCATTCCCGGACTAAGGGAACGATACAGGGAATCCCCCCTTAAGTGTGCATCTTCCGGTTCCTAGTTGTTAGCGAAAAGGTTTCCAGATCTGGGATTCAAGGACCCTGGTTAGCCATGCAGTCACTGCTTCCACCTTGAAGTTGAAGTGTAATTCATATCATAACTTTAAACTTGGATCTTCTCACTGTTATTTACAGTCGGACCGTTTGCGTAATTTCGCGGAAGATTTTGTTTTTTGGTTGACTGTCGACGCCTTACCTTGTGGTGTCACAAAATGCGGTTCGGAGCGTCTCTCTGAGAGCTAGAAGTTTTGCTGCTTTAGATGGAAAATATGCTGTGAATATGGCTTAATTTTATAGCTTATGATTACCACCATTTAAGTATCAGCAAATTTGCTGTTTTAGTGTTACTAGACGTTCTGGCACGTCGGACATGATCTCTAATCCTAAAAAATTGTTCACCTTTCAATGGACATATCAGCCTATATTTCTGCAAGTAAGTGTGGGACAGTGGTTTTAATACTTTTAACCTCAATAGTAATTATTCTAGAATAGATTGGTAAAATTTTTAGTGACATAGCTGGTGCAAAACTGAAATGTCCAAAATAAATATAGTGTTTGGATTAGAATTCAATTGAAAAATCATTTAATTCATCAAATAAATCTGATACAATTTCTGTTTCAATGTCATCGTCACTTTCACTGATGGATTCTGACTCTTCAGAGGAGGAATCAGGCTCTTGTAAAGGAATGACTGTTGTGTTCAGGCAGTTCAGGCACTGGCATCCTGGCCCACATTTCTTTCCCTTTCCAAAGCATCCACATCTTGCCGACACACAACCTTTCTTACAGGAACAACCTTTGGTAAGAAAATCAATGGTTTCTTGAACATTGTTTTGCACTGTGGGACATTCCCAGTCGAACTCATAAATTCCTTTCTTGTTTGTTTTCCAGCCACTGGTTTCAGGTGAAGGAAGTGACTCATAGAGATCCACCTCAGATGAATTGGCCCACATCTGTGCTACCCAACAGCAACGCAGCCAATGACGCCACAATGCGGTAAGTGAAGGCATTCTATTTCTCTCATCTGTTATCCTCTCACTTACTATGGCTCTTATGTCATTGTACCACTCCCTGTGTGGATCGGCAGACTTCCTGTGGCAATTGAACAGCTGTTGGGGGGTTTGTACATCCTTGCGACTGGCCATAGCAGCATAATGCTTTTTGAAATAAAGGGTACCTATCAACCTTTGAAATGATAAAAATCCTTTTTTTTTATTAGTTTCCTTATGTTCTGATAGGAAATTCCCCATCTGTTGGCCACTAATAAATTTGGCATGCTGAAAAAAAGAATTGAAAAAATTTGCTTTACCCAGCCCAGCAAAGTATGACACATAGTCACACCCAGAGCAGATGAAGAGCATTTGAAATATTACTGGTAATTCACTCTTTGGCAATGATGCCACATCAGGATCCAATTCTAGAGCTTGTACTAGTTTGTTTAGATGAAGATACAGGTTTAGTATAGACTTTGGGACATTCAGTTGGATAATTATTTCTTTTCCAGGAAGTTTGGGTAGAATAGAAAGGCCTATGTTATAGATGTCAGTATCTGGCGAGTAAATCAATATTTGTTGGGCTGTTGTAATCCGTGCATGTCTCCAGCACCTCATATCAACCTCACTAGCGTTGGACTTGTATGTAATGTCTTTTTCTGGTAATGAATCACCAACAATTTTGACTGCACACTGATCACTAAAGCACCCACTGAGATACAAGGTTTGGTCTTGTTTCAGCCTTATACTTTGCATGTAAGCTAAACCTAGAGCCTGAATCATTGACCATTTACATGTCCTGCAGTTCAGGTAATCTCGCCAGGAGGAATTCTTTAACAAATGAACCAGTGAGGTCGCAGGGATGAAAAACTCATGTGTATGTAACTGAGACTGAAACTGTAAGTGGTCTTTATCTCTTCTGGCTTGTTCAAACAGCTTAGGGTTAAAATTTTGGGTGGTTGAAGGGGTAGCTTCATCAAATAGCAAGTGAATTTCTTGAACATCAGCTTGGTAATGTGGTAGCAGGAAAGAATTGAAAATATATTTTGCATACTCCTTTAGAGTGGCAGTAGACCGCAGTGGTTTGCAATTTATCAAAAACATTCCATCAATAATTACAGCTTGTGGTATCCACCCATTAGGAAGAGTCTCAAACACTACTTGTGGTTTGGAATAACGCTTCCTAAGCTTATCCTTCCAGAGTGACTTACTTCCTTTCAAAGGTAGCCCATTCTCATCACATAATGCTCTGGGGTAGAGTGAATACTGTTCCGTGCTGGTGTTGTATGTGCTACCAGTGTGATTACACCAGGCTAATCTCTGTCTAAGACATTTGTTTACTTGCTTCAGCTCTTTTTCTTTAATACTTACAGATCTTTTTGTGGCCTTTCTTGAGCACATTGTTAGAAGTTTGTTTTTTCTCACTGGGGCTGGAGTGCTTGGATTTCTTAGTATATAGTAGTTTATATAACTATCTAGGTCTTTTTGTCCTATATTTCGAAAATTGAGCAAATCATGAGCTTGTGCTTCTGTTGCCCCAACTCCAGAAAATATGTTCACAATGCCACGATTTGTTGTGGGACATGCAGTTGGAAACAAACACTTTCTCTTTATTTCATTTCGCATTACTACAATGTTTTGTTCTCTTTCTTTTATTTCAGCCTTTTCAGAGAAGAAACTGAATAATGGTGACATGGAATGCTGGAGCTGTGGATATATCTGGCAGAGAAGATTTTTGTGGGCAGAAATTCTATAATTTAGGAAAAGGGAGTATTTCTGGAGGTAAGAAGCAGATGGACGGGACATGGCCATTTTAAGTCTTTATTCACACACATTTCGTGCGCTTCATCTAAGCCTACAGCATGACCTTTAGTCCCTGTGATAGTGACTGTAAAACCTTTTTTAAGGCAATTCAATATGTTTTCAGGAATTTTTTGGAGTTCAGCTAAATGATGTGGTATAAGGCGTTGATATGTGGTGCGATCATAAGCTGAGAAAAGGGGGGCCATTAGTTTCAATGCAGAAACTCGTAGATGCCAATTTTGGCACCTGACAGCTATATACAACTGAATGTATGCAAAACAATCAGCAAATATAAACTGACACCAAAATTTTACAGTGTCATCCTGAGCTACCAAACTTGATACCCATGATTTGAATGCTTTGGCCCTCCCAGAATTGTTAATGAGAAATTCAGTATCTCTGAGGATAGTTCTTATTGTACTCTCTTCATTTAAAACTGTATGCACCTCTGAATACTTTGGATTTGCAGTGTCAAATGAAGCAATCGTGACCTGAATAGGGCTTGCCATACTTGAAGTAAAAACTGGTGAGTACGCTTAAAATGTGAACATTTTTCAAGGCTTGTTAGGGTTTCCCCTCTAAATCCAGCAATTTGAGCTAACTCTTTAAGACCTGCACTGTAATAAATTTTCATCAGCACTGGCTGATAATTGGCTAGCACATGCCAATCCCCGGGGAAAATTAATAACTTGCTAAGTGCTGGGCCATAGAGACGCTTGATTTCCATGAGATGCTGGTAAGTTTTTCCATCTCCCACCAAAACTACATAGCCAAGTTGGTGTTCTGGAGTAACTGTGCTCAATATTAGATCTGACACTTGTCTCATAGTGTCACTGGAATCTGGATTTTCATTAATAATTTCCATGTACTGTATATTTGATATGTTTGGTGAGGTTTGAGTGTCGTATGCAAATAAGTCCTTGAATTCAATCAAATGTTTCTCTGTTGTCTCAAGCTCTGCTTTAGCAAACATGTATGCCAATACTTTAGATTCTAACGATTCTCTCTCACTCTTTTCTAATGTTTGCTCTTTAAATCCTTCCAAGTTTGCACTTGAAGCCCTGACATTAAGGCAATTTAAGGAGCTAGAATTAGTATTTAATGAGGCAGTTTTTATCATTTCTGTCAAGTTTCTAGGCACCAAAGTTCTAGGTCGTTTCGGCCCAACTTTTCCCATTTTGTGTGGTGAGCTAGCTGGTGAAATCTCAATGCAGCGTTTTAATCTCAGTGTAGATGTGATTGGGTTTTCAGTAGGTAAGGTTAGAACTGGTAAAGTTTCAGGCTGACTTAATGGTTGAGTACAAGTTATGGGTGGAAAAAATGTAATTGAAGGATCTGGTTGTACTATTTGTACAGTTGTGCCATGATAACTTCGATGCTGATCACCGCAATATACAGCAGCATGACTCTGAAGTTTGTCAAAGTTATCAACACTAGCAAGTGTAAAGGTATCTCTTGGCAAGCTGTCCCACAGTGATCTTAATCTTTGGGTTTCAGCTATACTAGTGACAAATTCATCATGTGTAGATGGACTTGAAGCAAACCCCAATTTATTAAAAATTTTTATTAACTTGCGAGAGCCTCCACATATTTCAATGGTGTCTGCTAAAATATTGTGCAGCAATGTTGTCCGTTTCGTATTGCTACAATAACAGAGAAGGTTAAAGATAACGTAACGTCTCAACCTCTTGACAGCACAATTGGTTTCAGGCAAACCTTCTCTCTGTCTGACACTGCGTGTGATAGATTCCAGAAAATCCCAAAGTAGAGGATTAATACTGCCTATTTCTGCATTTATATCCAATTCTTTATTTGTAGAGACTGGTAATTTTGCCATTTCTGTATGAATCAAATTATTGACTATATCTCCTGCCTCCCTTAAAACTTTTGATACATCAGGTTTGCTTGATAGATTTGGCTCATAGAGTACATCTTGATCCTCATTTGTTCTGGCAGCACCCAGTGCATGAGAAAGACTTACTAGTAAATCACCACCCTTTCTGAATAGGACAGTTCCAATCTTTTTGTGGATACATATGCACTCAATGTGTTTACCGAGATACATTTTAAGTTTCTTGAGTAACCAAGATGCAGTAAACTTCACTGTTCCTTCCTTACCTTCCAGAATCAGATGCTCTCGAAAATTGGATTGAGCGTTGGCTTCGTACTTGCAAAGAAATACTCTCGAGACATGTGGAAGAAGCACTGCATGCTGATTAATGAACTCATCTGCTACATACAAGGCTGAGTGAAGTGTTGCTCTGGTAAGCTCATCATTATTTTCATTTGATAAAGTATGCTTCCAAATGTCAATCAAATCTGCTAAGGTATTGTTCTGTTCATGCATTTTAATAATAGCTAAATGGGCTTTGTAGCAGCTTAAGCAAATATGATGGGATGAACTGATTTCTTCACTTTCCTCACGGCTATTGAGATAAGCATTAATCAAACTGGGATTAGGGCAATGTCTTGTGAAAGTAGTATTCTTTTTTGACTTAATGCCACAACTGAAACAATGTTGAGAGGGTCTAAGAAACTGGCGGTAAAGTTGATTGTAATGATCTCCACACACTATTATTGATTGCAGATCATCTTGAAGACTTAATAAGACTTTCAACTCGCTGACAGGAGCAAAAGATGGACTGCATAATTTTGTGGTAGATTTACAAGATGGGTACATGCATGTTTCGGAGGTGGAAGCTGGAGTAAGTGGAAGTGTGGACCATTTAGGACGATACCCCGATGGATGTGCTCGTTGGGCTTCCTTATAATGTGCTATGCAAATGCAACTGCTTCCATCTGGTTCGCTCCCCCAGTGCGTAAGTAAAAACTTTTTCTCCTCTTCAGACCATGTCTGATAGTGAGAATAATAGGCATTGGACTTACCACACAAAAGACACTTGCTGCATGGTCGCTGTGGGTGAAATTTGGAATATTTCCTGTCCTTGCTAGCCATACCTGCAATTAATATGCTCTCACACATTACAATATTTTAAATACATGTATTATGCTTACTTCATAGAGTTGGTGAAGACTAGAAGGAAGAGAACTGGGCACCATGAAAAGTCAAGTGATGCAGTACTACATAAAAATCTATTGTCATACCATAGATCGTTTTTTGTTTTTGTTTTTGGTTTGTTTCTATGTGTGGGACACAAAATCTGTTTCAATTACTTTGTGCAATAATACTTAGTAGATGCAAATTTGATGGGTTTTTGTTGATCATACCTGCAAAACTGGATTGTCCAAAGACTTTATGACTCAATCAAATTTGGGTATGGTGGCTTCTTATCAGCATTCCAGGGCAAACCAGGCCATATGCTTTGGCAGGTAGTTAGGCCTATATAAAGTGCACTGCAGTACCAAATTTGGATATTTAATATTGCATCATCATTAAGATATAAAAATAATACGAAATGATCATTTGGAAACCACATGAACGCGCCAATCGCGCGGCAAAAAATTAAATCTCGATTACAGTGAAGTTCTGGCTACGCGCGCGGTCCGACTGTTTAAGTCAAGTTCTAACTTTTACTACTGCAGTATGCTATGGAATTTACTATTCGTTTGTAGCAAATATCCAGTTAGTTAGAACATATTAATTAATAGTAATGCCAGAATTGAGAAAAAACAACAACACTCAAACAGAAAAAAAAACCCAAATCAAACAAAAAACAGTATAATAGCTAGGAACTTGATTTCTATGTCGACTGTTGAAATTTACATTTGAAGTAGTGCAACTTTGAAATGTTGTTGATTTGAAAATTCTTCTGTGACTAGGTATAGATTTTAGCTAGTTCCATTATTTGTATTTCACCAGTCATAAAATATTTACAAAATGCAGAAACGTTTCAACTATTTTACAATGGTCATCATCAGTGTGGATGATAATACATAGTCAAAACAATATGTCCTGAGGAACTCGTTGATGACAGAGCTATAACAAAATACGTTGTCATGACAAAGCTATAACAAAAACGATACTCTGAGTAACATCTCTTGTGCAGTTATATTTGGTGATCTACTATTTTTGCATTCTCCCAATCAATGTGGTGATGTTGCTGAATTGCATGTTGAGAAACTGCAGATGTGTTAGTGTCTAGCAACAAAAGATCATGAGAAAGAGAAAATGTTATTATAACTATCCAGAAGTATACTCAGGGCATTGATGCAATGAAAAGGGAAGATATTGTGAAAACAAAGTGTTCAGAATTGCTTAAACATAGTCCAATGCTATTCTGCATTTACAAAATCTGTGACCTCGTCTACCTGAACTCCTTGTGGAGGTCCAAAAATGTAAAAGGAGAATCTCCAGCATGCCCTTTGACCCCTAGCCCCGTCTTTTAAAATTAAAAAGAAGTAGCCACACAAATAACTTTCCAGAATAGCTAATTATTTTTTCACTGTAATACATACATATATCACGTTTAAAATGAGTGCTAACTGTTTTGCCATTGATATAAAATAATAATGAAGTCTAGCTCCTAGTGTAACAATGGCTTGTGTGTGTGCCAAAGGATAGCATCTAGCACTATTCTGACAGTAAGCTGTATGTCTTGTGCAATTGCATCAGATGTGTCAATGACAAACAGTACTCTACTTCTTTCATTTTTTGAAGCCCACCATTTAGTTGTTTTTTGTTCAGTTTCTCCCCTCTGTTAAGGTGCTCATGACTTATTTATGTGATGTTGTTTACCAGTTTTTGTGCACTAAGTTGCTGTAATGCATTCCAAGCAAAAAGTCTACTGGAAGTTTGTGACAAAAACTGACAGCGTAGCCATCATTTTCCACTTGTCACAAAATGTCCTACTGGTATACTTTCTTGTGTTAAGAAGAGAATGCGAGATTCATTTAGTGCCAGACTATCTCTAGTGAGGGCATAAAAGAGAATAATGAGAGGCAGCCAACTGTAAAGGCAGCCCAAGACAAGCTCAATATGTGGATTGTACTGTGCTCTTACAGTAAGCATTGCATGGCTACTGTGTTAAGAGCAAACCCCTTTACTCCTAATGAATTGGCTACTTCTATTCACAGATACATGGAATTTCATCCTGGGTGTGGCAGGAGTAGTGTACAGTTTGAAACGCTATCATACCCTTGTCGAGCCCAGTCCAATCACCAACACAATATCCACAGAAATATTACTAGAACTCTCCCAACAGTACACTCATATAGGCAGTTTCTTAGACAACAGCCACAAAATAATTACAAGTAAGACAGTCAGAACTTTCTAGTAATGGTGAACAACAGCAACTATATTCTCTTGTTTCTTGTGCCATGAGCCAGGTCATAAGGCTAACTTCTATCCTGGAAGAGGAAAGAACTTCTCATGGAATGAAAGTAAGAGGAATGTGAAGAGGTTATTTCAACTATCTCCTGTGTGGTTGGTACTCTCACTTCATTAGAAGGAGCTAGCACTAGTGCCAATGAACTAGCACATTCTGTTGAGCTGAGTTTAGCCCAATTATTTTTGGAAATAAAATCTCAGACCCCTCCATGATAGAGTGTAAGAACTTATGCTAATAAAAGAGAGAGAAACTATTAAACTTATTTCTTTAATGTTTTTTTTTGTACAATCTTAAATCAGCATGTGATATATAGTAGAAAATATATTTATGTGACTAACTGCTTATCTGTTATTGTAGCTTATTATAGTAAATTCATATATGGATTGCTCAAACAATTCAGTGTTGTAGTAGGGTGTGATACAGTTTATGTCTTAGTTGCTGATGCGCTCACACAATGGTGAGACTTGCATTACAACTTTTTAAAAATAATATTTGTAACAGATCTATAACAACAATTAAAGCTCTCCAGTAATAGTAGTAAACATAATTATTCAGATAAAATATCTAAGATTTGTATAGGCTATAGACAATATTATATGCTGATACAATAGGTAAGCTTTTAAAAAGCCTTACTTCACATAAAACTGTAGCAGTGACTATATATATAGGCTTTCTGATTGATAGTCAGCAGCAAAACTATTTGTACTAGTTCCAAAATATTATTATCAGTGACTGATTATTAATTAATATTGATATCAATAAAATATGCAATAATAAAAAATGAAACATATTTATTTAGAATTCACACACTCAAATGACATTCAATTAAGAATCCTTCTCAGTATTCTTTATAACAACTAAACTATATGCTTGATTATTAACTAGTTCAATGTTCTCTTTTTTATTACTATTTTGTTGCAATTCAGTAGCAATGACAGTCTCGACAATATTATCAATGTCTTCATATTCATCAATTCCATGCTCCACTTGGTGATCTCTGTTTAGTTCAGATAATATTTGATTTGATAAACTCTTTTTATGTACAATGTGATAGACAATACATCCAACAGTCATTGTCACTGCCATACATATTATAATATTTAGCTACTACCACTGATATTATTATAGGTACTTGTACAGGTGCTGATGAAGGCGTTATATAGATATATACTATTTCTTTATCATCAATAGTGTCAGTTGAAGAATTTTGAAGGAAATTTTTATTAACAGTGTTATCATTCTGGAACAGATTAATATTATTGTTAGTTGTTGAATCTGTGGGCACTATAGGCAATGTGGTGTCCAAGGATTCTGATCTCATGGTGGTTTTGTCATCCAATAAGTGACTTATGTTCCATAATCATTGTTTCTTCTTCAGTTCTTTCCCCAGTTGTAAATCTAGGGAATGTTGTTATTTCCGCTAAGTTAATAAAAATAAAATTATTAAGCCGCCTATTAATTAAACAATTAATGGAACCAATTAATTATTAGATAAAAAATTTAATTAATTAATCACCACAATCTAACTGTATTATTTATATACTGGAATTATGTCTAATAGCAGTTACCCCGTAGGAAATGCATTAAAGTAAAAAATATTATGTCTGGTAGTATTGTACCATAATTACAATGTTCTTGGTTATTACATTTAGTTATAATATACTCACAAGGTTGAGTATGGTTCGTTTGTTTTGTAATACACAATAAAGTATTACTCATTTAATGCCATAGAATTTTACTTATCAGATTGGTGTTGTTTAAATTTAGCCTATGCCACTCCCATAAATACTCAGCCAAGAGGCCCATAACATTCTTCTGTATCAAATTAATAAATTAATATGTACTGAATTGGTCTAATGAGTGCCACAACATAGAAAATTGGAAAGTGTTGCATGCAAACAATATTAAATGCAGTAAAGGACTTAAATGGACAAATAGGGGTTAAATTCAATGAAATAGGAGAGTAAAAAGGTATTGTCAATGGTGTTACAACTGAGATTTTAACTTATTTATACTAAATGTATCCAAATTTGTGTGGTATGCAATTCAAAAATTGATTATGATTGCTCTTCCAATACATTCCTCATCCGCAATATATTTATCATCAAAATGCTGTAATACCATACTCTATTGTGAGAGTGAAGGAAATGTGGTTCCACCTCTTAGCCAATAAAATTTATTCTGTGACAACTGTTAGTAGACTTCACAGTATTTATTATTATCATGCGAAAATATCAACAAGATTTACATAAAGTTTTATACTACAGAAATGTTCAATGCATATTCCTTATTGGCTGTAAAATGTTATATATTATTACTTATTGATAGAAAAAATTACATGCTATTGTTGTTACTGTCATAAATCTTACTATATTTAACCCTAACTTGTGAAATGTTGATATTGTGGTTTTAGACAATAAAGGTTATAGAACACTTGATGTTGCTAACAATAACAATACAAGGATTATACCAATCAGACTTAGTTAAGTACTATAATTATACACAGGGATAAGTTAACTAAACATGGACATTATGTTTTTGGTTGCAAATCCTGTTGGTGGAATTAAAGTAGATTTTGGTGTTCAATATACATAGCCTGATAGGCATACAATTGCTCATAACTTCAATTGACTTACACACTGGATTTTGAATAACTTGATCCCTGAATATCACTTCACCAATATAAATTACTCCCACAGTTGCAGAATTAGTGAATTCAATATAATATATGTTACCATTTCTAGTTGGTGATGTAATAATGTATATAGTCTCCAGAGACACACAGTTTTGTTGTAAAGTTAGTGTTCTACTACCAATTGGAGTTGTGGATGTGAATCCTGGAAATACAATACTTCTGTGAATATTGATTGTCAGACCTGATCTAGGTATAGACCATGGAGTACAGAGAAATATGGTCAGTTCTATTTCTTGAAGCATAAATGAACTAGAGAATCTAAATCCAATAGCATATGAGGTAGCCGTCACATCTGCAGTGTAGAGTTGAGAAGCCCAGGTTGCTCTCTGACTGATATCAAATGTAGGAATAATTCCATCAATGAGAGATCCATTAATATTACTTAAAATGTGAGAACAATCACAGAACCTCTCATTACTTGCACCAGTCATCATACAAACTGAGGGACATCCTGCATTTGCCTCAGATCCATTATTGGAAGATACTCCAGTGAGTGTATATGCAGTAGGATGAAATGTTGCACCTATTACAAGACCAGGTTTACAAATAACAGCCACACACATGCAGAAACTTACAGTCTGAAATACTCCATATTACAATTAAAGTCACCACTGCTCTGAACAATATCATTTCTGATTTTGTGAACACCTGAATATTAATAGGTTGTGCTAGCTTTAAGCATAGAATTCCACATGCTATGTCTGTAGCTATAATAATTTATATGTTAACTATTGGTTTTGGTTTACTTTCAATAATGTGTTGTTATTGTAACATTATTATTCAAACTTGACTGTTTTTAAACATTGGTTAGTCATGTTATTGCAGAGAGCTATTAGACTTTGTTTAGATATCATCGGCAATCAATTCCGTAACAGCCAACAAAAAAGCATGAACAACAAATAAAAAGGTGCTCTTTAGTTACAACGCTTGCCAGAAATGGAAATGACATCATATTTGAAATGGGACGTGATATAAATCAGTAGGTTGTGCTACTTTTATAGACATCACATGCCACATGCTCAGTTTGTACAAGAATCATGCTTCCTATTAACTTTGGTTTACTTTCAATAATGTGTTGTTATTGTAACATTATTATAATCCACAGTTGCCTGCTTATAAACATGTTGGTTAGTTATATTATTGCAAATAGCTATTAGATTAGTTTACATAATAATTGGCAAAGATATGATCAATACAGTTACGGTGCAATAAAAAGCATGAGGAACTAAAAAGGAGGTGCTCTATACCTAAAAAGCATGTGAGAAAAAAAATGACATCACACGTGAGACAGGAAGTTATATTTTAGTGTATGTGAGTGCTGTCAAGTCAGCTAGTTCAATGAGTTGTGAGAGTTACTTTCAACAAGTCTAAAATAAATTAAAATACCCATAATACAATATTGCAATGTCCTAATAATCAATTTAATAGCAGTATGTAATCTTATATTTCAGCTTTAATTTCTAAATAAACTAAGATATACACATAATGTAATACTAATTACATGATTCAGAGTGTGATATGGCAAAATAATTTATGAGCAAGTTGATTTATTTTGACGAGCGCGAGAGTGAATAGTGGCTGAGAGTGAAATATCTAGCCATGCCACTCTGCTAAGTGTAATAATTGATGTATTTTATTCAAGAATTCTTCACTGCAGTATAGCTTGTATAATACTTAGGTTGGTAAATTTTTTGTAAAGTCAGACTATAAAACTCACTAGGGGCCTCTCACACTCCCAGCTGACAGTTTTGCTGCTGCTCTAACCAGGTTGGTAAGTTTCTCCAGAGAAAGGTAGCTGAAAAAACCCAGAAAACTTGTAAGCCATTACTAATAAAAATAAATAAATGTCATTTATTTAACTTCATTAGATGAAAATTTTTGCGTAAATAATGGTATCTTTCTATAATAAAGATGATATATGTCATATTCTGCATATCTTAATTATGTTTAGATATAAACAAGTGATCAATTTGTCTTAGTATGGAAGTGCCAACACTGTTTTGTGTCATATGCTTGAAAAAGTACTGCTGTTTGATAATATTGGTGACTAAACCAATTGCACAAATATATTTTATAAACTTTGTTTAATCAAGTGTTAATGGGGCACGTGTGACAAGAGTGTGTTGACCGCAAGGTTGATGGGAGTCCGGATGATTATGATGTATGCAAAGATGTTGTGTTAAAGTTACATGGAGAGTCTATACTTTCTTGTGGTATGAATCTTGTAAGAGAAAGGGAAATTCTTTTATTGCCAGACCATCTTGAGATGCTTTCTTCTCTTTACGGTTACAGTTGTAGATATCCTTGATGATTGTGATACTGGGCTTATTGGGATAGCTAGATTTGGAGGTCTTTCAAACCCTAATGAAACAGGATGCTCAGAGTGAGTGTAGCATTAGAGTTACCCGGATTTCTAAAATAATTATGTGTTTCAGTCATTCTCAGCTGAATTAATTATAATAATAGCAATCTTTCTCATTCTAACAGCCAATATTGTTAATTAAAACTTAACCTGACGTTACACCTTCTTGTTAAAGTCCTCTTGACCCCAGAAGCAGACTTTGGCAAGAAGTCAAAACGTCGCATTAAGTTTTAATTAACAATATTGGCTGTTAGAACGAGAAAAAATTGCTATTATTACATTTCTGTGTTGTAGTAGGATGTAATACAGTGCATGTCTTAGTTGCTGGTGCCTCACACAATGGTGTGACTTCCATCACATTTTAAAAAATATATTTTGTAAAGAATTCATAACAATTACAACTATTGCTGTATAGTAATTGTAGTAAGCATTTTCAGATTAAATACCTAAGATTTCCATAAGCTATAGAGAATAATGCTCGTACAATGGGTAAGCTTTTAAATAGCCTTTATTCAAATAAACTGAAACCGTGATTAGGCTTTCTGATTAATAGTCAACAATAATACTTTTATACTAGTACATTGTTATTTTCAGCACTGATTGATTATTAATAATACTGATATCAATACAATCTGTAATTATGATAAATGAAACATGTTTATTCAAAATGATATGAACATATCACACACTCAAATACAATTGGCACTCAATTAAGAACCATTCTCAGTATTCTTAATAACAACTAAACTATATGCTTGATTATCAACTAGTTCAATATCCTCTTCTTTATTACTATTTTGTTTCAGTTCAGTAGCAGTGTCTGTCTTAACAATATTATCAATGTCTTCATATTCATCAATTTCATGTTCTTGGTGATCTCTGTTTGGTTCAGATATTTGATTCGATAAACTCTTTTTATGTATAATGAGACAAACAATACATCCAACAGTCATTGTTACTGCCATACATATAATACTTATTACCACTGTTGTACAGGTGCTGATGAAGACATTATACAGATATATTATTTCTTTATTATAAATAACGTCAGTTGAAAAGTTTTGAAGGGAAAGTGTTTTAATAGTGTTATCATTTTGGAATACATTATTATTATTGTTAGTTGTTGAATCTGTGGGCACAATACGTAGTGTGGTGTCCAATAATTCTGTTCTCATGGTGGTTTTGTCTTCCAATATGTGATAAGTAGATTCCATTATTGTTCTTTCTTCTTCAGTAGTTTCCTGAGTTGTAAATCTAGTGAATATTGTTGTTTCAGCTAAGGTAATAAATTTTTTAAGTTAAGCTTAAAATTTTTTAAGTTAAGCTGTCTTAATTAATTAATTAACTTAATTATTTATTTATTTATTTAATTGTTTGGATGTTTGCTGATTTCCGTGTTTATTTATTGTTTCATTCATTTATTTATTTGTTTGTCTGTTTATTTTTTTGTTTGTTATTTATTTATTTATATATATTTATTTATTTATTTATTTATTCATTCATTTTTTCATTTATATAATTATACCATAATATTCTGGAGTAGCTAACAGCCATTGTTATAGCTTAATAACATTATGGTAAGTTTTTCACCTGTTTTTCTGTATTATTATGATCAGACAATTATCAGCATTAATTTGGAAATTCGGAAATGGTAAATGTTGAATAAAATAATTGGTATGTTTAACTATTAATTATCAATGTAAAATTGCCAAATATCACTAGCTAGAGAATCCTAATAGGTAACAAAACAAGAATTAAACCAATGAGACATTGTTGAAACTTTTATAATTATAAAAAGTAAAAAGTTAACTTAAAAAAAAAACAAAAAAATTCTAATTTTTTTGCTTGCCAATGCCGTTGGTGCAATTATAATGGATTTTGGAGTTTCATATGCATAGCCTGATATGCATACTATTTCTCATACAAAATCTATTTTATTATAATTAATAATCATGCAGATACGTTAATACTAAAAAATTACTAACTCCAGTTGACCTACATGCTTGATTTTGAATAACATGATCCCTGAATATCACTTCACCAATATAAATTCCTCCCACAGTTACAGAATTAGTAAATTCAATAACATACATGTTACTATCTCTAGTTGGTGATGTAGTAATGTATACAGTTTCGAGAGATCCACAGTTTGATTCTAAAGTTAGTGTTCTACTACCAATTGGAGTTGTGGATGTGAATCCTGGAAATACAATATCTCTGTGAATATTGATTGTCAGACCTGATCTAGGTATAGACCATGGAATACAGAGAAATATGCTCAGTTCTACTTTTTGTAGCATAAATGAAGTAGAGAATCTAAATCCAATAGCATATGAGGTAGTAGTTGCATCTACAGTGTACAGTTGAGAAGCCCAGATACCTCTCTGACTGACATCATGTAGGAATAATTCCATCAATGAGAGTTCAGAATAGAATTGACCAGTACAATCACAGAACCCCTCATAGCTTGCACCTGTCATCTTACAGACTAAAGGACATCCTGTATTAGAATCAGATCCATTGATGGAAGATAATCCAGTGAACATATATGCAGCCAGATGAAATGTTTTACCTATTACAAGACCAGCTATACAAATAACAGGCCAACACATGCAGAAACTTACAGTCTGAAATACTACACATTGCAATTAAAATCACCACTACACCGAATAATATCATTTCTGATTTTGTGTACACCTTAACATCAGTATGTTTTTGCTAGTTTTATATGCATAACATGCCACATGCCATGTCTATAGCTATACTAATTATGTTTACTTTTAGTTTTGGTGTACTTTCGATAATGTGTTGTCATTATAACATATAATTCAAACTTGACTGCTTTTAAACATTGGTTAATCAAGTTATTGCAGAGAGCTACTAGACTTAGTTTAACTATCATTGGCAAATATAAAATCAATTCCTTAATAGCCAACAAAAAAGCATGAACAACAAATAAGAAGGTGCTCTTTAGCAACAAAACACACCAGTAATGGAAATGGCATCATATTTAAAACAGGAAGTGTTATAAATCAGTAGGTTGCGCTAGTTATATGATATCACATGCCACTTGCTGAGTTTGTACAAGAATTATGCTTCCTATTAGTTTTGGTTTACTTTCAATAATGTCTTGTTTTTGTAATTTATTAAAATTCTAACTTGACTGCTTGTAAACATATTGGTTAGTCACTAATCAATACAGTTACTGCACAACAAAAATCATGAGCAATTAAAAAGAAGGTGCTCAAAAGTTACAAAGCACGCGAGAAAGAAATGACATCATACGTGATAAGAAGTGTGAGTGCAGTCCAGTCAGCTAGTTCAATGAGTTGTCAGAATTACTTTCAACAAGTCATAGTTAAGTTAAGATACTCTTCTTGTATTACAATGTCATAATAATCAATTTAATAGTGGTATATAGTCTTATATTGTAGCTATAAACTAGTGGTGCGCTCGAATAGCCTAGCTGAAAATAAAATGAAATAATGCCACTTATTTGGTTTTTATACAACTGCTTTGCGTTTAGCCCTGTCCTTTTCACTTCTTTTTTTAAGGCGGGAGAAATGTTCTCGGCGGGACTACCATCGGTTTTGTGTAGTTTGCACATGATCAGTAGCTACTTAGCGGTTAGATTTGTCACCTGCTAATAATTATCATCAGTCATGGAACCAGAAAGGATGGCAGAACAAGTGAGTAGATTTATTTAGGAGAAGAATTGTATCAGTTGTGATATAATTGTGTTAGAATGGAAGACAGACCGAAGAGAAGACTGAGCCACCACCAGTGGCTCAGCAAATAAAACAAGCTTTAAACAATAAAGTGAGTAGATATATCATAGTATTAAAATTCTCATAATTTACTTCATTTTAATACAGAAAAAAAGAAGAAGAAGAAAAAGAAATAGGTAAGTCATTATGGTTTAACCTGTAGCTGTTATGATATGTGACCGTCTATAGGAAAACCAGGCACAACGCGGCACCTTTGAATTTTTTTTTTTTGCACTTACGGAGTTGTCGGCGTCCAGATATTGAGCTCTCCAAGTTTTATCGTCGCAGCTTTAGTCGTTCCTGCTATATTAGACCTAACCGTTCCCTTCCGTAGGCTTGAAACAATACATTTTTAAGAAATCGATCGATCTTTTCTCGATATAACGCACGCCGCGTTGTGCCTGGTTTTCCCGTAGACGGTCACATATGATGCACTTTTTTTGTAGACAGCAATACCACAACCAGAAGTCCAAATATATTATAGTATTCAAATAACTTATCTATCTTAACTTATCTATCTTAACCAATATATTTTATTAACCACTTATAAACATATATTATAATATTATGCTTTAAAATGTTTAATCTTTGTATTATCATGAAGAGTTATGTGGTGGCTCTCTAGCTAGCTCAAAACTCAGAAGTTTGTGGTTATGGGCATAGCGCCCTCCATGGTTTTACAAGTGGCCACACCTTGAACAAGTCTACAATGGTTATCTTCAATATAGGACCAAATGTAAATTTGCCATTTGAATGCTATCAGTTAGAAAATGGACTCAATAAGTACACAAGACGTAACTGTGTAGGCCAAAAATCAGATAGAGACTAAAACCTAACCTGTCAATAAAGGTAAAGATTTTTCATCAGCTAAGCAGTCCTTGTAACACACAGCACCTTCACATACACTTGTTCACTTGATGTACCAACACAAAAATTACTTCCTTCAGTGATTTGACATTAGTAGTATTGTAAGCACAATACTTTCACACAACTGAACATACCTAGGCAAGACTTACCTTCGTGGTTAGTTTAGTGGACAATGAATTTTAAAATAAATGCTGTTGAGTAGAGCTTATAACTGTGACAAATAGCGTATTAACTTACCACCCCCACTAACTCGAATAGAAATGTAGCTCCAGTAAGTTTTTGCACCCGCAAAACAATTCAAAGCAGTAAACAATTCAATTTCTAAGGTGATACGGGTAATGGTCGCTAAACCAGAGGATTCTGTTTAGTGAAGTTTGGGACGGGGTCGAACGCGGAGCGAACACAAAAATATGGAGGGTCAAAGTACAAATTGACATACATACGTCCATACATATACAAATAAACTAGTGGTGTGCTTGAGCACAAATGGCGAGCGAGCCTTAAACTACACTATTGTTAAATTTGATTTTAACAACTAACACTCAAGCTATTAAAATAAAGTCGAGTTTTTAAATTACGTATGAGATAAAGGGGTTTCAATGTCATAGTAACCGCTCCCGCAACAGTTTGAATTGAAAAAGAAGCAACAAAATCAAATTACGTTATTTAAAATTTTCTTTGTGATTTTCTTAATAGTAGTTGTAACGCACAATACTTTCACACAACTGAACATACCTACGCAAGACTTAGCTACTTTCGTAGTTCGTCTAGTGGACAATGCATTTTTAAGTAAATACTGTTGAGTAGGGCTTATAACTGTGACAAATAGCGCATTAACTTACCACCGCCACTAAGTCGAATAGAAATGGAGCTCCCATAAGATTTTGAGTTTTAACTGCACCCGCAAAACAATTCAAAGCCGTAAACAATTCAATTTCTAAGGTGATACGGGTAATGGTCGCTAAACCGTAGGATTCTGTTTAGTAAAGTTTGGGACGGGGTCGAACGCGGAGTGAACACAAAAATACGAAGGGTCAAAGTAAAAAATGACATACGTACGTCCATATATATAAATAAACTAGTGGTGTGCTTGAGCACAAATGGCGAGCGAGCCTGATGTTAGGTAACATAAAACTAAGTATTGTTACTATGTTTTAGCTTAGTTCATGCAAACACTATAATAGCAGTTATGACCTTTTATTTCAGCAAACAAATACAAAATCACTCTCTTACCTAATTAATGGTAACTTTTGTAGTATCAAACATCAACCATTCTGATAATCTCAATCACCAGTAACTCTTGAACAAGCTCTCAGCTACGATAAAAAAATAAACCGGTGTTATTATTTGTAATTTTAGCCAACAAAAATATGGAATTACTACTTACATCATTCTTGAGTATTGATAACTTCTGATTGAAGTTACTTTGACCATCTGAATTACCTTGAATTCTTGACAACAAGCTCTCACCTACAAAAACAAAAACAATCAATTTTAGCACACAAATACAAAATTATTTTCTTACCTCATTTTCTTGAGCAGTGGTAACTTTTATAGTACCAAATTTGAGCCAATCTGACTATTTGAATTTACCAGTCACTGTTGACAAGCTCTTAGCTACAAAAAAGAAAGGCCAGAGTTAATTTTGCATATTTAGCTAACAAATATGGAATTACGTACTTACCTCAGCTTCCCTCGAGAAGTAGTAGCTTCCTTAGCATTAATACTATGGCATTCTGACTACCAACAGCTCTTGACAACCAACAACCGGCACTCCCTATCCCCCCCCCCATAAAACGGCGAAGTTTTGAAATTAAGTCTGGAAAAGGGTCTTCAATGCCATAGTAACCGGTCGAATCAACTTTTTGTTTCTTGAAAAGCAAGCATTTTCGCAGGAATTTTCTCACACTTTGGAGCTTAATTTATAAAGTAAGGCTTGCATAATCCTGTAGTTTCAGAATAAACTGGGGTCAAGCCTAAAAAGCCGTGTTTTTTTGAGAAAAACGTTCCCCGCGCGAGCGTTTAAGGGGCATACGTACCATCCCACATACATATATACATATAACATATACCCGATTTTGCATTATCCACCCCTAATACTGTCTCGCTCGCTTCGCTCGCTCGCCAATAAACAAACATCCCCAGTAAGTGTCTCGCTCGCTACGCTCGCTCGCCAATTATAATAAAAAAAAATTTACATTATGTTAAATACTTATGACATGAGTCAAAGTGTGAGATGGCAAACTACTTCATGAGCAGGCTTATTTATATTCATGAGCCAGAGGCTAGTGAAAATAATGCATGAGAGTGAAATATCTAGCGAGTGTAATACGTGGTTTATTCCATGCAAGATATCTTTACCAGAGTAGTTTGTATATTCTTAGGTTGGCAACTCTTGGTGTAGAGTCAAACTGTAAATCTCACTACAGGCCACCCACAATCCCAGCTGACATTTTAATTGCTCCTCTAGCTAAACTGGTAGTTTCACTAGATAAAGTTAGTCACAAAATACCAGAAATCTCGTAAGCCTGGCCATAACTACTAGGATAATCAACTTCTGCAATGCAGAGTGATAATATCTGTGTATAATAACTGTGATGACATCATGAGTTACTCAAGGTCCTGTAGCTAAAATTAACAATGTGAAGATATCTAGCATGGATTAATAATATGTAAATTATATCTATCATTTACTTTAACTGGATGTTAAAAAATACATTCACTACACTAAGACTTTGGACAGAATTTTAGTTCATCTGAGTGACTGTCGATTCTTTAAAACAGAATGATAATGGTTTATGGAATTTCATGTTCTAGTTGTGAAGCATTTTAGGACAAAGAAAAAAAGAACTGCATTAAACGGTCGAAAGAGTGTAGGTATGAGTTATCATCAGGATTTCCAAAGAAATCAGCAGTGGCAGAGCATGCAATATAAATAGGTCACAATGAAGGACATCAAGGTTTTGTTAATTTTGTAAAAGTAAGAACTATCGTTGTTCATTGGAATCTTGGTTCATTAAAATGCTAGATTCAAGATGAACAGGGACCAGAGCACTCTATCAAGTGATTATGATTGCCTGATCAAGAAATCAGAAAGCAGCAGAACAGCTAACAGTCAACTTACACAATTATTTTTTACCCTAGACATTTGCTTTTGCATCCACCCTCTAGTATAAACATGTTAATTACCTAGGCATTTTCACTTATTATTCTCACGGATGATGACATCTCATGCATAGGTGTTTAAACGTCTGTAATGTTTCATTTTTATATGCTGGTGATAAATATAAAAATTATTATGGATTTTTTTAATGTATCAGTATAATATTATTGTAGTTTTGGCAATCATAATATGTAATTGGATCCTTTGTGCTCCATTTTTTTTTCATTTAAATATCTTTATTTGAATGATCTGAAACTAACATTAAATAGATTGTGGAATAGATGGATATAAACATATTGAAAAAATAGGAGACAAACTATGACCACAAGCTTAATAAAATATAATAATGCAATATCAAACTTATCAGTAGTCAAACATATAGAACCAAGAAATGGTAGATAATTTATAAAAACAATTGTGGTTTCTAATTGATATTATAGCTTGTTAACATTTTAGTTTCTAACCATCCTAGAGAGTAATATTGCAGAATGAAATTTAATTATTATATCAAGTTACTTTAGTGGGTAACATGTTTGTTGTTTATGTTTGTAGCCATGCTTATATTTTTTATACTTTTCAAGCACTGCACTGTAAACCAAAAGGTCTGTAATTCACACCAAACTAAGTGTGAATCACTTTTGACAACAGTCACACTAAAATATTGTGTAATGTGGACACATCATCGTTTTGGTGTGAACTACATGCCAAATTCAGAATGAGTTAACACCTAATTCAGTTTGAACCCATACTTGCATTAACACACCATGCATTACAGATTATATTAAGTTAGGAATATTGACAAAAGGTAGCTAGTTTGTTCATTCATAATGACTTGACATAATTGGCGAGCGAGCGTAGCGAGCCAGACACTTACAGGGGTAAAAATGAAAAAATCGGGGATGTTTGTTGGCGAGCGAGCGAAGCGAGCGAGACAGTATTAGGGGTGGATAATGCAAAATCGGGTATATGTTATATGTATATATGTATGTGGGATGGTACGTATGCCCTTTAAACGCGCGCGCGGGGAACTATTTTCTCCTAAAAACACGGCTTTTTAGGCTTGACCCCAGTTTATTCTGAAACTACAGCATTAAGCAAGCCTTACTTTATACTTAAGCTCCAAAGTGTGAGAAAATTCCTGCGAAAATACTTGCTTTTCTAGAAACAAAAAGTTGATTCGACCGGTTACTATGGCATTGAAGACCCTTTTCCAGACTCAATTTCAAACTTCGCCGTTTTATGGGGGGGATACGGAGTGCCGGTTGTTGGTTGTCAAGAGCCGTTGGTAGTCAGAATGCCGTAGTATTAATGCTAAGGGAGCTATTACTTCTCGAGGGAAGCTGAGGTAAGTACGTAATTCCATATTTGTTAGCTAAATATGCAAAATTAACTCTGGCCTTTCTTTTTTGTAGCTAAGAGCTTGTCAACAGTGACTGGTAAATTCAAATAGTCAGATTGGCTAAAATTTGGTACTACAAAAGTTACCACTGCTCAAGAAAATGAGGTAAGAAAGTAATTTTGTATTTGTGTGCTAAAATTGATTGTCTTGTTTTTGTAGGTGAGAGCTTGTCAAGAATTCAAGGTAATTCAGATGGTCAAAGTAACTTCAATTTGATACTACAGAAGTTATCAATACTCAGGAAATTAAGGTAAGTAGTAATTCCATATTTGTTGGCTAAAATTAGCTGAGAGCTTGTTCAAGAGTTACTGGTGATTGAGATTATCAGAATGGCAGATGTTTGATACTACAAAAGTTACCATTAATAAGGTAAGACAGTGATTTTGTATTTGTTTGCTGAAATCAAATGTCATAACTGCTATTATAGTGTTTGCATGAAGAAAGCTAAAACATAGTAACACTTTATGTTACCTAACTATCAGGCTCGCTCGCCATTTGTGCTCAAGCACACCACTAGTTTATATAATTATATGGACGTACGTATGTCATTTTGTACTTTGACCCTCCGTATTTTTGTGTTAGCTCTGCGTTCGACGCCGTCCCAAACTTCACTAAACAGAATCCTCCCGGTTTAGCGACCATTACCCGCATCACCTTAGAAATTGAATTGTTTACGGCTTTGAATTGTTTTGCGGGTGCAGTTAAAACTCAAAATCTTATGGGAGCTCCATTTCTATTCGACTTAGTGGCGGTGGTAAGTTAATGCGCTATTTGTCACAGTTATAAGCCCTACTCAACAGTATTTACTTAAAAATGCATTGTCCACTAGACGAACCACGAAGGTAAGTCTTGCGTAGGTATGTTCAGTTTTGTGAGCGTGTTCAAGAGTTACTGGTAATTGAAATTATCAGAATGGCAGATGTTTGATACTACAAAAGTTAGACCATTATCAGGTAGGAAGGTTATTTGGTATTAGTTTGCTGAAATAAAAGGTCATAACTGCTATTATAGGGTTTGCATGAACTAAGATAAAACATAGTAATAATACTGTATTTTTATGTTGCCTAAATATCAGGCTCGCTCGCCATTTGTGCTCAAGCACACCACTAGTTTATTTGTATATATGTATGGACGTATGTATGTCATTTTGTACTTTGACCCTCGCGTTTTTGTGTCAGTTATGTGGTCGACCCCGTCCCAAATTGCACTAAACAGAATCCTCTGGTTTATCGATCAGTACCCGTATCACCCTAGAAATTGAATTGTTTACCGTTTTGAATTCTTTTGCGGGTGCAGTTAAAACTTGAAAACTTAAGGGACTTCTATTTCTATTCGAGTTAGTGGTGGTGGTAAGTCAATGCGCTCTTTGTCATGGTTATAAGCCGTGCGCAACAGTATTGACTTGAAAATACATTGTCCACTAGACTACTGGAAGGGAAGGTAAGTCTGTGTAGGTGCATGTCCAGTTGTGTCAAAGCATTGTGTGTTACAACCACTACTTAGCTAAAGAATATCACATTTAAATAACGTGTATTGTTTTGTTGTTGTTTTTTTCCTTCCAAGCAGTTGCAGAGAGTTGTTACTATGGCACTGAAATCCCTTTACCCTGTATGCTAAATTAAAAAAACTGGACCTTATTTTCAGTAGCTTCAGTGTTAGAAGTCAAAATCATTCATATCAAAATAGTATAGTCTTTAGGCTCGCTCGCCATTTATGCTCAAGCACATCACTAGTATACTATGTTTAATTATTTTTCATAGTTTCTTTTAAATGTATATAGCGTGTTGTTTAATATGACTTGTTTATAGCTATGAATGTGACAACATATCTTTTATGTCATCATGTGGAGTTGTAATGAAGCCAACAGTAAAGAAAGTAAGTATTTGGATATAAATTGTTGTCAAATTTATTAATTTTATCAAAATGTTCTTCCAAACAAAATACATTTACATTTCCAAAGCCAGCAACATGGTGTTGTTCTTGTTTATTCATTCTGTTGCTGTTGTAATACAAAACTTTAGTTTTCTAAGCCATAATATTTTACTTTCAATTATGAGTTTATGTGTAAGGTTTACAAAATCTATCCATAGATTTTTGGCTACCAACACATACTTGTCTTATACATCTTCACATCTCAAGTCATGATGTGATATTTCAGAAGCATACAATATTTTATATGTACTTTTATAGAGGGAATTAATATATGAAGTAAATATTTTCATAAGTGTCGGGCCCTCTGCTTCTTTGGCTAGGTCCACCCAACAATGCTATAATAGTTTCCTCGTCAGTTCAAGTTTTAACTTAATTTTGATATATCCAAATAAAGATAATGAGTGAGAGTGTTTCAATCAAAGAGTCAGAACTATGACTGTCCCTGGTCAGCCCTTTAATAGACTGCCAATGGGATCACAAGAAAACAGAACATAATGAAAAACTGACCAATCACAGAGATGATAATGAATTATTAAAGTAACCAATCAAATGAGAGCACAAACAAACACACAAATTGTATCAAGTAACCTAGGCAACATAATAATGATACATAAAATACAGCTGCTACTACAACTATTGAAACTAACACACACACAAACAACATACAAACACACATACAGAATAAATGTCTGGCAATAAGTTAATAATACTGTTGTGGGGTGTTGTCCCCACAATAAACAATTGTACATTAATAAGAGTGTATATATTTGTATGTAATTCAAGATATATTTATAATATAATAATATGTGCATGGGTTTTATTATATAATTACATGTTTTTCATAGTGTGACTATGAAGATCTGAAGGTACCTGATCTCAATCTCTGAGGGCATTTTATCCGTAATAATTATAGATTTTGTAGAGGTGATAAGGTAATGCATAAAGTTTAGGGCCTAGAATGTGAACTGATATAAAAAGCAAATGTGATATAAAGTGAACAAAGTCATCTACATAGCTACACTACCTCTAGCAAACATAACATACACGAACAATACAAATCTACAACTGAACTTTTACATCAAGTGTTTACTACCGGTCTTCGTCTCACTTTTTACACATTCAAAATATGTGATGTGATTATGAGACTGTGGGGATTGATTATCAATCTTAGTTTGCTTCCTTGTTGTTTACAACAAGATAATAATTACAGTGCGTAGATTGTATTGAGTGAAACTCCATTATTACAATGCACACTTATACCCAGTGAGTGTGGGCTAAGCACTCAATAGGTTGTACCTACAACCTGTTCTTTACTATTATGTAAATCCATAAAACCACTATGCTATCTAGTCGATATGGTAAACATGTCCAGGTATGATAGCTTGGATGTTTATTGGCTAGCCTACATTATGCAGATAAAATGAGTAAGCTTTTTAATAGCCTTGGTCCACATAAACTGAAATAGTGAATGGGCTTTCTAGCTGCAACATAATAATTAACAGCAAATGTATTATATACTAGTACATTGTTATTATATATGTTTTAAATTAATAAAATCTGTAATATGATAAAATAATGTAACATGTTTATTCAAAATTGTATGAACGCACACTATGCATAGTGGGCACTCAATTAATAATCATTCTCAGTATTCTTTATAACAACTAAACTATATGCTTTATTATCAACTAGTTCAATATCATCTTTTTTATTACTATTTTGTTGCTGTTCAGTAGCAATGTGACAGTCTCGACAATATTATCAATGTCTTCATATTCATCAATTCCAAACTCTACTTGGTGATCTCTGCTTGGTTCAGATATTTGATTTGATATACTCTTTTTATGTATAATGTAACAGACAATACATCCAACAGTCATTGTTACTGCCATACATATTATAATACTATGTTGCCACTGATATTATTACAGGAACTCGTACAGGTGCTGATGAAGGTGTTATATAGATATATACTATTTCTTTATTATCAATAGTGTCTGTTGAAAAGTTGTGAACGGAAAGTGTTTTAACAGTGTTATAATTTTGGAATACATTATTATTATTGTTAGTTGTTGAATCTGTGGGCACTATAGGCAGTGTGGTGTCCAATAATTCTGGTCTCAAGGTGGTTATGTCATACAATAAGTGATAAGTAGATTCCATTATCGTTGTTTCTTCTTCAGTAGATTCCTGAGAAGTTGTAAACTTAGTGAATGTTTTTGTTTCAACTAAGGTAATAAAAAGAACAATTTAAAAAAGGTAATAAAAAGAACAATTACTAAGCTGTCTTAATTAATGAAATATTTAATTTAATTTTATTTATTTATTTATTATTTATTTGTTTGTCAGTAAGTCAGTCAATCGGTCAGTCAGTCAGTTAGTCAGTCTGTCCATCATTTGCAAGATTATTCAGCAGTTATTCTTGTTTGCAAAAATACATTTTAACTGTTAAGCAGGCATACCAGAACATCCACAAACGTTCAACAGGATATTTAACTATACTATGCATGCACTTTATTTTTGTGAAGCCTCGTTGACCACTCGTGGTCACATGTGGTTAATTCCCATGCCAATAGTTGTTATATTATGTTGTTATAAGTATTGTACTCTTGATTAGTTCTCAGTTATTTTCCAAGTTTGAAGTTTTAACTACCAACCCAACCCAGCCAGCCGATTATTCAGACTAGCTAACATTGAGTTATCTAACTTGATTAATCGAACATCCCTAAAGTTACTGCCACAAAGTCTCCAATCCAACAGCGAGCCTTGTACTGGGCAGATGACAGAACATTAAAGTCCTTCTCATTAGGTCCCCTCACTGGCTACACAGCTAAGTCTAAATTTATGACTCAGGTATCCTTTCACAACTGCCGTAACTGTTGATCCACTTGCACTGACTACTAAAATAACATTATGAAGATATCTAGCATGGAATGCATTTATACATACATATTATACATAATACTATGTTATAGTTAATAAATGAGTCAGAGTGTGATATGGACAGACATTTCATTTGCATGAGCCAAACGAAAGGTGACTGAATATAAAGCCTGAGAGTGAAATATCATAATTATATCACTTCTGACATGAGGATTATATGTGGTTATTATTATGCTAGATATTTTCACAACTAATAGTAGTTTATACTAGGGTTGGTAATACAATTTGTATAGTTGGCAGTTTAGTAAGGAACTCTCCCACACCACCTCCCCCCAACAGCTGATATTTAACAACTGCTTTGAACAGATTAAACATAGGGAAAGGTAACTGGGGAACTTCTGAATTTTATGCTTGATATCTTCACAATAATTTTATTAGGTTCACCCCATGAATTTGTCACAAACTGAATAGAGCAAGCTCATTACCTCACATAGCTTTTAGTTATTAACAACTTTTCTGAGTTTTATGTTCTTACAGCTATATCTCTATACAAGAACAATTCAACCAGATGGATGCTATAATATTAGCTTGGGTTGTTAGAATCTCCTATTAACTAGTGCTTTTTTACTTCCATCTTCAAAAGATAATTTACAAACCTTAGCACAAAGTTCTGTAGTGAAGATATCTGGCATAGAATGTATGAATTATTGTAGCAATATATTTTAATCTCAGGCTTTATATTCACTCGGTGCAAGGTATTTTGATTTTATGATTCATTTTCACCAACCTGTAGTTCTATCTTGTTGCCATACAACACTTGACTTATGTAATATTGTATACTTATTCCATGCTAGATATCTTCACAATACGGGGGTGGGGGGGGGGGGGGGGGGGGTGGGGGATGGTTAGAACAAGCCAACTTTACACCAGTGAGGTACTAACCCTAGCTCTTCAGTGGTGATATAATAGTGTAGAATAAACATTACTGTCATAACATAATTTAATAAGTTAACTAAATATAGACATTCTATCTTTTTTGCTTGCAAATCCTTTGGACAATTAGAGTAGATTTTGGAGTTCCATATGCATAGCCTGATATGCATACAATTGCTCATATAACATCTATTTGTATAACAGAATTCTTATAGATACAAACTTCATGTGGCATATGATGCCTATAAGACTAGCACAACCTACTGTTATTCAGGTGTACACAAAATTAGAGATGATATTGTTCAGAGTAGTGGTGATTTTACTTGCAATATGGAGTATTTCAGACTGTAAGTTTCTTCATGTGTGCCCGTCATTTGTAAACCTGGTATTGTAATAGGTGCAATATTTTGTCCTTCTGCATACTATTGGTTCTGGTTTACTTTCAATAATGTGTTGTTATTGTAACATTATTATTCAAACGTGACTGCTTTTAAACATGCTGGTTAGTCAATTAGTTAAATGCCAATGTCCTAATAATAATTTTATAATATGTTGACTCCACTTTCTATAAATCACAACTATTTCACCTAACAATAATATTTGGTAGTGTTTGAGGGTTGTAAATCCGCAAGCCTCGTTGACCCTTGAACTAACAATTCAAAGGACAAGAACCTTTGTCACTCCCTCTAGCTAACCACCGCCAATGCAAGCTAACAGCTGCCAGGAAGACGAATACTTTGTCTTCGTTGCAGGCCAGGGCAGGCTCATAGCTATAGTCGCAAGCTCGAGTACAGTTTGACCTTTGGGTAGATGGCAAAAGTTAAAGACCTGCAATTCACAAGACATATTGAGATGCAAGATGATACACCAGCATTGGGTTTCTATCTCAATGAATATCATTATGTGGTGAGAATGGAGCAAACCAGAGACAAATGTGTGTGCGTATGACAAGTGTAAATGGGTATTGACAATGTTTGTTCATTGAAAGTCCAAGCTAGAGTTTAGGAGTTCTGGGAAGTTCTGGCGGTTGTTCAGGTGTCCTGAACAGGTAGTTTGATATATTCAGACAATAATAAACACAAGTTTTATCTAGTGTAGATCGCTTTGTATTTTTAATTTTGTGGTTAAAGTGTTTATGTTTAGTGGTCACATAGCTAATTCTAGAATATAATTGATCAGTTAGTGTGGTATTACAGTACAACCAATATTATTTATTGCAACTGACTGTTATTATTTAGTTGCTATTTTGGTTCAAAATCCATAATGCCAACAAATTGAAAGTATATTAGTATATATTTATTTTTACCTGGATAGTAACACATACATTCACTACACAATACAGCCGGGATGTATATACTTCTTAGAGATATACAGTTGGTTCTAAAGTCAGTGTTCTTTTACTAGTTAGAGTTGTAGATGTGAATTCTGGAAATATAAATTGTTGGCCTAACTATACATATAGTTAGGCCTATACACTGCATCAAAATAATGTTCAGTTCTACTTGTTATAACAACAATAAACTAAAATATGTAATTGCAATAGCATATGAGGTACAGTCTCATGTACTGTCTAGTTTAGCGAAGTATCTCAATGACTGATATTAAATGTAAGAATTATTTCATCAAAAGAGTTCCACATATTAAGTAATTTTCTAGTGTATTCACAAGATCTTTCATTGCTTGTCCAATGTACTTAAGGTTTAGTAATTAATTATTACTTCTCAGCGAATTACAGTACAGTAGACCCTCAGTTATCCGAACCCTGTTTATCCTAACTCTCGCTAATCCGAACACCATTTTTGGGAATTACAATGATATTTATTCGAATTTTACTGTGCATAAAATAGGTAAAAGATTAAGACCCAATTCAAAATGACTTATTTCAAATATCCAAACATTTCAAATATCCGAACAACCCTCGGTCCTGAGGTGTTCAGATAACAGAGGGTCTACTGTATATTCAATTTCCACTGATAGTGATAGTAATTATAAATACATCACAAGATTCTAAGAAACTTCTGTCAATTATTTAGATGGAGAAAAACTACATCAGATAACTTCACTATTAATTCAGCTCCATTTACTTTGCTAGTTTCTATTGTATCAGTACTAATTATTATTAACAAGTATATATCCTGCCACACAATGAAGCTTGACATACTGCAAAATAAGAATGCATTAGCATAAAGTTGTTATTATTCATGCTTATCATTTCCTCTGTGGTTAAGGGTTATATCAGTTTCCCTCTTTTTTGTCCTGAACTATCTCAGTTTTCTTATCCACCACCTTTTCGTTTTTTTCCAGCTCTTTCTTCTTGAGTCAGGGAGTTTCTTTCTCCTCCCTTTACGTACCTCTCCTATTTCTGAATCTTTCTGTCCTTCTCATAGGCTTTGCGAAACTTTTACCTACTTTACACATTTTACATTAACATTTTTTGAGAGTCAAAGAATTAATGTGGCATGTGAGCATTGCTATATTACATAGAATGTGAACAGCTAATTTTAAACAACTAAGTGAATACTTGCCACCTATTATATGAAGCTGCTCACGTTGTAATTCACAGAGGACTACAGTAAGATATCAATTTGCTTCAAAACACAAAGTTTTATTTATTATTAATATAATATGTGAGTAGCACACGAAGAAAATAACTAAAAAAATGTAGCTAACTTGGTCAGTAGAACTAGTCAAGAAACATTTGTCTTATTAATAAAAAATGTGTGTAGGAAAATTTGGTAAAGGGTGTCCAGGAAGTTAGGTTCAGATACATGCAATACTCAGGCGCTGCACCACAAAAAGAAAATCAGATATGGTCATCCTCCATGGTTTCCAGCTTGTGCTGCATTAAATACTAAGCCAATATCAACAGGAGACATTATGATTAACTCAGTATTCTTAGAAGAAATTTTGAAAGGTTTATTTTTATACATGCTAAGATATTTTTCTTGACGATGTGTGTTAATAATATGAATGTTAAGTTAGTCACTGAAAATTCTACTATTTAGGAGAGGTTACATTTTTAGAGATGAAGTTACTCTATATGTAAGTTGATAAAATATATTTGTGCACCTTGCTTAGTAGTCACCAATTGTAATATAGCAGTATTTTTTTAAGTTGATGACACACTACAGTGTGGCTAAAGCGTTCACATCTAAACATGATTAAGCTACACAGAATATGACATAAACCAGCTTAATTGTGAGTGATAATATTATTTTTTTAAATAATTTTTATCCAAAAGTTAAAGAGATACACAAGTTGAAATTACAATGTGACATTACTATATGAAATATTGAGTTCAGTTCTCTGTGGACTAATTTAACAAGTCTAATAATAATAATAATAATAAAATTTTCATTTAGAATTCTTGATTAATTAATTTGTTTTTGACGCCACTATAAGTTATAGATAATAATAATTATACTTTGGAAATATTTATATTAATAACAATAATAACAAGAGTAATACAATAATAGTACAAATAAAGAATTTAACATTCTGCCATTATTTTATTGTTAAATAATTTAGCAAAATCTCTCATAACATAAATATCATTTTTAACATGATTATTATACTGGTTGTGTCCAACAAAATAGATATTAGACTATGTGTTATTATTTCCTATTTGCAGCCACTACCACATTTATTGATACATCTTATAATGCTTCATTTACTGATACTCCGCCAAACATCCCAATAGCAAACACTGAAATGTATAATACAACTATGACTACTGATCTAAAATTTATTCAAAACTATAGGAGGTTTGAAACTTTTTCTACTGAAATAATCCTTGGCCAAACAGATTCGTTCCCATCCTCAGTAGAAGTACTAGTTTCAGTAATAATAACATTGATAATAATCATCATAATAGGCTGTTTAATGACAGTATTGTGCATGTGGCATAAGAAAAAATTGAGCAGAATTGATTTGTCCAAGCAGGAAGAGGTTGAATCAGGGAACACTACAAGCCAACAGTTTACTAAGCTTACTTCTCTAGACCACAACATATCAAACATCGATGATTATGGAAGGACAATTGTTCAAGGGCCACAAATGGCAAGTTATTCTAACTCATGCTATACGATAATAGATACTGAAACTAAAGAAAACAATCCTCTTACCTCACCATTTAAAGCTACTTCAAGCCACTATGAATATGATGAAATTTCGATCAAAGAAACAGAAAATAATATAACTCAAGACTCCAATAAGTCAACACAATTAGTCAGACAGGAAAGTGAGATAAATACAGTCCATAATGGGGAATAAGGAAGCCTTATTTTTTTTTAATATTAAGTTTATCTTTCAAAAGTTAATAAAGGCCAGTAATTCAGAATAAAATAATATAAAAATATTTAACTTAGTGGACTATTATATGACCAGTAGCAGTTACTTTACACTGGATATCATCAAGCAATAGGTTATATCCTAAAAATGCTGGATGTCAAGGAACACACAAAGAATCACTATAATATTAATAATCATTGTGTGATTGTATATACATAAGGAATAGTCAGTGGTGTTCATGCTGATGGGTGTTAGTTCAATGTCCTTACATTCCACCTATAGTTCTTGAATTTAAAAACTCAATAATATATATTGTACTTGATTTTACCAGAGATAAATTTATAGTAATATTTATTGAAGACAAACAATTAGACATATTTTCAAGCAATATTACATTACCAAGAAAAGAACATGGTATGATCGCTGGAAATGTAATACTTCTGTAAACATTAATGGTCAGTGCTTCATTTGGCATGTTCCATAAGGTACAATAGAATATATTCAATTCAACTTCTCCTAAAATGAATGATTGAGGGAATTCAAATGACACTGCATAAGAATTAAGGGTGCCATTAACTGTATAGAGTTGAGAAGCCCAGGTACCTCTCTGACTGACTTTAAAAGTAGGAATAATTCCATCAATGAGAGTTCCATTAGTATGACTTAGTCGTTCAGTACAATCACAGAACCTCTCGCTACTTGCACCAGGCATCCTACAGACTGAGGGACATCCTGCATTAGGATCAGATCCATTGATGGAAGATACTCCAGTGAGTGTATATGCTGATGGTCGAAATGTGGCACCTGATAAAGTAGTTAAATAATATTCAGAGTAGTAATGAGAGAAAAAAAACTCACCAAAGCATACAACACCTACAGTTGCTATTAACCACAAATTTACTTTCTTTGCTGCAAAACTGCCCATAGCTCATCAGATGAAAATTGTGCTGAAGCAGGTTAGGTCAAGATTACTGTATCACTAATTCTAAAGCTCTTATAATTATTTAGCCAAAACTGGAAAGTTTATTTTTCTGCATGCAAAAAGATTCTAGAAGAAAAATATTTTTGTAGTAGTAGTGTTTTGAACTGAAAGTGTTTCGAACAGAAAGTGTTGTGAACTGAGTGTTTTGTATTTGACCTCATAACATTATTCCATATTGTTTTTATAAGACTATTTTATAACAATGGATAGAAAGTTTTGGGAAGGACTCAAACACTACAGATGTTTAATATTACTGATTCCAGTAACCAACCACTATACCTTAAATCCCCCAAACATGAGGTCTACTCCAAAGGGGGAGCAAGTGAGATTTTAGCCTCTACTAATTTTAATTTAGTGATAAAATTTGTTTGCCATTATTACATTTCTCATAAGCCTACATTTTACTTTCTGATGAAAGTACAAAAGTTGTTGTATTTAAAATTATATCATGTCTTAATTTTAGTGAAGAACAATATCTTTTGTATTGTGTTTGATATAATATTCATTAAAAATACCTTTTTCTTTTAGGTGAATATACTTTGAGAAACAGAGCAACACTTTTAGACAATATGGATATAATGGAATAAATTTATATGAGGTTATTGTAATGAAGATAAAAACTCATCAAATTATTTTTATGGAAAATGAACCAAAACAATATCTTACTTATGCTTAAATTGAGACAACTTATGCTTATAACATTTCATGTCTTGTTTATAAAACAAAATTATTTAGCCGTACAATTTTGACTAAATATTATGATAAAGTTTATTTTATTATCACAGAAATAATGTGTGTGTGATCACTGGCATAGTTTTATTAATAAGTCATTACTAATACACGTTGTATATATTATTGTAATTTAATATAATATTTTAAATATGACTGTAAATTAATAAATATACTGCTCAATTAAGGTTTTATTCATTTATCATATTTTATTTTTTATCATTTTAATGTAATGACTGATTTTAAAAACAAATATCTTAGCCTGCATAGTCTGTTGTCTGTCTTCCAATTTCTTAGCACATCATTTAATCAGACTTAAATATATGTCTGACTACATATCAATCTAGTTTCAGTAATCAGGATCGTTATATTTACTTACTAGCATTAGAGAACAAAGTTAAGCATAAGAGGTGGTCTTTATAATTGTTGTGTTTAATTTTAAGTATATGTTTCCAATCATCATATAGTATTGATATGATCCTAATAGGCTAAATGAGGGTGTGAATGAAGTCATAAAGACTTCAAGAGAAAGTGTGGGAATGGACATGACCTGGTGTGTCAAATTATGTCCATGTAATAAAAAATGAAGTTGGGTCCTTATACTGTCTTCTAAACATTGCTATTGTTGTTGTCGTCATTTTTATACAAGTGCAATATATTTTTAAAATTACTTGTGAATTACCATTATGTTTTGTTGTTTTTTGTTTAATGTTGCTGTTTGTAGATCACAGCTGACATAAGTGATGAACAGTTCTAATCATCCTGGCTGTATGAATAATTCCTGAGCATCTTCATTCATTCATGAACAATTAATTCATCACCTATCACACAGAAACAATGTCACATCACGGACTAATATTTATTGCATTTGCTGATTACTGCAATAAAATTTATACACTAAAATATATGGCTATAAAGTGAGTATTGTAGAACACCATTTGGAGTGTTTTTAGTAATTTAAGGGAGTATCACAACACCCCATTGGTAGAGTATCAGTAACACCATATTTAGTGCATTATGAGCTCTGATAGGGTGTAGTAGAACTTGGACATGGGCGTATCACAACATCCCATTTGGTATAATGAAGGGTGTACAGAGGTGTAACTGAACACTTCCTCTAGGTGAAATGGAAACATCCCATGAGGAGTACAGCCAGTGTTACCTGGACACCCCAAAATGGGATTCCCATGCACCCCATTTTTAACAGTGTAGCAAGAATGTCATGCATTTTTTTTTCTCCACTGGACTTAAAAATGTTTTTTGAGCTAATATGTAAGTTTGTACTGTCTTTGTCAAAACAATAATAGATGTGCATATGGTGCACTAAAATAACTATTGATTTTTATTTTACTCGACTGAAAAAATTAGTGTTACTGAACAAGATGCTAGCCTGTTTATTTTAGATACTTGCTATGACACCAAATTTTAAAAATTAGCTGTTGAGTCTAATAAATCTTTAGAAAGATGTACTACAATTGTTTGACACATTAATGTTAACAAATGAGTAAGGAGTGGACACGCTTTGACCTCTTTGAACTTTGCCATAAATATATATATATACACCAAAAATCTCTAATTGAGACCTGTTAGTGAGAGTCTAGCTCAATTAGATAGTGACTTCATTTGAGAATTATTGCATTTTTTAAATAAGAAGCCTGTGAAAGAGAGATAACCTAATTAAATTATTCAAATAGTCGCAATGAAATATTCTGGCACATTAAAGGGCCTTAAAATGTCCAGTGTAACATTTCTATGCTTTTTCAATCTTCTTTTTTATTTGAATAACTTTTGTATTCAACAATAGTGACTTCATTTGAGAATTATTGCATTTTTTAAATAAGAAGCCTGTGAAAGAGAGATAACCTAATTAAATTATTCAAATAGTCGCAATGAAATATTCTGGCACATTAAAGGGCCTTAAAATGTCCAGTGTAACATTTCTATGCTTTTTCAATCTTCAGGAGGCACCTATCTTCAAGATCGGTGTGACAGAAACTGACTGACTGATTGACTGATAGACTGACATACTGAGTAATATAACCCTATTTTAAACCTACGCTTCTTTACCTCGCCGATTCCACCAGCTTCAGTTACAATTAATCGTCTTTTACCTTCTCTTTTGTATTTTCGCCTTCCTTTTGAAACCAGTGCCGCCTTCCCTCGTCTATTACACCAGCTGTTGAGAATCAACCACAACTACTGAATATAGCGACACTTTTCCCAGCGTGTAAAGACGACGCTTTATGAAACTGATTGAAGCTCATGAATTATTCGGGAATAAGCACACCGTCAGTCATCTCGTTACTGACACGCGTGCGTATTACTAGTGATGTGCTTGAGCACAAATGGCGAGCGAGCTAAAGACTATACTATTAAGATTTTGACTTCTAACACTGAAGCTACTGAAAATAAGGTCCAGTTTTTTAATTTAGCGTACAGGGTAAAGGGATTTCAGTGCCATAGTAACAACTCTCTGCAACTGCTTGGAAGGAAAAAAAACAAAAAAAAACAATACACGTTATTTAAAAAAGTTTTCTTTGTGATATTCTTTAGCTAAGTAGTGGTTGTAACACACAATGCTTTGACACAACTGGACATGCACCTACACAGACTTACACAATGTATTTTCAAGTAAATACTGTTGCGCACGGCTTATAACGATGACAAAGAGCGCATTGACTTACCACCGCCACTAACTCGAATAGAAATGGAAGTCCCTTAAGTTTTCAAGTTTTAACTGCACCCGCAAAAGAATTCAAAACGGTAAAAAATTCAATTTTTAGGGTGATACGGGTACTGATCGATAAACCAGAGGATTCTGTTTAGTGCAATTTGGGACGGGGTCGACCACATAACTAACACAAAAACGCGAGGGTCAAAGTACAAAATGACATACATACGTCCATACATATATACAAATAAACTAGTGGTGTGCTTGAGCACAAATGGCGAGCGAGCTTTAAACTATACTATTGTTAAATGATTGATTTTAACAAGTAACACTCAAGCTACTAAAATAATAGTCAAGTAATTAAATTACGTATGAGGTAAAGGGGATTCAAAGCCATAGTAACCGCTCCCAGCAACTGTTTGAATTGAAAAAGAAGCAACAAAATCAAGTCACTTTATTTAAAGTTTCCTTTGTGTCATTCTTAATAGTAGTTGTAACGCACAATATTTTCACACAACTGAACATACCTACGCAAGACTTACATTCGCGGTTCGTCTAGTGGACAATGAATTTACAAGTAAATGCTGTTGAGTAGGGCTTATAACTGTGACAAATAGCAACTAACTCGAATAGAAATGGAGCTCCCATAAGTTTTTGCGTTTAAACTGCACCCCCAAAAGAATTCAAAGCAGTAAACAATTCAATTTCTAAGGTGATACGGGTAATGGTCGCTAAACCGGAAGATTCTGTTTAGTGAAGTTTGGGACGGGGTCGAACGCGGAGCTAACACAAAAATACGGAGGGTCAAAGTACAAAATGACATACATACGTCCAAACATATATACTAGTGGTGTGCTTGAGCACAAATGGCGAGCGAGCCTAAAGACTATACTATTTTTATATGAATGATTTTGACTTCTAACACTGAAGCTACTGATAAGGTCCAGTTTTTAAATTTCGCATACACGGTAAAGGGATTTCAGTGCCATAGTAACAACTCTCTGCAACTGCTTGAATTGAAGGAAAAAAACAACAACAAAACAATACACGTTATTTAAACGTTTTCTCTGTGATATTCTTTAGCTAAGTAGTGGTTGTAACAACACACAATGTTTTGACACAACTGGACATGCACCTACACAGACTTACCTTCGCGGTAGTCTAGTGGACAATGTATTTTCAAGTAAATACTGTTGCGCACGGCTTATAACCATGACAAAGAGCGCATTGACTTACCACCGCCACTAACTCGAATAGAAATGGAAGTCCCTTAAGTTTTCAAGTTGTAACTGCACCCGCAAAAGAATTCAAAACGGTAAACAATTCAATTTCTAGGGTGATACGGGTACGGATCGATAAACCAGAGGATTCTGTTTAGTGCAATTTGGGACGGGGTCGACCACATAACTAACACATAAACGCGAGGGTCAAAGTACAAAATGACATACATACGTCCATACATATATACAAATAAACTAGTGGTGTGCTTGAGCACAAATGGCGAGCGAGCCTGATAGTTAGGTAACATAAAATGTTACTATTTTTAGCTTACTTCATGCAAACACTATAATAGCAGTTATGACATTTGATTTCAGCAAACAAATACAAAATTACTCTCTTACCTTATTAATGGTAACTTTTGTAGTATCAAACATCAACCATTCTGATAATCTCAATCACCAGTAACTCTTGAACAAGCTCTCAGCTACGATAAAAAATAAACCAGTGTTATTATTTGTAATTTTAGCCAACAAATATGGAATTATTACTTACCTAGCTAATTCTTGAGTATTGATAACTTCTATAGTATTAAATTGAAGTTAGTTTGACCATCTGAATTACCTTGAATTCTTGACAAGCTCTCACCTACAAAAACAAAAGACAATCAATTTTAGCACACAAATACAAAATTACTTTCTTATCTCATTTTCTTGAGCAGTGGTAATTTTGTAGTACGAAATTTGAGTCATTCTGACTATTTGAATTTACCAGTCACTGTTGACAACAAGCTCTTAGCTATAAAAAAGAAAGGCCAGAGTTATTTTTGCTTATTTAGCTAACAAATATGGAATTACGTACTTACCTCAGCATCCCCGGAGTAGTAGTAGCTTCCTTAGCTTTAATACTTTATGTGCTTACATACGCTTTTCAGAAGTAGTGATAGCTCTCTCAGTACTGATTACAGGTGGCTCTTGACAACTAACAAGCCGCACTTAGCCGGAAAAAAGGCGAAGTTTTTGAATTTAAATCTGGTAAAGGGTCTTCAATGTCATAGTAACCGGTCGAATCAACTTTTTGTTTCTTGAAAAGCAAGCATTTTCGAAGGAATTTTCTCACACTTTGGAGCTTAAGTATAAAGTAAGGCTTGCTTAATGCTGTAGTTTCAGAATAAACTGGGGTCAAGCCTAAAAAGCCGTGTTTTTTTAAGAAAAAAGTTTCCTGCGCGCGCGTTTAAAGGTCATACGTACAATCCATACATACATACATATATACATATATACATATAACACTAGTGGTGTGCTTGAGCACAAATGGCGAGCGAGCCTGATAGTTAGGTAACATAAAATGTTACTATTTTTAGCTTACTTCATGCAAACACTATAATAGCAGTTTTGACATTTGATTTCAGCAAACAAATACAAAATCACTCTCTTACCGATTAATGGTAACTTTTGTGGTATCAAACATCAACCATTCTGATAATCTCAATCACCAGTAACTCTTGAACAAGCTCTCAGCTACGATAAAAAATAAACCAGTGTTATTATTTGTAATTTTAGCCAACAAATATGGAATTACTACTTACCTCAATTTCCTGAGTATTGATAACTTCTGTAGTATCAAATTGAAGTTACTTTGACCATCTGAATTACCTTAAATTCTTGACAAGCTCTCACCTACAAAAACAAAAGACAATCAATTTTAGCACACAAATACAAAATTACTTTCTTACCCCATTTTCTTGAGAAGTGGTAACTTTTTTAGCACCAAATTTGAGCCAATCTGACTATTTGAATTTACCAGTCCTGTTGACAAGCTCTTAGCTACAAAAAAGAAAGGCCAGAGTTAATTTTGCATATTTAGCTAACAAATATGGAATTACGTACTTACCTCAGCTTCCCTCGAGAAGTAGTAGCTTCCTTAGCATTAATACTACGGCATTCTGACTACCAACGGCTCTTGACAACCAACAACCGGCACTCCATATCCTCCCCCCATAAAACGGCGAAGTTTTGAAATTGAGTCTGGAAAAGGGTCTTCAATGCCATAGTAACCGGTCGAATCAACTTTTTGTTTCCTGAAAAGCAAGTATTTTCGCAGGAATTTTCTCACACTTTGGAGCTTAAGTATAAAGTAAGGCTTGCTTAATGCTGTAGTTTCAGAATAAACTGGGGTCAAGCCTAAAAAGCCGTGTTTTTAGGAGAAAAGAGTTCCCCGCGCGAGCGTTTAAAGGGCATACGTACCATCCCACATACATATATACATATAACCGATTTTGCATTATCCGCCCCTAATACTGTCTCGCTCGCTACGCTCGCTCGCCAATAAATAAACATCCCCGATTTTCGATTGTGTTACCCCTGTAAGTGTCTCGCTCGCTACGCTCGCTCGCCAATTATAGATATTCACAGCTAGAATTTAATTCTATTGTTATTTTATGAGGCACAAATTACCCACCTTAGCAATTCAAGAATATCACTAGAAGAAAACATATTAAAATTTAGTCATGAATTTATATTAGGAATGCATGAGCTTTAGAGCCTCATCAATGAAATACCTTTAGCAAATAAATAAGTTGGGTAATCAATAAGCTCTCAAGAAGTACAAGCCTAAAATATTTTTTAATGGATAGCTAAGTCATAATTTTTCAATATATATAACTTAAACCTCACATTATTTTTCAGTAATTAATTTTAGTATTTTATTCATTTATTTTATTTTATTTGATCAAATTATTTTACGTATTATTTATTCATTCAATTAATCAATTAACTTATTCATTCTTTTATTTTTTAATTCATATATACTCAATATTTTATATTTATTTATTTCTATTTCTCACCTTGTATTTATTTACACAGTTAGCTTGCCCTCAATCTTGTTACTACCCTTCACTCTATGCTTTCCTTAAGCTTCTCTCTTACATATCCTCAAGCTTAGCTTTCAGTATCTTAGTTTTTCACTGTCCAAGCAAGGATGACCTTACGGAATTAAAACATCCTAGTTTGTATGAATTACTAAATACTATGTATATTTTCATTAGTAATCATTATTTTTTCCAAATAGAAAAGACATAGTAAAATATGAGCCTAACACTTTATGATATAATGTGTGATTGAATTTATAGATTACTGCATTTTATAACTGTTTTTTAGTAACAAAATCCACTACAGGAAAGGTGGTGAAAGCATGAAATGTCCTAAATACGTGACTACAGGAAATTCAAGTTTTTACCCTGTGGACTAGATGGCCACTTGTTTTTTGGTCTATATAGAATGAATGATGCCTTTGATGACAAGGTGCAGAATTTAAGACGACTGACTTCAGCAAACTAATTGACTGTAATCTTCTAGTTGCTTTATGCAGATTTTGTTATTAACGTTTATCTTGTGTGAATTACTTATGCACAATGCTCACTCACTATTTGTGTTGAAGCACATCAGTAGTTATATAACTTTATTCAGTTTATGTTAACATTGACAATGCTAATACAATATTATAATGGCTTAGTTAATAAGACAAGTCTAAGGAATTTCAATTATAGTTCTTGTCTTGTTTGTTAAAATTATGAGAGCTCTTCAAGCAATTCTTCAGACTTTATTGGAACTACTGGAGGTGAATGCTCCTGTACAACATCACATAAAATATCTGAGCTATGTTCTTTATGCTCAACTTCATCACTTTCTTTACTTTCTGTTTCTGCTTTATTTGAATTACTTTGATTAAATGATAACTTTATATTAGTTTGTTTTTTATTAATTTGAGAATACATCATATTCTCATTTTTTGAACTGTACCTATATTCAGAGCGAGAAACATTATTATTACTCAATTGAATACCAGTAATATTATTCTGCTTTTTACTATGGCGGGTCCTTGAATATATTCCAGTGATAATAGAGCCAGTCTGAGTTGCAGCACAGCCCATATTTTTGTTGGTGGCATGAGGATAGTTAATGGTGTCATACATTGTATTATCTTGCAATTGACCATGTATATGGTAATTGATACTGTCATACATTAAATCATTATTTAGTTCACCCTGATCATTTACAGGCTTTAATTCCAAGTGTTGTATATTTCTATCTTGTTGATTGTTTAATCTGTGACTTCGTTTTTGCCGGAGCAATTTGTAGTACCTTAATATTGCCAATAGTAATATAATTGCAATCAAAGTAATTGAAAGGCCAAGTCCAACAATGGTTACACTAATGATTATTCTGTTCACAGAATTTTGAATTGGAATAGAAGTTATTGATATCTTTTCTGTAGTCTCACTAATTAAACCCACTATTGAAGTAATGTTTACTTAAAACATTAGTGTAACAAAAAATTCAAAAAAATACTTGTGGCTAAATATTTAATAGTATTTTATACATTTGGAAGACTTACTAGGAATAACAGATGGAACTTGTCCATCAGAATTAACTCTGCAAGTTGAGTTAGTATGAAAAACAATATCAGATAAATAAAGTGTTAGCCTACCACCAAACAGCAAAAACACATCCTGAAATGATAATTGTTATGTTATATTAATGCACACACTAACTAATCCATCACATGAATGATAATTACTTGATGAAGCAACAAATTGTGTCCCTGAAGTTTCATCAATTTCCCAAACTGTAATAGTAGAAGCTCCAATATTTCTAGAAGTACAGTTAATCATTATAATTTCTATGGATTCAATTCCTGTCATCTCATCTGCAGCACTACCACGTCTGAAATCAAATTTTAATCATATGTCAGAGATTAAAGGTGAGAGTACCACTAAATGTTCAGCCCACATGTCTGTAGCCCTAGTCCTGTTAATTCAGGAATGATACCATTGAACAGAGAACTTCCAGTGGGGATCAGTGCACATTTGATTTGATACTAGTGGAATTGGACATATAGAGCTAGCACCAGATGATCCATGCCTTTGTATTATGTTTGCTTTGTACAGTAAAGTAGGCTGGAATAACTGCTACATATAAAGAATTATACACAATGTGAATAAAAAGTTTAATGTAATGCAGTTATGACAAATTGAACTCTAAACTTGAAGCTTCAGCCAATGATATGGGCAGGTCATAATTTGTTTGCCTCAAGCTAGTAAAATATGGTATACAACTGATAGTTTCTTCTTGTCAGAGTCTTGTACTTAAGTTACTTATCATGTGCTCTTAGACCTCATTGTTTTTGACGAAATAATTTTTAATGCCAAATTTTATCTTATACAATTATATTATAGCAATAACTATAAGTGTTTCAGTATTTAGACTATAAATAATATTAGTAAAACAACTTACTTCTTTGACTTGTTATTTGGAAAAGCATCACACAAGATAGGCAAGCCTAAGAAACTATTATATTAAAACATACATAATATATAATTAATATGGAGAGAGATACTTAAATTGAGCTATAATTTCATTACAAAAATATACCTGGACATTTAAATATCTGGTTTTCCTCATCATAATCTTGTTGTTGCTTCTTCTTTTTGCATAAATGCTTGCACAACAAATCTTTAATAAACAATTCTCTGTGAAGAAGGTAGTCAAGAGTTCATTTATATAGCTTCTTATAGTTTGCACAAACTTAATGTACAGTTTGCTACTTTTGGCATTTCCCAAATTCCTCCCAAAGTTTGATATGCATGTTACTTAATTGAACAGGAATTCAAATGTGAATAAATTCTTAGGCGTTTACTATTATTCTCAAATTTTCCCAACTTGATATTTTGAAAATAGTGGTTGTTTGTAGTCTATTTATACGTATATATATATATTATATATAATACTTATAGCACGAGTCAGAGTACAATATGGGAAAATATTTTACGAGCACGCAAAATATTTTCACGAGCCAAAGGCGAGTGAAAATGTGGCGTGAGAGTAAAATATCATTCCCATATTGTACGACGAGTGTGATAAGTGATTTATTGCTGCCTTGATATTTTTTCTCAACCGGTTACAATACAATTTTCATTGATTTTACTCGCTACGCGCATGCGTAGTGTACCGTACAATATAAACCGTACAATATGGGAGAATACAGAACGCTCGCGTGATGCGGAAATATTCAAGTAAAAATATCAAAGCTGCAATAAATATATAATACTATAGCACGAGTCAGAGTACAATATGGGAAAATATTTTACGAGCACGCAAAATATTTTCACGAGCCCAAAGGCGAGTGAAAATGTGGCGTGAGAGTAAAATATCATTCCCATATTGTACGACGAGTGTGATAAGTGATTTATTGCTTCTTTGAAATTTTTCTCAACCGGTTACAATACAATTTTCATTGATTTTACTCGCTACGCGCGCGCTACAAGGAGCGTACAATATAAACCATACAATATGGGAGAATACAGAACGCTCGCGTGATGCGGAAATATTCAAGTAAAAATATCAAAGCTGCAATAAATATATATATGTTATAGTTATTAAATGAGTCAAAGTGTGATATGGCGAAATATTTCATGAGCAGGCTGATTTATTTTCATAAGCCAGAGGCTACTGAAATAAAGCCTGAGAGTGAAATATCTTACCATATCGCTCTGATGAGTGTAATAAGTAGTTCATTCTACCCTTCACTGCTGTAGTTTATGCTAGGACCTTAATCACAAAGGGTAAACTTGGCTGTAGTGGTTCTCTATACCCCCAGCTAATATTTTAGCATTTGTTCTAACCTGGTTGAGTAGGCTGCACCAGAGTAAGGTAGCTGTAAAAATGAGGAAAAGTGATGACCTTAGCCTCCTGTAGCTATAACTACTAGGGTCTTGCGCAGTTCGGTGTGAAATAACAACCATGAAATAACAACCATTATTATTCTGTCCAGAAAAAAAAACGAAAGGTTGAAAAAATAACAATGGGTTTAATATTATCAAAAGGACATCAAACTGTATTGCGCTTGTATGTTCTTGCACTAAATGGTAAGAGTAAGAAAGGGGGATTCATATGAAAAGGGTTCTCTTTCTGAACAAAGGGGGCTCGTGCAACACAAATTGAGCATCCCCATGTTCATGTTAAAAGTATAATCCCACCATCTCCAGCTTCAGCATAGAGGGAGAAGTTTACAGGAAAAAGTTTCAATCTAGTGTACTTATTCATTGAAAGTGTGTCAACAAGTATCTGTACCAAATTTATTTCGGAAGTTTTGCATAAAAAAATCGAAGTGAAACTACTAAAATCTCACCAGTCAACCTAAAAGTGAATGTAGTCACTAATGCAAATTGGTCTTAAACAATCACGCACGTAACCGTTATTATTTTAGCAGCTTTTTTTTGTTAATTAATAATATAGTCCTCTTTCTTTGATGAAATGCTTCAAAGGTGATAAAATAGCATTTTTTTAAATATTTCATCAAAGCAAGAGTACTATATTAATTACTTAAAATCACAGTATAAAACAAAAATAAACAACTACAAAAATTATTTTTACAATCCAAATCATACAATATGCTATGAATAGTCATAATAATAAACATCACGCACTATAACTAAATCTTTATCCATTGAAGATTTACATCAGTACTAAGTCATGTCAACTAAACTATAAGCTTGATTATCATGAAGTTCAATGTCATTCGCTTTATTATCACTTAGTTGCAGTTTTTCTTCATTAACATTCTTTACAACATCATCAATGTCCTCACATTCATCAACTCCATGTTCTATTTGGTTATTTATGTAGTGAATTCTTCCTGTAATTAATAAATAACACACAATACATACAACAATCATGATAATTGACATACACACGGCAATAGTTATTAATACAAATATTATAGAAACTAGTACAGGATCTAATGTAGGCATTACATAGATATTTATTATTTCTTTATTAAATATAGTGTGTGTTGAAAAGTCAACAAAATTAATGGCATGTAGAGTGTCATTATTTTGGAATAAATTATCATTTTTGCTGGCTATTGAAGCTGGGGTCATTGCTGGTAATATTGTGGTATCCAATGATTCTGAACGTGTAGTAGTTTCGTCATCAACTATTTGACAAGTTGTTATTCTTCATCAGTAATTGGGTGAAAATTTGTAGTTTCAACTTAAATATCAAATTATAGATAGATGTGGTATAACCACCACACTTTCTACAAGAACACTAAACATTATGTTCTGTAATTACCTATCACAGATATTGCATTAAACATTATGTTCTATAATTAGCTATCACTGATATTGCATTCATCACTTATAATATATTCCCACACATCCAATTAACACCATTACTTTTGTGCCATGTCATCACTCACTTAGCTTGTGCTGCTCAGACATATATAATGACTTGGCAGTGCAAGCAACCTTCAGTGTAACTTAATCTTGCTATTCAGTGAACCTTAATTTCTGCAAACTACTTAAGCATAGATTTGAACCTCTGTGTTTGGGCTGTGGAAAAGCATTTAAACAGCTTGATAAACTGTCTAGTTGTTGCATTCTGGTGGCAGCTTATATTGGTTGTTTCCCAGTTCCCCCAAAGAATGCATCCTCATCTTACTTTCTTTTTTTCCTCTGTCTTTTGCTGTCTTGAGACAGCAATAGAGTTGAGAGAAAGTGTTCATCTGCAGTAGCTAACCATAATCCACCACAAATCATGAGGCACAGAGCAGGAGAATGCAAGAGTCAAGAACAATAGAAGCGGATAAGAAGAAGCTGTCCAATGACAGTATTGACATTCATGCTGAGGGGAGCAAAAGAGGTAGATAAAGGAGGAGAAGGGAATCCATGAGCTGAATAGAGGAATATAAATATAATGATATGGCTAAGAGAGAAGAAAATTGAATAGTTACTTTATAATTATTTTAATAACGTTTTGTTCACATAAACTCTATTCACTGAGCCATCTCATTATATTTATATTCTTCTATTCAGCTCATGGATTCCCTTCTCCTCCTTTATCTCTCTCTCTTGCTCCTCAGCATCACTATCATTACTCATTGGACAGTTTCCTCTTATCTGCTTCTATTGTTCTTGACCATGCAATCTCCTGCTCTTTGCTTTATCCTACCCATGATTTGTGGGAGAAAGAAAATAGGAGAGGGAACTTTGGATAGTTACTTAACGCTGCTGCACTCCTAATTGGCAGAAGTTAGTACATCATACACTACTGTGTGGCGGGTACTTGATACTAAGTAATAATGTCAGATGATTTGACATGGAGGTACACACACACATCATTGGAGAGAATAGCAAGTGAGTGATGATAAAAAAGTACCTTATTATACATCTTCTATTCTCAGAATACAGTTTATGTGAATAATACAATATTAAAATATTATAACACAATTTAAATAGCCGTTGAGTCATGTAATAAACAACTATGTTAAACTAAGAAGTGTCTCACTGTCCTTAGAACCTCATTATCATAACAAGTTTCATTTGAGGATTCATTGTGACTTGCAGCTAGTTCATAGAAATATGGCTCCAATTCCCTACCAGTTCATGCTTCCTTGACTTGCATCTGTAGCAGAATAAGATAGGCTAAAGAAACTATATGTGTGTGAGCTATTGGTTTCACTATCCATAGACTCACTCGTGCTAGAGCTGGCCTTGTCAGATCATGAAATATTTAAAAATTAGATTTATTCTCTCTCTTTCACAGGTTTTTTAAACAATACAGAATTAAAAAATATTTGGTCGCCACTTGGAATCGAACCCAGGACCGCTTGTATAGCGCATAAGCACTCTGCCACTGAGCTACGACTACCACCCGGCCAACAAACACTCCAATTCTGTATTTATACAGTTAAATTGTATGGTTTCTAAGACTACTATCAATGTAGCTGTTCTAAATATTACATCACACAAACCGCACCCAATTCAGGAAATAAGTTTTCAGGAAGAAGGAAGCAAATAATTTGGACAAACTTTAAGTCCAAATATTGAAGAATCAAATGACAGAAAAAATCTCAAAATATTTGCGGGACTTTTGGACACCATAATCTACACTTTCAACAAGAAAAACTAATTGCTTTTATAACTCACTGCAGTATGCCTTTAAAATTTAGATGTATTCTCTCTTTCACTGGCTTTTTAAAATAATGTGGAATTTAAAAAAGTCACTGGGAATTGAGCCAAGAATCGGTTGCTTAATGCACAACCTCTCTGCCACAGACCTTTGTAATATAATTTATATAATGTTGGGTGGGATGGTGGAGAGACAGTCTACTAAGCTCAAAGAAATCACTCATCTATTCCAATGTCCACACAAGTCTGTTTAGGAAACCATTCTCAAGTGATCTTTTAAATGTGATGTTAGTCCATTACATTTGAACTTAAATTGAATTCATAAATTGTGCATAGCAATAATGTCATGCATTACTTATGCTCTATTGGACTTGAAAATATTGTTGAAGCTAATAATGTAAGTTTGTAGTATCATGTCGAAACAAAAATGTTCATATCAATGGCACACTAAAAGTTTTGCTTTTATTTTACTCTGCTAAGACAATTTGTGTACTGAGGACAATGCTAGCCTATTTATCCCCCACCAGATACTTGCTATGACACCAAATATTCTAAATTAGCTTTGGTGTTTAAGACCTCTTATGAAAGATGTACTATAATTTGCTTGACACTTAATCACTAATAAATGAATATGTGGCTACATTTCTATAAACAATATGTAAAACAACCGTATTAGTAAATAATAATCAGAGTAATAATGCAACAGCTAAAATAAGTATAATTAAATATTTTAATAAAAATAATATCTATAAAACACATTGTCAGCCTTTCAAACATTTTTGTCACTATTTTTTAATACAGCAACTAAGCTATATGCTTGATTATTAGTAAGTTCGATATTTTCCTCTTGGTTATCACTATTTGGTTGTAGTTTGATAGGAATGACAGTCTTCACAACATTATCAATGTCCTCATATTCATCAATTCCTTGTTCTATTTTGTGATTCTTGTTAGCTTCATGTAGTCGAAGTAATAAATTCTTTTTATGCACAACAATGGAGCACACAATACATACTACAGTCATTATAACTGCCATACATACTATAATACTTATCAATATAGATACAATGGGAATAAGTAGAGGAGTTGATGTAGAATTTACTGACGTATACATAACTTCTTTGCTTGCAATAGGTGTAGTAGAATAGTGTTGAAATGAGGATATAGTATTAGTATTTGTGTCCACATTCTGTACTGGATAATTGCCATTTTTGGTTGTTAAAGCTGTGGTGAGTTTGGGCATTATTGAGGTTGTCCATAACTCTGTTCTTGTAGTTGATTGTGTAACAGTTTCAGTTGTATGCTTAGAAATCGTAGGTGAAACTGATGTGGTAGTTTCTGCTGAGGTAGCTAAAATTATAAAATACCATTATTGTGTATACTATGTATAGCATTTGTGTGTTTGTATGTTGTGTACATGCGTTGTTGTTTGTTTATAGTATTCCAAGTTATTATGACAATAAAAATTGATATATGTTATTTAATAATTCCTTGTTTACAAAATAAAAAAAACTTCACACCAGGCCCATATCAATATTATTCTGAAGTCAAGATTACATACGTACATGTTTCTATGCTGTTGAGTATTTAGTTATAAATATCCAATATAATACATATGATTTTTATGACTAAAATTAACATAATGCATTGAACAGGCTCATAATAATACTTATGACGTATAAAAAGTTGTGGAGATGAAATTAGTTCACAGTAAAATATTATCCTTAATAATTATGTATTTATAATACTATTACATTGTTAGGAGGAGCATGTATGGTGCAACAAGTTATTTATGTTTAGTTTCTGCACATAAATAATTATTAAGATAATGACAATCAGTTACATGTCTATTCAGCAGTTTTTTGCTTGCACAAATACATTTTAAATGTTCGTACATTATTGTGAGATAAGTATTTATTTAGATTTATTCTCTCTTTCACAGGTATTTTTAAACAATGCAGCATCAAAAATAATTGGTCGCCACCTGGAATCGAACCCAAGACCTCTTGCATAACCTATCAACTATTTACACATAATAATTATGTGTTTACAAATGCAATAATAACAATAGATAAATCTATAATATGAAGTAATGCTTTTAAAGTACCTGGACAAGACTCAATATCTATAGCAACAGCTGTAATACACATATAATAACCATAGCATTTTTAATCTAGGTATAATGTATGTATATAATATATTTTATAATATATTCTATGCTTCATATTTTCTCTATAGTTTTTTAGGTTCCCCTGGTGGTGTTATCACAAGCTGAAATGAGCACATAACCCCGATATAGCTAGTAATTAATAGCTACTTTCGTGATTTTTTTGGGTTTACAACTACATTTCTGTACAAAAACAATTCTACCAAGTCTCAGTAACTGCAAAAGTATCACACAAAGTGAAATAATAAATATTATGAAATGTACTAAAATTTGAGAAGAATTGCCTCAGAAAACATAATTTTATAGAGGTTAAGAGGTGAATCGTCATTTTCTTTACTCTCACAATAAAATATGGTATATGATAGCATTTTTTTCATAAATGTATGGAGTATGAGGAATGTATTGGAAAAACCATGATAATCAATTTTTGAATTTGTATTATCCTGCAGTTTTGTCTACTGAAACCCTTCGGTGCATATTCCTCGACTTCTGTAAAAAAAAATTACTTTATTAATTATTAATATCAAAAATTACATGCCACCATTGTTACTGTCATTAATCTTATTTTATTGAGCTCTAATTTGTAACATAGTGTAATTATGGATTCAGGAACTAAAATATGTAGAGCACATGATAAAGATAACAAAACTAGAATTTTCCTATGAGGCATTGTTGAAAGTACTACAATTATACAAAGAGATAGGTTAACTAAACTAGGACATTCAATTTTTTTTGCTTGTAAATCTTGTTTGTGTAATTAGAATTTTGGTGTTCCATATGCATAGCCTGATATGAATACATTTGCTAATAAAAATTATAGTTGTATAATAATTAAAAACTAATGCTGATCATTAATATTATTGAATTAATTCAAACTCCAAATGACTTACACACTTGATTTTGAGTAACTTCATCCCTGAAAATCACTTCACCAATATATATTCCTCCGATAATTACAGGATTAGTGAACTCTATAAAATATATGGTACCACCACTAGTTGGTGATGTAGTAATGTACATAGTTTCCAGAGATAAGCAGTTTGCTTGTAAAGTTACTGTTAAATTACCAATTGCAGTCATGTGTATGAATCCTGGAAATGTAATACCTCTGTGAATAATGATTGTCAGACCTACTCTAGGTATAGACCATGTAGTGCAGAAAAATATGCTCAGTTCTACTTCTTGTAACATAAATGAACTAGAGAATCTAAATCCAATAGTATGTGAGGTAGTAGTTACATCTACAGTGTAAAGTTGAGAAGCCCAGGTACCTCTCTGACTGACATCAAATGTAGGAATAATTCCATCAATTAAACTTCCATTAACAAAATATAAAAGTTCAGTACAATCACAGAACCTATGATTGCTTGAATCAGTCATCCTACAGACTGTGGGACATCCTGCATTAGCATCAGATCCATTCATGGAGGATACTTCAGTGAGTGTATATTCAGTAGGATGAAATATTGCACCTATTACAAGTCCAGATATACATATGACTGGCACACATATGCAGAAACTTACAGTCTGAAATACTCCATATTGCAAGTAAAATCACCACTACTCTGAACAATATCATTTCTGATTTTGTGTACACTTGAATATCAGTAGGTTGTGCTAGTTTTATAGGCATCATATGCCACATGCTGAGTGTATACAAGAATCATGCTTCCTATTAGTTTTGGTTTACTTTCAATAATGTGTTGTTTTTGTAACATATTATAATTCAAAGTTGACTGCTTTTTAACATTTGTCAGTCATATTATTGCAAATAGCTATTGATTAGTTTACATAGTGAATGGAAAAGGTATAATCAATACAGTTACAGCACAACAAAAAGCAACAAACTTAAATAATGATTCAAATATCCAACTTATCAATAATCAAACATGTAGCATAAAAATGGGAGATAATTTGTTAGAAATTGTGCTTTTTAATTTATATATAGCTTGTTAACATTGTTATTTTCTAAATAATTATATTGAGTAATTTTGTAGAGTAAAATTTAAATTTTATATCATGTTACTTTAAAGGGTAACCAAAATAATTAAACATCGTGTATATTCTTATTGTTTGTAGTCCATGCTTTTATTATTACATTTTTCAACATAATACAAATGATTTTTTGAAAGATGGTAGACTAGCAAAATGTTATGCTTCCTGTGGATGCTGCATTTATAATGTTCGTTAAAATATATATCACCCATTGTTAACATAGCTAACAAGTTGTCTATATAACTTCTATCTTGCTCTCTGTATCATTGAAAATTGAAAACAATTACTGATTCCAAAGCAAGTAATTAAGTGAGCACGTACCCATAAATTTGAGTATTTATGTAGCAAAAAAAAAAAACCCGACAACATCACTTTTGAAACAGGTAATTGGGTTAGTTTAAACTAGCACAAGCATATTGTTATATATTATTATTGGAAAGCAATTTTGAGCTCCACATGATGTTTCTAAAGCACATTATTATGAACCTACATTTGGTTCCATTCCAAACTTAATCATAATAATGGTGCAACATTTTGGAAAATGGGGCTTATAGCATTTTTTGATACTTCAGATAAACATGGCATGTGAGCCTTATAATGATGACCATTTGTCATATATTATTCACAACTACTGACAATGTACTTCACATAAGGCTATAATAGTAATGTAATCTTTAATGCATGCTGTTTATTCATATTTAAATGAGTAAGTAGAACATTTAGAAAATCACTAAAAATTATATATTTCAGTCATTAGAACTTCAGTAAAAAGTAAATAAAATATTTTTTAAATTAGATTTATATATCTTGTAAACGGTCACTATGGCAAGTTCGGTCCAGATAAGTGGCAGATCTAGTAACCCATGGACCCAGGTACATATAAAGCTTGGTACAAGACTATTCTCAATTTTCTATCTATCGACCTCAATGTCATGCAATTCATATTATTTTGCAATAGGTTGTTGTTACAAATAAATCACTGTTATTCAAAACTAAGCCCTATTGAGAAAAAATTGTTTTGTTTACTTATAGAGCTGGTGGAAAACAAAATTATATAGCATGTATTGTAGTGAAGGACTGCAGAAGTGTATCATAAAAAATTAATGTCTGTGAATAATTTTGTCATATAGAGTCTCAAAAGTGGCTCAGTAACTAGGCGATTCCTTCAAGCACATCAACATTACATCATACATGTTTGCTGGACAGTTGGTAGGTTTAGCCAGAAGAGTTCTCGGATGTTTCTGAGTGGCATCAAATACGAGTTCCTCATCTTGCATGTCTTCATAAGGAAAGTTCTTAGTTAGTGTGAATATCTCCCACATGGTCACTCCAAATGCCCACACGTCTGTTTTGGTAGAGAATTTGCCACAGAAGCATTTTTTGGCCATCCAGCGTACTGGTAATACTGCATGACCCTTCAGGACGTAATAGTGGGATTTGTACAAGTTACGACTCATACCAAAGTTGGCTATTTTGACTTGCATGTTATTGCTATAAATAGGACCATAGATAGTATCTTCTGGAAGGTCTTTGGTACCTTCAGTTTCTGAATGAGCAATGTCTTTGATATTGTTTGCATCAACACTGTCAGTAATGTTTGCATTATTTTTATTTGGGTCAGAAACACATTGTATAAGTTTTTAAATCATCTGTGTGAGTTGAAGATTCTGGTATTATTAAGTTTGATGCAAACACTTCAGACATTGAAAATTTGGGTGGCACCTCTTTTTTCATTGAAGAGTAGAGCTGCCTTTGTTCGTCGTAATCATGAGTGTTTCTTTCAGAAGGTGCCAGATTCTTGACACTGAAATGATTCTTGTTGGACATTCTTTGGTCACTATCCAGTCGGACTAATTGTGTTAATTTATTGGAGTCTTGAGTTATATTATTTTCTGTTTCTTTGATGGAAATTTCATCATATTCAGTGGCCTGAAGTAGCTTTAAAGGATGAGGTAAGAGAATTGTTTTCTCTAGCTTCAGTATCTATTATCATAATAGCATGAGTGTGAATAATAAGTCACTTGTGGTCTTTGAACAATTGTCCTTTCATGATCATCGTTGTTTGATATGTTGTGGTGGTCTAGAGAAGTAAGCTTAGTAACTGTTGGCTTGTAGTGTTCCCTGATTCAACCTCTTCCTGCTTGGACAAATCAATTCTGCTCAATTTCTTCCATTATTCCACATGCATAATACTGTCATTAAACAGACTATTATGATGATTATTATCAAAGTTATTATTGCTGAGACTAGTACAGCTACTATTGGATAAGATGGGAACGAACCAGTTTCACCAAGGATTAGAAAAAGTTTCAAACCTTGATAAAGTGCTATTGTTTTGCATATATTTTAGATCAGTAGTAATAGTTATGTTATTCATTTCCGTCTTTGCAATTGAGATATTTGGCAGAGCATGAGTGAATGAAACATTAGAAGACGTATCAATAAACATGGTTGTGGCTGCAAATAGGAAATAATAACTTAATGTGAATAGTCTAATATCTATATAATATTTTGTTGGACACAACTATAATTATCATGTTTAAATGATATTTATGTTACGAGAGATTTTGCCAAATTATCTAACAATAAAATATATAATATCAGAATGCTAAATTCTTTATTTGCACTATTATTGTATTACTCTGGTTATTATTGTTATTAATATATAAGTATTTTCAAAGTATAATTATTACTTATCTATAACAAAATAATACTTACTAGTGGCGTCAAAAACAAACTAATTAATTAAGAATTCTAAATGAAAATTTTATTCTATTGATTAGAGTTGTTTAAATAGTCCACAGAACTGAACTCAATATTTCATAATAATGTGACATAGTAATTATATAATTTCAACTTGTGTATCTCTTTAACTTTTGGATGAAAATTATTTAAAAAAATAATATCACTGACAATTATGCTGATTTATGTCATATTCTGTGGAACTTACACTATGCTAGAGCCAACACTGTAGTGTGTCATCAGCTTGAAAAAAATACTGCTGTTTGACAATATATTATGATAATTAATGCTGTCATACATTAAATCATTATTAGTTCACCCTGATCATTTACTGGCTTTAATTCCAAGTGTTGTATATTTCTATCTTGTTGATTGTTTAATCTGTGACTTCGTTTTTGCCCGAGCATTTTGTAATACCTTAATATTGCCAATAGTAATATAATTGCAATCAAAGTTATTGAAAGGCCAAGTCCAACAATGGTTACACTAATGATTATTCTGTTCACAGAATTTTGAATTTAAATAGAAGTTATTGATATCTTTTCTGTAGTCTCACTAATTAAACCCACTATTGAAGTAATGTTTTCTGCAAATTATTAGATGATTACAAACGTTAGTGTAACAAAAAAATCAAAAAAATACTTGTGGTTAAATATTTAATAGTATTTTATACATTTTGAAGACTTACTAGGAATAACAGATGGAACTTGTCCATCAGAATTATATCTGCAAGTTGAGTTAGTATGAAAAACAATATCAGATAAATAAAGTGTTGGCCTACCACCATAGAAATTATAATGATTAACTGTACTTCCAGAAGTATTGGAGCTTCTACTATTACAGTTTGGGAAATTGATGAAATTTGTTGGTTCATCAAGTAATTATCATTCATGTGATGGATTAGTTAGGGTGTGCATTATATAACACAACCATTATCATTTCAAGATGTGTTTTTGCTGTTTGGATTCAATTCCTGTCATCTCATCTGCAGCACTACCACATCTGAAATCAAATTTTAATCGTATGTCAGAGTCTAAAGGTGAGAGTGTCACTAGATGTTCTGCCCACATGTATCCTGTTAGTCCAGTCAACTCAGGAATGACAACATCAAGCAGAGAACTTCCAGTGGGGATCAGTGCACATTTGATTTGATACTAGTGGAATTGGACATATAGAGCTAGCACCAGATGATCCATGCCTTTGTATTATGTTTGCTTCTATAGTAAAGGAGGCTGGAATAACTGCTACATATAAAGAATTATACACAATGTGAATAAAAAGTTTAATGTAATGCAGTTATGACAAATTGAACTCTAAACTTGAAGCTTCAGCCAATGATATGGGCAGGTCATAATTTGTTTGCCTCAAGCTAGTAAAATATGGTATACAACTGATAGTTTCTTCTTGTCAGAGTCTTGTACTTAAGTTACTTATCATGTGCTCTTAGACCTCATTGTTTTTGACAACATAATTCTTAATGCCAAATTTTATCTTATACAATTATATTATAGCAATAACTGTAAGTGTTTCAGTATTTAGACTATAAATAATATTAGTAAAACAACTTACTTCTTTGACTTGTTATTTGGAAAAGCATCACACAAAATAGGCAAGAGAAAGACGAAAGCCTGAGCAACTATTATAATAAAACATACATAATATATAATTATATATGGAGAGAGATACTTAAATTGAGCTATAATTTCATTACAAAAATATACATGGACACTTAAAAATCTGGTTTTCCTCATTATAATCTTGTTGTTGCTTCTATTTTTTGCAAATGCTTGCGCAATAAATCTTTAATAGTTTGCACAACATTAATGTACAGTTTGCTACTTTTGACATGTCCAAAATTCCTCCCAAAGTTTGATGTGCATATACACTATGGTCTGTTACTTAAGTGAACAGGAATTCAAATGTGAATAAATTCTTAGGTGTTTACTGTTATTCTCAAATTTTCCCAACTTGATATTTTGAAAATAGTGGTTGTTTGTAGTCTATTTATAGTATATATATTATATATATACATATATATGTTATAGTTATTAAATGAGTCAAAGTGTGATATGGCAAAATATTTCATGAGCAGGCTGATTTAATTTCATAAGCCAGAGGCAAATGAAATAAAGCCTGAGAGTGAAATATCTTACCATATCATTCTGATGAGTGTAATAAGTAGTTCGTTCTACCGTAGATATCTTCACTGCTGTAGTTTATGCTAGGACCTTACTCACAAAGGGTAAACTTGGCTGTAGGGGTTCTCCATACCCCCAGCTAATATTTTAGCATTTGATCTAACCTGGTTGAGTAGGCTGCACCAGAGTAAGGTAGCTGTAAAAAAGAGAAAAAGTGATGACCTTAGCCTGTAGCTATAACTAAGCTTCCGCAGTTCAGTGTGAAATAACAACCATGAACACCAACCTTGAAATATCGTGAGTTATTTCACAGGTCACTTACCTAAAAGTATCATTACGAAGATATCTAGGGTGATATAATATATATATATATATAATATATATTATATTTATAAATGTGAAAAACATCTAGGGTGGTGCGAATATATATATTCACACCATACTAGATGTTTTTCACAATGATATCTTTAGGTACATGACCCATGAAATTCCCCACGACATTTCAAGGTTGTTATTTCACGCTTATTGCAGGTGCTTGTGCAATTAATCTTTAATACACAATGTTGTTCTCCTTTTAAGATGGTAATCATATTGCTTCATTTTGCAAAACATTATTTAATGTACAGTTTTGCTACTTTCAGCATTTCCCAAAGTTTGATGTTATTTCGGAAGTTTCATGCGCTATGTACATACTATGGACTATTACTTACTTGAAAACAGGAATTCAAATGTGAATAAAATGTTAGGTGTTTACTGTAATTCACAAATTTTTCCAACTTGATATTTTGAAAATAGTGGTTGCTATTAATATATCCTCCAAATATCTTGCTGTTTACTTTGTGATTATTTCATTGGGTTAAGTTTTAATTAGCATAATATTTGCTGTTAGAATGAGGAAATTTGCTAAAATTTATAATATTATTATTCTGTCCAGAAAAAAAACCCCGAGATGTTGAAAAAATAACACATGGGTTTAATATTATCAAAGGACATCAAACCGTATTGCGCTTTTTGTTCTTGCACAAAATGGTAAGAGTAAGAAAGGGGGATTCATATGAAAAGGGGTCTCATTCTGAACAAAGGGGGCTCGTGCAACACAAATTGAGCATCCCCATGTTCATGTTCAAAGAATAATCCCACCATCTCCAATTTCAGCATAGAGGGAGAAGTTTACAGGAAAAAGTTTCAATCTAGTGTACTTATTCATTGAAAGTGTGTCAACAAGTATCTGTACAAAATTTATTTCGGAAGCTTTGCATAAAAAAATCAAAGTGAAACTACTAAAGTCTCACCAGTCAACCTAAAAGTGAATGCAGTCACTAATGCAAATTGGTCTTAAACAATCAGGCACGTAACCGTTATTATTTTAGCAGCTTTTCTTTTCTGTTAATTTATAGTCCTCTTGCTTTGATGAAAATGTTTCAAAGGTGATAAAATAGCATTTTTTAAATATTTCATCAAAGCAAGAGGACTATATTAATTACTTAAAAACACAAAATAAACAACTACAAAAATTATTTTTACAATCCAAATCATACAATATGCTATGAATAGTCATAATCATCACTGCACTATATAATACATCAGTACTAAGTCATGTCAACTAAACTATAAGCTTGATTATCATGAAGTTTACTGTCATTTGCTTTATTATCACTTAGTTGCAGTTTTCTTTATTAACTTTCATTACATCATCAATGTCCTCACATTCATCAACTCCATGTTCTATTTGGTAATTTTTGTCTGCTTCAGTTAATTGATGTAGTGAATTCTTCCTGTAATTAATAAATAACACACAATACATACAACAATCATGACAATTGACATACACACTACAATAGTTATTAATACAAATATTATAGAAACTAGTACAGGATCTAATGTAGGCATTACAAGGATATGTATTATTTCTTTATTAAATATAGTGTGTGTTGAACAAAATTAATGGCATGTAGAGTATCATTATTTTGGAATAAATTATCATTTTTGCTGGCTGTTGAAGCTGGAGTCATTGCTGGTAATATTGTGGTATCCAATGGTTCTGAACGTGTAGTAGTTTCGTCATCAACTATTTGACAAGTGAATTTCAAGGTTGTTATTCTTCATCAGTAATTGGGTGAAAATTTGTAGTTTCAACTTAAATAACAAATTATAGATAGATTGATTAACAAACAGACAAACAGACAGTCACAGAGACAGATAGACAGACAGACAGTTAACAAAATAATACATGCAATATAATGATAATGTACCTGTGTAGACCTACACATAAATAGCACATATTGAGTCAGAGTGTAATAATGGTGAAATATTTCATGAGCAATCTAATTTATGCTCATGAGCAGGCTAATTTATTTTCATGAGCAGGCTAATTTATTTTCATGAGCCAAATTCGAGTAAATACAGCTTGAGAGTGAAATATCTAGCCATATCACTCTGACTGTGTAATAAAAAGTGGTTTATTTTATGCTAGATATATTTACTTGGTAACTTTTGGTGTAACACATTGGCACTAAAACTCTCTTCGGGCTAATCCCTGAATGTTGCTTCACCATTGTATATCCCTTTTACATTTGCAGAATTAGTAAATAAACTTGAGTTCCTTTCCAAATATTTGGCAGATGGATTTGCTTTCAACTGCTTGACAGCTATTTTTATTGGCTTTGTTCAGTCTTCATTTTCTCCTATACTTAAATCTTTTTGACTAAGACCTACAGTATAAGCAAGTATCACTTTTCCAAAAAGTCCAGTACCAATTGTTTATATTTTCTTAATATTGTTAGAGCTAAGAGTAAGAACTGTATGTAGAGATGAAGTGTATAATTCAGATGTGCTATAAATAGGACCATAAATGGCGTGTTCTAAAAGGTCTTTGGTGTCATCAGTTTCTGAATGAGCAATGTCTTTGATGCTTACAATACCACTGTCAGTAATGTTTGCATTATTATGATTTGGGTCAGTAACACATTTCGCAATGTCAGCTTTTAAATCATCTGTGTGAGTTGAAGATTCTGGTATTGATAAATTTGATGCAAATACTCCTGATTATATTGGAAAATTGGGTGGTACTTCTTTTTTCACTGAAGAGTACAGTTACATTTGATTGGCATATTCATAAGTGTTTCTTTCCGAAAGTGCTAGATCCTTCACACTGAAATCATTCTTGTTGGACATTCTTTGGTCACTATCCAGTCTGACTACTTGTCATGATATAATATTGGAGTCTTGAGTTAAATTATTTTATTTCTTATACAGAAATTTCTCATATTCTGAAGTAGCTTTAAATAATGATGAAGCAAGATGAATTTTTTCCTTCAGTTTAAGTATCTATTATCATATAGCAAGATTTAGAATAATTTCGCCATTCGTGGTCCTTGAACAACCGTCCTTTCATAATCATCATTGTCTGTTGGGGTCTAGAGAAGTAACCTTAGCAAACTGTTGGATTCTAGTGTTCACTGATTCAACCTCTTCCTGCTTGGACAAATCAATTCTGCTCAATTTTATCAGTAGTTGTGTTTTGAACTAAAGATGTTTCGAACTGAAAGTGTTTCGTATTTGACCTCATAACATTATTCCATATTGTTTTGATAATACTTTTTTTATAACAATGAATAGAGAGTTCTGGGAAGGATTCAAACACTACAGATGTTTAGATTACTGATTCCAGTAACCAACCACTACCTTAAATCCCCCAAACACGAGGTCTATTCCAAAGGGGAACAAGTAAGATTTTAGCCTCTACTAATTATAATTTAGTGATAAATTTGTTTGCACTATTACATTTCTCATAAGCCTACATTTTACTTTCTGATGAAAGTACAAAAGTTGTTGTACTTAAAATTATATCATATTTTAATTTAATGAAGAAATAATATATCTTTTGTATTGTGTTTGATATAATATTCATTAAAATAACTTTTTCTTTTAGGTGAATACACTGTAAGAAACAGAGCAACACTTTTAGACAATATTGATAATATGGAATAAATTTGCATGAGGTTATTGTAATGAAGATAAAACTCATCAAATTATTTTTATTGAAATGTTTATTAAATTGAGAACAACTTATGCTTATATACATTTCATGTTTTGTTTATAAAACAAATTTTTTTAGCCAGTAAAAATTTAACTAAATAATTATGATAAAGTTTATTTTATTATCGCAGTAATAATGTGTGTGATCTGACATATAAAAGTTTTATTAATAAGTCACTACTAATATACATGTTGTATATATTATTGTAATCAAAGTATTTTAAATATGACTGTAAAATAATATAGAATGCTCAATTAAGCCTTTATTTATTTATCATAATTTTATTTTTAATCATTTAATGTAATGACTGATTTTAAAAACAAATATCTTAGACTGCATAGTCTGTTGTCTGTATTCCAACTTCTTAGCACATCATTTAATTAGACTTAAATTTTTAAGTATAAATAACAAATAAATGAAACACCAAGGGAGCGAACCCTCAGCGTTGCTACACATTAGCTACTTAATACAAAAGCCTAAAGAATGAATTATTTGTAGTATCTTTATTATAAATATGCCTATAAGTATGTTCGTGCACGTCGATATATATATATATAAAACTTGAGCAAGTGGACAGGCAACTCGTGTAATGAAACTATAGACGTTACTACCGTCCACATAAGAGAAGCTTAACCTACAAGTGACACTCACCTCACTCTAGTAGTTTCTAAATGAGAAATTCAGGGCTATCCGTAAACGGCTGAGAATAATGTAATGCAGAACTTAAGTAGCGGGAGCAGACCAAAAATTATTTGCTCACGAGAGTACGGTGTGATATGACTATAGGGACCTTTACCAACAATTGCTACGATCGTGCAGCCAAAATAGCTATAACTAGCTAGTATTGTGCTTCAGCACATATGGCAGGAACTGGTCTGATTGAAATATGAACGCTAGCTGCTAATAGTTTTTGTTAAATATTTATGTTTAGTTTATTGCTATTCTTTAGCAACACACAACACTTTTGTTCACTGGATGTACCAGCACAAGACCTGCATTGTATTCTCTTTGTGACACGACTATTGGACATACATTTATGGCGAAGTTCAATGCTTGTCAACTCCCTTCCAGCCCAGGCTACTTAAAAACTTAAACATTAGACTTTATTCAAATTTCCAAGGACATAAACAAAAGGTTTTATTTTAAAGTCTAATGTTTAAGTTTTTAAGTAGCCTGGGCTGGAAGGAAGTTGACAAGCATTGAACTTCGCCATAAATGTATTTATTCCAAGTGGGTTTTTAAAGCTACCTTTACTCTAGTGGAGCCTACCAGCCAGGTTAGAGTAGCTACTATAATATCAGCTGGGGTTGTGGGGAGCCACTAGTGAGTTTTCTCCAACTTTACATCTTGAATTACCAAAAAACTACTCCTGTGAAGATATCTAGTGTGGAATAAACCACTTATTAGCTCATCAGAGTGATATGGCTAGATATTTCACTCTCAGGCTTTATTTTCACTTTATTTTCACTTTCTTGAAAATAAATTAGCCTGCTCTTGAAATATTTCACCATATCACACTCTAACTCATGTAATAAGTACTATATTATACATACACCAAAAATCTCTAATTGAGACCTGTTAGTGAGAGTCTCGCCCAACAAGGTAGATTTGTCTGAAAAACGATGAGTTGCAATGAAATATTCTGGCACATTAAAGGGCCTGAAAATGTCCAGGTTAAGTCAAGATTACTGTATCACAAATTCTAAAGCTCTAATTTAACCAAAACTGGAAAGTTATTTTCTGCATGCAAAAAGATTCTAGAAGAAAAATATTTTTGTATGAGTAGTATTTTCAACTGAAGATGTTTCAAAATGAAAGTGTTTGGAACTGAAAGTGTTTGTATTTGACCTCTTAACATTGTTCTTTACTGTTTTGATAATACTTTTTTATAACAATGAATACAGAGTTCTGGGAAGGATTCGAACACTATAGATGTTTAGTATTACTGATTCCAGTAAAAAATTTACTGCCTTAAATCCCCCAAGCATGTGGTCTATTCCAAAGGGGGAGCAAGTAAAATTTTAGTCTTTACTAATTTTAATTTAGTGATAAAATTAGTTGGCCATTATTACATTTCTCATAAGCCTACATTTTACTTTCTGATGGAAGTACAAAAGTTGTTGTATTTAAAAGAAATCATGTTTTAATTGAATGAGGAAATAATACCTTTTGTATTGTTTGATATAATATTCATTAACAATACCTTTTTCATTTAGGTGAATTTAATACACTGTATGAAACAGAGCAACACTTTTAGACAATATGGACATATGGAATACATTTATATGAAGTTATTGTAATGAAGATAAAACTCATCAAATTATTATTATTGAAATTTTTATTGAATTGAGAACAACTTATGCTTATATACATTATTTCATCTTTTGTTTATAAAACTAATTTTTAACCAGTAAAAATTTAACTAAATATTATGATAAAGTTTATTTTATAATCACAGTAATAATGTGTGTATGATGATCTGGCATATAAAAGTTTTATTAATAAGTCATTACTAATGTATGTTGTATAAATATGACTATAAAATATTGAATGCTCAATTAAAGTTTTATTCATTTATCAAATTATACTTTGAATCATTTAATTTAACAACTGATTTAAAAGAATATCTTATCCTGCATCATCTGTTGTCGGTATTCCAATTTCTTAGCACATCATTTAATCAGATATAAATAATATATGTCAGACTAAATATCAATCTCTTTCAGTAATCAGGATCGTTACATGTACTTAGTAGCAATAGAGAACAAAGGTAATCAATAAGCTTTCAAGAAGTACAAGCCTAAAATATTTATTAATATATTACATAAACAACACATTATTTTTCAGTTATAAATTTTCGTATTTTATTCATTTATTTGATTTGACTTGATTTATGTATTTTATGTATTATTTATTCATTTATTTAATCAATAATTAATTAAATAATCTTAAATTTATGAACTTATTCATACCTTTATTTATTAATTCATATTTACTTAATTATTTTTTAGTTCTTTTTCTCATTTGTGTATTTATTTACACGTTAGCTTTCCCTCAATCTTATTGCTACCCTTCACTCTATGCTCTCCTCCTTAAGCTTCTCTCTTACATATCCTGCAGCTTTGCTTTCAGTATCTTAGTTTGTAATGGTCCAAGCGAGTATGATCATACGGGATTACAACATCCTAGTTTGTTTGAATTACAAAATACTATGTATATTTTCATTAGTAATCAATAATATCACAAATAAAAACCACATAGTACAACATGAGACTAACACTTTATGATATAATGTATTATTACATTTATAGATTACTGCATTTTATAACTATTTTTAGTAACAAAATAGTCTCACTAGAGCTAGGTATGACTCATCATTAAAATATATGAGTTTTAATAGCATTATAGCTAGAATTAAAATAAAGTTATCCAATAGCTAGCTACTTTCAAGCAGTTTGTTGCAGAATTCATGTTTACTATTTTTGACTTCAGAGTAAAGGCATTAATGTTTAATAAACTTGCAAATTATGTTTCATAATTCTCAAGATTAAACTAAAACAAACTATTGTTTTGTTATGCACCACAGTTTTACTTTCAATATAATAATTTGTATTATTGTAAACTTTAAATGTTGTTTCCAGAATTCCTTAGTTGAGAAAAATACATATAATTGTATTACATTCTATTTTAATTTATTTAAGATAACCCATTTTAATAAACATGTTGTATTTACTTCAAGTATGTTAGTTTGTGTTAACATAATTCTGAGAATTTTAGGTTGAAACAGATTTGTAATACTATTAATTTATACCCACAATACATGAACTATTTACACACTAGATGAGGAGGATTATTGAAGCAGCTCATACACTAGGGCTTAGCTATTCCACGCAGGTAGTTGTATTCACTGCCAACAGAGTTGATGTGTGGCTGTTTTGCATTAGTCTTTTGAAAGATATTATTGTATGTTTTTAATACAAAAGACAAGCACATGATGTTGTAAGCACATGATACACCACAAACTAGTATATAAATGAATAACATAGCAAGCACTACTCAACAGTGAACATGACCACTATTGAATGAAGGAACAATATACTGTATAAACATGTATATGTAACTGACACGTCTATTAATATATTGTTCTCAAAGTCGTCAAATTGTTATCTTCTTAATTACCCATCACATCTTAAATATGAGCAGGCCCCACATTACACATACATACACTGTTCTTACATCATAAATCTTTCAGTCATTTCCAACTGACTATAAGTATAGCTGTGCCAAAGTTTGCTTGAGCTTTCCAATCAGATTGTTCAGTTCGTGGTGAATATATTTCACTTCAACCTCCACATTATGATGTAATTCATACAGAATGGTACGAGACATTATTCATGACATGACATAAAAACTCGTTCAAATAATCTATACAATTAAGTGTACAAAACTGAAAAATAAGTGTATTATTGATATCACAACATGAAAAATGCTCCAAATTAAAATAACATTAGATCTGTGTTTTTATACATTTATTTTGCTATCAACATTGCTTGATTATAATATATAAAAATGCAACAATTGTTGAGAAACAAAATAATGTGCACACGATAATAAACTTACTAATAATGTTTTATTTCTGTACAGCTGTCTTAGAGTGAATTATTCAAGATATCATATAGAGTCTCAAAACCTGATCTATCACTAGGTAACTCCTTCCAGCACATCAACATTACATTATACATGTTTGCTGGACAGTTGGTAGGTTTAGCCAGAAGAGTTCTCGGATGTTTCTGAGTGGCATCGACCGCGAGTTCTTCATCTTGCATGTCTTCATATGGAATGTCCTTAGCTAGTGTGAATATCTCCCACATGGTCACTCCAAATGCCCACACGTCTGATTTGGTAGAGAACTTGCCATAGAAGCATTCTTTGGCCATCCAGCGTATAGGCAGCGCTGCATTTACACCACTGAGGATGTAATAGTGGGATTGGTATAAATTACGACTCATACCAAAGTCGGCTAATTTGACTTGCATGTTATTGCCAACAAGGCAGTTTCTGGTGGCCAGGTCACGATGAATGAAGTTCATTGAGCTTAAATACTTCATACCATTGGCTATTTGAGGACACATGATGGTCAAAACGTTTGCTGAGATAGTAATATCACTTATTTCTTCACTATCGGTGGAAGTATTCTCAAAATTAACTAAATATTGAGCAAGGTCTCCTTTCTCCATGTACTCCATCATGATGTATGTCACTGATCCTTTACAGGATCCCAGAACTTTAATCACATTTTCGTGGTCTAGTCTAGACATGAATTTGAGTTCTTTCTCAAATCCTTCAAGGGCTTGGGCTGATGGATTAGCTTTCAACTGCTTGACGGCTACTCTTATCGGTTTCGTTTTATCTTCGTCTTCTCCAATATTTAAATCTTTTTGACTAAGATCTACAGTGTCAGCAAGAACGACTTTGCCGAAATATCCAGTTCCGATAGTCTTAACTTTCTTGATGTTTTCAGGTTTGAGAACAGGTATTGTTCGAAGTAATAAAGTGCCTAGTGTAGATGTGTCATAGACTGGTGCATAGATGTCTTCATCTTGAAAGTCGTTAGTGCCCTCAGCTCCTATAAACATGGCTGGCTTCAATTCCTCTCGAACACAGTCATACACATTGTTAGCATCGTCGTTTTCATCTTCATCTGAATCGGCTACATTAGGGTTATCATAAATACCTAGATCTGGGTCACCTTGTGTGGTGTTAACTTTTGAGTCCTCTGTTTTTCTGTCTGGGGCACTTTCCTTCATAGTACTTCTGTGTGTTGTTGGCTTTCCTCCACCTCCTGCCTCTAATTTCTCTGTGATTTCAGAATATACTTCATCGGTAGAAATATCTCCTTCAACTTCACTGTACTTGCCCTCATAGATAGGATTTACAGACATAGCTTTCCTGGCCTCGTCTATTGTGCTATAATAGCTATAATAGGCTGGATCTTCAGCAGTAGTGGAGTCATAATTGGGATTTATGGTCTCTTCTCCTTCTGCATTGCCATTCATGACAGTGTAGCCAGTCTCTGGTGGTTCACCATTATCAGTTTTAAGGGCTAGATAGAGCTCGGGAGTTTTCTTCGGAACTTCTGGTGGCACATCCTTCCTGATGAGAGAGTAAAGTAGCCTTTTCTTACCAGGTGGGTGGGTTGGCGTTTCAGAAGAGGCTTGATCTTTGCCACTCAAATCAATTTTGTTGTACATATCTGGATCTTTCACCTGCGATCTAGTTTCTTCAGCACCAATGGAGTCATAAGTTGTATTTAATTCAGTTTCTTTGATGGCAATGTCATTGTATCCAAAATCCTTTGAGTTGGCTCTGTTTTGTGAAGTCAGAGGAGTGGTATCTCGAGATAGAGGGTGCACTATCTTGGAATACGAGTTGGGATTGTTGGATAGATTATGTTGAGAGGTAGTGGGTAGAGAGTTATTAGGAGAAGCAATTCGTGGTCCATGGACAACGGTCCTCTCATAATGGTTATTGTCGGACATCTCGGTTTCTGGAGATGTGAATTTAATTGTCTGATGGCTCATTGTGTTTTCTAATACAACATCTTGTAGCTGTTGTGCTTCAACTCTGTCACTTTTCTTTCTACGAGACATGCAGAAGACTACAATTACTCCTCCAGAAATGACCAGTACTAATAATATTACTATCACAGCCCCTAGTGCAGCAACTATAGGTATAATGGAGGATGATGATGAAGATGCTGTGCCAGAAAGTTCTTCAGTTGTAGCAAGTGATGTTGAACTTCCTGGAGTAGTCTGTGAAGTAGCATCAGTTCCTTCTTTGGTAGGATTTGTGTTTTGATTTGACAGGCTGCTTAAAGTAGGCATATCAGTGGAAGTGGATGTAGTAATTGTATCTGTCATTTCTAATGTTGACGATGATACATCACTTGAAATTGAGTTCATAATAGTGGAAGTTACATCAGTGGTGGTAGAAGTGGACATAGTTGTAGTGGACATAGTCACAGCTGTTGCTGCAAGTATGATATAAAGTAGAAAGTCATTTAATGTGAAACAGTTAAGTTGCTAAGCTCATTAGTGTGTCTCATGTAATGTTTGCTCTGCTATTTATTACATGGTTCATTGAACTTGTCAAACATTATAGGTAGTAGTGTGCTACCAAGATAAAAACAAAACAAAAAAATGACAACTCAAAAATGAAACCACTTCTATTATTTCATAAAAAATAAAACTTCATATATCTAACTAAGGTAATTAAAAGTCTCCGAATGCAATACAATACTTAAACCTGCATAGTGCGTGCCCCCCTGTGACCCACAAGTTATAAATCTGGGAAGTGTCCCAGCTCCCCCCCCCACACTTCACTCCCATTACCCCTGCAAGGATAGGACTAAAGTATTCCATTGCTACAACAATAATACAAGATTGAAATGAATACTTGAGCCAGTACGTAGCATAGTTGTCTAGCAATCTTAAAAGTGACAAAAGAAGTATAGTAGAGCCTCCAAACTAAGAATTTGAGACAGGGCCTTCACTTCACAAATAAAGGGGTATTGGTCGTTGGGGGAAAGCAGAAAGTTTGGTAATTTGTTTATTGCAGAGTTCACAGTTAGAGGTTGCACTGTAATACCTATCAGCATCAGCACCTTTCATTTGGAGGTACTATGTTTGTATGTGTTTGTGTGTACATGTATATAGTCGATACCTAGTTCAAAGTGTCAAATAGGTTCAGCTACTTTTTCTGAAAGAATGCTTTGAACTGTTACAAAATTTGAGTTTCTGTCTGACAACAATGTCTTGTAGTAATAAAAAAATCATATAATTACAATATGTAGCTGTATATGTAGCTATAGTTATTATAGTACAGTAATTTTTTACAGATATTTTCATATCAATCATCTATACTTTGAATGGTTTTAGGGAGCAACCGGAACTATTAAAAATGCATACGACAGAGAAAACCAATATCTGAGTGATCACGTTACTAAATTTTTGGGAGATCAATAAGAATAAGAATAATAATGATAATAATAATAACAACAATAATAGTATAATAATAATAATAATAACAATAATAATAATAATAATAATAATAATAATAATAATAATAATAATAATAATAACAATAATAATAATAACCAAAGGTGTAAACACTCAGTGCTAACACTACCTAGCTATTACAATATAATCTCCTTCCAAAAGAACAAAGCAATCTGTTTGCTATTTTAATGAGGAATCTCGAGCAATGAAAATGGTACATGGAACGCTGTCTTAGCCAGAAACATTCACCGGTATACATTTCCAACGCGAAACAAACTTCCCTTCTTCCAACTCCGTTAACTTCTCTGAGCAAAAAGGAAACTACACCGCTGGCTGTGCTCACGTGATTATGACATGACACTAGGGGGTGTTACCCATAAAAGTTGGTACCTATGCGGAGCTGAAAGCTCCACATTTTCTCAACCAGCAACCCAAAATTAAAAAAAGTAGCACAATAAAAGGTCCTAAATCTTCGTCCTGAGTAAGTTCATACCTAGATGGTTAATTGTCAGTTATCTCCAAAATCAGAGCATGACAGGAAGACAGACAGACAGGACAACTGCATGCATGCTGAGGTTTAATAATAGTTATAATAATAATAAGGCACAATTTGATATTGAGTTGGCATGAAAAGCATCATTTAATGAATATGAATTTGTTGTGACTACAGTTTGTAGAGAGAACTGATAGTCTGACGTTATAGCTAATATCTAGAATTTTTGTTAAGGGAATTATGAACTTCTGACGCCATTCGATTGCTGACTGGTATTGATTTTTTTTGTAAGCCAAGCACAATAATTATAAAAGTGAAAAAATTAGAATATAATTATTATGAGTTTTTTTGATTTTCTTGTGCACATTAAGAGTACTATTGACTCACCTTGGCGATGCATGCTTTTTAAGATTAGCTAGTAGTGCTGTTATCTAGCTAATCGGTTAAATAATAGACACTCACACAAAATATTTTCCTATTGTGATAAGTAGGTTCAATATGCACACCAAAAGATAGGTTGACTGATGCCATAAATTAATCATTACTCACTACATTTTCAATCACCTTATATTTGTCAATAGATACTTGCTATGTGTAGAACTAAATAGCTAACTGCATAAAAAATTTAATTTTATAGTGAAGCACTGGCTTTTTATTAACGCCAAAAAAAATTAAATAATTTTTCAGAACAATAATCATGTGGTGCAAACAATACTGAAATAATATAAAATTGTGAGGATTCTGTCTGACTTACATACTCGATCCTGAGTAGCTTGATTCCTGAATATCACTTCACCAATATCTATTTCTCCCACAGTAGCAGAATTAGTGAATTCAATAACATATATGTTACCATTCCTAGTTGGTGATGTGTTAATGTATATAGTCTCCAGAGACTCACAGTTTTGTTGTAAAGTTAGTGTTGTACTACTACCAATTGGAGTTGTGGATGTGAATGCTGGAAATGTAATATCTCTGTGAATATTGATTGTCAGACCAGATCTAGGTATAGACCATTTATTACAGAGAAATATGCTCAGTTCTACTTCTTGTAGCATAAATGAGCTAGAGAATCTAAATCCAATAGCATGGAATGTAGCAGATCTATCTACAGTGTACAGTTGAGAAGCCCAGGTACCTCTCTGACTAACATCAAGTGTAGGAATAATTCCATCAATGAGAGTTCCATTAAAATTACTCATTATTCCACCAGTACAATCACAGAACCTCTCATTGCTTGCACTGGTCATCCTACAGACTGAGAAACATCCTGCATTAGAATCAGATCCATTGTTGGAAGATACCCCTGTTAGCGTATATGCAATAGGTCGGACAATGGCTCCTACATTTAGCATCAGTGTAACAGCTGTATGAATGGAATAGAATACTCACTCACCATAACAAGTACTGCATAGAGTCATCAAAATCACGTCTACGGCGAGATAAGCACTCCACCGGAAAAGCACTTTTGTGTCGAATCCGAATCCACACCCCTCTTGCGTAATTGTTCAGCAATGTATGTACTCGGAAACTAAGGGAACGATACGGGGATTCCCCCTAAATGAGAATTTTTCCGGTCCATAAAATTGTTAGCGTAAAGTCTAGCTTTTTGTGATTCGAGGAGTCACTGCTTCCACCTTGAAGTGGAACTCATAACACTGTGGACCACTTTTAACTTGGATTTTCTCACAGTTATTTAAGTGAAGTTCTGACTTTACTACTGCAGTATGCTATGGAATTTACTATTCATTAGTAGCAAATATCCAGTTAGCTAGTTGGAACAGATTAAATATAGTGTAATGCTAGAATTTAGAAGGAAAAACAACAACATAAAAAAGCAACAACTCAAACACCCCCCTTAGAAAACAATAGTAATCAATAAAATAAAATAAGAAAAAAAAACTCCTGTCGTAGAGTCGGGAATAGCTAGGAGTTTCATCTAGTCTTCCTCCCTCTTCTCTGTTCTTCTGTGGGAATGAACAGCTTGATGATACCCCAGTCAAGCTTATCAAGGCTAACACTGTCACCACAGTTGTACCAAACCCAACAAAGAGTGTATTTTGGATTTTTAAGGATAATGTACAACTGAAGGGTGCAGGTACTCTAAGCCACTGTATATAGAACTCAAAGACCTGCCACCAAATGTAACATACAAACACATAACATAAAGATCAAATTACTAATGAGATGAGAAAGTACAAGATAATTGAATTTGGAGAATGTGCATTGAGGTGAATGGCATGAATAGTTTTTTTATAGTTTAAATGTGAGGAGTATCTCACCACAACCCCAATCAAACAAAAAATAACAGTATATAGCTACCATGAATTTTATGTCGAAAATTTTACTGTTCAAAATTTACATTTGAAGTAGTAGTTCAACTTTGAAATTAAATTGAAAATTTTTCTGTGACTAGGTATAGACTTTAGCTAGTTCCATGTATTTGTATTTCACTGTCATAAAATATTTACAAAATGTACAAAATGTTTCAACTATTTTACAATGGTCATCATCATTGTGTGGATGATAATACATAGTCAAAACAATATGTCCCGAGGAACTCGTTGATGACAGAGCTATAACAAAATAAGTTGTCATGACAAAGCTATAACAAAAACGAAAGTCCTGGCTAGAAGCTACATTTTTGTTAGGCAATCATAATATACTGTAGGCAATAAACCATATCCCTGTTCATTGACGGTCCACTCATTCTTATTTGCCAAGACTCTTAGTAACATCTCTTGTGCAGTTCGTTGTGGTTTTTTATGACTCTTGCCTGCTTAGCAATCCTCTTAATGAAATGAATGGGATTCTCTCAAAGCAGTATTCACATGTAAATTCTCTTCTACTCTATCCTCATTAGTGCTGCAGATCTTTCCTGCTCAGTTGAAGACTGTTTTGGCAGAAATTTGAAAACTCCAATGAATTGGCCACATATGAGCTTGTCTTTCCTACTAAAGGTGATAAAATAGTGACTAAATGTTTACCATAGCTAAAGAGCGGTTAGTCAAAGATGATACCTTATCTGAAAGAACAAGCTTGTGTCCAACGGAAGTGATTACATTACTCACATTGTGCCTAAATGCTACATACTTAGTGTATTGTAATGAATATTACCAACGGAAATTTAGAACAGCAATGGGTTCCCCTGTCTCTGTAACTATAGCCAACTTAGTAGAGTATGACATACCTTTTGAAAGCAATGACAAAAGTCAGGGTCAGGTACAACCTCAGAGAGATTTTTTTAGTAAAGATATACACAGTATTGACCTGAATATTAAAGTCATGGCAGAAGCTTTCACATTATGCGATGGATTTGAGAGAAAATGAAGAAGATGTACAGTTGATTTGCAGTATGAAAGGTATGAGTATAGGAAGAAGAAAAGATCATGAGAAAGAGAAAATGTTATTATAACTATCCAGAAGTATACTCAGGGCGTGGATCTGGCGCAATACATACGTGAATTTAAACAAACAATGAAAAGGGAAGATATTGTGAAAACAAAGTGTTCAGAATTGCTTAAACATAGAATTTGCATTAATAATCCAATGCTATTCTGCATATAAAAGGAGAATCTCCAGCATGCCCTTTGACCCTAGCCCCGTCTTTTAAAATTAAAAGAAGTAGCCACACAAGTAACTTTCCAGAATAGCTAATTATTTTTTCAATGTGTAATACATACATATCCCGTTTAAAATGAGTGCTAACTATTTAAAATGAGTGCTAACTATTTAAAATGAGTGTTAACTATTTTGCGAGTGATATAAAAGAATAATGAAGTCTAGCTCCTAATGTATCAATGACTTGTGTGTGTACCAAAGTACTTGTTGATTGAAGATGATCCCCCTCAGGATAGCATCTAGCACTATTCTGACAGTATGCTATATGTCTTGTGCAGTTGCATCAGATGTGTCAATGACAAACCGTACTCTACTTCTTTCCTTTTTGAAGCCCACCATTTAGTTGTTTTTGTTTAGTTTCTCCCAACTGTTAAGGTGCTCATGACTTACTTATGCATGATGTTGTTGTTTCCCAGTTTTGTGCACTAAGTTGCGGTGATGCATTCCAAGCCAAATAGTCTATTGGAAGTTTGTGACAAAAACTGACAGCCAAGCCGTCATTTTCCACTTGTCACAAAATGTCCTCCTGATATACTTTCTTGTGTTAAGAAGAGGAAGAGAGATTCATTTAGTGCCAGACTATCTTTAGCGAGGGCCTATGAAAGAAAATGATGAAAAGTGCCACAACTGTTGGCTCCATACAATTTTGGTTATTTCATTCATCCATTAGCTATAAGCATTAGGTTTGTGTGGCCTTTTATGATGAAAGTATTGATATTATTAATGCTTGGTGCAAATGCTGTACAGTGTATCAGCAGCATTGCAAAATTTCTAGGGATTACTTACGAGAAAGATTCCAGTATTTATCAAACCCTTTGAGCAGGTTGCAGTTGATCTAGTAGGACTTTTCTCTAGAATTAAATCATGTCATAAATTCTCCTGGCCATACTTGACATAACCTCTACCCTGAAGCTTTGTCATAAGTATAACTGTAAAAAAAGTGGCTGAATAAGGGTTAGCAGAACTGTTCTGTAGGCATGGAATCCCTAGGGCCGTCTTTAATAACCAAGTAAAACAATTTGTGAGTGAGCTATTCAATCAATTGTATGGCCCAAACTAAAGCACTAGATTTTCACTATTTCCAATATTATTAGTGATAATGCTTCAACACAAATGGAGAGCGAGCTGGTCTGACTGAAATTCAATATAGACACTTACAAAGTAATGTGTCCATTAAATTTTTGTGTTTGATTTAGTTGTGCTACTGTTGAATAACACGACACACATACTCACTTCTTCACTGGATAAACCAGCACAATACTTACATTGTATTCTCTTCACGAATGACTATTAGGCAATGGACTATCATTTTCTGGTATTATTAGTTCACGGGAGACCACTGATATTTCATCTCCAGCCACACAGGCCAGGCCAGAATGAACCATACCCTTTTATTTTTCATTTGTTTGCTGTAAGACTGATATGTTTATTTTTCCTTTATTTATTGATCATTCATCATGTTTTACCTAATTATTTCATTTACACCTTATCACACTTCATGCACCCTAGTTTTACCATTTATAGTCACCCTACATAATAATCAACCAATCAAATTCAGCCAGCTTTCAGAGATATTTCTCCTGTATCATGCTCACCCAGGATGTGGGTGTGTTGACTGGTTTTCTATATACTGGCCGGTCCGCTCACCCCATCAGTCAGTTTTTAGTTCTGTAATTCATAAGTCGGTTTTTAATTAAAGTAAAACTTAATTAAATAGCCCCAAGGTGAATTACTGAGCCTTCGGTCCTGGATTAGAGAGATATGGGCGGCCCTCAACCACAACCCCTCCTAAGTCCAATTTCGTCGAGATTGCCTCAGGTGGTAGCATCTACCTGGTATTTATTGGATGACAAAACCACCATGAGATCAGAATCCTTGGATACCACACTACCTATAGTGCCCACAGATTCAACAACTAACAATAATAATGATCTATTACTAAATGATAACACTGTTAATACACTTTCCCTTTAAAACTTTTCAATTTACACTATTGATAATAAAAAAATTGTATATAATATATTATATATATAACATCTTCATTAGCACCTGTCCAAGTATTTAGAATAATATCAGTGGTAGTAAATATTGTAATATGTATGGTAGTGACAATGACTGTTATTGTAGCAGCTTATTATATAGTATATTCAATTATATGGATTGCTCAAACAATTCAGTGTGGTAGTAGGGTGTGATACAGTTCATGTCTTTGCTGATGTGCTCACACAATGCTGAGACTTGCATTACAACTTAAAAAAAAAATTTGTAAAAGATCCATAACAACAACTAAAGCTCTTTAGTAATTGTAGTAAACATAATTATTCAGATAAAATATCTAAGATTTGTATAGGCTATAGACAATAATATGCTGATACAATAGGTAAGCTTCACATAAAATTGAAGCAGTGACTAGGCTTTCTGGTTGATAGTCAGCAGCAAAACTATTTGTACTAGTTCAAAAATATTATCAGTGACTGATTGCTATTTAATATTGATATCAATAAAATATGCAATAATAATGAATGAAACATGTTTATTCAAAATTATATGAATATATCACACACTCAAATACAATTACTGGCACTCAATTAAGAATGATTCTTAATTAATAATCAAGCATATAGTTTAGTTGTGTTGTTATAGAGGTTGTTCGACTCTGCCCATACCCATGCAGCACGTTGACACGTGGCCATTTTGGGTGGCAAGAGGGTTGTGATTATTGGAATGGCAGTGGTAGCACTGAGTGGTTTTCCTCGATGTCTGTCGTCAATCCTAAATATTCTGACTACTACAGGCTATTGGATGAGAGTGCCAAACTGAGGTATAATCAAAAACTAAATGGTATAGGATTGCAGGTAGATGATCCTTACACTATAACTTCAAGAGAGAGTTTTACAGAGACAGATACTGTCCCTAACATTGAATATCCTGATATGTACAGTTTTTTTTATTATAAACTCTCCAAGCCCTTATGCCAAAGAAGAGCTTAAAGCCTACAAGTCTTTAGATGGATATAAGTATTTATTGGCTGGTTGGGTATCCGATGACCAATGATGATGATAAATTGTCTTGACTGGGAATGCAAGACACTCTCAATCTGTGTCTCATTTAAAAACTTGGGTTGCAGCAGAGAAGTGTGGAACGATTATTTGTGCCCACTGTACATAGATGGCTGGGCTTGGAGAAGCTTGCTCACACATTGCCGCCTTGTTATTTACAGTTGAAGTTCATAATCACCTCAAAGATACTTCTTGCAACTCTCAGCCATGCCAATGGCTTTCCCCGTCCATGAAAAATGTTCAATATGTTCCAATATCTGACATATGTTTTACTGCTCCTGCAACAAAACAGAAAAGATTATTAAAGTGCTCAAATAGTAAGCAGCCTGAAAATGTTATTCCATCATCACCATCTCAGGCCAAAATATCCAATTTTTTTCAAGAGATGTCAAAGACAGAAAAACCAGTGCTTTTATTTATTATACCAGAGTATTGTGATGATTATATAATTGATCATTCACAATATTCACTACCATTTTCTAATATGTTTGACCCCGAGGCTATGAAGTTGTCATAATATACTGATTTACTGTTGAAATGTGAAAACATATTATTCTCTTGTATTAGCATATGATTAATGATCAGGCTACTAACATATAGCTGTCAACACGTGATCAATCTAAGTGTAAAAGGTTTCGATTCTGGCTGGATGTATTACAGTATCAAAATTTAAGGCAGCAGCACGAACAGACTACACTCAACCATCAGTATCCTTAGTAAAACGCATATGTTATCCAGAAAGCTATAAGTTTGCACTAAGGCTACAAAATGGGGATGTGATCATGAGCAAAAAGCTCGAGAGGCATACTTCAATAAAGCAGTATTAAGTCATCTCAACTTGACACTTACAGATAGAGGATTGGTAATTCATCCTCAGTATCCTCATCTTGGAGCAAGTCCAGATATCTTCGTTAAGTGTCGTTGCTGTGGGAATGGAGTGTTAGAAGTTAAATGTCCCTTCTCATGTCAAGATCGTTCTTTTTTTGAAGCAATAGGTGATAGAAACTTTTGTTGGGAAAAAAGTGAAAATGATACTTTTATTAAAAAAAAAAGATCATACTTATTATTATCAAGTACAACTCCAAATGAAAATGTGTGACATACACTTTTGTGATTTCATTATCTGGATAAATGAAGAGCTAGTTATTAACCGTATTGAACATGATGAAAACTTCTTGGAAAGGAAATTGACAAAGTTACCACATTTTTCTTCAAGTTCTGTATTTTACCTGAACTAATTGGAAAATGTTACACAAAATCAGTTATGTAACTGTATATAAATGTACATCTCATAGTCAAGATACACTTAAAAGGAGTACAACTAAATTATAAACTTTAAACCTGCACATATGATTCAAACTAACTTACAGATTCTTCCACCTCTATCTGCTAATACGTGGTCTCCAGGTTAAGGATGGGTAAGCAGACCACAGTTTTCAGTAAGATGTTTGTCAGACACCATACCTCCCCAGCCTCTAGAAATAAAGGAAATCACACTCTGGGGGGTAGTTGCTATCAAGAACTTCATAGTATTGTGGTGCTTATAGTTAGAATAAGTCTGAGCCCTTACGATCAAATCACTTGGTCGTTCACAAAACAATTCGAAACAGTTGATAATACAAATACATCTGCTAAATTCTTTCTTAAACATCCCAGGCATAGTTTTCAAAACTTCTTCACGTCTAGACCACACAATAAGTGGTTGCAAATATACGTACATTATATTAATACATTTCTAAATTTTTTTTAGAAATAACAGACTGGCTGACACTAAAGTGACATGCAATAGCTTGATCAGGAACATTTAACCGGAGCTTCATCAACACAACTAAAAATTGTTGGAAGAGAGACAATACAGAACATTTACTTTCCACAATACCTGATGACACATACTCAAAAAGAGCCTTCAAACGGGAATAGGATGGGAGCCCTGTATAAAAATTTATCACATCAGGCACTTTACTACTGCCAGATTCCATAAATATTTTAGTCAAAACATCAGTGTGTACACCCACAAACTGCAGAGATGTATCCAAACGCTCCTCCATGTAACTTAAATCTTCACCTGATAATTCAGTTTGTGTACCTATGCTATGAGGTTGTAAAACTAAATCTGATGATTTAACCTGCAATTCTTCACTAGCACAAACAGGCTCACTTCATTCTCTTTCTACTAGCCTTTTATTGTCTGCCTGCACACTTTTAGCTCTTGCCTGAGTTGCATGTTTCCTCCTTTGATAAGCCTCCATTTGTTATGCTTGCCTTCGTTTTGTGGGACTATCCAAATGCTTAAACACTCTAGGCATGTAGTCAGGGGATAGGTTGTCATTGCTTTTCTTCCCACATATAACATAAGCTGAACGGACAAAACTATACTGGTTAGGTTCCCATCCTTTTCTATTAATAGCAGCTATCTACAGCTTTCTACGGTTACTATCTACAGGAAATCTGTAGAAAGATAAAGTACAGCCTATGGTAAGCATGTTGGTACAGCCAATTGCACAGCAACTCTTCACCATCTTCTCCTCGACTTCCCCAGCTCGTTTACTACCTACAGTTATACGTCATCGAACAACCTTTTGCCACCCAATGGCCGATTGGTCTAGCGCGCACAAAATGTGGGTGCAGTCGAATAACCTATATAAAGAATACTGAGAGTGATTATCACCCTCAGTATTCTTTATAACTACACAACTAAACTATATGCTTGATTATTAATGAGTTTAATGTTCTCTTTTTTATTACAATTTTGTTGCAGTTCAGTAGCAATGTCTGTCTCAACAATATTATCAATGTCTTCATATTCATCAATTCCATGCTCTACTTGGTGATCTCCGTTTAGTTCAGATATTTGATTTGATAAAACTCTTTTTATGTATAATGTAACAGACAATACATCCAACAGTTATTGTCACTGCTATATACAATATTTACTACCACTGATATTATTATAGGTACTTGTACAGGTGCTAATGAAAATGTTATATAGATAATATATACTATTTCTTTATTATCAATAGTGTTAATTAAAAAGTCTTGAAGGGAAAGTGTATTAACAGTGTTATCATTTAGTAATAGATCATTATTATTGTTAGTTGTTGAATCTGTGGGCACTATAGGCAGTGTGGTGTCCAAGAATTCCGATCTCATGGTGGTTTTGTCATCCAATAATTGATAAGTAGATTCCATTATAGTTATTTCTTCTTCAGTATTTTCCAGAGAAGTTGATGTAGCGAGTGTTGTTATTTCAGCTAAGGTAATAAAAATAACAATTATATGTATAATATATATATATATAATACTTATAGCACGAGTCAGAGTACAATATGGGAAAATATTTTACGAGCACGCAAAATATTTTCACGAGCCAAAGGCGAGTGAAAATGTGGCGTGAGAGTAAAATATCATTCCCATATTGTACGACGAGTGTGATAAGTGATTTATTGCTTCTTTGAAATTTCTCTCAACCGGTTACAATACAATTTTCATTGATTTTACTCGCTACGCGCGCGCTACAAGTAGCGTACAATATAAACCGTACAATATGGGAGAATACAGAACGCTTGCGTGATGCGGAAATATTCAAGTAAAAATATCAAAGCTGCAATAAATATATATATATATATATATATTATTCATTTGATACAGGAGAATATCACGAGTCTGTTGGCTTAGTATTTATGCGAGTGCCGCAGGCACGAGCGTAAATACCGCCAATCAGACGAGTGATATTCTCGGGTATCCAATGGATAATAAATTTATTAGGTACTGCTCATGGGCGAATACCTTGGTAACAAGAAATTTACCTAGGGGGACGTAATAACCCAACGTAATAACTATGAACACAGGTGATATGGAAAAATATTGCCCTAAGCCACATCCTGTTTACTTTAATGCATTTTCTATGTGGCAACAGTTATCAGGCTCTGTTCAGTACCTAATAAATATATATATAATATATAGTACTTATTACATGAATCAGAGTGTGATATGGTGAAATATTTCATGAGCAGGCTAATTTATTTTCTAAAGCCAGAGACGAGTGAAAATAAAGCCTAAGAGTGAAATATATTGCCATATCACTCTGACAAGTGTAATAAGTGTTTATTCCACATTATATATCTTAACTACTGTAGTTAGTACTAGAGAAAGGGTATTTCACAGGTAAAGTTAGTTGTAGGGGCTACCCACACCCCTAGCTGATATTTTAGCAGCTACTCTAACTAGGTTGAGTAGGCTACATATGGAGGAAGGTAAGCTATAAAAACAAAGAAAATTGACTAGCTTGGCCAGTTGCTATAACTACAAGGGTAAAAAGCTTACGCAGTACAGCAGTACAGCGTGAAATAAGAACATGAAATATCGTGAATCTAAAGATATTATTGTGAAAATATTTAGGGTGGAATATATATATATATAATATTATATATATAGCTATCTTAATTAAATAATTAATAATTTAGTTATTTATTTATTATATATTTATAAGTATACTTATTAATTTTTATATTTATTTACTATAATTAATTAATTAATTAATTAATTAATTAATAAATTGATTAGAATTATTTATTTACTTCTTTATTAATTATTATTATTATTATTGATTGATGGATGGATTTATTAATAAATTAATAAATCAATCCAATCAATCAATCTGCATGCCTACCTGAACAACACACCGAAAACTGATAATGAGTCTGAGGAAATGGACCTTAAACGTAGAGGTTGGGTTTGTAATTTAAAGCTAATATTTTCTCTTTACACTAAATCTGTGGCCTCGTTTACCACATTCTGAGCTCCTTCCAGAGGTCCCGGTATAAAAGGAAAAATCCCAGTATGCCCTTTGACCTCTAGCTCCATCTATTCAAATTAAAAAAAGTAGCCGTGAAATGAGAACTCACCATTAAATCTCACTATTCTTTCAAGTTGATCCACACCACGCTTACAACGAGTGCCTTTAAACATTTTTGCGAGTAATACTCAAGCATCTATCAATACCCTGTGTATGTACCAAAGTATTTCTTGATTGAAGATGAACTCTTAGGATAGTATCTTGTACTCAGATAGTATATCTTTTGCAGTTGAATTTAGTTGCATCAATGGCAAACAGTACTTTTCTTAATTCTATATTTAGAGCCCGTCATTTGTTATTGCTATTGTTTTTTCTTGTTTGTTAATTGTTATGTCTTTTGTTAAGATGCTCACGACTTTTATGTGACTTTGTTTTCTAGCTTTTGTGTGCACTAAGTTGCTGTAATTTGTACTAAAATGGTCTCTGGGAAGTCGGTGACAAAAACTGTCAGTCGCCATTTTCCACTTATTGCGAAACATGTCCCTGGCCAGCTATACCCTTGTATACACAACCTTCACATTTCAATGTCTATGCCAAATTTCAAATGTCTAAACAACTAAAAAGACCCCAAGTGTGCCACGAAAAGAAAATCTACTTTATATTCTCTCTCTCACGAAATACAATAAACCGGGAATAGGCAGGGTTTCACACTAGCTTAAAACCTACTTTGAGACTAGCATGCTCTCTACAGCTGACCTCTGACTTAAAGTTTACTAATAGTATATACAGCCAGTAGAGTAGCCAGGATTCTGACAAGACAGTTTGTGAGATGCTATATAACTTAAAAGAACTTCACGCAAAACTTTGTTTGTGCCTCTAAAAGCTGCTGCAAGATTTAATTGCTTATGTGGAGTACACCATTAAGTATACGGAAACGTTAATTATACCAGAATTGGCAAAATAATTTACATTTTCTTGATTTCTGGTTCTAATACTTTCCTGAAGGCAGCCTAGTTCAACTGCCAGTTTCTCTGTGCATCGAAGGTTTTACCCTCCAGTATTTTAGCACCAAGTGGAGGTGAAATGTAGCTTACTATTAGCGTAAAAAAACTCTATTTTTTTTGTTTGCGTCAAAAGGTCCCTTTTCCTAGTCCCACTCACAACTGGTAAGCTAGGCTGGTTGCTACGACTACTAAATTATGGAGGAGAAATGAGTTTGCACAATATAGCATGGGAGAACACAATATGATAACTTGAGTTATCTCATGGGTCACATGCCCCAACAAAACATTATGAAGATAAATACCGTAGCATAAAATACAATTATGCATATATACATATGATACATACATGTAAAATATTATATATATTATAGTAATGATTACATGAGTCAGAGTGTGATATGGAGAGATACTTCATGAGCAGACCAACTCATTTTCATGAGCCTAAATTAAGGTGAGGGAAAATAAGCCTGAGAGTGAATTATCTTACTATATCACTTTTGACCAGAGGGAATAAGTTGTTTTATCTATACTAGATATTTTTACTGCAGTAGTATTTAGTACTAGCATTGGTAGTTGGTATAGTGGAGTAAGAAGGGACTCTCCCACACTATCTCCCCCAAGCATTAATGCTTGATACTTTCACAATAGCTTCATTAGGTTTGCCACATGATATTGACTCAAGCTGAATTGCTGTTATCACATGCTGAATTGAGCAAGCTCATTACCTCAAACAGCAAATAGTTGTTAACATCATTCCAGTGTGTTGTGTCCTTACAGCTACATTTCTATTCATAAACACAATTCAACCAGGTATATGCTATAATATCATAATATCAGCATGGTTCTTCAGAAGCTCAACTACCAACCTTAGTACTAACTACTGCAGTGAAGATATCTAGCATAGAATGTATGAATTATTATAGCAAAATAATTTTTCTCAGGTATTACTTTCACGCACTGAGCAAAATATTTCACTTTTAGGATTCATTTTCACCAACCTGTGGCTCTATCTCATTGCCATGCCACACTTGACTCATGCATGTAATCAGTAATAAGGGATTGTTAGAACAAGCCAACTTTTACACCAGTTAATTACAGACATTGCATAAACGACAGCAGCAATGATGTCTAGCATAGAATAAACCACTTATTACAATTATCAGAGTAGTGTAAATGCAAAAGGTCGGAAAATGGCTCCTACACTTTTATACGTCAGTGTTAAAGCTGTACGAATAGAATCAAATACTCACTCACCATAACAAATAGTACAGAGAGCCATCAAAATCACCAACCCTCCCGCCATCGCGCCAACCACAGTCCGCAGTCTCTGGCAGGATACTGTTCTCTACCTGGAAGTACTTGTTGTTGTTGCTTTCGAAGGCACACCCTACATTTCGCAATGCTCGGAACTGTCCATTCCCGGAAACGTACCATTGATGGAAGATACTCCAATAAATGTATATGTAGTAGGACCAAAATGCCACATTGCTTCCTATTAGTTTTGGTTTACTTTCAATAATGTGTTGTTATTGTAACATATAATAATTCATACTTACCTGCTGGTAAACATGTTGGTTAGTTGTATTACTGCAAACAGCTGTAAGATTAGTTTACATAGCGCAACAAAAAGCATGAGGAACTAAACAGGACCTGCTCTATAGTTAGAAAACATGTAAGAAAAGAAATGACATCATACATGAGACAGGAAATGATATTAATGTATGTGAGTGCCCTCCAGTCAGCTTAGTTCAATGAATTGTGAGAGTATTTTAGCTTTAATTTTTAAATAAACTAATATATACACATGTACATATGTAATACTTATTACATGATTCAGAGTGTAATATGGCAAATATTTTACGAGCAAGCTGATTCATGTTTACGAGCGTGAGAGTGAAAATAATGCCAGAGAGTGAAATATCTAGCCATTCTGATGAGTTTAATAAGTGGTTTATTCTATGCAAGATTTCTTCACTGCAGTAGTTCATATATACTAATTGGTAGCTCTTTGCGCAATGTCAGGCTGTAAAACTCACTAGGGGGCCACTCACATTCCCAACTGACATTTTTGCTACTGCTCTAACCAGGTTGGTAAGTTTCGCCAGAGAAAGGTAGCTGAAAAAACCCAGAAAACTTGTAAGCCATTACTAATAAATAATTATGATTTCATATTTTGTTTCTATGTAATAGTTAGAACATACGAGCTTAGGTACTGGTGGATTTAGTGCACTAAATCCACCAGTACCTGAGCGCATGCTCTAACTATTTTAGAACCCGTTTACCCAAAGCCTGCCGCCCAGTTTCCACTAGCAACTTGGTTTATCAGCATTTTCGCACAAATATGGCGGTGTCAAGCGAATTTCCGGCCCAAAATTAAAATTCAATTAAAATTCAATTGAAGCACACCTGGCAGGTTTACTTTAGCATTGTAGCTGCCAGCTGTTATCTCCAGATCTAACTCTACCCTGGGCTGGGCTGCTCTGCTCTGTGGTAAACAGTTAAGCAGCTAGCTATGGTAAATTCCTGCGGTATGAGCGGCAGCAGGAGAGTTGTCCGAACTAGGGCTGGTCCCCATATAGGTCGGATATGAGAGGGTAATAGACCCTCACATATCATATCCAGGCCTCACACAGCTTTATCCGGCCTATTCTATTAAACTAAAACTCAAAAATAGCAATACCCCAAGGGTGGTTAGTATGCACAGTTTATATACCTAAAGGCAAAAAATAGTGCACACTTACCAAGTTAGTACACCTAGTAACAATATAGCAACGGGTTCTAAATTTATTTAACTTTTAGATGAAAATTTTGGTGCAAGTAATGGTATCGTTCTATAATAATAAGGATGATATATGCCATATTCTGCATATTTTAATTATGTTTAGATGTAATCAAGTGATCAATTGGTCTTAGTATGCAAGTGCCAACACTGTGTTGTGTCATCTGCTTGAAAAGTACTGCTGTTTGATAATGTTGATGGCTAAACCAAGTGCACAAATATATTTTGTCAAACTTTGTTTCAGCAAAATGTTAATAGTGCAAGTGTGGCGAGTGTGTTGACCACAAGGTTGATGGGAGTCTGGGTGATTATGATGTAAGAAAACTGGTTGTGTTAAAGTTACATGGGAGTCTATACTTTCTCTTGTTAAGAATCTTTTATATAAAAGAAATGGAGATTAATTTATAGCCAGACTATCTTTACATGTTTTTCCCTTTACAGTTGCAGATGTTGATATCCTTGATGATTGTGATGGTGGGCTTATTGGTGTAGTAGCCAGATGTAAATTTGGATGTCTTTCAAACCGTAATGAAACAGGCATCACTAACAAAGGTGCATGCCCAGCAGAAAAAAATGGGATGTGGAAGATAGAAACTTGCAAATACAGGAAGCTTTGGGAAAAGCATAATCCAAACCCTCTACTGATTTTGAGTTTCCTCAAGCTGTAAACTCTGACAGTTCTAATGGAAGAGGAAGAGTGGTGGAGTACTCTTGTTAGGGAGTGTTTAGCAATTAAAGAGAGGCAGAATGGATGAGGATTGTTGATGTGGATAGATTGGGTGGTCAGGTTTGCACTCCCACCTCAGAAGTAGCTAGCACAGGTGTTAATGAACTAGCACTATTGATGATGAAACCAAGTCACACCCCACCTTGATGGAATGTAGGAACTATGCCAACAAAGAGAGAGAAATGGTCTCTTGAACAAGAATACATTTGGCCCTGAAGACATACCAAAAACAGTAATTGTAATGCCTAACAGATTAAGAGGAAGAAATTATGAGAATGGCTTGATCATTTCAATGACTATAGGGTAAAACAATTATATTTGTATGGCCTCTTATCATGAAAGATATTAATGCTTGTTACAAATGTTGTGCAGTTCGTCAGTAGCACAGCAAAATTGCTAGGGATGACTTCCTAGAAAAGTCCCAATATTATTTCCTGAAGTCTTTGACTGACTTCCTAGAAAAATCTCAATATTTCCTGAACTCTTTGTGACCAAGAAAAACAATTTGATTGTGAGCTATTTAACTAATCAATTGTGACATATTAAAAAAATTGTGTGCTAATCTGAGAATTATAGAGATTCACTCTGACAGTGTAACTATTGGTTTATTCTATGCTCAATATCTTCACTGCTGTAGCTAAAACTAAGGTTGGAAACCAGGGGTGTACGGTAAGCTTTAAAACTCTGGTGTAGTTAGTTGATGGGAGCATCCAAAACACCCAGTTGATATTTTAGAAGTTCTCTGATAGCTATATTAATTATTTTGCCTCACACTTTTTAATCGCCTTAATTCACATTAACTGAAGCAGGTAATATACTTTCCAGCTGATAGTCAACTGCAAACACTAGTACATTGTTATTTTCAGCACTGACTGATTATTAATAATATTGATATCAATACAATCTGTAATTATGATAAATGAAACATGTTTATTCAAAATGATTATCACACACTCAAATACAATTGGCACTCAATTAAGAATTATTCTTAGTATTCTTAATAACAACTAAACTATATGCTTGATTATCAACTAGTTCAATGTCCTCTTTTTTATTACTATTTTGTTGCAGTTCAGTAGCAGTGTCTGTCTCAACAATATTATCAATGTCTTCATATTCATCAATTCCATGTTCTACTTGGTGATCTCTGTTTGGTTTAGATATTTGATTCGATAAACTCTTTTTATGTATAATAATGTAACAGACAATACATCCAACAGCCATTGTTACTGCCATACATATTATAATACTTATTAGCACAGATATTATTGTAGGATCTTGTATGGGTGCTGATGAAGGCGTTACATAAATATATACTATTTCTTTATTATCAATAGTGTCTGTTGAAAGATTTTGAAGGGAAAGTGTGTTAATAGTGTTATCATTTTGGAATAGATTATTATTATTGTTAGTTGTTGAATCTTTGGGCACCATAGGTAGTGTAGTGTCCAAGGATTCTGATCTCAAGGTGGTTTTGTCATTCAATAAGTGATAATTAGATTCCATTATAGTTGTTTCTTCTCCAGTAGTTTCCCGAGATGTTGTAAATATAGTGAATGTTGTTGATTCAGCTAAGATAATAAAAAGGAACAATTATTAGTATGTATAGCTATTACAATGATATCATTAATATTTATTTATATATTAAATAATTATTTATTATTTATTGTTATTGATTAATTAATTAATTAATTCATGAATTAATTAAGAATTATTTATTAAATAATTAATTAATTAATATTATTGATTGATGGAATGATGTATTAATCAATTAATAAATCAATTTAATCAATCAATCGGAATGCCTGCCATTGAAAAAAGTTGAGAGCGGGTCTGTGGAAAGGGATTCCACATCTATGCCAAATATCAAATGTCAAAACAACTTAAAAGACCCCAAGCGTGCCATGAATAAACAAGCTACTTTTTATCCTCTCTCATTCTCGAAATACAATGGTTTCCAACTGTCCGCTAAAAAAAAGGGGCATAGTTTGAGACTATTGGATGCATTTTACAGTTTACCTGATGCTGAAAGTACTACTACATCCAGTAGAGTAGCCAAGGATTCCAACAAGACAGGTTGTGGGGTACTAATAAATCTAACTAGTGATATGCATGAGGGCAAGTGGTGAGTGAGCCTGTGCACAAACAAAATACTTCAGAAGTATCTATCATTCCATTCGAAAAGTGTAAGTATATAGCTGTTGTGACAATACTTTTTCTAACAAAAACAGAACTACTTACTTACCTCAATTTCCCAAGTACTGGTATTTTCTATATCACATTCCAACTATCAGAAATACCTTTAGCTTTTGATAATAAGCACTCTCAGCTACTTTAAAATGGCCAAGTTTGAAATTAAGTCTGGTATAGGGTCTCAATACCATAGTAACCTTTCGCCATAACATTTCGTGACTTGAAAAAACAAGAAGTTCTAAAGAATTACTACACAGTGTTGAGTCTAACGGTAAGTTTTTAAGACCTAAGTGTGTCTTGTTCCATTTAGTAACAACAATTTAGTTATTTACGTCTGGTAAAAAGTTTCAATGTATGTCATAGTAACCACTCATAACAACTTATTGCGAGTTGAAAAAGAAAGTATTTCTAGGGACCCTTCGTACAGTTTTGAGCCTAACCCTATAATAATTACAGCTGTAGTAACCAGAATAAACAGCGGGTAAGCCCTAAAGCCGGTTTTTTAAGGAGAAAAACAAAACAACGTGCACGTACGTTCAAAGGGCACATGTATAATCCACATATCCGAATATACATACATCGAACATATAGCTACCTGATTTTCAATTGTCAACCCCTAATAGTATCTCGCTCCCTTGGCTCGCACAATAACAAACAAATATCCCCAATTTTCAATTGTGTTACCCCTACCCCTGAGAATGTCTTGCTCGCTCCGCTCGCTCGCCAAAAAAAAATTCATGCAAAACTTCATTAGATGTTGCTAAAGCTGCTGCAAAATTTAATTGTGCATACGGAGTATGCCGTTAAGTATACGGAAACTTTAATTATCCGGAAGTGGCAATCTAAGTTATGTTATTTGGATTTCTGATTTACTTCCCTGAAGGCAGCCTTGTTCAACCGCAAGTTTCTCTTCTGCATAGAAGGTTTACCCTCTAGTATTTTAGGATGAAGTAGAGGTGAATTGTAGCTTACTATTAGCACAAAAATCTCAATTTTTTTTCTTTGCGCCATAAGGTCCCTTTCCTAGTCCCACTCACAACTGGTATGCTAGGCTGGTTGCTATAACTACTATGTTATGCATAAATGACAGCACAGTGATGATGTCTAGCATCATCAAAATAATAATATGTCAAGATAATTCACTTTCATTGTTTATTTACACAAGCCTTTAGATCATGAAAATAAATAGAATGCTCGTGTAATATTTTGCCATATCACATTGTGACTCGTGTAATAAATATTATATGTATACACAGTAATTATAAATATATCTATATACTACAAGCAATAAATCGGAACGGATGAAATATTTTATGAGGACTTATTGGCTTATAAATGGACAAACAAAGAACCGATGTAAAAGAGAAGAGTAAACATATTGTTAACAGTGATGCTACTGAAACTTTCACTTATTTTTGCTGTATTAATTAGAGAGAGTTACAAATGAACAATATGTTTTGTCGATAATTTTGCATTTAAATAACAAATTCATGAAATCTACTAAAGATTGAGTAGCGTTCCATAGAAAACTTTCTTTTTTACGACGTCAGATGTGGAGTCCTCATCTCCTTCTCTGATAATAGAGTATGGTATCGTATTTGTTCATAAATATATGGGGATGAAGAATGTGTTGGAAAAAAAATCATAATCAAATTTAAATTTGTATGTATATCATGCAGGTTTGTACTACTGACACTTTTCAATAAAAAAAATTAATTAATGATAGCAAAAATTACGTGCTACAGCTGTTATTGTCATTAAAATTTGTCAAGCCCTATATAGCTAACAAAACAAGAATTACACCAATGAGACATTGCTGGAAGTTCTATCACTATAGAAGGGATAAGTTAACTAAACATGACATTCTATTTCTTGCTTGAAAGTCCTGTTGGTGCAATTAGAATAGATTTTGGTGTTCAATATGCATAGCCTGATAGGCATACAATTATATACAATCTATTTTGTTTTATGTAATAAAAAAATGTGCGAATACATCAATAATGAAATAAAACTACCTCCATGTATGGAACTAAATAGCTAACTGTATAAATGTAATTTTATAGTGAAGCACTGGCTTTTTATTTACGCCAAACAAATTAAATCATTTTTCAGAACAATAATCATGTGGTGCAAACAATACTGAAATAATATAAAATTATGAGGATTCTGTCTGACTTACATATTCGATCCTGAGTAGCTTGATCTCTGAATATCACTTCACCAATATAAATTCCTCCCACAGTTACAGAATTAGTGAATTCAATAAAATATATGTTACCATTACTCGTTGGTGATGTAGTAATGTATATAGTCTCCAGAGAAACACAGTTTGGTTGTAAAGATAGTGTTCTACTACCAATTGGAGTTGTGGATGTGAATGTTGGAAATACAATACCACTGTGAATATTGATTGTCAGACCTAATCTAGGTATAGACCATGTAGTACAGAGAAATATGCTCAGTTCTACGTCTTGTAACATAAATGAACTAGAGAATCTAAATCCAATAGCATGCGATGTAGCAGATATATCTACAGTGTAGAGTTGAGAAGCCCAGGTACCTCTCTGACTAACATCAAGTGTAGGAATAATTCCGTCAATGAGAGTTGCATTAAAATCACTCGTTATTCCACCAGTACAATCACAGAATGTTTCACCACTTGCACCAGTCATCCTACAGACTGAGGGACATCCTGCATTAGCATCAGATCCATTAATAGAAGATACATCTGTTAGTGTAAACCCAGAAGGTCGAAAAATGGTACCTACATTTTAAGCATCGGTGTTACAACTGTAGTATGAATAGAATAGAATACTCGCTTACCATGACAAGTATTGCATAGAGCCATCAAAATAATCAACCCTACCGCCATTGCGCCAACCACGGTCCGCAGTCTACGGCGAGATGCAGCACTGAGAAGCACTTTTTTGTCGAATCCGAATCCACACCCCCCTGCGTTGCTCATCGCTGCTCACTCCATTCCCGGAAACTAAGAGAACGATACGGGATTCCCCCTTAAATGAGAATTTTCCGGTCCCTAAATTGTTAGCGATAAGGTTCTGCGATTCGAGGACCCTGGATGGCCATGCAGTCACTGCTTCCACCCTGAAGTGGAATTCATAACACTTCTAACTTGGATCTTCTCACTGTTATTTAAGTCAAGTTCTAACTTTTACTACTGCAGTATGCTATGGAATTTTCTATTAGTTAGTAGCAAATATCCAGTTAGTTAGAACAGATTAAATATAGTGTAATGCCAGAATTGAGAAGTATAAAAAACAACAACAGAAAAAAAAAAAACAACTCAAATACCCCCTCCTTAGAAAACAATAATATTAAATGAAATAAAAATAAGAAAGAAAAACCCAATCAAACAAAAACAAAAAACAAAAAACAACTACAACATTATATAGCTACTGTGAATTCTATGTCTAAAATTTTACTGTTGAAATTTTACATTTGAAGTAGTGAAACTTTGAAATTAATTTGAAAATTCTTCGGTGACTAGGTATAGACTTAAGGTAGTTCCATTATTTGTATTTCACTATAGTCATAAAAGATTTACAAAGTCCATAAACGTTTCAACTATTTTGGTCATCATCAGTGTGTGGACGATAATACATAGTCAAAACAATATGTCCTGAGGAACTCGTTGATGACAGAGCTATAACAAAATAAGTTGTCATGACAAAGCTATAACAAAAAAGAAAGTCCTGGCTAGAAGCTACATTTTTGTTAGGCAATTATACACTGTAGGCAATAAACCAGTATCCCTGTTCATTGATGGTCCACTCATTCTTATTTGCCAAGACTCTGAGTAACATCTCTTGTGCAGTTCTTGATTGTGATCTACTATTTTAGAATTCTCCTAATCAATGCAGAGATGTTGTTGAATTGCATGTTGAGCAACTGATGTGTTGGTGTCTAGCAATTTCAATGCTCATTGATATTCTATTAGTCTATGTTCTAGCATCCGTCCAGTTAGGCCTATATAAGCCATTGTGCAAGGCTTACATGCTATTTGATAAATCACTCCTTTTTTTTTTAATAGGTGGAAGTCAGATGTCAAGGCAATGTAGAATTCTCTTGATATATTCTGACAGGTTTTTCACATACAGTAATACCACAGTCACTTTTGAAGTTCATCTTTCGTTGTGTTGTTTTTTTATGACTTTTTGCCTGCTTAGTAATCCTCTTGATGAAATGAATGGGATAGCCGTTCTCTTTCAAAGCAGTATTCGCATGTAAATTCTCTTCTACTTTATCCTCATTATTGCTTCAGATCTTTCCTGCTCTGTTGAATACTGTTTTGGCAACAGCATTGTTGTGTTGTAACGGATGATGGGAGTCAAATGAAAGATACTTGTCTGTGTGGGTTGCTATTCCTGTAAAGTGTGGTTGTCAAACTGCCATCACTATGGTGCACAATTTCAGTATCCAAGAAAGACAGTTTACCATCACACTCTCTTTCGACTATGAAATTGATGGATGGTTCGATAGAATTTAAGTGAAGTAGAAAGTCATCAACCAAGTCAGCATTCATTGCTGTGCAGAAATCATTCACATATCTTTTCCAAAAGACAGGATGAGTAGAATTGTATGTGGTTTAATGTTTTTTTCCACTTCTTCCATTACGAAGGCACATTCTACTGGTACTTTTACCATCACAATTACAGTAAATATTGTAGAGCTTTAGTACATTCCTAAACAGTAATTATGTATGATCACATTTTGATGACTTGTGTTGTGTAAAAATCATCAATTTGTATACACAGAAAATTATATTACAATATTAAAATGTTGTGACAATGATACAATAGGGTCAGACATATTGTGTAAGGCAGCACAAATATCTGCTATTTGATCAATTGTGCTAATGTTTGATTTCCTCATCACACATAATCATATTAATAGGAACTGTGGATCCTAATATGCGGTACTTCTGCCTTAGAACTCCAATGACTCTTTCAATGTGTATGCGCACATGTGATAATTGCCTTGCTTTGTCCACTTCCACTTGTGATAATTGCTTCTTGCCCCTTGTGAATGAGTACAACTAAATTTTAAACTTCAAACCTGCACATCTGATTCAAACTAACCTACATATTCTTCCACTGTAAAGCCTTTGTCTGCTAATACTTGGTGTGGGATTGAAGGAGTACGGACGCTCCACCACTGCCACCGAAAGATGATTAACACCAAAGCTCTGGGATGACGACCACTCCTAGAACTCTGATGCTCGCTGCCACCAGAGTTCTTCCCTGTTAACTGCGCCCTCTCCCTAGAGTCTTAATCTAGTTTAGAGTTACGTCAATGTGTGTGGGGAACTGAACTGATGATACGCGCGCGTGTCAGAGGTTATATACCTGGAGACACGCGTGCGCGGGGAAATATGGAAAAGGGTCGACCGCCAAGGGCGGGGCACAACTTAAACTACATGGTGTGATGAATACACTCATAAATACATACACACATAATGATGCAAGATGCTAATAATCTAAACACTTCTTATGACATATGACGATTAATGTTCAGTCTCTATCTTCTCTCTTCTTCTATCTTCTCTCTTCTTCTCTCCTCTCTGATCCACTCCGCCCACATTTCCCCCCACCAAGATTTGGCCCGAAGTCAAATCTGACAAAGCACAATGGGCGGACTCATCATCCGATGAAAGCCACGCCTGTCGGCTCATACCATCGGCGTTCTGATGGAGGCGTCCGGGATGATACTCTAACTCCACTCTAAAACCCTGCAAGGCCAGGGCGAAACGCAACAGTCTCTTATTCAGGTGACCACCCGACATCAGAGCCAAACAAGGCTTGTGATCGGTCACAACACGCACTTCTATACCGTAGATATGAAACTCGAAATGCTTCAAAGAAGCAACAATGGCCAGACACTCAAGTTCTGAGACGGAATAATTCTTCTCGGCCGATCTCAACTGCCGGGAGTAGAATCCAACGGGCAGTTCACGTCCGTCCCTGACGACATGGAGACATCCACCCACTCCCGCACCGGAAGCGTCCGAATACAGCACAAACACATCTTCACACGAAGGAACATACAACAAACATGATGAACACAATAACACTTTTAACTCACAGAAAGCTGAGGTCATCTCCTTCGTCCAGACCACCCGAAGAGGAGCCCTCAACGAAGTCGCCGGAGTCAGGAGGCTTGAGCATTCAGCGAACTTAGGAATGAACTGTCGGTAATACGACATTGAGCCCAAAAAGGACCTAAGCTGCTTCTTCGTCACGGGTCGTGCAAACTCGCTAAGGGCAGACACCCTATGGTCAGGGATAGAGAATGAACCCGACCCGATCCTATAACCCAAATACAACAAATGACTACGTCCGAAGCAACATTTCTTCAACTTTATAGACAAACCAGAGGCACCAAGGCACTCGATAACTGATCTGAGATGGGAAAGATGGTCTTCCCAGTTCTTACTAAACACAACTACATCATCCACATAGTTAACGCAACAGTGGGCAACAGTTTTCAACACTGCAACAATAGCAGCCTGAAAAATAGCAGGGGCATTCTTCAGCCCGAAAGGCATACGCCTATACTTGAATTTACCAAAGGGGCAAACAAACGAGGTGAGATCACTGGACTCTTCGTCCATAGCAATCTGGTGAAAACCAGCAGTGAGATCTAAGGTGGACAAACACGAATTAGGCCCAATCTGATCCAGGATCTCTGCTAAAGAAGGCAGCCAATACCTTCTCAGTGATGTGACAGCATTCAGCTGTCGGAAGTCCACGCATATACGAACACTCCCATCTTTCTTCTTGACCGGGACCAAGGGACTAGCCCAGTCAGATGTGGACTCAACTATGATGCCTTTCTCTAACAGGGCATCCAACTCTCTCTTGATAGCATCCCTAATACCAACCGGGATTTGTCTAGGTGGCAAATTAACCACAGGTGCACCCTCATTCAACACAATAGTACACTTAAACTCGGCACACAGTCCAGGGGAATCACTAAAATTCTGTTTGAGATCATTAAGAAGAGCATCCAGCACATTCTGTCTGAAACCTGGGCATGGCTCACCATCCAAAGAGGCTTTACTTACTAACAATTCATCGCTAATACCACTATCTTCTGCTACAAGAGTAACAGCGTTCACAGCTAAAGGTCTTGGGGAATACACTTTCAAGTTATCTCTGTGAACAAGTAGAACAGGATGATCGACACCCTTGGAAACTTTATAAGTGACTCTAGACGATCTGTCAACAATCTTGTAGGGACCATCCCAGGCCACCTGCAAAGCAGCCTTAATACCAGGTACTCTCATCAACACACTTGAACCAACTTCTAAAGGTTTATCTTGCTTGTTGCGATTAAAAACAAGCGCTCTCTTTTTTCCAGCAACTGCCTGATTGGCAGCAGCCAGGTCATGCAACACAGCCAATCTGTCATTCAGTTTCAACAACCATTCATCAACACACATGGGCTCAAAAGAGCGATCCACCCATCCATCATACAGGATATCTAGGGGACCTAACACATCTCTACCATACAACACTAGACAGTGGGGAGAATAACCCAGATCCCTGTTTGGAACTTGCCGTAAAGCAAACAAAGCAAGGGGCAAAAACTCAACCCACCCAATGCCAGCATCAGCAGCCTTAGACAACATGGGCTTCAGACTGCCATGCATTCTCTCCACCACACCGTTTGATTGCGGCCGGTAAGGGGACGTAGCAACAGCATCAATGCCAAGTGTATCACAAACGCCTGACATGAGTTTGGAGAGAAACACAGTACCTCTATCAGACAACACACGAAGAGGAATTCCAGTTCTACAAATAATCTCTAAGAAACACTGAGCAGCCTCAGAGGCCGACGCAGTTCTCATGGGCACAGCATCAGGCCAACGACTAGCCAAACAGATATAAGTGAATAAGTACTTGGCACCACCTTTACCCTTGGGCAAAGGGCCAACAATGTCCACACACACACTTTCAAACGGGACACAAACAATAGGTCTCTCAACCATCATAGCTTTCTTATTGCCAGCACTATTAACACGCAAGCAAACATCACAAGACTTCACAAATTTCATAATGTCAGAATGAATGCCAGGCCAGGTAAACTTCCTGCCTAACACACTACGCATACCACGTACGCCAACATGAGCAGTTTTGTCATGAGCCAACACTAACAACCTATCCCTGAACACTGTGGGGACAACTACACGTTCAACAGGAACGTCATCAACTAAACAGGTATGAAACAATAAACCGTCTCTCATAGAATAGCCATTGAGATTTTTCTTGGCCAATTCAACAAACTTGGACAAAGACTTGTCATTCTCAAGTGCGCTCACAACATCGCTAGCGCTACCCGAAGACTCGGGAAAGCTCAACTGTAACACATCACTATCATCAGATTCGGGAACAACAGGCGAAGACGGAGAAGGGGAAGAAGGAACAACCACATGCCCGTCACTAACAGCACTACCTTCTACACTAGCCCCAACCCCATCCACGTCAGAACCCTCAAGAAGCTCAACTTCAGAAGCAACACTACCACTAGACCCATCACCTACAGAAGGGGAATCCACAGACACATCAATAGCAGACAATCTCTCAAATTCATCATCAAAACAATACGAAACGGGAACAGCTTCCTTAGCACTCACTTCAGCCAATGCAGAACTAGCATTGTCATTCACAACAGACATACTTCTAGTCACAACACTGACATCGGCAATCTCTTCCTGAGTAGTGGAAGGAGCTGAGGGTGAAGGCAAAGTCTCAACAGCAACCCCACCAGAGCAGGCATCTACACAAGTAGACAGCATCAGCCTTGGCAGCGGCACCCAACAAGAGATGCTCAGCTGTCTCTGCCTCCATAGGAACGGAAAACAAAACACGCCCACATAAAGTATCAGTGTGGGCAACAGCCACTAATGACTTAAACTTTTTACCAACAAACTCAAACTCGACAATGGCCGTATCCAAGGTAACAGGACGACCATCCCAACCACGGACTTCAACCGAAGTACCTGTAAGTTGATCATCATAAACAAAACAACCAGGCACTACAGATATCTCGGCACCGGTATCGGGCACTACATCACAATCAAAACCATTCACAGTACCCGGAGAACAACGGCTACCACTTCTCACAGCCACCCAACTAGCATTAAAAGTTCTCTTTCTCACACCATCACTACGTCCGTTAGACTTGGACACACTAGGAACAGACTTCTTCTTGGGACAATCTGGCGACTTATGACCAGGCTCATGACAACTATAACAAACAATCCCAGGGGTTCTATTACCAGACAAAGAATTCCTAAGACTAGATCCACCAGAACCACTAGGATTACTGGACACTGAACTTCTACACTCAAAGGACCGATGTCCATACTTATGACACTTAAAACATTCCACTGAACTACCATACCTACCCGATCTACTACCAACAAAATGAGAAGACCCACCCGAATCAACCGGGTTGATCGACAAAGCAAATCTATTCAGCTCGCGCAAGAATGAGATGGTTCTTTGGTCCATAATAGCACGCTGCATAGCAGGCAACGACGATCTAAAAACAGCACAAGCTAAAAAGAGCAACAGTTCTTCTTTACTACCACACATAACATCAATAGAGTCAAGCAAGCTTTTCAACTGAGCAAACTTCTCTGTAGGAGACAACAGACTAGCTGGAGACGGAAAATCTGAGATAAGCTTAGCACCAAGAGCAGTCAAGCTCGCGCCTAGCGCCTCACATAGAATTTCCTTCACTTCATCATAACTGATTACATCACGATCTATAGTAGCTACGACTGAAGAGGCAGCTTTCGATTGTAACTTCTGTAGCAACACTGACTTCCAACGTCTCATCGGGCAACCAATATCCCGTAAATCAGCTTCAAGCTTTCTAATGTACTTCGCAATATCAACCCCATTTTTGTGCGGAGCAAGGGCATTGACTTGTCTCATCATCTCAGCATCACCATGACTATCACTTGAATGGGAGGAGGCATTAGACCTCGCCAACTGGGTAATCAAGGATTGACACATAGTCCTAAAATCAGAATCACTCATGGGAGCAGAATCCCTAACAACAATATCATTCTCCTCATCACCCATACTTCTAGCAGTACCAACAGGCACACCAAGAACAGAACTACTACTAAACAAAGGGGTAGAAAAACTCGAACACGACTCAGAAAAATCAGACTCAACACAATCACCTTGGTTCGAAACCACTGTTCGCCTCTTGCGTTTGCACTCCCTGTCCGGCTGCTCGCGCTGGCTCATCCAGGTGATCCAGAGAAGGAGGCGCCCTACAAAGGACACAAAAACAAAATGCAAAGAAAAAAAATTACAAGTCAAAACCAATCGAGACACACAAAAACAAAATGCAAAGAAAAAAAATTACAAGTCAAAACCAATCGAGACACAATGACACACGAAATGACAGAGTGACAATCAATACCTAAAAAAAAACTGCTAAAATGACAATCTCAGAAAAAATGACAAGTTCAACTCAACCAAGACCAAATAAAGAAGTATGAAACTCGAGCTGCCTGTAAAACGCACACACAAACAAAGTGCCACAAATGACAATTAGAGCTCTCAAAAAAAACAATTAGCGTCCACGTGGAATGGGCTCCTTGAAAAAAAATATCCCGAAAAATGGCGATCCAACAGACGATGAGAAGCGGACGAAATCCAACCGCAACAGTGGGCCTCGAGTTTGAAATCGGGTTGTAAACGGTAGGAGGAGAACGCCTCAGGTCGTAGGAAACGCAGGAACGGTCCACCCGAGTTTAAAATCGGCTGTAGAAGGTCCAAAGGTAGCTCGGCACGACGACGTGAGAAGGACTCGAGATCATCTCAACACCGCTGCCACCAATTGTGGGATTGAAGGAGTACGGACGCTCCACCACTGCCACCGAAAGATGATAAACACCAAAGCTCTGGGACGACGACCACTCCTAGAACTCTGATGCTCGCTGCCACCAGAGTTCTTCCCTGTTAACTGCGCCCTCTCCCTAGAGTCTTAATCTAGTTTAGGGTTACGTCAACGTGTGTGGGGAACTGAACTGATGATACGCGCGCGTGTCAGAGGTTATATACCTGGAGACACGCGTGCGCGGGGAAATATGGAAAAGGGTCGACCGCCAAGGGCGGGGAACAACTTAAACTACACGGTGTGATGAATACACTCATAAATACATACACACATAATGATGCAAGATGCTAATAATCTAAACACTTCTTATGACATATGACGATTAATGTTCAGTCTCTATCTTCTCTCTTCTTCTATCTTCTCTCTTCTTCTCTCCTCTGTGATCTACTCCGCCTACACTTGGTATCCAGGTTGAAGATGGGTAAGCAGACCACAGTTTTCAGTAAGATGTTTGTCAGACACCCTACCTCCACAGCCTCTAGAAATAAAGGAAATTGCACCCTGGGGAGTAGTTGCTATCAAGAATTCATAGTATTGTGGTGCTTATAGTTAGAATAAGTCTGAGCCCTATGCCGTCAAATCACTTGGTCGTTCACAAAACAATTCGAAACAGTCGATAATACAAATATATCTGCTAAATTCTTTCTTAAACATTCCAGGAATAGTTTTCAAAACTTCTTCATGTCTAGACCACACAATAAGTGGTTGCAAATATACGTACATATATTAATACATTTCTTAAATTTTTTTAGAAATAACAGACTGGCTGACACTAAAGCAATATGCAATATCTTGATCAGGGACATTTAACCGGAGCTTCATCAACACAACTAAAAAATTGTTGGAAGAGAGACAATACAGAATATTTACTTTCCACAATACCTGATGACAGATACTCAAAGAGAACCTTCAAAGGAGAATAGGATGGGAGCCCAGTATAAAATTGTATCACATCAGGCACTTTACTACTGCCAGATTCCATAAATTCTTTAGTCAAAACATCAGTGTGTACACCCACAAACTGCAGAGATTTATCAAAACACTCCTCCATGTAACTTACATCTTCACTTGATAATTCAGTTTGTGTACCTATGCTATGAGGTTATAAAACTAAATCTGATGATTTAACCTGCAATTCTTCACTAGCACAAACAGGCTCACTTCATTCTCTTTCTACTAGCCTTTCATTGTCTGCCTGCACACTTTTAGCTCTTGGCTGATTTGCATGTTTCCTCCTTTGATAAGCCTCCATTTGTTATGCTTGCCTTTGTTTTGTGGACTATCCAAATGCTTAAACACACTAGGCACATAGTCAGGTGATAGGTTGTCATTTCTTTTCTTCCCACTTTTAGAATGGGCTGAACAGACAAAACTATACTGGTTAGGTTCCCATCCTTTTCTATTAATAGCAGCTATCCACAACCTTCTAGGGTTGCTATCCACAGGAAATCTGTAGAAAGATAAAGTAAATCATTTGGTAAGCCTGTTTGTACAGCAGCAAACTGCACAGCAACTCTTCACCATCTTCTCCTCGACTTCCCCAGCTCGTTTACTACCTACAGTTGTACGTCGTCGAACAACCTTTTGCAACCCAAAATGGCCGTTTGGTCTAGCATGCACAAAATGTGGGTGCAGTCGAATAACCTATATAAAGAATACTGAGAATGAGTATCACCATCAGTATTCTTTATAACAACACAACTGAACTATATGCTTGATTATTAATGAGTTCAATGTTCTCTTGTTTATTACAAATTTGTTGCTGTTCAATAGTAATGACAGTCTCAACAATATTATCAATGTCTTCATATTCATCAATTCCATGCTCTACTTGGTGATCTCCATTTAGTACAGATATTTGATTTGATAAAACCTTTTTTATGTATAATGTAACAGACAATACATTCAACAGTCATAGTCACTGCCATACATACAATATTTACTACCACTGATATTATTATGGGTACTGGTACAGGGTAGTTTCCAGAGAAGTTGTAAATGTAGTGAGTGTTATTATTTCAGTTAAGGTAATAAAAATAACAATTATAATTATGTATATAATATAATATATAGTATATATATATATATATATATAATACTTATAGCACGAGTCAGACTACAATATGGGAAAATATTTTACGAGCACGCAAAATATTTTCACGAGCCAAATGCGAGTGAAAATGTGGCGTGAGAGTAAAATATCATTCCCATATTGTACGACGAGTGTGATAAGTGATTTATTGCTTCTTTGAAATTTTTCTCAACCGGTTACAATACAATTTTCATTGATTTTACTCGCTACGCGCGCGCTACAAGCAGCGTACAATATAAACCGTACAATATGGGAGAATACAGAACGCTCGCGTGATGCGGAAATATTCAAGTAAAAATATCAAAGCTGCAATAAATATATATATAATCTTTAGAGGTAGGGTTTGTAACTTAATGCTAATGTTTCTCTTTACACGAAATCTGTGGCCTCGTTTACCATATTCTGAGTTCCTCCCAGAGGTCCCGGTTTAAAAGGAAGAATCCTAGTATGCCCTTTGACCTCTAGCGCCATATATTCAAATTAAAAAGTAGCTCTGACATGAGAATTCTCATTAAATCTCACTATTCTTTCAAGTCGATCCACACCATGCTTACAACGAGTGCCCTAAAATAGCTACATTTAAACATTTTTGCGAGTAATACTCAAGCATCTATCAATACCCTGTGCATGTACCAAAGTATTTCTTGATTGAAGATGAACTCTTAGCATAGTATCTTGTACTCAGATAGTATATCTTTTGCAGTTGAATTTAGCTGCGTCAATGGCAAACAGTACTTTTCTTAATTCTATGTTTTGAGCCCGTCATTTGTTATTGTTATTGTTTTTTCTTGTTTGTTTTTTGTTTTGTCTTTTGTTAAGATGCTCACGACTTATATGACTTTGTTTCCTATTTTTTGTGTGCGCTAAGTTGCTGTAATTCATACTAAAATGGTCTCTGGGAAGTCGGTGACAAAAACTGTCAGTCGCCATTTTCCACTTATCACGAAACATGTCTGTGGGTCGGCGGAACGGCAACGACTCTAACGATGCCGCCTAGTCGGGGTGGTATGGCAGACGAAGGCTCGGCTTGAGAAGGTCGAGCCCGGCTAGCAACAGGCGTAGACCAATAACGAAAGGTAGAGCCACTAGAGTTAATATCCCGACTACTCGAACTCCAGTGACTTGCTGCCACCAGAATTCCTCTTAGCTACGTCCGCCCTCCCTGAGTCTTAAATCAGTTTGAGGTTAGACTGAACTATAGGGGAACTGAACTAGACGCATGCGTGTCTGTGTTTATATACCAAGGACACGCATGCGCAGGGAACAATGGAAAGGGTCGACCGGAAATCCGGGGCACAAACTAAATTCATGACTTGCACACACACTATAATACATATACATACAATGATACACAATGCTAATAATAAAACCTTTTGTGACACACAACATAATATAATCCAGTGTTCCTTGTCTTCCATCTTCAATCTTCAATGCTTTGTCTTGGTTTCTCTCTTTCTGCCTCCGCCCACAATGTCCCTGGACAGCTACGCCACTTGTATACACAACCTTCACATTTAAACGTCTATGCCAAATTTCAAATGTCTAAACAACTTAAAAGACCCCAAGTGTGCCATTAAAAGAAAATCTACTTTATATTCTCTATCATTCTCGAAATACAATAAACCGGGAATAGGCATGGTTTCAAACTAGCAGCTAAATAATGGCATAGTTTGAGACTAGCATGCACTCTACAGCTAATATATACATCCAGTAGAGTAGCCAAGGATTCTGACAAGACAGTTTGTGAGATGCTATATAACTTAAAAGAACTTCACGCAAAACTTTGTTTGTGCCGCTAAAAGCTGCTGCAAGATTTAATTGCTTATGTGGAGTACACCATTAAGTATACGGAAACGTTAATTATACCAGAATTGGCAAAATAATTTATATTTTCTTGATTTCTGGTTCTAATACTTTCCTGAAGGCAGCCTAGTTCAACTGCCAGTTTTTCTGTGCATCAAAGGTTTTACCCTTCAGTACTTTGCACCAAGTGGAGGTGAATTGCAGCTTACTATTAGCATAAAAAACTCTATTTTTTTGGTTTGCGTCAAAAGTTCCTAGTCCCACTCACAACTGGTAAGCTAGGCTGGTTTCTACAACTACTAAATTATGGAGGAGAAATGAGTTTGCACAATATAGCATGGGAGAACACAAAAATATGATAACTTGAGTTATCTCATGGGTCACATGCCCCAACAAAACATTATGAAGATAAATAGCATAAAATACAATTATGCATTACATAATATGATACATACATGTAAAATATTATGTATATTATAGTAATGGTTACATGAGTCAGAGCGTGATATGGAGAGATACTTCATGAGCAGACCAACTCATTTTCATGAACCAAAATAAAGGTGAGTGAAAATAAGCCTGAGAGTGAATTATCTTACTTTATCACTTTTGACCAGAAGGAATAAGTTGTTTTATCTATACTAGATATTTTTACTGCAGTAGTATTTAGTACTAGCATTGGTAGTTGGTATAGTGGAGTAAGAAGGGGCTCTACCACACTATCTCCCTCAAGCATTATATATAATATATAATTATAATGCTTAATACTTTCACAATAGCTTCATTAGGTTCGCCACTTGATATAGACTCAAGCTGAATTGCTGTTATAACATACTGAATTGAGCAAGCTCATTACCTCAAATAGCAAATAGATATTAACATCATTCCTGAGTGTTGTGTCCTTACAGCTACTTTTCTATTCAAAAACAATTCAACCAGGTATATGCTATAATATCATAATATCAGCATGGTGTTTCAGAAGCTCAACTATTAACCTTAGTACTAACTACTGCAGTGAAGATATCTAGCATAGAATGTATGATGTATTATAGCAATATAATTTCTCTTCGGTTTTTCTTTCACATTGAGCAAAATATTTCACTTTTAGGATTCGTTTTCACCAACCTGTGGCTCTATCTCATTGCCATGCCACACTTGACTCATGCATGTAATCAGTAATAGGGGATTGTTCGGGAGGCGTAAATTCCCGAGCGGGGTCTTGGTTACTTCTTCTAAGTTTTAAGAAAGAAGCAAAGGGTAAGGTAAGTTCGAAGGACCAGGCAGATGAGACCCAAGGCCAGGATGAATACGCAACGCAGCCGCTGTCACTTGCGCAATTGCAGCCTTGCAACGTAATCCAAAAGAGGCTATACTCCCAGATTTCAGAGAGGTTTGGGTTTGAAACTCATCAACCTTATTCACATACATTTACAAGACATATAAGCGGAATAGATGATATAGAATACTATGGGTTGTGTGGTTATGACATTGCATAGAAGTAAATTAATTGTAATTGGTAATGAATATAGTTATGGCATAATTGATAAAGTTCATACAGTTCATGACTCTGTGACTTCCGTGTTCAGTCCTTGCAGACCTGAACATACTGGGGGGGGGAAGAAGTAGTCGGCACGTCTCCAGGTTCGTCCATGATAAGTGGGATTACCAGATGAGTTGAGCGCTTGAGGATTCTTCCTTCACATTGAAGTTCCACCACCCGCACGACTCCATCATCTCCAGGAAATACGTCCTTGATGCGTGCTAAGGGCCAATGGCGGTATCCGAGTGAGTCTTCCTTCAGTAGAACGACATCACCTTTGTGGAAGGAGTGCTGACTTGAATTCCATTTCTGTCTGGAGTGTAGAGTTTGTAGATAATGTGTTTTCCATGCCGCCCACAAGTCACTAGAGAGTCTTTGAGTGAGTTGCCATCGCTTGAGTGTAGAGAGCTTGACAGTGGAGGAAACATCCATGGGAATTGACTTGAGTGGTCTCCCAGCTAGGAAATGTCCAGGTGTCAAAGTTAGAATTTCTGGATCGGTGGAGTCGAGAGGTACAAGAGGTCTGGAGTTCAGCATGCCCTCGATCTCGACTAAAATAGACGATAGTTCGTCAGTCCTCAACTGATGAGGTTGAACAATCTTCCTCAGGAGGAGTTTCATTTGCTTGACGGCGGCTTCCCAAAGACCACCCATATGAGGAGTTCTAGGAGGAGAAAAATGCCATGTAATGCCGTTGGAGATAGTATAATGAGAAAGAGCAGTCTTGGATTGTCTGAGTAGTTCTTGAATTCTTTGGAGTTCTTCATGAGCTCCGATGAAATTGGTTCCATTGTCGGAATAAATAGCAGTCGGGCATCCCCGTCTGGAGCAGAATCTTCTTAGAGCTGCTAGGAATTCGTCTGATGATAGACTGAGGCAAAGTTCAATGTGAACAGCACGAGTAGCCATGCAAACAAAGATGCAGGCATAACTCTTGATGTGTACAGGCTTCCTGGTGTAACCTTGCTTGGTCATAAAGGGCCCTGCAAAGTCAACACCTGTGTATAGGAATGGAGCAGATGGAGTAGTTCGTGTTTGAGGTAGAAGTCCCATTGGTTGGGTAGTCCCTTGCTGATAGGCTCGTTGACAACTAACACAACGTCTACTGAGTCCTTTGAGGTAGCTTTTAATTCCAGGTATGTGATAAGTCTCTTTGACTATTGCCAGCAAGGTGTTGGTCCCTGGATGGAGATGTCTCCTGTGTAGTGATTGAAGTAATAACTTCGTCAATTCCGAACGAATCGATAGTGGAATAATCTTCCTGCCTGACGAAGGGTTGAGAGGATCCCTGACTCTTGTGTTTATGAGTAGGACACCATTCTCGTCTATAGAGCACTCGAATTTATAGAGTGCATGTCCCCTTGGCAGCCTTTCTTTCTTCTTGACGGCTTTAAATGCTTCGGGAAAGGACTCTTGTTGGTCCAGCCTGATGAGATTGTTAATGGTCGCTTGGCACTCTGACATGGAGAGGGTAGGCGTCTTGTTTCTATGATCTGGAGAGCTCCTAAGATTGTTCAGGAATCTTCTGCACCAAGACAATATTCTTGTCATGTGATCAAAACTGGAGAAGGAGGTCCAGGGTCTCTCCTGAGGTGTAGCCACTGTGGTCAACATTACTGTCTTCATTTCTGGCAGTACTTCAGGTAGAGTGAATTGAGGAGGAGGCCATTCTGACGGAGGGAGGTTGAGCCATGGAGGGCCTTTCCACCATAGGTCGGCTTCTAGTAGTATGTCCGCGGGAATCCCTCTGCTGAGCATATCCGCAGGATTGGAACTTGAGGAGATGTGTCTCCATTAGGTATTCGGAATGATGTTTTGAATCTGAGTGACCCTATTCCCCACAAATGTCTTGAGGGAGGATGCTGATTTGCGAAGCCAACACAGAACTATGGAGGAGTCGGTCCAGGCGGTCATGACTTTAACATCCAGCTGTGCGGCACAATATCTGAGTAATTTTGCCAACAAATAGGCGGCTGTCAATTCGGCTCTAGGAATGGTGAGTTGCTTGAGGGGCATAACTCGAGCCTTCGACATGATCACAGCAGTCTTTGACGACTGATCAGTGTAGGTTTCTTGCAAGTAGACCACGGCTCCGTAGGCTTCTTGTGAGGCATCCGAAAAACCGTGTAACTGACGAGAGACAACAATTCCCTTGGTGTCAGTATAACGTCTACTGATGGAGTGGTTGGCGATGAGCTTTAACTGAGAACTCCAAGCCTTCCACGAGTCTTGTATTGAAGTAGGGGCGATTTCGTCCCAACCGAGGTTGAGCTCCCACAGTCTACGTAGGATGATCTTCCCAGAGACCGTGAATGGTGAGTAGAACCCAAGGAGGTCATAAACCTTGCCCAAGTTGGAGGCGACGTAACGTTTGGTGACATCTGAGTCTGATTGAATTGGAGGAGTTGATACTGATAGTTTGTCTTCGGAAACATTCCAGTGGAGTCCTAGTGCCTTGATTGGCTTTTCTGTTGAGGATATGACCAAATCGGCGGATTCCACTATTTCCTTGGGTATGGTAGCCCTGAAAGCGTCGCTACTAGAACGCCACTTCCTTAGTGTCATGCCTGCTAATTGCAGGAGACCGCAAAGTTGCTGTCTGATGTGAACTGCTTGTTGAACCGTCTCGGCTCCTGCCAGATAGTCGTCCACATAAAACGCGGTGAGTATGGCTTTACTGGCTTCTGGATGAGTGTTGCTGTGTTGCTCCGCCAAGTGTCTGATGACTTGAGTGGCCAGATAAGGAGAGGATCTTACTCCAAACGTTAGCCTTTTCATGCGCAGGTCCTTGAACTGCCCAAACTCATTCTCCATCAGGAACCTGTGATAATCTCGTTCATCTGGATGCAGTCCGATCTCCCTGAACATCTTACTGATGTCAGCTGAAAATCCAATGGTGTGTAGTCTGAACTTTAGGAGAATATCGGTGAGTTGTGGATATAGATTGGGTCCTTGTCTCAGAGTATCGTTCAGTGATGTCCCTGTGCTGGTCGGAGCTGATGCATCGAACACTGGTCTGACTTTGGTGGTCGTCGAGGAGGCCTTAAAGACGCCATGGACGGGCATATAATAGTGAGTTGCCTCCAATTCCGAGTCTGGAACAGTTTCAGCATGGTTCAACAGCGGGTACTCTTCGAGGGCGGCCTGAAACTCGGACAATCCACCCTTCTTCTGAAGAGTTTTGTGTACTTGCTTGGCACGTCTAAGCGCCTGGTTGCGGGAAGCTCCCAAAGGGAGAACTTGAGGAACTCTAGGCAGTTTCACAATGTATCTGCCATCCTCATCTCGAGTGTGAGTGTCGAGAAAATGCTGTGTTACTTCATCATCCTCGATGGACATGTTTGGGAAGTCTGGAGTTCTGTCCAGCTCCCAGAGTCTTGCGAGTTCTTCTTTGAGTGGGTCCTCGGTAGCTTTGATTTGCAGCATGGAGGCCCTTTCGGGCACATATTCCAATGGCCCTGACACAGTCCATCCAAATATAGTCGGTTGAGCTGTGTATCTGGAGTCAGGAGCTTTCAGCAATGCTCCGGTGATACAATCTGCATAATCGACACCTCCCAGAAGAAGGTCGAGTTGTCCTCCAAACTGAGGGTCTGCCAATGGAAGATCCTTTAGATGTGTTTCTGCCTTGATGGCTTCGACCTCTCGTGGGGCGGACAGATGTGGTAAATGTTTGACCACCTGAGGATAAACCTCCATGATGGTTGCTGGTTGCAGAATGGATCTCATCGTGACCTTTACATAATGGTTGCTGACCTCCGATGTTCCTGATTTGGATACGGTGACTCGTCGATGTTGACGCTTAAGACGCAGTTGGGAGGCGACTTTCTCTGATATGAATGATGTCGATGCTCCTGTATCGATAGCGAGTCTGATGTCAGTTTCCCTGTCCCCCTGCACTGCCTTGACTATGGCTGTGTGCAAGAAAGTGACAGTGGAGGGCCCCGACCTGATCATGGTCTCTGGAGCCTTCTTGTCTGCGACTGCCATGAGGCTGTTAGCAGCTGATTCAGGTGTAGTAGTAGTATTCTTGGGTTTTGCCGACTTAGGGCGATGAAGAAGAGTATTATGTTTGCTGTCGCATTCTCGGCAGGTATAACTGGACGCACATTGGCCCGACAGGTGATTGAAGGATAGACAATTGGTGCATCCACGCTTGTCCTTGATATACTTGTATCTTTTGTCTACATTGTAACCCAGGAATACTGGGCACTTGAAGAGTTTATGTTGTTCCCGACAGATGGGGCACTCCATGGGATTGCTCTTAACGCTGCGTGGCCGAGACTTTCCTACGTATGGAGTGATTGATGATACACCCTCTGAGCCTGATTGCAGGTTGCTCTCCAGAGGTTTGAGAAACTCCTCGATGTCCTCCAATGTGGGCACCGAAGTGGAGCTCTTGTAATATTTCGTCCACTCATCTCGCAGACTACTGTCAAAGCAAGAGAGGGCGAGAGCAGCACCCATTTGACTGATTTGAGTGCAGCCCAAAGCTTCCATCGATTGGCGAGGGAGCAGGAAATTTTGTCTAAACTTGGTAAATCCTGATTGATCCATGTTAATCTGGTCTGATGAGGTCATCTTCCTCACCAGGTGTGGAAAGACCTTCTTGGCAGAGCCGAAGCGTGCCTGAAGTGCTTCCATAGCGTTGGAGTATGCCGCCTCTGAAGTAGAGTGGGACCTCACTATTTGTTCTGCCTCCTCTCCTTGCATAGCTTTGAGAAGGAAGCAGGCTTTCTCACGTTCGGAGAATTCGTCACCAGCTCTGTCTAATGCGGTGGCGAACAGCTCGTGGAAGCACCTCCAATCCAAAGGGTGTCCGGAAAATGTAGGCAGTTCCAGCTTGAGCTTGTTGCTTCTAGTTGGGGCAGGTCGTTCTGCTACTGGTCCCGACGGAGGGTCCCGACAAGCAGAGTGGACTTCCTTGCAGAGCTTTGAATATTTATCCTTCAAGTCGTGATATCGTCGTTTGAGGACAGGGTGATCGTTGATAAGACGTGCTGCAACCTTGAACCAGTCTCTACAAGAACTGGTCAGGCCAGTGAAAGAATTTCGAAATAGAGGAGAGTTTACTTCTGGAAAATCGAGTGCTGCTGCCAATTCGTCCCTGAGATCATTGCTGTTGATCCACAAGTCCGTGAGGGTTTGACATTCCCTGATGGCAGACCTGACCTTGGCAAAGGCTTCTTCATCCCGTTCTCTTTCTGGTTCTTCAGCCTCAGCTAGGTCAACGTCTCCCTGCACCAGCTCGTCTATTTGGTCTTGAATGGCTAGATGTGAAAGCTTGATGGCTTCCAGATCTTTGAGGAAATCCTCTGCCACGAAGCCGGTTATGTGATCTGGGTGACGTTCTTGAAGTTCAGTGACTCTCCGTAGAAGTTTGGTAAGCATACCACGTTTGCTGCCTCTACGGCGATGAAGATTTTCGAGTAGTGCTGTAGATGGAGGATTCGACATTACGAAGGTTGAGGAAGAAAGTTGATACGTATGAAATTCCTGTTGAACAAATCACAACAAGGTGACAATAGGATCCAATAGGAGTTGAGACTAAACCACAAGGGTCGTGAAGTTGAAGTGATGATAGGTGTTGATTGAAGACTCAGCACTGCGTGTGCTATTGAGTAGGGTTGGCCAATGAAGGGCTAGTGATGATAGTGTTGTTCGAAGTAGAAATGAGTCAACTATAATTACACTCGACTAGCAACGAAACAAGCAAACAGACGAACGATCGTATAGCAATAATAGTGTTGTTCGAAGTAGAAATGAGTCAACTATAATAACACTCGACTAGCAACGGAACAAGCAAAACAAACGAACGATCGATCGATTGGCTATAATACAGCCACAGACCCTTTCGATAACCCAATTCCGAGCTCAAGCACTGGCCTTCTCACACGGTTTGGATATCCGGCTCGAAGGACCAATGTTCGGGAGGCGTAAATTCCCGAGCGGGGTCTTGGTTACTTCTTCTAAGTTTTAAGAAAGAAGCAAAGGGTAAGGTAAGTTCGAAGGACCAGGCAGATGAGACCCAAGGCCAGGATGAATACGCAACGCAGCCGCTGTCACTTGCGCAATTGCAGCCTTGCAACGTAATCCAAAAGAGGCTATACTCCCAGATCTCAGAGAGGTTTGGGTTTGAAACTCATCAACCTTATTCACATACATTTACAAGACATATAAGCGGAATAGATGATATAGAATACTATGGGTTGTGTGGTTATGACATTGCATAGAAGTAAATTAATTGTAATTGGTAATGAATATAGTTATGGCATAATTGATAAAGTTCATACAGTTCATGACTCTGTGACTTCCGTGTTCAGTCCTTGCAGACCTGAACAGGGATTGTTAGAACAAGCCAACTTTTGCACCAGTGAATTACAGACATTGCATAAACGACAGCAGTAATGATGTCTAGCATAGAATAAACCACTTATTACAATATTATTATCAGAGTAGTGTAAATGCTAAAAGTCGGAAAATGGCTCCTACAATTTTATATGTCAGTGTTAAAGCTGTACGAATAGAATAGAATACTCACTCACCATAACAAGTAGTACAAAAAGCCATCAAAATCACCAACCCTCTCGCCATCGCGCCAACCACAGTCTGCAGTCTCTGGCAGGATACTGTTCTCTACCTGGATAAACACTTGTTGTTGTTTTTTTCGAAGGCACACCCTACCTTACGCATCACTCGGAACTGCTTAATCCCGGATACGTACTATTGATGGAAGATACTCCTATGAGTGTGTATGTAGTAGGATAAAATGTTGCACCTATTACAAGACCAGGTATACAAATGGCAGGAACACACATGCAGAAACTTTCAGTCTGAAATACTCCATATTACAATTACAATCACCACTATGTACTGAACAATATCATTTCTGATTTTGTTTACACTTGAAAATCAGTAAGTTTTGCTAGTTTTAAATGCATAAAATGCCACATGCTGTGTCTGTATCTATAATAACTATATTTACTTTTATTTTTGGCTTATTTTCAATAATATGTTGTTATTGTAACATAATATAATTCAAACTTAACTGCTACATAACATTGGTTAGTTATGTTATTGCAGATAGCGATTACACTTAGTTTAGATATCAATTGGCAAATATGTCATCAATTCTGTAACAGCACAACAAAAAAGCATGAGCAACAAATAAGAAGTTACTCTTTAGTTACAAAACATACCAGAAATGGAAATGGCATCATATTTGAAACAAGAAGTTATTTAAATCAGTAGGTTGTGCTAGTTTTATAGACACCACATGCCACATTGCTTCCTATTAGTTTTGGTTTACTTTCAATAATGTGGTGTTATGGTAACATATTATAATTCATACTTACCTGCTTGAAAACATGTTGGTTAGTTATATTATTGCAAACAGCTGTTAGATTGGTTTACATAGTGATTGGCAAGGATATAATCAATACAGTTACAACGCAACAAAAAGCATGAGGAACTAAAAAGGACCTGCTCTATAGTTAGAAAACATGTGATAAAAGAAATGACATCATACATGAGACAGGAAATGATATTAATGTATGTGAGGGCTGTCCAGTCAGCTAGTTCAATGAGTTGTGAGAGTATTTTAGCTTTAATTTTTAAATAAACTAGTAAATACATATATACATAACGTAATTCTTATTACGTGATTCAGAGTGTGATATGGCAAAATATTTTACGAGTGAGCTGATTCATGTTTACGAGCGTGAGAGTGAAAGTAAGAGTGAAATATCTAGCCATGCCACTCTGATGAGTGTAATGAGTGGTTTATTCCATGCAAGAATTCTTCACTGCAGTAGTTTGTATAAGTTGGTAGCTCTTTGTGCAAAGCCAGGCTGTAAAACTCACTAAGGGGCTACTCATACTCCCAGCTGACATTTTTGCTACTGCTCTAACCAGGTAGGTAAGTTTCGCCAGAGAAAGGTAGCTGAAAAAACCCAGAAAACTTGTTAGCCAGGCCATGACTAATAAATAATATGATTTCCTACTTTGTTTCTATGTTTATTTAACTTTTAGATGAAAATGTTGGTGTAAGTAATGGTATCGTTCTATAATAGAGATGATATATGTCATATTCTGCATATTTTAATTGTGTTTAGATGTAATCAAGTGATCAATTGGTCTTAGTATGCAAGTACCAACACTGTGTTGTGTCATCTGCTTGAAAAAGTACTGCTGTTTGATAATGTTGGTGGCTAAACCAAGTGCACAACTATATTTTGTCAAACTTTGTTTCAGCAAGTGTTAATAGTGCAAGTGTGGCGAGTGTGTTAACCACAAGGTTGATGGAAGTCCGGGTGATTATGATGTAAGCAAACTGGTTGTGTTAAGATACATGGGAGTCTATACTTTCTCGTGTTAAGAATCTTTTAAAAGAAATGGAGATTAATTTATTGCCAGACTATCTTTACATGTTTTTCCCTTTACCGTTGCAGATGTTGATAGCCTTGATGATTGTGATGGTGGGCTTGGGGTAGCCAGATGTAAATTTGGATGTCTTTCAAACCGTAATGAAACAGGCATCACTAACAAAGGCACATGCCCAGCAGAAAAATAATGGGATGTGGAAGAGAAACTTGCAAATACAGGAAGCTTTGGGAAAAGCATAATCCAAACCCTCTACTGATTTTGAGTTTCCTTAAGCTGTAAACTCTGATAGTTCTAAAGGCTCTAATAAACTAAAAGAGGAGGAGTAAAGTACTCTTGTTGTTGGAGAGTGTTTTGCAATTAAAGAGAGGCAGAATGGATGAGGATTGTTGATGTGGATAGATTGGGTGGTCAGGTTTGCACTCCCACCTCAGAAGTAGCTAGCACAGGTGTTAATGAAGAACTAGCACTATTGACGATGAAACCAAGTCACACCCCACCTTGATGGAATGTAGGAACTATGCCAACAAAAGAGAGAGAAACTATTTTATGGGATAATGGTCTTGAAGAATACATTTGGCCCGGGAAGACAGTTATTGTAATGCCTAACAAATTAAGAGGAAGAAATTATGAAAATGGTTTGATCATTTCAATGACTATAGGGTAGAGCAATTATGTTTGTATGGCCTCTTATCATGAAAGATATTAATGCTACAAATGTTGTGCAGTTCGTCAGTAGCTGTAGCTAAAACTAAGGTTGGAAACCAGTGGTGTATGGTAAGCTGTAAAACTCTGGTGTATATAGTTAGTTTGTTGTAGCATCCAAAACACCCAGTTGATATTTTTTAGAATTTCTCTGAAACCTAAATTAATAATTTTGCCTCACACTTTTTAATCACCTTAATCCACATAAACTGAAGCAGGTAATAATATACTTTCCAGCTGATAGTCAACTGCAAACACTTGTACATTGTTATTTTCAGCACTGACTGATTATTAATAATATTGATATCAATACAATCTGTAATTATGATAAATGAAACATGTTTATTCAAAATGATATGAACATATCACACACTCAAATACAATTGGCACTCAATTAAGAATCATTCTCAGTATTCTTAATAACAACTAAACTATATGCTTGATTATCAACTAGTTCAATGTCCTCTTTTTTATTACTATTTTGTTGCAGTTCAGTAGCAGTGTTTGTCTCAACAATATTATCAATGTCTTCATATTCATCAATTCCATGTTCTACTTGGTGATCTCTGTTTGGTTCAGATATTTGATTTGATAAACTCTTTTTATGTATAATGTAACAGACAATACATCCAACAGCCATTGTTACTGCCATACATACTATAATACTTATTAGCACAGATATTATTGTAGGATCTTGTACGGGTGCTGATGAAGGCGTTACATAAATATATACTATTTTTTTATTGTCAATAGTGTCTGTTGAAAGATTTTGAAGGGAAAGTGTGTTAATAGTGTTATCATTTTGGAATAGATTATTATTATTGTTAGTTGTTGAATCTTTGGGCACTATAGGTAGTGTAGTGTCCAAGGATTCTGATCTCAAGGTGGTTTTGTCATTCAATAAGTGATAAGTAGATTCCGTTATAGTTGTTTCTTCTCCAGTAGTTTCCCGAGATGTTGTAAATATAGTGAATGTTGTTGATTCAGCTAAGATAATAAAAAGGAACAATTATTAGTATGTATAGCTATTACAATGATATCATTGATATTTATTTATATATTAAATAATTATTTATTATTTATTGTTATTGATTAATTAATTAATTAATTCATGAATTAATTAAGAATTATTTATTAAATAATTAATTAATTAATATTATTTATTGATGGAATGATGTATTAATCAATTAATAAATCAATTCAATCAATCAATCTGAATGCCTGCCTGAACAACATAGAAAACTGTTGAGAGCGGGTCTGGGGAAAGGGATTCTACATCTATGCCAAATATCAAATGTCAAAACAACTTAAAAGACCCCAAGCATGCCATGAAAAAACAAGCTACTTTTTATTCTCTCTCATTTTCGAAAAACAATAGACTGGGAATAAGCAGGGTTTCCAACTGGCCGCTAAAAAAAAAAGCATAATTTGAGACTATTGGATGCCCTTTACAGTTTACCTCCGGCTGAAAGTTTACTACTACATCCATTAGAGTAGCCAAGGATTCCGACAAGACAGGTTGTGGGGTACTAATATATCTAACTAGTGATATGCATGAGGGCAAGTGGTAAGTGAACCTATGTACAAACGAAATACTTTAGAAGTATCTATCATTCCATTCTAAAAGTGTAAGTACTGTTGTGACAATTTCGGGCAAGTTTGAAATTTAGTCTGGTATAGGGTCTCAATACCATAGTAACCTTTCGCCATAACATTTTGTGACTTGAAAAAATAAGAATCTCTAAAGAATTACTGCACAGTGTTGAGTCTAATGGTAAGTTTTTAAGACCTAAGTGTGTCTTGTTCCATTTAGTAACAACCTAATACAAAGAGTAAAACAAATTAAATTTCCTTGAATGATACTGGATCACTAAAAGGAAAAGATTCTGTTTAGTGGATGTATGGGACACAAAAATGCGAGGGTTAAAGTACAAAATGACTTACATACGTCCACACTTATATAAACTAGTGGTGCTGAGCACAAATATCAAACAAGCCTAGTTAGGTTACCTAAAACTACAGTACTGTTACATAATTGATTTTAGCTTAGTTCATGCAAAACGTTCACAGATTTCATTTGATTATAACAATATTTGCACTTTCTCTTTATTGTATCCATGTCTTAAATGTTGTTCGTCCACCTTTAACTGTTCTCTTTAATTTTCTTTTTTTATATATTTTTGGCAGCTGTAGCTCCTAGAGCCTGACCCTCAGCCACTTCACTGCACCATTATTTTCTGTTATCACACCACCTCACTGATCTACTTGCTGTAAAGCTTCAAATAAATAAACATATAAATAGCAGTTGACCATTACTTTTAACAGACAAATACAAAATTACTGTCTTGCCTCAATTCCTCAAGTCCTCAATTTTAGCTATTCAGATTATTTGAATTGTTAGCAATTCTTGAAGACAAGCACTCTGACTCAGCTACAAAAAATTTGGGAGTCTTTTTTTTTATTTGGTAACCATTACAGAAAGAGTACTTACCTCAGTTTTCCCTGAATTATAGTAGCTTCTGGTATTCCTATCAGTGGCTCTTGATGACAAGCACTCAGATGTTTAAAAAAAAAAGGCCGACCACTTGACAACAGGTATTCAGATTCTGAATAAAAACGGCCAGGTTTTTTAGTTTACGTCTGGTAAAAAGTTTCATTGCCATAGTAACCACTCACACCAACTTATTGCAGTTGAAAAAGAAAGTATTTCTAGGGACCCTTCGTACAGTTTTGAGCCTAACCTTAAAATAACTAGTGATGCGCTCTAATAGCACAAAATAGCAAAGCGAGCGATGCATGTTCCCTGAAGAATATATTGGATGAAGATTCAACTGCTTTTTGCCGCTTTGGGTGTATATGAGAATGGATGTCCTCTTATAGATGCCTTTTCCTTCCTCTTGCAGTACAAAAAGTAGTGGGGATATTAGCTTCTTGTTGTTCACATGGTGTGGCTGCATTTTCAGTGTCTTCAAGAGTAGTTGAGTCTGCAGCTGTATCAAGTTGATTGGTACTGTAATCCTCTGGAATAGTCTAATAAATAAATTAGGAACATTTAATTGCTTTTCAAAAAGAAAGATTCTAAAAAACCTGGCCGTTTTTATTCAGAATCTGAATACCTGTTGTCAAGTGGTCGGCTTTTTTTTTTAAGCATCTGATGTTATAAGAGAACAGTAATAATATATTATCAATAGTGATGCTACTGAAACTTTCACTTATATTTGCTTTATTAATTAGAGAGAGTTACAAATGAACAATACGTCTTGTAAATAATTTTGCATTTAAATAATAAATATGAAATCTACTAAAGATTGAGTAGTGTTGCACAGACAACTTTCTTTTTTACGACGTCAGATGTGGGGTCCTCCTTTCCTTCTCTGATAAAAGAGTATGGTATAATATTGTTCATAAATATATGGCGATGAGGAATGTGTTGGAAAAACAATCATAATCAATTTTTAATTCATATGTATAATATCATGCAGTTATGTACTACTGAAAATTTTCAATGATATTCCTCATCATCTGTAAAAATTATCAATTAATGATAGCAAAAATTACGTGCTACAGCTGTTATTGTCATTAAAATTTGTCAAGCCCTTATGAAATTGTATAATTGTGACTATGTAGAGCACTTGATATATAGCTAACAAAACAAGAATTATACCAATGAGACATTGCTGGAAGTTCTATAATATACAAAGGGATAAGTTAACTAAACACGGACATTTTATTATTGCTTGAAAGTCCTGTTGGTGCAATTAGAATTGGTGTTCAATATACATAGTCTGATAGGCATACAATTGCTCATTTACAATCTATCTGTATTATATAATTAAAAAATATGCGGATATATTAATACTGAAATAAAGCTACTTCCAATTGCCTTACACATTGGATTTTGAGTAACCTGATCCCTGAATGTCACTTCACCAATATATATTCCTCTTACAGAAGCGGAATTAGTGAATTCAATAAAATATATGTTACCATCTCTATTTGGTGATATAGTAATGTATATAGTCTCCAGAGAAACACAGTTTGGTTGTACAGATAGTGTTCTACCACCAATTGGAGTTGTGGATGTGAATCCTGGAAATGTAATATCTCTGTGAATATTGATTGTCAGACCTGATCTAGGTATAGACCATTGAGTACAGAGAAATATGCTCAGTTCTACTTCTTGTAGCATAAATGAACTAGGGAATCTAAATCCAATAGCATATGTGGTGGTAATCATATCTACAGTGTAGAGTTGAGAAGCCCAGGTACCTCTCTGAGCAACATCAAATGTAGGAATAATTCCATCAATGATAGATCCATTAAAATCACTCATTAGTCCATTACAATCACAGAATCTTTCATTGCTTGCACTGGTCATCCTACAGACTGAGGGACATCCTGCATTGGCATCAGATCCATTGATGGAAGATACTCCAGTGAGTGTATATGAAATTGGATGAAATGTTGCACCTATTACAAGACCAGGTTTACAAATGACAGACACACACATGCAGAAACTTACAGTCTGAAATACTCCATATTGCAAGTAAAAGCACCACTACTCTGAACAATATCATCTCAGATTTTGTGTACACCTGAATATCAGTAGGTTGTGCTAGTTTTATAGACATCACAAGCCACATGCTAAATTTGTACAAGAATTATGCTTCCTATTCGTTTTGGTTTACTTTCAGTAATATGTTGTTATGGCAACATATTATAATTCAAACTTGACTGTTTGTAAACATAGTGTTAGTCATATTTTTGCAAATAGCTATTAGATTAGTTTACATAGTGATTGGCAAAGATATAATCAATACAGTTACAGCACAACAAAACACTTAAGCAACCAAAAAGGAGGTGCTCTATTATTACAAAACACGCGAGAAAAGAAATGCCATCAAACGTGAAACAGGAAGTGATACTAGTGTATGGGAGTGATGTCCAGTCAGCTTGTTCAATGAGTTGTGAGAGTTAATTTACACCAGAACTCGGGAACTACAGATAATCGTGATCAAACTGGCTCTCTCCTGAGGAAGATTGTACAATCTCGATCGAATTATGATTTAAAAATCAAAACAGAGGTGAGTGGTCCATTAAGGAAGTAACAAATAAGTTAAAATAGCCAACCTATGTATATAGAAACTACTGCAGTGAAGTAATCTTGCATAGAATACACCACTTATTACACTCATCAGAGTGACATGGCTAGTTATTTCAACCTCAGCATTATTGTCACTCTTGTGGTCGTAAAAATAAATTAGCCTGCTCATGAAATATTTTGCCATTACACTCTGAATCATGTAATAAGTAGTATATATGTATAATAATATATGTATTAGATTACAAATTATAGATAAAATATAAGATTAAATAACTGCTATTAAAAAGATTAAAAGGTTTCATGGTAACCCATGCTCAGAAAGGCATTGGTGGTAACAAGAATGACCCAAATATCTTAAATATTGTCTTTATGCTAACAAGAACACAGGATTCTCACCAATTCAAATAATTAGCAAGAGATGCTAGATCTCCACTAGACATAGTACTTATTGAGCTTGAACCAACTGAGTATGAGCTAGTGGAAGTATGTACATTGATCAAAACTTTTAAAATCACAGGGTGTAGGAAGCAATTTTGAAGTGTAGAGGCCAATCAAGCTTGCCACGCCTACAAGATTGGGTGGTATTTAATTAATTTAAATTTAATCAGTCCAAAATTTAATATAATGTACAGTGGGATGAAAACATGATATAATAATTTAAATTGCGTACCAATCATCCCATTAGCTAATCATACCTTTTCAAGCAAGAATTTCAAAGTTTGACAGAATCTATAAAGACACTGTGACTTTTATCAAATTTATCATTCTTTACCTGTTCAGATAGACGTTTAACTACAAATGTAATACAAGGTAAAGTCTTCATGCATCTTAAAAAAACTGGTTCCTGCACAAACACAAGAGCCATGAACCATACTTACAATTGAAAAACTCTTAGCAAGGACAACAGAATTAGCATTCTCATTGAAGCTTCACTTACTTACTGGCTCATGGAAGTGATGCAGATTGCACTATTCCTTTTTATAAGCTACAATTCCAACTACTGGGAGGATTGAATACTTCTTATGGTCTATTTATTTGCAAGATCTCATTATAAACAAAAATCCCTGAGGCTAGTTTTCTTTCTGGGTTTGTAATTACCAGCTGCAAAAATAACAGAAATAAACAAAACAACGAAATACTGTGCTTGCGCAAGACTGATTAAACAGATTTAGATTGTTTCCAATAAGAGTAGCGGCGCCCATGGCCGCTACAGCCGCTTCCTACACATTTGAGCCTTTGGATATTATCTGGGAATATGTAAGGGCAAATGGTCTGATGAGATAACGAATCAGCAAGACAAATTAATGCACCAGAATTGGGAAGTTTTCTCCTGGTATATTGGTGCTGTTAAGAACTCCAGGCTTGTCAAATAAATTGGGAGATAGTTGGGAAGGTCTCTTTGAGATTGAAAGCCTTCCCAATTCTGTAAATGTTAAATTGTATTTCCAAGGTCATGTGTAGTTCATGTCAACAATGTGAAAGAAATGCATAGAAGATTGTGCTATGATATACATGAGCTTGTTGTGCATACAGAAGAGTTAGTGCTGATATTGATCATTACAAGTTAGCAGGTAGCAAGATTCACAACATCCTAATCTAACTATATTGTGTACACACTCGAATAACAGTTTCACTGTAGGAATTGCATTTGATAGCAATAGTTACAATGTAACATGCCATGCTATTGTTATTACTGTCATAAATCTTACTTTGTTTAGCCTGTGGGGTCCTGCCTACCAGACTGAGCAATAGCTTGAAAAGGGACTGAACTAGTGTATTTGTGTGCTCGTATCACTTAATTGAAGATGTGTGTATTCATGTGAATGGATCATTCATCAATTTCTTTAGATGAAAGAGTGTTAATTCAGTTGTGCATTTATTATCGTTTGCCCATATAACATTGTGAGTTAGCAGCTACATTTATGGTATAGAGTTGAGAGGCCCAGATACCTCCCTGACTGGCATCAAATGTAGGAATAATTCCATCAATGAGAGTTCCATTAACAGAATAGATTTGTCCAACACGGTCACAGAACATCTCATTGCTTACACCAGTCATTCTCATGAGGGACATCCTGCATTAGAATCAGATCCATTGATGGAAGATACTCCAGTGAGTGTATATGCAGTAGGTTGATATGTTGCACCTATTACAACACCATGTATACAAATATAACAGGCACACACATGCAGAAACTTACAGTCTGAAATACTCCATATTGCAATGTTTATATCAACACTACTCTGAACAATGTCATCTCTGATGTTGTGTACACCTGAACATCAGTAGGATATTGCTAGTTTTTGCTAACTAGCAAAAACTAGCAATATCCTACTGAATATAACAACACATTATTGAAAGATAACCAAAACTAATAGTAAACATAATTATTATAGCTAGTAGCTATAATAATTATGTTTACTATTAGTTTTGGTTATCTTTCAATAATGTGTTGTTATAATTCAAACTTGACTGCTTTGTGATATTTGTTAGTCATGTTTATTGCAGAGAGCTATTAGGCTTAGTTTAGATATCAATTGGCAAATATGTAATCAATTCTGTAACAGCCAACAAAAAAGCATGAGCAACAAATAAGAAGGTACTCTTTAGTAGTAAAACACACCAGAAATGGAAATGGCATCATAATAATTTGTAACATGAAGTTATATAAAGCAGTATGTTGTGCTAGTTAGACATCACAAGCCATATGCTGAGTTTGTACAAGAATTGTGCTTCATTAGTTTCGGTTTACTTTCAATAATGTGTTGTTATTGAAACATATTATTAATCAAACTTGACTGCTTGTAAAGATATAGGTTGGTCGTATTATAGCATATTGTTATTAGATTAGTTTACATAGTGATTGGCCAATATATAATAAATACAGTTACAGAACAACAAAAATCATGAGAAACCAAAAAGGAGGAGCTCTATTGTTAGAAAACACGCGAAAAAATTAATGACATCATACGTGAAACAGGAAGTGTGGGTGCTGTCCAGTCAGCTAGTTTAATGAGTTGTCAGAATTACTTTCAACAAGTCATAATTAAGTTAAGATACTCTTTATATCACAATGTCTTAATAATCAATTTAATAGTGGTATATAATCGTATATTTTAGCTATAAAAATTATAATTTAAATAATAAATATAATATGTACATATGCTATATTAAATACATATTACATGAGTCAAAGTGTGATATGGTGAACTACTTCATGAGCTGGAAAATTTTTATATTCATGAGCCAGAAGATGAGTGAAATTAATGCATGAGATTTAAATATCCAGCGAGTGTAATAAATGGTTTATTCCATGCAAGATATCTTTGTCAGAGTAGTTTGTATATACTTAGGTTGGCAACTCTTGGTGTAGAGTCAAACTGTAAATCTCACTATAGTCTACCCACACTCCCAGCTGACATTTTAATTGCTCCTCTAACCAGATTGGTATAGTTTTACTAGATAAAGGTAGCCGCAAAACACTAAACACTGGTAAGCCAGTCCATAACTACTAGGATAATCAGCTTCTCCAATGCAGAGTGATAACATCTGTGTATAATAGCTGTGATACATCATGAGTTACCCAAGGTCTTGTAGCTAAAAACAACAATGTGAAGATATCTAGCATGGATTAATAATATGTAAATTATATCTATCGTTTACTTTAACTGGATTTTAAAACATACATTCACTACACTAGACTTTGGAGAGAATTTTAGTTCATCTAAATGACATTGTCGATTCTTTAAAACAGAATGATATGGTTTATGGAATTTCATGTTCTAGTTGTGAAGCATTTTAGGACAAAGAAAAAATAACTGTGTTAGATGGTCGAAAGAGTGTATACCTTATCAGGATTTCCAAAGAAAACAGCAGTGGTGGCAGAGCATGCATAAAGACAGGTCACAAGGAAGGACATCAAGGTTTTGTCAATTTGTAAAAGTAAGAACAATAATTGTTCATTGGAATCTTGGTTCATTAAAATGCTAGATTCAAGATGAACAGGGACCAGAGCACTCTATCAAGTGATTATGATTGCCTGGACAGGAAATCAGAAAGCAGCAGAACAGCTAACAGTCAACTTACACAATTAGTTTAGCCACTAGACATTTTCTGTTGCATCCACCCTCTAGTATAAACATGTTAATTACCTAGGCATTTTCACTTATTATTCTCACTGATGATGACATCTCATGCATAGGTGTTCAAACGTCTGTAATGTTTCATTTTTTATGCTAGTGATAAAAATAAAAATTATTATGAATTATTTAATGTTTTCCCACCAAATTCAGTTTGAACCCATACTTGCATTAATGCTGAATTATATTAAGTTTGGTTGATTCTGAATATTTCAACGTTATTTTTCAAAATGAGAGGGTATGTTCTGTACCTGAATCCCATACTCATTAATCCGAGGACCATTAAAATCTTTATCAACTCTCTTACCTGGCACAAAAGTGTGCAGCACATTTATAAGGTAGATTACAATGATAATAGCATATGTTTTTGCCTGCACATGAATATAATTAATATTCGGTAAAGAGTCCATGATATTCCCTTGAGTGTGAATTTCACGCCAAGTGTGCATTCACACTAGGCGGAAAGTGTGAAGGACACAATATCTGTTGATGGTCATTCACACCACCAGTTTGATGTGAATTTGGTGGATTTTCACGCTATAATTGTTACATTGAGTTTTATACTCCAACTATTATAAAAATAACTTCTATCTTTTTTGATGATATTTTTAACAACCTTTTAACATAGTACAAAGGATATTTTGAAGTTGGTATACTAACAAAATGTTTCGCTTCCATTGAATGATTCAGTTAAAATGTTTGTTAAAAAATATTAAACAGTATAACATAATCAACAATGAGTGTATATAAGTTCTGTTCTATCTTGTTCTCTGCAGCATTGCAATTGAATACAATAATAATATTTTTCATTTATGAACTGATTCCAAAGCAGGAACCCATTATTTTTCGTTTTTATGTTGCAAAAAAAAAAAAAATAATAAGAAAGACAAGATCACATTTGTAACAGGTAATTGGAATTATTTAAATTAGCACAAGCATTTATTATAATTATATTATTGGAAAGCCATTTTAAGCTACATATGTTTCTGAAACTAATTTTTGAATGTGTACATTTGGTTCCATTCCAAATCTAATCAGTTACTATAGTTTGAACAATGGGGCTTAGAACATCTTTTGAGATTTTGTCAGATTAATGTGTGGCATGTGAGCCTTATGATACCATATGAATGGTGAACTGCTACTTTTAAATAACCAGAAGACCATTTGTAACCTATTATTCACAGCTACTGACAATGTACTCCACACTATAGTAACATATACTTTAATGCATGAAGTTTATTCATATTCACATGTGTGAGTAACATGTACAAAATCACCCAATACTATCTATAATTCTGTCATTAAAACATCATTTAAAAGTCAAAATAATTTAATTTGATTTATATATTTGGTAAAAGGACACCAGGGCAAGTTAGGTTCAGATACATGGCAAAACTAGGACCCCTGCATGGACCCTCAAAAGGTATTATTATAACTTGTGCATTATTATTTACTAAACCTAAATTAACAAAAGACATTATGACAGTACTTTCAAATCATCCATTCACATTGCTGAATTCAAGTTGAATATTTTTCATACCCACATCCAAAAGTGAATTGTCCAATCAATTAATTAAATTGGCCACTACTTGCGCACGAGCCTCTCTTCCAGCCAATACTGGGCAACAGGTTATGCAGCCCACCTATTAGCACATCCTCACTAGACCCTGCCAGCACATCCTCACTAACTCCTGATAGCTCCTACCGCTTCCCTCATTACTTGTTCCTTAACCTCACCTGCAGTTTTTCCCTTAGATTATTACAACCTGCTATCCACACTATACATATTCTAGATCATAACATTATAATCATATTCATATCTACACACAACCCAGCAACTTGTGCATATTAACTGAATAGACACTACAATCATATACATATTCTTGCAGTCCATACTTAGTCAATGGTAGCCTCGCGTATTGTCTGCTACTTATGTTTCTTTTGTATGGTCAGCAATGGTGCCATCAGCATCAGTTATCCTTGCTGTGTGCAGAGTTAGTCATTTGACATTCTTGCTCAATTGACCTTTCAGCTCGAGGGATTTATGCCCCCCTTGAACAATACTTGTAATGTATTCCCTTGTGAAATAGATAACTTGGAATCAAGTAGTCATGTGACGACAACTATATAAGTTGTCAAAGTATTTATTACAATTGTAAAAGAATGACTCAATAAAATTGTCTTACTAATAATCAGAACTCAATAATTGCATGACATTATAATAAACAATATTTAATATGTAGGTGAAATTAATACACCACAAAAATAACAACTATGAGTTATGGTTCAGGAAAAGCCTTGTATATAGTCAATAGTGCAAGTCATTTGTGTTTATATAAATTCTGAAGAGTAGGACAAAAAGTAATACTTCATTCATTAGTCATCTTCAATATCATTATTATGTCTTTGCTGTACTGTGGCATATGCTTGGTTTTTGACTAATTCTATTTTAGGTTGTTTATCATAAGCTTGGTTGTCCACTAATACTATTTCAGCTCATTATTAAGTTCAGTGCTTCTTGTGTCACTATTGGGGCCAATATTAATCTTGAAATCAGCAATATCTTCATACCCATCGTCTATATACTGTGGTTGACTTAAATTATTGACATGCAGTACTGAGTGCTTTTTCTTCCACACTATAGCTATACTGACTCCTCCAATAGTTATAATAGCAGCCATACATAATATTATCCTAATTAATATTGCTATTATTATTATGGATGAAAAACCAAATGTGGAAGAAGATTCTGTAATCATTATGTTGTAAGGCATTTCTGTTGAAGGAACAGAGTTAAACTCGTTATTTGAAGAAATCGTTCCAGTAACATCTCCATTACTTAGTTCAGAAGTTACTTCCATAATTGAGTGTGTATAAAATAAAGAAGAACTTACAGAAGTAACCAAAGTTGTGCTAGGGATTATGTTTATTTCTGTCACAATTGAAGATGTAGTGGCAGGTACTGTAGTAGAAGTAGGTAAGGAAGTAGGTAAGGAACTGTTACCTAAAAAATGATAGTTACATTATACTATTAACAATTGCGAGTGATGCTCCTTTAGTTTATGGAGCAAAATAAATATTATCACAAATCAATAATGTTATAAATGGCCCAGTTGTGTAAGCTTCCTGCATTTAGATTTATAAGGAGTAATTTTGTATAATGAAGTTGCATATCACTTTATTAATAGACTAATGCATCACATTTAATTTTACATAACAGCAAATTTTACTGTACAAAATAGTAACATTGCTCTATTAGTACAGTTATTGGCTAACAGCAGGCTCATGTGATTGATCTATGTGATAGTCTAATAGATTATATTTTTTCTCATGAAGCTTATCATAAAGTAAGCTTATGAAAAAAAGAGTGACCGTTTGTCACCCATTATTTGCAGCTACTGACAATGTATTTCACATAAGGCTATATAGTAATGTAAGCTTTAATACATGCTGTTTATTCATATTCAAATGAGTAAGTAGAACATTTAGAAAATCACTAAAAAATTATAATTCAGTCATTATAACTTCTGGTTAACGTTCACTAGGGCAAGTTCGGTTCAGATAAGTGGCAAATCTGGAAACCCTTGCGCTATATTAATTACTACACCGAAATTAACAGAAGATATTATTATGGTACTTTCAAATCACCCAAGCACATTGCTCAATTCAAGTTGAATATCTTTCATACCCACATCCTAAAGTAAAAATTAGTTTTTATTCACTTTCTATAGCCCAAAACATTGTATAACTTGGTTACACAACTCTGTTGGCTGGTACAAGATTTATACTACTCTCAATTTTTTATCTATCGACCTCAATGTCATGATTTTCGTATTATTTTGCAATAGGTTGTTGTTGTTACAAATAAATCACTGTTGTTCAAAACTGAACCCAATTGGGAAAATAGTTTTGTTTACTTATAAAGCTGGCGGAAAACGAAATTTATATAGCATGTCTTGTAGTGAGGGTGTATCATAAAAAGTAATGTCTGATATTGAATAATTTGTTATAAAGAGTCTCAAAAGTGGCTCTATCACTAGGCGACTCCTTCCAGCACATCAACATAATGTCATACTTGCTGGACAGTTGGTAGGTTTAGCCAGAAGAATTCTCGGATGTTTCAGAGTGGCATCGACCACGAGTTCCTTATCTTGCACGTCTTAATATGGAATGTCCTTAGCTAGTGTGAGTATCTCCCACATGGTCACTCCAAATGCCCACACGTCTGATTTGGTAGAGAACTTGCCATAGAAGTATTCTTTGGCCATCCAGCGTACTGGTAATACTGCATGACCCTTCAGGACATAATAGTGGGATTGGTACAAGTTACGACTCATACCAAACTCAGGTTTGCACTCCCACCTCATTAGAAGTAGCTAGCACAGGTGTTAATGAACTAGCACTTTAGATGATGAAACCAAGTCACATCCCACCTTGATGGAAACGTAGGAACTATGCTTATAAAAGAGAGACAAACTATTATATGGGATAATGGTCTCTTGAAGAAGAATACATTATTGGCTCTGAATACATACCTACAACAGTAATTGTAGTGTCTAACAGATTAAGAGGAGGAAATTATGAGAATGGCTTGATCATTTCAATGACTATAGGGTAAAGCAATAATGTTTGTATGGCCTCTTATCATGAAAGATATTAATGCTTGTTACAAATGTTGTGAAGTTCGTCAGTAGCACAACAAAATTGCTAGGAATGACTTCCTAGAAAAGTCCCAATATTTCCTGAACTCTTTGACTGACTTCCTAGAAAAGTTGCAATATTTCCTGAACTTTTTGTTACAAAGAAAAACAATTTGAGTGTGAGCTATTTAACTAATCAATAATTGTGAGGTATTTAATCAATTGTGTGCTAATCTGAGAATTATAGAGTCACTCTGACAGTGTAACTATTGGTTTATTCTATGCTCAATATCTTCACTGCTGTAGCTAAAACTAAGGTTGGAAACCAGTGGTGTACGGTAAGCTGTAAAATTCTGGTGTAGTTAGTTTATGGGAGCATCCAAAACACCCAGTTGATATTTTAGAAGTTCTCTGATAGCTAAATTAATTATTTTGCCTCACACTTTTTAATCGCCTTAATTCACATAAACTGAAGCAGTTAATATACTTTCCAGCTGATAGTCAACTGCAAACACTAGTACATTGTTATTTTCAGCACTGACTGATTATTAATAATAATTAATATCAACACAATTTGTAATTATGATGAATGAAACATGTTTATTCAAAATGATATGAACATATCACACACTCAAATACAATTGGCACTCAATTAAGAATCATTCTCAGTATTCTTAATAACAACTAAACTATATGCTTGATTATCAACTAGTTCAATATCCTCTTTTTTATTACAATTTTGTTGCAGTTCAGTAGCAATGACAGTCTCAACAATATTATCAATGTCTTCATATTCATCAATTCCATGTTCTACTTGGTGATCTCTGCTTGGTTCAGATATTTCATTTGATAAACTCTTTTTATGTATAATGTAACAGACAATACATCCAACAGCCATTGCTACTGCCATACATATTATAATACTTATTAGAACAGATATTATTGTAGGGTCTTGTACGGGTGCTGATGAAGGTGTTACATAAATATATACTATTTCTTTATTGTCAATAGTGTCTGTTGAAAAATTTTGAAAGGAAAGTGTTTTAATAGTGTTGTCATTTTGGAATAGATTATTATTATTGTTAGTTGTTGAATCTGTGGGGGGCACTATAGGTAGTGTGGTGTCCAAGGATTCTGATCTCATAATGATTTTGTCATCAAATAAGTGATAAGTAGATTCTATTATCGTTGTTTCTTCTCCAGTAGTTTCTCGAGAAGTTGTAAATGTAGTGAATGTTGTAGCTAAGATAATTAAAAGAACAATTATTAGTATATTTAGCTATCATAATGAAATAATTAATATTTATTTATTATATTAATTAATTATTTATTATTTATTTATATATATTATATACTTCATATTTATTTATTTATTGTTATTGATTAATTAATTAATTAATTCATGAAATAATTAAGAATTATTTATTAAATAATTAATTTATTAATTAATATTATTGATTGATGGAATGATGTATTAATCAATTAATAAATCAATTCAATCAATCAATCTGAATGCCTGCCTGAACAACACAGAAAACTGAGAGCGGGTCTGTGGAAAGGGATTCTACATCTATGCCAAATATCAAATGTCAAAACAACTTAAAAGACCCCAAGCGTGCCATGAAAAAACAAGCTACTTTTTATTCTCTCTCATTCTCGAAATACAAAAAGGAAAGATTTTGTTTAGTCAATTTTTAATCCATATGTATAATATCATGCAGTTTTGTATGTGGGAGTGCAGACCCAGTCCCTCCCACATGAAGGAAGAGAGAGAAGGATGAAGAAGAAAGAAGAAGACTAAAGAGAAGAGAATAGAACATTATTTGTGTGTGGTGTGATGTGTTAACATTTGTGTGTAGTAATCAGCCCTTGGGCAGGAACAGCCCTTGTGCATGTACTCTGCAGGATATTTATTTGTGCTCATGCGTACAGTGTGTGTGTTGGCTGTGTTGTTCTGATTGGTTGTTGGCGAGAGGAATATGTATATCAGGCCTCTTGCCACGTGTTGTAGTAGTTCAGTTCAGTACTTGTGATCTAAGAACTATAAACTACACAGGATTTACAGTAAACTTTCAAGTACTGCTAGATACTATCCTGAGGGGTTACCTTCAATCAAGAAGTAATTTAGTACACACACACAACATTGATAGTAGCTAGATTTTATTACTCTACTATATCACAAGCAAAAATGACTGTATACACACCTGTTTGTGTGTTGACACTCATTTTAAACATACTGCTGAATAGTGAGCTATTCCGGAAGGCTCTTCTTTGCACGACTACTTGTTTTAAGTTTGAATGATGAAGGAACTTGGTCAAAGGGCATTCCGGGGATTCGGCTGTTGTAAACAAGATTGAATTATAACTTCAAACTCCACGTATATGCCAGGACTCACCATCACATTCAAGTGCTAAAATTATATAGAGGGATATACTGGCAGTGGACTCCTTTAATGTGAATACAGAGGCCTGCATGCCCCATTACTAAATACATAAAACTCATGAGATTACTTCAGTGATCTTTCCATTCAGTATTTGGTGTGCACCAAAAAAAAGCCTCTTGTTTTTTTAAATAAATGCAAAACTATTAACCAAAATAATATATGCATTAAAGTTATAAAAGTTCTACTCTTCAAAGGATGATGTAAGTTGATAGTAGAGCACATCCAATTTTGAATTGACAGAAGATTATCCTGCAGGGAACAATAAATTAAATGCAAGAACTATGTGTATAGCTAGGAGCAAATACAATGTTACCCGTTAAAAAAAAAAGAGATTAATATTCTTTGAATTTATTTTGGTGAAGTGAATCAATTACACTTTTACTTCCATAGTACCACTTGCTTGTTTATTGTCTACTAGCTACATCCACAGAACCTTTCATTACTTGCACCAGTCATCCTGCAGACTGAAGGACATCCTGCATTAGGATCAGATCCATTGATGGAAGATATAACGCCAGTGTATGTAATGCAGTACATGAAAAAAGCACATAACAAACATTTCCAGATGCAGCAGAACCCATCAACAATGCTACCACTCTCTATGCTCCTGCCTGTACTGTTTAAGATTGACTGCAGTCAATTTTACTCTGTCAGAGCTGTTAAATGTCCATGCCTTCCTTAGCTGAGAAAATAACCATTTAAGGTGCTACAGCCCTCATTTAATTCTCCACCCTCCATCCCTGTAATAGTCTCCGTGGCCAGACCCTTTACCAATTGGGGTTAGCAAAAGTACTTAATGAATAAATTCACTATCATTTTTCAAGACTAAGAGTATGGACCACTCACATCTGCTTATTTCGATTGAGGTTGCCTGATCTTCCTCAAGTAAAAATATAACTGAAATGGCTGAGTGATGATGTTTTCCTCACATTTCTATTTCAAATGTAGTATTTAGTAATTCAAAATTTCAGTCTTGCCTCCTGTATTTATATTTCATCTAATTGTAGCATTGAACTAGCTATTAAAAATTTAAAGTAACTTCCCAGGTCTAAACTATAAAAATACTGCATAGCTTTTATTGCTATGCTTGATTTTAAGTAATCCACATAACACATTAAACATATTCTATTAAGATTAGGCAGTAGTACTTAGCCTTATTATTGTAAAGCAGTCCTAAATTTTGAGAGTATTTAGTAATAGATTAACACACAATGCATTACAGATTATATTATTGACAAAAGGTAGCTAGTTTAATAAAATTTAAAAGTAATCGAAATAAATTTTTTAAAGAAATTTTGTTCATTAATAATGACTTGACATAATATACTATGTTTAATTATTTTTCATAGTTTCTTTTCAATGTATATAGTGTGGTGTTTTAAGCTTTAAATATGACTTGCTATAGCTATGAATGTGACAACAAATCTTTTATGTCATCATGTGGAGTTGTAATGAAGCCCACAGTAAAGAAAAGCAAGTATTTGGATTGTTGTCAAATTAATTAATTTTATCAATGTTCTTCCAAACAAAATACATTTACATTTCCAAAGCCAGCAACATGGTGTTGTTCTTGTTTATTCATTCTGTTGCTGTTATAATACAAAACTTTAGTTTTCTAAGCCATCATAGTTTACTTTCAATTTTGAGTTTTAGGTTGACAAAATCTATCCATAGATTTTTGGCTACCAACACATACTTGTCTTATACATCTTCACATCTCAGGTCATGATGGGATATTCCAGAAGCATACAATATTTTATATGTACTTTTATAGGCAATTAGAGAAGGAATTAATTTATGAAGTAAATATTTTCATAAGCAATTGTACATTAATAAGAGTGTATACATATGTATGTAATTCAAGATATATTTATAATATAATAATATGTGCATGGTTTTAATTATATAATTACATGTTTTCATAGTGTGACTGTGAAGATCTGAAGGTACCTGATCTCTATCTCTGCTGGCATTTTATCTGTAATGTAGATTTTGTAGAGGTGATAAGGTAATGCATAAAGTTTAGGGCCTAGACAATGTGAACTGATATAAAAAGCAACTCAGATAAGAATGTGAAATGAAAGTGAATAAAGTCACAGTGTCATAGCTACACTACCTCTGGCAAACATAATGTACATGAACAAAATAAATCTACAACTGAACTTTTACATCAAAAATGTTTAATACTGGCCTTCGTCTAACTTTTTACACATGAGTTGAATGAGGTTGTAGATAGAAAGCCAGCTATCCTTTCTGTTGTACCTCCATAAATAGAATTTTTTTTAATTAGATGAACACCTTCCACCAGCACTATACAGAGCATGTATTCACATAGCAATTATGAGTTAAACTGTACTGCACTAATTAATGCTCAAATTTAGCATAGTTGTGCTGTGTCTGCATTTCGATCAAGTACAGCAATCTGGAAGAACTCACAAGAGGCCAGGCTAGTAACAAAGAGTAGTTTAATCATGAGGGATGGTCTAATCACTGCCTCTCAGAAATATCAGGTGAACAAATGTTATTCGATGGATATAATTGTATACTGTAATTATTTAACAGGTTATGCACACAAAGCCATATCAACTTCCTCTCTCACAAGTGAGAAGAACTTGCTACCCTGAGTCTTACAAATATTTATCTTCAGCAACTCATTAATGGCTGTCAATATGAAGCTGATGCAAGAGAAGGATACAAATCTATAATGTTTATTTTTCAATATTGTTATAATTTTAGTAAACTTGTAATTGTGTTATTATATAATACTTACTTTCATTATGATATTATATTTTGTGAAGTTATGATTTTATTATTAACTGAATAGACATTACAGATATATTATAGTTAACCTTGTTATTTATGACTGCTTATGCCCACCTCCCCACCTTCTGACCTCCAATCCCTCCTGGAACGAGGGATTGGTAATGCGCATGAGCCTCCCTTCCAGCCAATAAACTGGGTAACAGGTCCTGCATCCCACCTGCTAGCACATCCTCGCTAGACCCTGCCAGCACATCCCTACTAATCCCTGCTAGCTCTTCCTTGCTAGCTTCTGCCAGCACACCCCTTACCAATCCTTGCTAGCACATCCTCACTAACCCCTGCTAGCAGCTACTGCTTCCCTCCCTACCACACCTGCACAATCCCTTCAAGATTACCAAGTAGAATATGTTGGTTAACCACTACCTATTGTTATAATATGACCAAATTGTAATGTATCAAGTAGCAGCACACCAGACGGGTGATCATGCAATCTCTCGCAACCCATGTGTTAATAGCTATGGCCCTTACCCTATATCTCACAGTCTTCATTTCCACAACATATCAACAATATCTACAGGAACTTTTAAGCCATGTCACCTCACCATGACAATAAATAAATTTTAAAATGAAGACAAGATGCTATGTATTACATATAGCACTTTCTTCACACCTCTGCTGACCATTAGTATAAACACATTATCAAACCCTGCTCAAACTATACTGCCATATGTAAATGCACCGCTTATGGGTGCTTAATTAGAATCTAGCAACCCCTTGCCTAAATAAGCACTTTACCCCATATCCTTCGTTATCAATTTAACTCGTTAACATTACCTACTTGAACCATGAAGCTCACACAACATAATTTTGCCAACTCATAACAAACAATGAACAAATGAAAGATATACAACTTCATTCCCTACTTAAATTTTAACTATTAACCCCTACTCTAATCTACCAAGATAACACTGCTGTCTATCACTAACAACTTCCTACATTAGCATTAGTTTTATCTATATATTTACCTGTTCTACTATATCCTGTTATCTGTACAAAACCATACCCTGAGTACTTCTCCACATATCTGGGTATAATCTATGGGATTATTGATCACTTCAAACTCTATTAATTCTAGAGGATTCTTAATTACTAATAATTATTCCACCTCTCATCACATTGTCCATTAACTTATAATAATGTATAAAAATTGTTGTATGCTTGTTCAGGATCAGACAACCTCACCTCAAAGGAAGCAGAATGAAAACGTCTTCTGCAGACTCAAGGGATGGAGCCCAAGAGTGAACACTTCAACATGTCGTGTACACTATACCCATTTTAGATCTTAACATTATAATCATATTCATATCCACACACAACCCAATCACTTGTAGCCTCACGTGTTTGCTTTTTATGTTATTTTTTTGTATGGTCAACAATGACACCATCAGCATCAGTCATCCTTGCTTTGAGCAACCAGTTGTGATTAACGTTAGTTCTTTGATATTCTGGTACTTTGCAACTCAAGGGATTTATGCACCACATGAACAACACTTGCAATGTGTCACTTGTGAAATAAATAACATGGAATCTAGTAGTAGTCCTGTGATAACAACTGTAAGCTGTCGAAGTATTTTATTAAAATTGCAAAAGAAAGACTCAATATAATTATGTATGTCTTACTAATATCTAAACTCTTTCAACCAAACTGTTTAGAAGTTATCTGTAGCTAGAGGTAATAGTCCAACAATGCTTGGTACATGTTTACCAAAAAAATATTTTTAAAACAAAATAATGGACATGTGTAACTTCTACAAACTTCTCCCCCTCCCTTTTCCAGAGAAAGTTTACAAATAAGAAAAAACAACACAGTATGACAAATTTATATGCAATCTTTAAAAAGATCTAACAAATTTCCTCTGACAGAGGGACTGTAAAATTAATATTGTTGCTAGTTTTGGCACCAAAGACTTTGTAAGCTTTGCTTTAGTTCAGTATATTTATAGAGAATGGCTGATCAAAGTAATTCTGAAATATGGGATACATGGTGGCAGGCATTCAGGACTAATAGCTAGCTAACTAGCGGTATGAACAAAAATCAATGTGATATATTTTTTGCTATACATTTAAAAATTTAGGAGAAGTACATATACAAACCTTTGTCACATGGTACTGAACTGATGTTTGTAAGAGCTCTTTTTAATACCATAATTGACATCTTATCAAATAATTGCAATTGTGTTTCTTAAAACAAATGTGACATTATAATAGAGAATACTATGTAAGTGAAATTAATACACAACAAAAAGGATAAGTGAGTTAGTCTTCTATAAAGGCAATAGTGCAAGTTGTTTGTGTTTATATAAATTGCTTAGAGTACTAGAGAGTAAGACAAAAAGTAATACTGTGATCATTAATTTACATAGTCATCTTCAATATCATTACTCCGTCTTTGCTGTACTGTGGCATATGCTTGGTTGTTGACTAATTCTATTTGAGGTTGTTTTTCATAAGCTTGGTTGTCCACTAATATTATTTCAGCTTCATTATTAAGTTCAGTACGTCTTGTGTCAATATTGTGGCCAATATTAATGTTTAAGTCAGCAATATCTTCATACCCATCGTCTATATACTGTGGTTGACTTAAATTATTGACATGCAGTACTGAGTGCTTTTTCTTCCACATTATAGCTATAATGACTCCTCCGATAGTCATAATAGCAGCCATACATAATATTATCCCAATTAATATTACTATTATTATTATTATTAATGAAAAACCAGATGTGGATGAAGATTTTGTAATCATTATGTTATAAGGCATTTCTGTTGAAGAAACAGAGTTAAACTCGTTATTTGAAGAAATCATTCCAGTAACATCTCCATTACTTAGTTCAGAAGTTACTTCCATAATTGAGTGTGTAGAAAACACAGAAGAGCTTATAGAAGTAACCGAAGTTGTGCTAGGGATTATGTTTATTTCTGTCACAATTGAAGATGTAGTGGCAGGTACTGTAGTAGAAGTAGGTAAGGAAGTAGGTAAGGAACTGTTGCCTAAAGAATGATAGTTACATTACACTATTAACAATTACGAGTGATGCTCCTTTAGTTTATGGAGCAAAACACATAATTATCACAAATTAATAATGTTACAAATGGCCCAGTTGTGTAAGCTTCCTGCATTTAGATTTATAAGGAGTAATTTTGTATAATGAAGTTAGCATATCACTTTATTAATAGACTAATGCATCACATTTACTTTTACATAACAGCAAATTTCACTGTAGAAAATAGTAGCATTAGTCTATTAGTACAGTTATTGGCTAACAGCAGGTTCACATGGTTGAAATCTTTGTGACAGTCTAGTAGATTATATTTTTTTCTCATGAAGCTTATAATACATTAAGATTATAACACTATAAGTATGTTTGTTTACACCACAAGGCAAAGAATGGGACTATAGTATATATATAATTGATTTACGATTCGTCATGAACATTAATGCCAAATGTATTGCAATGACTCAGAGTATTATAATTTTGTTAATAGCAAATTTTTTTGATCTAACAGCCAATATTATGTAAATTAAAGGTTAACCTGACGTTTTGACTTCTTGCTGAAGTCTTTTTCTGCTGACCACTGAAGAAAATTTCGGCAAGAAGTCAAAACGTATGGTTAAGTTTTAACATAGCAACGAGAAAAGTTGCTATTATTATAATTATTTCAGCTTAGATTGACTGAATTATAGTCTGTTGAAGAAGTTGGCATGTTGAAGAATTTTAGAGACTGTCAGTGGAGGAGAAAAGTACTTGATAATTTACTATGTTTGTATTTTAAGTCTCTGCTGCCTGAAACAATGTGCACTTGAGACAGTAAAAACGAAATAAAACTAAACATGTTGCCTGCATTGAAAGTTTAATGTCTGACCTCTAGCGTCACTTTTTACAAATACAAAATATGTGATGTGATTATGAGATTATGGTGATCAATTTTCACTTTTAGTTTGATTCTAATCGATGAAAGTATATTAATATAATTGTCAAATTCAACCATAAAGGATAAAATTGAATAAGAAACAACACTTAATTATGTCCAGAATTAATAAATGCTGGACTTGTTCTGCTTTGGTATACTACGAACTTGGTTTGCCGTATTGTATAAGGACACAAGTAGTAAAAATTCTGACACATCATATCAATAAAGAGATGCACGTTCTAAAGTAGATCGCAATTATTGTTGAAGTACAAGGAAAAACAACGACGAACAAAACGTGATTGATATTACAGTTTAATTTGAAGTTACAGGTAAGAAATACAGTAGCTAAAAATGAGGGCTCATTCTGAAAAAGGGAGCCTGGTATGACACCAGTCAAGCCCCACCTAATTCTGTCCCTGTCTGGTTATTGTCTACAAGTGGCACTATGCAATGAATGTGTACTATAATATGTTTTGTAAAGTCAAAATAATTATGAGTTTACACATAACTATGAACGTAGCTACATATTTTATTTTAGAGTGAAAAAATACTTACTATTTTGTACTTAATTAACGTTTGTTAGTTAAAAAGCCATTATAACATCATAAGCTCTTCTTAAAACATAAATATAATCATTTAAATGAAGTAAAAATTGTTTTATATTAATAAAAGAAACAGTTCAAACTCAAAATGAACTCTATAGTATGCAATAAAAGCAGAAACATACGTGCTAATATTACTTTTAGGATCGTTGAGTAAAGAAACATTTACTAATGTAAAAAATATATACAAACTAATTAGTCTATAGCTGACTTGTACATATTATGAGTTAATTGAACTAGTCATACTGAGTTACAGATGATCAGATTAGCATTATAATTATAGATAATCCACAAAAATTGATATTAGAATTTTTTTAGAACATAAAATTTAAAGGAACTAAACTACTGAATAAAATCTAATATTAACATGCACATATGGCAGATTTTACATGTATTTTGGGTAGCATACAAGTCACATGGGTAAGTATGAGTGTAGAATAAAAAAATGTCACACTTTTATTTACTTGTTTTATTATAAGCATAAATTACATTTGAATTAATAGTTTGCTTGCATTGAACAATTAATCAAAATTATATTGATTGAGAGATTTATAATAAGTATAGGTTGAAAATTGGGACTTATTTTTACCCACAATAGTGATTAGTTCTCCATTTTTCAAATTATTTGTTTTTGTTGAAACAACAATGCTCACCAATTTGAATTTGAGTAACTTCATCTCTGAATGTCACTTCACCAATATATATTCCTTCTACAGCAGCTGAGTTGGTGAATTCAATAAAATATATATTACCATCTCTAGTTGGTGATGTAGTAATGTATATAGTTTTCAAAGATAAGCAGTTTGATTCTAAAGTTAGAGTTGCGCTACCAATTGGAGTTGTGGATATGAATGCTGGAAATATAATATCTCTGTGAATATTGATTGTCAGACCTGATCTAGGTATCAACCAAGGAATGCAGAGAAATATGCTCAGTTCTACTTCTTGTAGCATAAAGGAACTAGAGAATCTAAATCCAATAGCATGTGAGGTAGTAGTTGCATCTACAGTGTAGAGTTGAGAAGCCCAGGTACCTCTCTGACTGACATCAAATGTAGGAATAATTCCATCAATGAGAGTTCCACTTGTATCACTTAGCAGTCCAGTACAATCACAGAACCTATCATTGTTGGCACTAGTCATCCTACAAACTGAGGGACATCCTGCATTAGGATCAGATCCATTAATGGAAGATACTCCAGTGAGTGTATATGCAGCAGGATAAAATGTTGCACCTATTACAAGACCAGCTATACAACAGCAAAGAAAATGAATAGGGACAAGTAGGAAGTTAAACTCACCATGATAACAACCACAGAGTAGAGCAGTTACCAACAACGCTGCCACTTTGTCGCTGCAGTGTACATAGCTAAACTTAACTGGAACCTCAATTATAATTCTTCTCGTTCTAACAGCCGCTCATACTTACTATAAGGCGAAGGCAGGGCAGGGGGGCGGGGTGAGGGTATTTTGATGATACCTCTACTTTATTCATAGCTGGTGGGAGGGGGGGGCGTTACCATACAAACATTTTTTTCGACTATTTATTTTAAATGTTTATTGTGTAGGTTGAAGCTTTCTGAATATGTGTCCAAAGTTTCAAGTCAATCGGATATTTATTTATTTATGATTTTTTTTTGACTTACACTAACTCGGATCCGCCCAGGGAGAATCCAATCTTTATGTTTTACCCAGGTAACCGTTTGTATAGCGTGTGTCTTTTTCGTTCCTTGTTTACAACTATAGCTCATTGTTGTTCAAAATAAAGCACACAGGAAGAGCTATTTAACCCAATGGTTCCACCGGAAAGGTATTGAAAGTAGTACTACTTTTGCCCCAGGGCTGCTCTTTGAAGACGAAAATTGCGTACTGTGTGTTGAAGGCAAACTCAGTTAGAAGGATAAGACAGAGTACTTTTGAAGCAATATGAAACACAGGATCCTCTAAATCTGAGCCTAACACAATATAAAATAGTTTCTATATTAACTGTACCTCTTTATTTCAACACCTGTGGAGTGAACTGTGTTCACAAGGCAACCTGTGCTTCATTTTCTTCTGTTAGGCATTATTAGCTGGAATAACTAGTTTTGTGGTTTACCGCAACTGAACTGTTAATCTTCTAAAAATCATAACTTGTTCTCATTATTTTTTTTACAGTGAGTTTTTATATCATCTGAAAGCTCTTTTTCTCTTCTTTAAAGTGACTTGGTTGAGCATTTAAAAAAAAATTTGGTTAACTTATTCTCAGTTTTTCAAATTTTCGTCAAAATACTACTATTTTTACCAAAAAATTAATAAAGTATTAAAAAAATTCTAGAAATATCCACCAGACCACTTTCTAAAAAAAGTATCAAGGAATGTGTGGGTGAAGTCTGAATTCTTTGTCTTGAAGTAGAGTAGAAATAAGAACTTGAAAATAGCACAACAAGCTACACATTTTTTAAAGCAAAAAACTTGTATTTACATTTTAACTTTAGTACATTCCTAAGGCAAGTAATCAAAGTGCTATACACAAATTAAAAGGCCTACAATTCCCAGATGTTTATACTGACATTATGAAGTCGATAGCAGGGTTTTGCTGTGAAATATTGTGTAGAGCTAATGTTATAAAATCTCTTATATGTTTATGTGATTGTAAAGGCTACATATTTGTTTTATAACATAAACTATTTGGAATTATTTGTACTCATATGCACAGCACAGGAAATGCACAAAACAAAAAAAAGTTTTAACCAAACAATCTGATCAGTAGTAACCTTTTTGGAATAAACTTTTAATTACTAACGTGTAAGAAACAATTCTGGTGGCAGCAATTATGCTTTCACTTATAAGCCAACATAATAGTGATCCATGGTGGTTACTAGATGGTGTCTAGCATTGAACTCAGAACTAGATATGCACTCCATTTCCTTAAAGCTAATTTTTCCTTTTTAACACTAGAATTGAGTTGAGATTAGATATAAAAGCTGTCTGAGCCTAATGCTTTATATGTTATTGTTTGCTGGCAATACCAAATAGTCCATGACTTTGCATCATGCAATGAAATTTTCTCAATAATGTGCTAAAGGTTTATTAAACTATTATTTACTTTCAATTTAGCATTGTTATTACCCAACTTATATCAACTTTCTTTGTAATTGGGTGCTCATATTTGCTGTAGGATTGCAACGAAATATTTTGTTATGTAAAAATAATATAATGCAATATAAGCAATTGATTATGCTGCATTAAAATTATGTACATAAATACATTGTTGTTAATGTGTACTAGTTAATTGAGTATAGGTGTCAACAGGGAATGATGGTCAGTTATTTCCCTTCCTTAGTAGATATTACTGGATGCTACAAAGATTCTATATAATAGCTGCTGTGTGTGGTACATTTGAATATCTGGATTAAGGTGTACAAAACCAATTACAGACAACAATTCCCTAAAATGTGACTAAATTTCTCACAACCTTTACATTAAACTAATTATCAAACTTCAATATAGGAAGACATAATTAATAGAATGCCCATGTATAATTAATGTGGTAAAATCTTTCAAAAAATCTTAGTTTTGGAAAAGAACCATTAATATATTATTATATCTCATTAGAAAGTTCAATATTTCTTGTATTCCATTGAGAATATGATCCTAGATTCAATAAATCTCATAAATATGTTCATCCTACGCCTAAAGTAAATAAAATGAAATATTGCACCTATTACAAGACCAGCTCTACAAATGGCAAGCACACACATAAAGAAACTCACAGTCTGAACTATTCCATAATATTGTGATTATAATCACCACTTGCCTCACACGAAGTTAAAAATATATTTACTAAAATTTGGTTAGGTTTAATTTCAAGATGTGTGGTTGTTATAACATATAATTCAAAATTTATTTTTATTTGTAGTATCAATTAAAACTCTTTATTATTGTCAATGTTCGTAACAATAAATTAACATTATATCTGAGCTGTTTATATTTATTTGTTTTATTTCATGCTAGATATCTTCACAATGCTTTTTTTTTTAACCCTTAAAATAACTCATGCACACTGTTAATTTTATGTAAGTTACCCTGGAGGAATGTCACATTACCACACTATTATGTAAGCTTATTACACTCTGATACTAGTAGTTATAGCATCCATCTATCTTACCAGTTTCTGTGTTTTTACAGTGACTTTTCTCTAGCAAGCCTACCAACCAGCGGCTAATATATCAGTTAGGGTATGGGGAGGTCCCAGAGAGATTTATAGCCAATTTTACACTGTATGTTATGTTATGTCTTAATACACTCTTCAGAGTAATATGAAAAGATATTTCACTTTCAAGCTTTAGTACACTCTGTGTTTGTGACAATGAGTTAGCCCCCTCAAATGATATATTTTTCCATATCCAGGAACATTCAGAAAATCACTAAAAAATTTATAATTCAGTCATTATAACTTCTGTTTAACGTTCACTAGGGCAAGTTCGGTTCAGATAAGTGGCAAACCTAGTAACCCTTGCGCTATATTATTTACTACACCGAAATTAACAGAAGACATTATTATGGTACTTTCAAATCACCCAAGCACATTGCTCAATTCAAGTTGAATATCTTTCATACCCACATCCTAAAGTAAAAATTAGTTTTTATTCACTTTCTATAGCCCAAAACCATTGTATAACTTGGTTACACAACTCTGTTGGCAGGTACAAGATTTATACTACTCTCAATTTTTTATCTATCAACCTCAATGTCATGATTTTCGTATTATTTTGCAATAGGTTGTTGTTACAAATAAATCACTGTTATTCAAAACTGAACCCAATAGAGAAAATAGTTTTGTTTACTTATAAAGCTGGTGGAAAACAAAATTTATATAGCATGTCTTGTAGTGAGGGTGTATCATAAAAATTAATGTCTGATATTGAATAATTTGTTATAAAGAGTCTCAAAAGTGGCTCTATCACTAGGCGACTCCTTCCAGCACATATACATAATGTCATGATTGCTGGACAGTTGGTAGGTTTAGCCAGAAGAGTTCTCGGATGTTTCTGAGTGGCATTGACCACGAGTTCCTCATCTTGCATGTCTTCATATGGAATGTCCTTAGCTAGTGTGAATATCTCCCACATGGTCACTCCAAATGCCCACACGTCTGTTTTGGTAGAGAACTTGCCATAGAAGCATTCTTTGGCCATCTAGCGTACTGGTAATACTGCATGACCTTTCAGGACGTAATAGTGGGATTGGTACAAGTTACGACTCACACTAAAGTTAGGTTTGCACTCCCACCTCATTAGAAGTAGCTAGCACAGGTGTTAATGAACTAGCCCTTTTGACGATGAAACCAAGTCACACACCACCTTGATGGAATGTAGGAACTATGCTAACAAAGAGAGAGAAACTATTTTATGGGATAATGGTCTCTTGAAGAAGAATACATTTGGCCCTGAAGACATACCTAAAACAGTAATTATAGTGCCTATAACAGATTAAGAGGAGGAAATTATGAGAATGGCTTGATCACTTCAATGACTATGGGTAAGGCAATTATGTTTGTATGGCCTCTTGTTATGAAATATATTAATGCTTGTTGCAAATGTTGTGCAGTTCGTCAGTAGCACAGCAAAATTGCTAGGAATGACTTCCTAGAAAAGTCCCAATATTTCCTGAACTCTTTGACTGACTTCCTATAAAAGTTGCAATATTTCCTGAACGTTTTGTGACCAATAAAAACAATTTGAGTGTGAGCTATTTAACTAATCAATTGTGAATTTTACGAGCAAGCTGATTCATGTTTACGAGCGTGAGAGTGAAAATAAGAGTGATATATCTAGCCATGCCACTCTGATCAGTGTAATAAGTGGTTTATTCTATGCAAGATTTCTTCACTGCAGTAGTTTGTATATACTCAAGTTGGTAGCTCTTTGTGCAAAGTCAGGCTGTACAACTCATTAAAGGGCCACACACACTCCCAACTGACATTTTTGCTACTGCTCTAACCAGGTTGGTAAGTTTCGCCACAGAAAGGTAGCTGAAAAAACCCAGAAAACTTGTAAGCCAGCCACTTTCGTTCCTCTGCTTTAGCTGCTACATCACCAACTTTAGCAGTTGCTTGGCCCCAATACGAATTGGCATACAGCCATGACTAATAAATAATATGATTTCATATTTGTTTCTATGTTCATTTAACTTTTAGATGAAAATGTTGGTGTAAGTAATGGTATAGTTCTATAATAAAGATGATAAGTCATATTCTGCATATTTTAATTATGTTTAGATGTAATCAAGTGATCAATTGGTCTTAGTATGCAAGTGCCAACACTGTGTTGTATCATCTGCTTGAAAAAGTACTGCTGTTTGATAATAATATTGTTGGCTAAACCAGGTGCACAAATATATTATGTCAACTTTGTTTCAGCAAGTGTTAATAGTGCAAGTGTGGCGAGTGTGTTGACCACAAGGTTGATGGGAGTCCGGGTGATTATGATGTAAGAAAACTGGTTGTGTTAAAGTTACATGAGAGTCTATACTTTCTCGTGTTAAGAATCTTTTAAAAGAAATGGAGATTAATTTATTGCCAGACTACCTTGACATGTTTTTTTCCCTTTACAGTTGCAGATGTTGACATCCTTGATGATTGTGATGATGGGCTTATTGACGTAGCCAGATGTAAATTTGGATGTCTTTCAAACCGTAATGAAACAGGCATCACTAACAAAGGTGCATGCCCAGAAGAAAAAAATGGGATGTGGAAGAGAAACTTGCAAATACAGGAAGCTTTGGGAAAAGCATAATCTAAACCCTCTACTGATTTTGAGTTTCCTCAAACTGTAAACTCTGATAGTTCTAATGTAAGAGGAAGAGTGGAGTACTCTTGTTGGAGAGTGTTTAGCAATTAAAGAGCGGCAGAATGGATGAGGATTGTTGATGTGGATAGATTGGGTGGTCAGGTTTGCACTCTCACCTCAGAAGTAGCTAGCACAGGTGTTAATGAACTAGCACTATTGATGATGAAACCAAGTCACGCCCCACCTTGATAGAATGTAGGAACTATGCCAACAAAAGAGAGAGAAACTATTTTATGGGATAATGGTCTCTTGAAGAAGAATACATTTGGCCCTGAAGACATACCTAAAACAATTATATTGTAGTGCCTAACAGAAATGGCTGGATCATTTCAATGACTATAGGGTGAAGCAATTATGTTTGTATGGCATCTTATCATGAAAGATATTAATGCTTGTTACAAATGTTGTGCAGTTCGTCAGTAGTACAGCAAAATTGCTAGGAATGACTTCCTAGAAAAGTCACTATATTTCCTGAACTCTTTGTGACCAAGAAAAACAATTTGAGTGTGAGCTAATCAATTGTGTGCTAATCTGAGAATTATAGAGTCACTCTGACAGTGTAACTATTGGTTCATTCAATGCTCAATATTTTCACTGCTGTAGCTAAAACTAAGGTTGGAAACCAGTGGTGTACAGTAAGCTGTAAAACTCTGGTGTAGTTAGTTGATGGGAGAATCCAAAACAACCAGTTGATATTTTAGAAGTTCTCTGATAGCTAAATTAATTATTTTGCCTCACACTTTTTAATCGCCTTAATCCACATAAACTGAAGCAGTTAATATACTTTCCAGCTGATAGTCAACTGCAAGCACTAGTACATTGTTATTTTCAGCACTGACTGATTATTAATAATATTGATATCAATACAATTTGTATTCATGATAAATGAAACATGTTTATTCAAAATGATATGAACATATCACACACTCAAATACAATTGGCACTCAATTAAGAATCATTCTCAGTATTCTTAATAACAACTAAACTATATGCTTGATTATCAACTAGTTCAATGTCCTCTTTTTTATTACTATTTTGTTGCAGTTCAGTAGCAATGACAGTCTCCACAATATTATCAATGTCTTCATATTCATCAATTCCATGCTCTACTTGGTGATCTCTGCTTGGTTCATATATTTGATTCGATAAACTCTTTTTATGTATAATGTAACAGACAATACATCCCACAGCCATTGTCACTGCCATACATATTATAATACTTATTAGCACAGATATTATTATAGGAACTTGTGCGGATGCTGATGAAGGCGTTACATAAATATATACTATTTCTTTATTGTCAATAGTGTCTGTTGAAAAGTTTTGAAGGGAAAGTGTTTTAGTAGTGTTATCATTTTGGAATAGATTATTATTATTGTTAGTTGTTGAATCTGTGGGCACTATAGGTAGTGTGGTGTCCAAGGATTCTGATCTCATGGTGGTTTTGTCATCTAATAAGTTATAAGTAGATTCCATTATCGTTGTTTCTTCTCCAGTAGTTTCCCGCGAAGTTGTAAATGTAGTGAATGTTGTAGCTAAGATAATAAAAAAGGAACATTTATTAGTATATATAGCTATCACAATGAAATAATTAATATTTATTTATATTAATTAATTATTTATTATTTATTTATATATATTATTATATACTTCATATTTATTTATTTATTGTTATTGATTAATTAATTAATTAATTCATGAATTAATTAAGAATTATTTATTAAATAATTTATTAATTAATATTATTGATTGATGGAATGATGTATTAATCAATTAATAAATCAATTCAATCAATCAATCTGAATGCCTGCCTGAACAACACAGAAAACTGAGAGCGGGTCTATGGAAAGGGATTCTACATCTATGCCAAATATTAAATGTCAAAACAACTTAAAAGACCCCAAGCGTGCCATGAAAAACAAGCTACTTTTTATTCTCTCTCATTTTCGAATTACAATAGACGGGGAATAGGCAGTGTTTCCAACTGGCCGCTAAAAAAACGGCATAGTTTGAGACTATTGGATGCATCTTACAGTTTACCTACAGCTACAGTTTACTACTACATCCAGTAGAGTAGCCAAGGATTCCGACAAGACAGGTTGTGGGGGGGGGGTACTAATATAATACTGGATCACTAAAAGGAAAGATTCTGTTTAGTGGAGGTATGGGACACAAAAATGCGAGGGTCAAAGTACAAAATCACATACATACGTCTACACTTATATAAACTAGTGGTGTGCTGAGCACAAATCTCAAACAAGCCTAGCTAGGTTACATAATACTACAGTACTGTTACATAATTGATTTTAGCTTAGTTCATGCAAAAAGTTCACAGATTTGTTTTGATTCTAACAATATTTGCACTTTCTCTTCATTGTGTCCATGTCTTAAATGTTGTTCCTCCACCTTCTGCAAGATTTAAGTGAGTATGCGGAATATGCCGTTAAGTATACGGAAAGATGAATTATCTGGAAGTGGCAATCTAATAATTTATGTTTTCTCGATTTCTGATTTACTTCCCTGAAGGCAGCCTAGTTCAACTGCAAGTTTCTCTGCTGCATAGAAGGTTTTACTCTCTAGTATTTTAGCATGAAGTAGAGGTGAATTGTAGCTTATTAGTACAAAAAAAACTCATTTTCCTTCGCGCCATAAGGTTCCTTTTCCTAGTCCCACTCACAACATGTATGCTTGGTTGCTATAACTACTATGTTATGGAGGGGAAGTGAGCTTGCACAATACAGCATGGGTCCACATGGCTAAAAATAACATTATGAAGATAATACATACATATGATACAACATGCATGTACAACGGTAATTTGTTACATGAGTCAGAGTGTGATATGGACAGATTCTTCATTAGCAGGCTAATTCATTTTCATAAGCCAAAGGCAAGGTGAATAAAAATAAGCCTGAGAGTGATTTATCTTATTATATCACATTTGACCAGGGATAACAAGTGCTTTTATCTATACTAGATATTTTCACTACAGTAGTAAGTAGTAAGTACAAGGGTTTGTAGTACAGCTTGTGTACATGGTAGTTAAGTAAGAAGGAGTTCTCCCACACCATCTAACCCCCCCCCCCCCCCCTCCCAGCATTATATTTAGCAACAGATTTGAACAGGCTAAACAATTCTATTAGGGAAAAGGTAGCTGGGAAACTTGTAAGCAATAAGGTTGCTATAGCTATATTATATATATATATATATATACGTGTATATATATATTATATTGTATTATTTTATGCTTGTCATTTTCACAATAGCTTCATTAGGTTCACCACATGATATTGACTCAAGCTGAATTGCTGTTATCACAAGCTGAATTGAGCAAGCTCAAATGCTAATTAGTTATTAACAACTATATCCTTACAGCTACATTTCTATACCAAAACAAGTCAACCATGTAGATGCTATAATATCATAATGTCAGCTTGGGATGTTAGAAGCTCCTATGAACTAATGCTTCTTACATTCATCTTCAGAAGCTCAACTACCAACCTTAGTACAAACTACTGCAGTGAAGATATCTAGCATAGACTGTATGAATTCTTATAGCAAAATAATTTCTCTCAGGTTTTACTTTCACACTGAGCAAGATTTTCATTTTAGGATTCATTTTCACCAACCTGTGGCTCTATCTCGTTGCTATGCCACACTTGACTCATGCATGTAATCAGTAAAATGGGGATTGTTAGAACAAGCCAACTTTACACCGGTGAATTACAGACCTCGCATAAACAACAGCAGTGATGAAGTCTAGCATCATCAGAGTAGTATGTCAAGATAATTCACTCTCATGGATTATTTACACTAGCCTCTAGATCATGAAAATAAATAGACTGCTCGTCAAATATTTCGCCATATCACATTGTGACTCATGTAATATATATAATATACACAATAATTATATATGCACCACAGCAATAAATCGGAACTGATGAAATATTTTATGCAGACTTATTGGCTTATAAATGGACAATCGATGTAAAAAGAGAAAAGTAAAAATATATTATCAATAGTGATGCTACTGAAACTTTCACTTATTTTTGCTGCATTAATTTAGTTCAAAATCATAATATGCATACAATTCCTCATATAAATAATATATTTGTATTATAATTACAAATTATGGTAATGCTAACTACAAGGACTTACACACCCGACTCTGAGTAACTTGATCCCTGAATATCACTTCACCAATATAAATTCCTCCCACAGTTGCTGAATTAGTGAATTCAATAAAATAAATACTACTATCTCTAGTTGGTGATGTAGTAATGTATATAGTTTCCAGAGACTCACAGTTTGGTTGTAAAGATAGTGTTCTACTACCAATTGGAGTTGCGGGTATGAAAGCTGGAAATACAATACCTCTGTGAAAATTGATTGTCAGACCAGATCTAGGTATAAACCATTGAGTACAGAGAAATATGCTCAGTTCTACTTCTTGAAGCATAAAGGAACTAGAGAATCTAAATCCAATAGCATGTGAGGGAGTAGTTGCATCTACAGTGTAGAGTTGAGAAGCCCAGGTACCTCTCTGACTAACATCAAATGTAGGAATAATTCCATCAATGATAGATCCATTAGCAGCACTCATTAGTCCATTACAATCACAGAATCTTTCATTATTTGCACTGGTCATCCTACAGACTGAGGGACATCCTGCATTAGAATCAGATCCATTGATGGAAGATACTTCCAGTAGCGTAAATGCAATAGGTCGGACAATGGCTCCTACATTTTAGCATCAGTGTAACAGCTGTATGAATGGAATAGAATACTCACTCACCATAACAAGTACAGCATAGAGTCATCAAAATCACCAACCCTACCGCCATCGAGCCAACCACGGTCCGCAGCCTATGGCGGATGCAGCACTGCACGGGATAAGCACTTTTTTGTCGAATCGTAATCCCTTAAATGAGCATCTTCCGGTCCCTAAATTTTTAGCGAAAAGGTTCTGCGATTAGAAGGACCCTGGGTAGCCATGCAGTTACTGCTTCCACCCTGAAGTGGAATTCATAACATAAATGTTGACCACTTTTAACTTGGATCTTCTCACTGTCATACTACTGCAGTACTATGCTATGGAATTTACTAATCGTTGGTACCAAATATCCAGTTAGTTGGAACAGATTAAAATAGTGTAATGCCAGAATTGAGAAGGATAAATAACAACAGAAAACAAAAAAAAAACTCTAACACCCCCCCCTTAGAAAACAATAATATTAAATAAAATAAAATAAGGAAGAAAAACCCAATCAAACAAAAAAACAACAAAAAAAAACATTATATAGCTACTGTGAATTCTATGTCGAAAATTTTACTGTTAAAATTTACATTTGAAGTAGTGCAACTTTGAAATTAATTTGAAAATTCTTCTGTGACTAGGTATAGACTTTAGCTAGTTCCATTATTTGTGTTTCACTAGTCATATAATATTTACAAAATGCAGAAACATTTAAACTATTTTACAATGGTCATCGTCAGTGTGTGGATGATAATACATAGTCAAAACAATATGTCCTGAGGAACTCGTTGATGACAGAGCTTATAACGAAATAAGTTGTCATGGTAATGCTATAACAAAAAGGAAGTCCTGGCTAGAAGCTACATTTTCGTTAGGCAATTATATACTGGAGGCAATAAACCATATCCCTGTTCATTGATGGTCCACTCATTCTTATTTGCCAAGACTCTGAGTAACATCTCTTGTGCAGCTCTTGCTAGTGATCTACTATTTTAGAATTCTCCCAATCAATTCAGTGATGTTGTTGAATTGCATGTTGAGCAATTGCAGATGTGTTGGTGTCTAGCAATTTCAATGCTCGTTGATGTTCTTTTAGTCTATGTTCTAGCATTCGTCTAGTTAGGCCTATATAAACCATTGTGCGAGGCTTACATGCTATTTGATAAACCACTCCATTTTTTTAGTAGGTGGAAGTCTGATGTCAAGACGATGTAGAATTCTCTTGATATTATCTGACGGATTATTCACATACGGTAATACTACTGTCACTTTTGAAGTATCATCATTCGTTGTGTTTTTTTTATGACTCTTGCCTGCTTAGCAATTCTCTTAATTTAATGAATGGGATAGCCATTCTCTTTCTATGCAGTTTTTACATGTAAATTTTCTTCTACTCTATCCTTATTATTGTTCCAGATCTTTCCTGCTCTGTTGAAGAGTGTTTTGGAGACAGCATTTTTGTGTTGTAACGGATGATGGGAGTCAAATGAAAGATACTTGTCTGTGTGGGTTGTTTTCCTGTAAACATTGGTTGTCAAACTGCCATCACTATGGTGCACAATTTAAGTATCCAAGAAAGACAGCTTACCATCACATTCTCTTTCGACTGTGATGTTGATAGATGGTTCGATATAATTTAAGTGAAGCAGAAAGTCATCAACTAAGTCAACTTTCATTGCTGTGCAGATATCATCCACCTATCTTTTCCAAAAGACAGGATGAGTAGAATTGTATGTGGTTAATGCTATTTGTTCCACTTCTTCCATTATTAAGGCTCTTTATACTGGTACTTTTGTAAACAATAAAATTACATCAAATGACACTAGTTGTGTACCTATTGGTAAATCTAGTTCTCTGATGAAATTTAGGAACTCCAATGAATTGGCCACATATGTGAGCTTGTCTTTCCTACTGAAGGTGATAAAGTGGTGACTAAATGTTTACTATAGCTAGAGACTGGTTAGTCAAAGACGATACTTTATCTGAAAGAACAAGCTTATATCCAAAGGAAGTGATTAATAATGCTCACATTGTGCCTAAATGCTACATACTTAGTGTATCGTAATGAATATTACCAACAGAAATTTGGAACAGTAATGGGTTCCCCTGTCTCTGTAACTATAGCCAACTTAGTAGATTAAGTTTAAAAGATGGGGCAAGGGGTCAAAAGTCATGCTGGAGATTCTCTTTTTTATATTTGGACCTCCACTAAGAGTTCAGGCAAACGAGGCCACAGATTTCACGTATTCAGAATAGCAATAATACTAGAGTTGTCCTTGTGAGCGGGCTATTCTTTTGTAAAACTATATGCTTGATTATCAACTAGTTCAATATCATCTTTTTTATTACTATTTTGTTGCAGTTCAGTAGCAATGACAGTCTCAACAATATTATCAATGTCTTCATATTCATCAATTCCATGTTCTACTTGGTGATCTCTGTTTGGTTCAGATATTTGATTTGATATACTCTTTTTATGTATAATGTAACAGACAATACATCCAACAGTCATTGTTACTGCCATACATATTATAATACTTGTCGCCACTGATATTATTACAGGAACTTGTACAGGTTCTGATGAAGGTGTTATATAGATATATACTTTTTCTTTAGTGTCCTTTGAAAAGTTGTGAAACTTCTGTCAATTATTTAGATGGAGAAACTACATCAGATAACTTCACTATTAATTCAGCTCCATTTACTTTGCTAGATTCTAATAATTATTATTAACAAGTATCCTGTCACACAATGAAGCTTGACATACTGCAAAATAAGAATGCATTAGCATAAAGTTGTTATTATTCATTGTTATCATTTCCTCTGTGGTTAAGGGTTATATATCAGTTTCCCTCTTTTTTTTCCTGAACTATCTCAGTTTTCTTATACCCCACCTTTTCAGTTTTTTCCAGCTCTTTCCTCTTGAGTCAGGGAGTTCCATTCTCCTCCCTTTATGTACCTCTCCTGTTTCTGAATCTCTCTGTCCGTCTCATAGGCTTTGCGAAACTTTTGCCTACTTTACATTTTACATTAACATTTTTTGAGAGTCAATGAATTAATGTGGCATGTGAGCATTGCTATATTACATGGAATGTGAACAGCTAATTTTAAACAACTGAGTGACTACTTGCCACCTACTATGTGAAGCTGCTCACGTTATAATTCACAGAGGACTACAGTAAGATATCAATTTGCTTCAAAACACAGAGTTTTAATTATATTCATATAATATGTGAGTAGCACATGAAGAAAATAACTAAAACTGTAGCTAACTTGGTCAGTAGAACTTCAAGAACTAGTCAAGAAATATTTGTCTTTTTTATAAAAATATGTGTAGGACAATTAGGTAAAGGGTGACCAGGAAGTTAGGTTCAGATACATGCTATACTCAGGAGCTGCACCACAAAAAGAAAATCAGATATGGTCATCCTCAGGTTTCCAGCTTGTGCTGCATTAAGTACTAATCCAATATCAACAGGAGACATTACGATTAACTCAATATTCTTAGTATTATATTCTAAATGGTTATTTCTATACACATGCTAGGATATTTTTATTGACGATGTGTGTTAATAATATGAATGTTAAGTTAGTCACTGAAATTTATAGTATTTGTAAGGACATTGAACTAACACCATCTGCAAGAAAACCACTGACTATTCCTTATGTATATACAATCACACAATGATTATTAATATAGTGATTCTTTACATGTTCCTTGACATCCAGCATTTTTAGGATAAATAACCTATTGATTGATGATATCCAGAGTAAAGTAACTGCTATTGGTCATAATAGTCCACTAAGTTAAATATTTTTATATTATTTTATTCTGTATTACTTGGCTTTATTAACTTTTGAAAAATAAAATTATTATTAAAAAAAATATGGCTTCCTTATTCCTATTATGGACTGTATTTATCTCATTGGTTATGAACCTTAATATTGGTTGTAAGAATACCTAACATAGGAAAAAAATTATATACACACCACTGTTAAAAATAAGTAGTTCAGGTAGCCCCAAAAGTGTGGTTCCAATAACTGGGCAAATTACACTCCCCTTGGATGGTCACAGCAACTCTTCTGGGGAGTAAAACAATTCTATGTGGAGCATAGTCTGATGAAGAAATATAAAATCACTGAAGGTTAGCAATTCTACTGCGAAATAAAGTAAAAAAGAATGATGCTTCTTCATCCAAAGATACTTACCATTCTGTTAACTTACGTGTTCCAGTGTTTACTCTGTGATATCACAGAGTGAACACTGCCTCTATGTTGGGTATAGTATTTCAAATTTTGCATTGGGTTTTACTAGACTCATGAATATCATTAAAATATCTTAACTACCATCCATGGAGTTGAGAGCACATGTCAGTCAATGTTCCCATTGAGATACTAATATCTTAACTACCATCCTTTACTGATTTACTCCCCCAAAATACTCCCCCAAGGAGTTACTCTAACTCCTCATTATTAACAGTGCATGATATTATTTGTACCATGGTACTTTCAAATCATCCAATCACAATGATCAATTCAAGTTGAATATATTATTTCATACCCACCTCATACAGTGAATTGTCCAAACACGAATTAGATTGTATTTATTTTTTATAACCCAAAGCGAATCTAAAATTTGATTGCATTAGTTGGTGCAAATTTATTCTCGGCTTTCGGCTTATTAACCTCAACATCATGGTCTAACTTACACATACACATTATTGTCCATTATGTGCATCATCTAAATCTAGATTTATAGTGTAAAACATTCCTCAACTCTCCTGTACAGTTAGTGGAAATGCAAGCGCTGTGTTTTCTTATAGATTTGTTGTGCATTAGATTGTTGTTGCAAATAAATCAGTTATTAAAAAACTAAGCCCTATTGAGAAAAATTGTTTTGTTTACTTGTAGAGCTGGTGGAAAACAAAATTTATATAGCATGTCTTATAGTGTGTGGAACCTCACAAATGTATCATAAAAAAATTAAAGTCGGATATTCAATAATTTGTAATAAAGAGTCTCAAAAGTGGCTCGGTCACTAGGCGACTCCTTCCAGCACATCAACATTACATCATACATGTTTTCTGGACAGTTGGTAGGTTTAGCCAGAAGATTTCTCGGATGTTTCTGAGTGGCATCGGCCACGAGTTCCTCATCTTGCATGTCTTCATATGGAATATCCTTAGCTAGTGTGAATATCTCCCACAAGGTCACTCCAAATGCCCACACGTCAGATTTGGTAGAGAACTTGCCATAGAAGCATTCTTTGGCCATCCAGCGTACTGGTAATACTGCATGACCCTTTAGGACGTAATAGTGGGATTGATACAAGTTACGACTCAAACCAAAGTCGGCTATTTTGACTTGCATGTTATTGCCAACAAGGCAGTTTCTGGTGGCCAGGTCACGGTGGATGAAGTTCTTAGAACTTAAATAGTTCATACCACTGGCTATTTCAGAGCACATGTCAGTTAATGTTCCCATTGAGATACTAATGTCATTTTGTTCTTCATAATTTATGACAGTGTTCTCAAAATTACCTAAATATTGAGCAAGGTCTCCTTTTTTCATGTACTCCATCATGATGTATGTCATTGATCCTTTACATGATCCTAGAACTTTAATCACATTTTCATGGTCTAGTCTAGACATGAATTTGAGTTCTTTTTCAAAATCCTCAAGTGCTTTGGCTGATGGATTAGCTTTGAGCTGTTTGACAGCTACTTTTATTGACTTAGTTCAATCTTCATCTTCCCCAATATTTAAATCTTTTTGACTGAGATCTACAGTATAAGCAAGTATCACTTTTCCAAAAAATCCAGTTCCAATTGTTTTTATTTTCTTAATATTGTAAGGGCTAAGATTAGGAACTGTATGCAGAGATGAAGTATTGATTTCAGATGTACTATAAATAGGACCACAGATAGTATCTTCTGGAAGGTCTTTGGCATCTTCAGTTTCTGAATGAGCAATGTCTTTGATATTGTTTGCATCAACACTGTCAGTAATGTTTGCATCATTTTTATTTGGGTCAGCAACACATTGTATAATGTCAGCTTTTAAATCATCTGCGTGAGTTGAAGATTCTGGTGTTAATAAGTTTGATGCAAACTCTTCAGACATTGAAAATTTGGGTGAATATTTTTCACTGAAGAGTACAGTTGCCTTTGTTTGTCGTAATCATGAGTGTTTCTTTCAGAAGGTGCCAGATCCTTGACACTGAAATCATTCTTGTTGGATATTCTTTGGTCACTATCCTGTCTGACTAATTGTGTTGACTTATTGGAGTCTTGAGTAATATTATTTTCTGTTTCTTTGATGGAAATTTCATCATATTCATAGTGGCTTGAAGTAGCTTTAAATGATGAGGTAAGAGGATTGTTTTCTTTAGTTTCAGTATCTATTATCGTATAGCATGAGTTAGAATAACTTGCCATTCGTGGTCCTTGAACAATTGTTCTCTCATAATCATCGTTGTTTGATATGTTGTGGTCTAGAGAAGTAAGCTTAGTAAACTGTTGGCTTGTAGTGTTCCCTGATTCAACCTCTTCATGCTTGGACAAATCAATTCTGCTCAATTTATTCATATGCCACATGCACAATACTGTCATTAAACAGCCTATTATGATTATTATTATCAATGTTATTATTACTGAAACTAGTACTGCTACTGAGGATGGGAAGGAATCTGTTTGGCCAAGGATTATTTCAGTAGAATAAGTTTCAAACCTTGATAAAGTGCTATAGTTTTGAATATATTTTTGATCCGTAGTCATAGTTGTATTATACATTTCAGTCTTTGCAATTGGGATGTTTGGCTGAGTATCAGTAAATGAAGCATTAGAAGATGTATCAATAAAAGTGGTAGTGGCTGCAAATAGGAAATAATAACATGTGAATAGTCTAATATCTAATTTGTTGGACACAATCAGTATAATTTTTTCATGTTAAAAACTATATTTATGTCATGAGAGATTTTGCTAAATTATTTAACAATAAAATAATGGCAGAATGTTAAATTCTTTATTTGTACTATTATTGTATTACTCTTGTTATTATTGTTATTAATATAAATATTTCCAAAGTATAATTATTGTAATCTATAACTTATAGTGGCGTCAATAACAAATTAATTAATCAAGAATTCTAAATGAAAAATTTATTATAATATTATTATTAGACTTGTTTCATTAGTCCACAGAACTGAATTCAATATTTCATATAGTAAGGTTACATTGTAATTTCAACTTGTGTATCTCTTTTACTTTTGGATTGAAATTGTTTTAAAAATAATATCACTCATAATTGAGCTGATTTATGTCATATTCTGTGTTGCTCAATTATGTTTAGATGTGAACGCTTTAGCCACAGTATGCAAGAGCCAATACTGTAGTCATCAACTTAAAAAAATATACTGCTATATTACAATATTTGTGACTACTAAGCCAGGTGCACAAATATATTTTATCAACTTACATAAATGGGTAACTTCATCTCTAAATGTAACCTCTCCTATTCCACCTATAGTTCTTGAATTTACAAACTTAATAATATATATTGTACTTGATTTTACCAGAGATAAATTAATAGTAATATTTATTGAAGACAAACAATTAAACATATTCTCACGCAATGTTACATTACCAAGAAGAAAATCTGGAGTGAAAGTTGGAAATACAATACTTCGGTAAACGTTAATGGTCAGTACTTCATTTGGCATATTCCATAATGTACAAAAGAATATATTCAATTCCAATTCTCTCAACATGAAAGATTGAGGGAATCGAAATGATAATGTATAAGAATTAAGGGTGCTGTTAACTGTATAGAGTTGAGATGCCCAGGTACCTCTCTGACTGACATCAAAAGTAGGAATAATTCCATCAATGAGAGTTCCATTAGTAAGACTTAGTTGTCCAGTACAATCACAGAACCTCTCACTACTTGCACCAGTCATCCTACAAACTGAGGGACATCCTGCATTAGGATCAGATCCATTGATGGAAGATACTCCTGTGAGTGTAAATGCTGATGGTCGAAATGTCGCACCTAATAAAGTAGTAGAATAATATTCAGAGTAGTAATGAGAAAAAAAAACACTCACCAAAGCATACAACACCTACAGTTGCTATTAACCACAAATTTACTTTCTTTGCTGCAAAACTGCCCATAGCTCATCTGACGAAAATTGTGCTGAAGGAGGTTAGGTCAAGATTACTGATTTTAAAGCTCTTATAATTTAGCCAAAACTGGAAGTATATTTTTCTGCATGCAAAAAGATTCTAGAAAAAAATTTTTTTGTAGTAGTAGTGTTTTGAACTGAAAGTGTTTTGAACTGAAAGTGTTGTGAACTGAGTGTTTATTATTTGACCTCATAACATTATTCCTTATTGTTTTGATAATAATACTTTTTTATAACAATGAATAGAGAGTTCTGGGAAGGATTCAAACACTATAGATGTTTAGATTACTGATTCCAGTAACCAACCACTACCTTAAATCCCCCCAACATGAGGTCTACTCCAAAGGGGGAGCAAGTGAGATTTTAGCCTCTACTAATTTTAATTTAGTGATACAATTTGTTGGCCATTATTACATTTCTCATAAGCCTACATTTTACTTTCTGATGAAAGTACAAAAGTTGTTGTATTTAAAATTATATCATATCTTAATTTAATGAAGAACAATATCTTTTGTATTGTGTTTGATATAATATTCATTAATAATACCTTTTTCTTTTAGGTGAATATACTTTGAGAAACAGAGCAACACTTTTAGACAATATGGATATATGAAATAAATTTATATGTGGTTTGTAATGAAGATAAAACTTATCAAAATTATTTTCATGGAAAATGAACCAAAACAATATCTTACTTATGCTTTAATTGAGAACAACTTATGCTTATTTACATTTCATGTTTTGTTTATAAAACTAATTTTTTTAGCCGTAAAATTTTGACTAAATATTATGATAAAGTTTATTTTATTATCACAGTAATAATGTGTGTGTGATCACTGGCATAGTTTTATTAATAAGTCATTACTAATATACACGCTGTATTATATTATTGTAATCTAATATATTTTAAATATGACTGTAATATTATAAATAAACTGCTCAATTAAGGTTTTATTCATTTATCATGTTTTATTTTTTATGTAATGACTGATTTTAAAAACAAATATCTTAGCCTGCATAGTCTGTTGTCTGTCTTCCAATTTCTTAGCACATCATTTAATCAGACTTAAATTATGTCTGACTACATATCAATCTAGTTTCAGTAATCATGATCATTACATTTACTTAGTAGCACTAAAGAACAAAGTTAAGCATAAGGAGTGGTCTAATTGTTTGTATTTAATTGTAAGTACATGTTTCCAATCCTATAGTATTGATTATGATCCTAATATGTAAAATGAGAATGTGAATGAACTTCATAAAGACTTAAAGAGAAAGTATGGGAATGGACATGACCTGGTGTGTGAAATTATGTCCATGTAATAAGAACAAAGTTGAGTCCACTGTCTTCTAAACATTACTATTGTTTTTGAGAGAGTTCTCAGTTGACATCACATAATTAATAATAAATTTCTCTCTTATATCAATATTTTTTAAAATACATAATGATAGTAATGACGTTTTGACAGTCCTACTGCTGTCCTCATCAGGTTACAAAAATTAGTGAATTTTCGTTACAAAAATTAGTGAATTTGAATGAAATTTACTAATTTTTGTAACCTGATGAGGACAGCAGTAGGACTGTCAAAACGTCATTACTATCATTATGTATTAAAAAAATGTTGATATAAGAGAGCAATTGATTATTGTTGTTGTCGTCATTTTTATACAAGTGCAATATATTTTTTATCGGAGTTTTACTTAAATTTACTTGTGAAAAAAATATGACACACTGTGATTTGGGAAGGGATGTGGAATGTCCAAAGTCAATTACCATTATGTTTTGTTGTTTTTTGTTTATTGTTGCTTTTTGTAGATCACAGTGATGAACAGTTGTAATCATCCTGGCTGTATGAAGAATTCCTGAGCATCTTCGTTCATTAATGAACAGTTAATTCTTCACCTATCACACAGATACAAAGTCACATCACAGACTAATATTTATTGCATTTGCTGGATTACTGGAATAAATTTTATACACTAAAATATATGGCTATAAAGTGAGTATTGTAGAACACCATTTGGAGTGTTGTAGTAGCTAATTTAAGGGAGTATCACAACACCCCATTGGTAAGAGTATCATAAACACCATATTTTGTGCATTATGAGCCCTGATAGGGGTGTAGTAGAACTTGGACATGTGCGTATCACAACTTCCCATTTGGTATAATGAAGGGTATACAGAGGTGTAACTGAACACTTCCTCTAGGTGAAATGGAAACACCCCATGAGGAGTAGTACAGCCAGTGTTACCTGGACACCCCAAAATGAGATTCCCATGCACCCCATTTTTAACAGTGTAGCAAGAATGTTATACATTTTTTTTCTCCACTGGACTTGAAAATGTTTTTTGAGCTAATATGTAAGTTTGTACTGTCATTTTGTCAAACAATAATAGATGTGCATGCATATGTATATGTGCACTAAAATAATTATTGATTTTTATTTTACTGACTAAAAGAATTAATGTTACTGAACAAGATGCTAGCCTATTTATTTTAGATACTTGCTATGACACCAAATTTTATAAATTAACTGTTGAGTTTAATAAATCCTTAGAAAGATGTACTACAATTGTTTGACACATTAAAGTAATTTAAAACCTACCTTACCCATCCTCTGGGGCGGGCACGGGTTCACCGGGTAGAATCGGAAGGGCACGACTCTGGTGGCAGCATACTATTACTGTTCCCAGGTGCGAGCAATGAAAGGACTGAGACATCATACCTAGCCAAGCCCACATATAATATACATAAATACTATGTTAAATACTTATTGCATGAGTCAAAGTGTGATATGGTGAACTACTTCATGAGCAGGCTAATTTATATTCATGAGTCAGAGGCGAGTGAAAATAACGCTTGAGAGTGCAATATCCAGCAAGTATATTATAATAAATGGTTTATTCCATGCAAGATATCTTTACCAGAGTAGTTTGTATATACTAAGGTTGGCAACTCATGGTGTAAAGTCAAACTGTAAATTTCACTACAGGAGGTTACCCACACATTTTACTTGCTCCTCTAGCCAGATTGGTATAGTTTCACTAGATAAAGATAGCCGCAAAACACCAGAAATCTCGTAAGCCCAGCCATAACTACTAGGATAATCAGCTTCTGCAATGCAGAGTGATGACATCAATATAGATATAATTTACAAATTATTAATCCATGCAAAATATCTTCACAATGTTATTTTTAGCTACAAGACCTGAGTAACTCATGATGTCATCACAGTTATTATACACAGATGTCATCACTATGCATTGCAGCACTGTCATCACATTGTTAATTACCTAGGCATTTTCACATATTATTCTCACTAAAGAAGACATCTGCATAGTGTTAAAACGTATTGTTTCATTGTTACATGCTAATAAAAAAAATAAAATTTATTATGAATTGTTTTCATAGTTTATGTATAATTTTGTTGTAGGTATGACAGTCATAGTGATTTGATTTTTTTTGTCAACTGAAACTAACATTAAACATACAATGGCAAGTGGAATGGATAGACTTGAAGATATTGAAAAATTGGAGACAACTATGACAAAAAACTTAATAAATAATGAATATCAAACTTGTCAATAATCAAACATAGCATATAAATCGGAGATAATTTGTAAGAAACTGTGCTTTCTAATTTATATATAGCTTGTTAACATTTTTATTTTCTAAACAATATATTGAGTAATTATATAGAGTGACATTTAATTTTCATATCGTGTGTGTGTACTTTAAAGAGTAACCAAAAGAACTATACATCATGTATGTGCTTATTGTTTGTAGTCCATGCTTTTATTTTTCAAATGCTTTTGTACTTCTATCGTCGTAAAATATATTTTAAGAATAACTTCTATAATTTTGATATTTTAACCAACCTTGTAACATAACACAAATAATATTTTGAAAGGTGGTAAACTAACAAAGTGTGTTGCCTACTGTGGATTCAATGAGTCTATACAACTTCTATATATTGCTGTTTGCATCATTGTATTTGAATACAATAATAAATTTTTGTATTTATGAACAGTTTCCAAAGCAAATCATTAAGTGAGCACATGATATGTAAAAAATATATGGGTTACCGGTTATTCTAAACTGAACCATATTGGGAAAATTGTTTTGTTTACTTATAAAGCTGGTGGAAAACAAATTTATATAGCAAGTCTTGTAGTGAGAAACTGCAGAAGTGTATCATAAAATACTAAAGTTTAATATTGAATAATGAGTCTCAAAAGTGACTCGGTCACTAGGCGACTCCTTCCAGCACATCAACATTACATTATACATGTTTGCTGGACAGTTGGTAGGTTTAGCTAGAAGAGTTCTCGGATGATTCTGAGTGGCATCGACCACGAGTTCCTCATCTTGCATGTCTTCATATGGAATATCCTTAGCTAGCGTGAATATCTCCCACAAGGTCACTCCAAACGCCCACACGTCTGTTTTGGTAGAGAACTTGCCATAGAAGCATTCTTTGGCCATCCAGCGTACTGGTAATACTGCATGAACATTCAGGACGTAATAGTGGGATTGGTACAAGTTACGACTCATACCAAAGTCAGGTTTGCACTCCCACCTCATTAGAAGTAGCTAGCACAGGTGTTAATGAACTAGCACTATTGACGATGAAACCAAGTCACGCCCCACCTTGATGGAATGTAGGAACTATTCCAACAAATGAGAGATAAACTATTTTATGGGATAATGGTCTCTTGAAGAAGAATACAATTGGCCCTGAAGACATACCTAAAACAGTAATTGTAGAGCCTATCAGATTAAGAGGAGGAAATTATGAGAATGGTTTGATCACTTCAATTACTATAGGGTAAAGCAATTATGTTTGTATGGCCTCTTGTCATGAAAGACATTAATGCTTGTTACAAATGTTGTGCAATTCGTCGGTAGCACAGCAAAATTGCTAGGAATGACTTCCTAGAAAAGTCCCAATATTTCCTGAACTCTTTGACTGGCTTCCTAGAAAAGTTGCAATATTTCCTGAACTTTTTGTGACCAAGAAAAACAATTGAGTGTGAGCTATTTAACTAATCAATTGTGAGGTATTTAATCAATTGTGTGCTAATCTGAGAATTATAGAGTCACTCTGATAGTGTAACTATTGGTTTATTCTATGCTCAATATCTTCACTGCTGTAGCTAAAACTAAGGTTGGAAACCAGTGGTGCATGGTAAGCTGTAAAACTCTGGTGTAGTTAATCGATGGGAGCATCCAAAACACCCAGTTGATATCTCTGTTAGCTAAATTAATTATTTTGCCTCACACTTTTTAATCGCCTTAATCCACATAAACTGAAGCAGATAATATACTTTTCAGCTGATAGTCAACTGCAAACACAAGTACATTGTTATTTTTAGCACTGACTGATTATTAATAATATTGATATCAATACAATTTGTAATTATGATAAATGAAACATGTTTATTCAAAACGATATGAACAAATCACACACTCAAATACAATTGGCATTAAATTAAGAATCATTCTCAGTATTCTTAATAACAACTAAACTATATGCTTGATTATCAACTAGTTCAATATCCTCTTTTTTATTACTATTTTGTTGCAGTTCAGTAGCAGTGTCTGTCTCAACAATATTATCAATGTCTTCATATTCATCAATTCCATGTTCTACTTGGTGATCTCTGTTTGGTTCAGATATTTCATTTGATAAACTCTTTTTATGTATAATGTAACAGACAAAACATCCAACAGCCATTGCTACTGCCATACATATTATAATACTTATTAGAACAGATATTATTGTAGGGTCTTGTACAGGTGCTGATGAAGGTGTTACATAAATATATACTATTTCTTTATTGTCAATAGAGTCTGTTGAAAAATTTTGAAAGGAAAGTGTTTTAATAGTGTTGTCATTTTGGAATAGATTATTATTATTGTTAGTTGTTGAACCTGTGGGCAATATAGGTAGTGTGGTGTCCAAGGATACTGATCTCAAGGTGGTTTTGTCATCAAATAAGTGATAAGTAGATTCCATTATCGTTGTTTCTTCTCCAGTAGTTTCCCGCGAAGTTGTAAATGTAGTGAATGTTGTAGCTAAGATAATAAAAAGAACAATTATTAGTATATATAGCTATCATAGTGAAATAATTTATATTTATTTATGTATTAATTAATTATTTATTATTTATTTATATAATATACTAGTGATGTGCTTGAGCACAAATGGCGAGTGAGCCTAAAGACCATAATATTTTTATATGAATGATTTTGACTTCTAACACTGAAGCTACTGAAAATATGGTCCAGTTTGTTTATTTAGCATACAGGGTAAAGGCATTTTAGAGCCATAGTAACAACTAACTCTGCAACTGCTTGAATTGAAGGAAAAAAACAACAACAAAACAATACACGTTATTTAAACGTTTTCTTTGTGATATTTTTTAGCTAAGTAGTGGTTGTAACACACAATGCTTTGACACAACTGGACATGCACCTACACAGACTTACCTTCGTAGTAGTCTAGTGGACAATGTATTTTCAAGTAAATACTGTTGCGCACGGCTTATAACCATGACAAAGAGCGCATTGACTTACCACCGCCACTAACTCAATAGAAACGGAAGTCCCTTAAGTTTTCAAGTTTTAACTGCACCCGCAAAAGAATTCGAAACGGTAAACAATTCAACTAGGGTGATACGGGTACTGATCGATAAACCAGAGGATTCTGTTTAGTGCAATTTGGGACTGGGTCGACCACCTAACTAACACAAAAAGGTCAAAGTACAAAATGACATACGTACGTCCAAACATATATACAAATAAACTAGTGGTGTGCTTGAGCACAAATGGCGAGCGAGCCTTAAACTACACTATTGTTAAATTTGATTTTAACTAACACTCAAGCTATTAAAATACAGTCGAGTTTTTAAATTACGTATGAGGTAAAGGGGTTTCAATGTCATAGTAACCGCTCCCGCAACAGTTTGAATTGAAAAAGAAGCAACAAAATCAAATCACGTTATTTAAAATTTTCTTTGTGATATTCTTAACAGTAGTTGTAACGCACAATACTTTCACACAACTGAACATACCTACGCAAGACTTACCGTCGTGGTTCGTCTAGTGGACAATGCATTTTTAAGTAAATACTGTTGAGTAGGGCTTATAACTGTGACAATTAGCACATTAACTTACCACCGCCACTAACTCAAATAGAAATGGAGCTCCCATACGATTTTGAGATTTAACTGCACCCGCAAAACAATTCAAAGCCGTAAACAATTCAATTTCTAAGGTGATACGGGTAATGGTCGCTAAACCGGAGGATTCTGTTTAGTGAAGTTTGGGACGGGGTCGAATGCGTAGCGAACACAAAAATATGGAGGGTCAAAGTACAAAATGACATACGTACGTCCATATATATAAATAAATAAACAAACATCCCCGATTTTCAATTGTGTTACCCCTGTAAGTGTCTCACTCGCTACGCTCGCTTGCCAATTATATACTTCATATTTATTTATTTATTGTTATTGATTAATTAATTAAATAATTCATGAATTAATTAAGAATTATTTATTAAATGATTTATTAATTAATATTGTTGATTGATGGAATGATGTATTAATCAATTAATAATCAATTCAATCAATCAATTTGAATGCCTGCCTGAACAACACAGAAAACTGAGAGCGGGTCTGTTGAAAGGGATTCTACATCTATGCCAAATATTAAATGTCAAAACAACTTAAAAGACCCCTAGCATGCCATGAAAAAACAAGCTACCTTTTATTCTCTCTCTTTTTCGAAATACAAAAAGGAAAGATTTTGTTTAGTCATAATCAATTTTTAATTCATATGTATAATATCATGCAGTTTTGTACTACTGAAACTTTTCAATGAATATTCCTCATCATCTGTAAAGCTACAGCTGCTATTGCCATTAATCTTATCTTGTCAAGCCCTTATGAAATGATATAATTGTGACTATGTAGAGCACTCGATTGGAAGTTCTATAACTATACATAGGGATAAGTTAACTAAACACGGACATTCTATTTATTGCTTGAAAGTCCTGTTGGTGCAATTAGAATAGATATTGGTGTTCAATATGCATAGCCTGATAGGCATACAATTAATTGCTCATATACAATCTATTTGTATTATATAATTTAAAAAATGTGTGAATACATCAATAATGAAATAAAGCTACCTCCATGTATGAAACTAAATAGCTAGCTGCATAAATTTAATTTTATAGTGAAGCACTGGCTTTTTATTAACGCCAAACAAATTAAATAATTTTTCGGAACAATAATCATGTGGTGCAACCAATACTGGACTTACATACTCGATCCTGAGTAACTTCATCTCTGAATATCACTTCACCAATATATATTTCTCCCACAGTAGCGGAATTAGTGAATTCAATAAAATATATGTTACCATTCCTAGTTGGTGATGTAGTAATGTACATAGTCTCCAGAGAAACACAGTTTGATTCTAAAGTTATTGTTCTACTACCAATTGGAGTTGTGGATATGAATGTTGGAAAAATAATATCTCTGTGAACATTGATTGTCAGACCTAATCTAGGTATAGACCATGGAGTACAGAGAAATATGTTCAGTTCTACTTCTTGTAGCATAAATGAGCTAGAGAATCTAAATCCAATAGCATGCGATGTAGCAGATATATCTACAGTGTAGAGTTGAGAAGCCCAGGTACCTCTCTGACTAACATCAAGTGTAGGAATAATTCCATCAATGAGAGTTCCATTAAAATTTCTCATTATTCCACCAGTACAATCACAGAATCTTTCACCACTTGTACCAGTCATCCTACAGACTGAGGGACATCCTGCATTAGCATCAGATCCATTTATAGAAGATACATCTGTTAGTGTAAATCCAATAGGTTGGACAATGGCTCCTACATTTTAAGCATCAGTGTAACAGCTGTATGAATAGAATAGAATACTCACTCACCATAACAAGTACTGCATAGAGTCATCAAAATAACCAACCCTACCACCATTGCGCCAACCACGGTCCGCAGTCTACGGCGAGATACAGCACTCCACCAGAGAAGCACTTTTTTGTCGAATTTGAATCCACACCCCTTACGTTGCTCAATGCTGCTCGGTCCATTCCCGGAAACTAAGGGAACGATACGGGGATTCCCGAAAAGGTTCTGCGATTCCAGGACCCTGGGTAGCCATGCAGTCACTGTTTCCACCCTGAAGTGGAATTCATAACACTTTTAGCTTGGATCTTCTCACTGTTATTTAAGTCAAGTTCTAACTTTTACTACTGCAGTATGCTATGGAATCCAGTTAGTTGGAACAGCCAGAATTGAGAAGTATAAAAAAACAACAACAGAAAACAAAAAAAATTTCGAATACCCCCCCTTAGAAAACAATAATATTAAATAAAATAAAATAAGAAAGAAAAACCCAATCAAACAAAAATAAAAAACAAAAGCAACATTATATAGCTACTATGAATTCTATGTCGAAAATTTTACTGTTGAAATTTTACATTTGAAGTAGTGCAACTTTGAAATTAAGTTGAAAATTCTTCTGTGACTAGGTATAGACTTTAGCTAGTTCCATTATTTGTATTTCACTAGTCATAAAATATTTACAAAATACACAAATGTTTCAACCATTTTACAATGGTCATCATCAGTGTGTGGATGATGATAAAGTCAAAACAATATGTCCTGAGGAACTAGTTAATGACAGAGCTATAACAAAGTAAGTTGTCATGACAAGCAATAACAAAAAAGAAAGTCCTGGCTAGAAGCTACATTTTCGTTAGGCAATTATATACTGTAGGCAATAAACCATATCCCTGTTCATTGATGGTCCACTCATTCTTATTTGCCCAAACTCTGAGTAACATCTCTTGTGCAGTTTTTGCTGGTGATCTACTATTTTAGCATTCTCCCAATCAATGCAAAGATGTTGTTGAATTGCATGTTGAGCAACTGCAGATGTGTTGGTGTCTAGCAATTTCAATGCTCATTGATGTTCTTTTAGACTATGTTCTAGCATCCGTCCAGTTAGGCTTATATAAACCATTGTGCAAGTCTTACATGCTATTTGATAAATCACTCCTTTTTTTTAATAGGTGGAAGTCTGATGTCAAGGCAATGTAGAATTCTCTTGATATTTTGTGACGAGTTTTTCACAAACGGTAACACTACTGTCACTTTTGTAATATCATCTTTCATTGTGTTGTTTTTTATGACTTTTGCCTGTTTATCAATCCTCTTGATGAAATGAATGGGATAGCCGTTCTCTTTCAAAGCAGTTTTCACATGTAATTTCTCTTCTACTCTATCCTCATTAGTGCTGCAGATCTTCCCTGCTCTATTGAAGAGTGTTTTGGAAACAGTATTTTTGTATTGTAACGGATGATAGGAGTCAAATGAAAGAGACTTGTTTGTGTGGGTTGATTTTCCTTTAATGGTGCACAATTTCAGTATCCAAGAAAGACAGTTTACCATCACACTCTTTTTCGACTGTGAAATTGATAGATGGTTCGATAGAATTTAAGTGAAGCAGAACAATCAAGTCAACTTTCATTGCTGTGCAGATATCATCCAATCTTTTCCAAAAGACAGGATGAGTAGAATTGTGTGTGGTTAATGCTCTTTGTTCCACTTCTTCCATTACTAAGGCTCTTTCTACTGGTAAATAATGAAATTATATCAAATGACACTAGTTGTGTTCCAATTTGGTAAATCTAGTTCTCTGATGAAATTTGAGAACTCCAATGAATTGGCCACATATGTGAGCTTGTCTTTCCTACTCAAAGTGATAAAATGGTGACTAGATGTTTACCATAGCTAGAGACTGGTTAGTCAAATATGATACCTTTTCTGAAAGAACAAGTTTATGTCCAAAGGAAGTCATTATATTGCTCACATTGTGCCTAAATGTTACATACTTAGTGTATCATAATGAATATTACAAACAGAAATTTGGAACAGCAATGGTTCCCCGGTCTTTGTAACCATAGATAACTTAGTAGAGTATGATATACCTTTTGAAAGCAATTACATAAGTCAGGGTCAGGTACAACCTCAGGGAGATTTTTTAGTAAAGATATACACAGTATTGACCCGAATATTGAAGTCATGACAGAAGCTTTCACATATGCGATGGATTTGAGAATAAAAAAGATGTAGAGTTGATTTGCAGTATGAAAGATATGAGATTATAGGAAGAAAAGAGATCATGAGAAAGAGAAGAATGTTATTATAACTATCCAGAAGTATACTCAGGGCATGGATCTTGTTTAGTTTCTCCCATCTCTAAGGTGCTCATGACTTACTTATGTGACATTGTTATTTCCCAGTTGTGTGCACTAAGTTGCTGTAATGCATTCCAAGCAAAATAGTCTACTGAAAGTTTGTGACAAAAACTGACAGCCAAGCCGTCATTTTGCACTTATCACATAATATGTCCTCCTGGTATACTTCTTGTGTTAAGAAGAGAACGCGAGATTCATTTAGTGCCGGACTCTCTCTTGTGTAGAACTGTAAAACTCACTAGGGGGCCACTCACACTCCCATCTGACATTTTTGCTACTGCTCTAACCAGGTTGGTAAGTTTCGCCACAGAAAGGTAGCTGAAAAAACCCAGAAAACTTGTAAGCCAGGCCATGACTAATAAATAATATGATTTCATATTTTGTTTCTACATTTTTATTTAACTTTTACAATACTAACTTATTCCAATACTAACTGTATTCCAATTTCTTAGCACATCATTTAATCAGACTTAAAATATATGTCTGTCTACATATCAATCTAGTTTCAGTAATCAGGATCATTACATTTACTTAGTAGCATTAGAGAACAAAGTTTAAGCATAAGAGGTGATTTTTACAATTGTTTGTGTTTAATTTTAAGTTTAAATAACAAATAAATGAAACACCTAGTGAGCGAAACAGAGCAACACTTTTAGACAATACGGACATAAGGAATACATTTATATGAAGTTGTTGTAATGAAGATAAAACTCATCAAATTATTATTATTGAAATTTTTATTGAATTGAGAACAACTTATGCTTATATACATTTCATCTTTTGTTTATAAAACTAATTTTTAGCCAGTAAAAATTTAACTAAATATTATGATAAAGTTTATTTTATAATCACAGTAGTAATGTGTGTGTGATCTGACATATAAAAATTTTATTAATAAGTCATTACTAATATGTATGTTGTATAAATATGACTGTAAAATATTGAATGCTCAATTAAAGTTTTATTCAGTTATCAAATTTTACTTTGAATCATTTAAGTTAACAACTGATTTAAAAAATTATCTTAGCCTGCATCATCTGTTGTCTGTATTCCAATTTCTTAGCACATCATTTAATCAGATATAAATAATATTATGTCTAACTAAATATCAATCACTTTTAGTAATCAGGATCGTTACATTTACTTAGTAGCAATAGAGAACAAAGGTAATCAATAAGCTTTCAAGAAGTACAAGCCTAAAATATTTTTTAATATATTACATAAACAACACATTATTTTTCAGTTATAAATTTTCGTATTTTATTCATTTATTTGATTTGATTTAATTTATTTATTTTATGTATTATTTATTCATTTATTTAATGAAAAATTAATTAAATGATCTTAAATTTATGAACTTATTCATACTTTTATTTATTAATTCATATTTACTTAATTAATTTTAGTTCTTTTTCTCATTTGTGTATTTATTTACACGTTAGCTTTTTCTCAATCTTGTTGCTACCCTTCACTCTATGCTCTCCTTAAGCTTCTCTCTTACATATCCTGCAGCTTTGCTTTCAGTATCTTAGTTTTTGATGGTCCAACCGAAGATGATCATACGGGAGTAAAACATCCTAGCTTGTTTGAATTACAAAATACTATGAATACTTTCATTAGTAATCAACAATAATCACAAATAAAAACCACATAGTAAAACATGAGCCTAACACTTTATGATATAATGTATGATTACATTTATAGATCACAACATTTTACAACTGTTTTTAGTAGCAAAATAGTCTCACTAGAGCTAGGCATGACTCATCATTAAAATATACGAGTTTTAATAAAAATAAGGTTATCCAATAGCTAGCTACATTCAAGCAGTTTGTGGCAGAAGTCATGTTTACTATTTTGACTTCAGAGTAAAGGCATTAATGTGTAATAAACTTGCAAATTATGTTTCATAATTCTCAAGATTAAGCTAAAACAAACTATTGTTGTGTTGTGCACCACAGTTTTACTTTCAATACTATAATTAGTATTACTGTAAACTTTAAATGTTGTTTCTAGAATTCCTTAGTTGAGAAAGGCACATATAATTGTATTTTATTCTATTTCAATTTATGATAACCCATTTTAATAAACATGTTGATATAATCTATTTACTTCAAGTATGCTAGTCTGTGTTAACATATTTCTGAGAATTTTAGGTTGAAACAGATTTGTAATATTTATACTCACAATACACGAACTATTTACACACTAGATGTGGAGGATTATTGAAGCAGCTCATTCACTAGGGCTTAGCTATTCCCCGCAGGTAGTTGTATTCACTGCCAACAGAGTTGATGTGTGGCTGCTTTGCACTAGTCTTTTGAAAGATATTATTGTGTTTTTAGTACAAAAGACAAGCACATCATGTTGTAAGCACATGATACACCACAAACTAGTATATAAATTAATAACACAGCAAGCACTATTCAACAGTGAACATGACCACTAATGAATGAAGGAACAATATATATTGTATATACATATATATATATATATAACTGACACGTCTATTATTGTTCTCAAAGTCGTCAAATTGTTATCTTAATTACCCATCACATCTTAAATATAGGGCAGGCCCTACATTACACATACATATACTGTTCTTACATCATAAATCTTTCTGTCATTTCCAACTGACTATAAGTATAGCTGTGCCAAAGTTTGCTTAAGCTTTCCAATCAGATTGTTCCGTTCGTGGTGAATATATTTCATACCCACCTTCTAGGAAATGACTAAGTGAGCAGTACAAGTGTCATTAAGACATGGTACAAGTCCATTACATTCCTAAATTCAGGCAGTACACTACACTATCCTTTTGTTTATAGACCCCTTGTTGTGCAAATTTCACTTCAACCTCCACATCATGATGTAATTCATACAGAATAGTACAGATATTATTCAACATTATTCATGACAAAACCTCGTTCAAATAATCTATACAATTTAAGTGTACAAAACTGAAAAATTAGTGTATTATTGATATCACAACATGAAAAATGCTCCAAATTAAAATAACACTAGATCTGTGTTTTTATACATATTATTTTGCTTGATTATAATATATAAAAATGAAACAATTGTTGATAAACAAAATAATGTGCACACTATTATAAGCTTACCAATTATGTTTTATTTATGCATAGCTGTCTTAGAGTGAATCATTCAAGATATCATATAGAGTCTCAAAACTTGCTCGGTCACTAGGCGACTCCTTCCAGCACATCAACATTACATCATACATGTTTGCTGGACAGTTGGTAGGTTTAGCCAGAAGAGTTCTCGGATGTTTCTGAGTGGCATCGACCACGAGTTCCTCATCTTGCATGTCTTCATATGGAATGTCCTTAGCTAGTGTGAATATCTCCCACATGGTCACTCCAAATGCCCACACGTCTGATTTGGTAGAGAACTTGCCATAGAAGCATTCTTTGGCCATCCAGCGTATAGGCAGCGCTGCATTTATACCACTGAGGATGTAATAATGGGATTGGTATAAATTACGACTCATATCAAAGTCGGCTATTTTGACTTGCATATTTTTGCCAACAAGGCAGTTTCTGGTGGCCAGGTCACGGTGGATGAAGTTCTTTGATCTTAAATACTTCATACCACTGGCTATTTGAGAGCACATGTCAGTCAATGTTCCCATTGAGATACTAATGTCATTTTGTTCTTCGTAATTTATGACAGTGTTCTCAAAATTAACTAAATATCGAGCAAGGTCTCCTTTTTCCACGTACTCCATCATGATGTATGTCATTGATCCTTTACAGGATCCCAGAACTTTAATCACATTTTCATGGTCTAATCTAGACATGAATTTGAGTTCTTTCTCAAATCCTTCAAGGGCTTGGGCTGATGGATTAGCTTTCAACTGCTTGACGGCTACTCTTATCGGTTTCATTTTATCTTCGTCTTCTCCAATATTTAAATCTTTTTGACTCAGATCTACAGTGTCAGCAAGAACAACTTTTCCGAAATATCCAGTTCCGATAGTTTTAACTTTCTTGATGTTTTCAGGTTTGAGAACAGGTATTGTCTGAAGAGATGAAGTGCCTAGTGTAGATGTGTCATAGACTGGTGCATAGATGTCTTCATCTTGAAAGTCTTTAGTGCCCTCAGCTCCTATAAACATGGCTGGATGCAATTCCTCTCGAACACAGTCATACACATTGTTAGCATCGTCGTTAGTTTCATCTTCATCTGAGTCGGCTACATTAGGGTTATCATAAATACTTAGATCTGGGTCACCTTGTGTGGTGTTAACTTTTGAGTCCTCTGTTTTTCTGTCTGAGGCACTTTCCTTCATAGTACTTCTGTGTGTTGTTGGCTTGTCTCCACCTCCTGCCTCTAATTTCTCCGTGATTTCAGAGTATACTTCATCGGTAGAAATATCTCCTTCAACTTCACTGTACTTGCCCTCATAGATAGGATTTACAGACATAGCTTTCCTGGCCTCGTCTATTGTGCTATAATAGGCTGGGTCTTCAGCAGTAGTGGAGTCATAATTGGGATTTACGGTCTCTTCTCCTTCTGCATTGCCATTCATGACAGTGTAGCCAGTCTCTGGTGGTTCACCATTATCAGTTTTAAGTGCTCGATAGAGCTCAGGAGTTTTCTTCGGAACTTCTGGTGGCCCATCCTTCCTGATGAGAGAGTAAAGTAGCCTTTTCTTACCAGGTGGGTGGGTTGGCGTTTCAGAAGAGGCTTGATCTTTGCCACTCAAATCAATCTTGTTGTACATATCTGGACGTTTTACCTGTGAGCTAGTTTCTTCAGCACCAATGGAGTCATAAGTGGTATTTAATTCAGTTTCTTTGATAGCAATGTGATTGTATCCAAAATCCTTTGAGTTGGCTCTGTTTGGTGAAGTCAGAGGAGTGGTATCTCGAGATAGAGGATGCACTATCTTGGAATATGAGTTGGGATTGTTGGATAGATTATGCTGAGAGGTAGTTGGTAGAGCGTTATTAGGAGAAGCAATTCGTGGTCCATGGACAACGGTCCTCTCGTAATGGTTGTTGTCGGACGTCTCGGTTTCTGGAGATGTGAATTTAATTGTCTGATGGCTCATTGTGTTCTCTAATACCACATCTTGTAGCTGTTGTGCTTCAACTCTGTCACTTTTCTTCCTACGAGACATGCAGAAGACTACAATTACTCCTCCAGCAATGACCAGTATTAGTAATATTACTATCACAGCCCCTAGTGCAGCAACTATAGGTATAATGGAGGACGATGATGGAGATATCGTGCTGCCAGAAAATTTCTCAGCTGTTGTGGATTCGAATGATATTGAGCTTATTGTTGTGGTCTGTGAACTAGTGTCATTATCTCCATTGATGGGCACTGTATTAAAATTTGATGAACTACTTGAAGTAGGCATATCAGTAGGAACAGATGTTGTAGGTATAATTGCTGTTTCTAGTATTGATGATGACATATCACTTGAAATTGGGCTTGTAAATAAGGGAGTGGTAGTAGACACAGTCGTAGTTGTAGTTGTTGCTGCAAATATGAAACAGTGAAGAAATTAGTAAAGAAAAAAGGAAAGATTATTGTATCATGATTGCATGATCGAGCAACACTTGATTTAAATACACAGCAAAAGAACAAAACTACTAAACTGAGAATATTTTTATATGCTATTATGTACAATAATTTTATTATTATTATTATTATTATTATTGGCGAGCGAGCGTAGCGAGCGAGACACCTACAGGGGTAACACAATTGAAAATCGGGGATGTTTGTTTATTTATTTATTTATTTATATATATGTTTGGACGTATGTATGTCATTTTGTACTTTGCCCTCCGTATTTTTGTGTTCGCTCGGTGTTCGACCCCGTCCAAAACTTCACTAAACAGAATCCTCTGGTTTTGCGACCAATACCCGTGTCACCTTAGAAATTGAATTGTTTACCGCTTTGAATTGTTTTGCGGGTGCAGTTAAAACTCAAAAACTTATGGGAGCTCCATTTCTATTCGAGTTAGTGGCGGTGGTAAGTTAATACACTATTTGTCACAGTTAAAAGCACTACTCAACAGCATTTACTTGACAATTCATTGTCCACTAGACGAACCACGAAGGTAAGTCTTGCGTAGGTATGTTCAGTTGTGTGAAAGTATTGTGCGTTACAACTACTATTAAGAATATCACAAAGAAAATTTTAAATAACGTGACTTGATTTTGTTGCTTCTTTTTCAAATTCAAACAGTTGAGGGGAGTGGTTACTATGGCATTGAATCCCCTTTACCGTATATGCGTAATTTAACAACTCGACTTTATTTTAGTAGTTTGAATAACAATAGTGTAGTTTAAGGCTCGCTCGCCATTTGTGCTCAAGCACACCACTAGTTATTATTATTAATTGCTACACAATTATGAAAAAAGAAGTAGCTAGAATTCTAGTAACTGAATGCTAGTTACATATTTTATTCAAATATTTTACCTGTCAAAAATAACTTAATGTGATATATAGTAACAGATACTGTAAGTACCTAAAAAAATACTGATATGCCTGATTTGCTAAATGTGTAAGCATTATCTTTGAACAACACTCATGAATCTCAGTGCAATTCTTTAGGGTTTGCAAGTAAAAATTGCTCATAAATAAATGAAAATAGCAAGTTACTTTTATTATTATTTACTATTGCTTTTTCATTTTCTCTTAACAAAATCATGTGAACTGTTGATGAAATATTTTATTGGTCATTTTTTGGCTATATAAAACTTTAACAACAAAAGTCCTCCAAACACTCATAAACTTACAGATTTCATCTCTAAATACCACTTCACCAATATATATTCCTCCCACAGTAGCATTGTTGGTAAATTCGATAAAGTATATTGTATTGCCATCAGTTGGTGATGTAGTTATGTAAATATTTTCCAGAGATTCACAGTTTGGTTGTAAAGTTAGTGTTGTAGTACCAATTGGAGTTGTGGTTACGAATGCTGGAAATATAATACTTCTGTGAATCGTGATTGTCAGACCAGATCTAGGTATAAACCATGGAGTACAGAGAAATATGCTCAGTTCTACTTCTTGTAACATAAATGAACTAGAGAATCTAAATCCAATAGCATGTGAGGTAGTAGTTGTATCTACAGTGTAGAGTTGAGAAGCCCAGGTTCCTCTCTGACTAACATCAAATGTTGGAATAATTCCATCAATGAGAGTTCCATTAATATTTAGTCCTCCAGCGCAATCACCACAGAACTTATTGCTTCCACCATTGTTCCTACAGAATGAAGGACAGCTTGCATTGGGATCAGATCCATTGATAGAAGATACTCCATTATATGTAAATGCAGCAGGACTAACAATGGCTCCTATATATTGTACATCTGAGTAATAGTCATTGATCAGATTAGTTACTCACTCACCGTAACTGACACCACACAGAGCTACCACAACCAACAAACCTGCAGCAAACACGTCAACTGCTGCATTCATAGAGAATTCCAGCTAATAGAAACAGCTTTTCCTACTAATACCTTTCAGCCGCGGGAATAAAGAGAATTTAGCAAGAGTAGCATATTTTTCTCGTAGTCACACTCATCTGAATGCTTTTAGATGCATTATATTGTGCGAGTTACAGTTCGCTACGGTAGTCTCGGAAGACAGACCCTTTACCGAACGCAAGCGAGCCAGACCCTTTACCACCAAGTTCAGGAATATTTTGTGATTGATTTTGTGATTCCTGGAAGCTTTAATCGGCTGAAACTGGAATCTTTCCTGGCTCATGCCATAGACAGGTCTTTACTATGACAAGCCGATTATTACAAAATTCATGCCCTTATTGTGAGTCAAAATAACTTATTGTGCTACCCAATAAGCCTTATTTTGCTACAAATAAGCCTGATTGTGCTAGCTAGCTAGATTATTAAGTCTGTGGCATCATTGGAACCTAACTACTGATTTTGAAATATTTTTTTATAATTATAGCTAGCCACAATGATACAGCAGAAATAATCCCAAAATTCTTCCATTAATTTATTATATGAATCACGAACATCTACAAAGCCTGATTGTGCTAGCTAGCTAGATTATTAAGTCAGTGGCATCATTGGAACCTAACTACTGATTTTGAAATATTTTTTTATATAGCTAGCCACAATGATACAGCAGAAATAATCCCAAAATTATTTCATTAATTTATTATAAGAATCACGAACATTCTAATGGTAGCCATCCAGCAAATTAAAAAACTAGCTATTCATTTATATACCTTGAACCCATAACACCGCTATAAGAGCTATACACTTTCCCAAAAATACTGACAGAAGAGCAATGCCCACAGTGTAATGTAATTGAAGTGTACTGTATCAGTCTATTTATTTTTAATGAGCTAGCTAATTATTAATTTATTATTTACTTAACTATTTTTATTTTTTCCTATCTTTCGTCTAATTTCAAGATTCACTTTAAAATATCAGTAGCTAGATAAATCTGATAAGATTATTGTTATTCTAGAACTATATAGCTAAATAATTGTGCCTCTGTACTGACAGTAATCATCACCTCTAGCTAATCCTTTTCTCAATGATTTATTCAGCGAAGCGAGCGGAGCTGACTTATTAATGGTAACATTTGTAGTATCAAACATCTGCCATTCTGATAATCTTAATCACCAGTAACTCTTGAACAAGCTCTCAGCTACGATAAAAAATAAACCAGTGTTATTATTTGTAATGTTAGCCAACAAATATGGAATTACTACTTACCTCATTCTTGAGTATTGATAACTTCTGTAGTATCAAATTGTAGTTACTTTGACTATCTGAATTACCGTGAATTCTTGACAACAAGCTCTCACCTACAAAAACAAAAGACAATCAATTTTAGCACAAAAATACAAAATTACTTTCTTACCTCATTTTATTGAGCAGTGGTAACTGCTGTAGTACCAAATTTGAGCCATTCTGACTATTTGAATGTACCAGTCACCGTTGACAACAAGCTCTTAGCTACAAAAAAGAAAGGCCAGAGTTATTTTTGCATATTTAGCTAACAAATATGGAATTACGTACTTACCTCAGCTTCCCTCGAGTAGTAGTAGCTTCCTTAGCATTAATACTACGGCATTCTGACTACCAATGACTCTTGACAACTGACATTCGGCACTCCGTATCCCCCTTAAAACAGAGAAGTTTTGAAATTAAGTCTGGAAAAGGGTTTTCAATGCCATAGTAACCGGTCGAATCAACTTTTGTTTCTTGAAAAGAAGCGTTTTCGCAGGAATTTTCTCACACTTCGGAGCTTAAGTATAAAGTAAGGCTTGTTTAATGCTGTAGTTTCAGAATAAACTGGGGTCAAGCCTAAAAAGCCAAGAAAAAAGTTGCCGCGCGCGTTTAAAGGGCATACGTACCAGCCATACATACATATAACATATACTCGATTTTGCATTATCCACCCCTAGTGTCGCTCGCTCCGCTCCCTCGCCAATAAAACCAGTGATGCGCTCTAATAGCACAAAATAGCGAAGCGAGCGATGCATGTTCCCTGTAATTGCAGCTATTCCAGGCATGCTTGGTGTGGCTAGGAACATTTAATGGCTTTTCAAAAAGAAAGATTCTTTACTTTGCTACCTGTTTCTGTTTCGTTTTAGCTCTCCTCCTACTTGCCCTGTCTTTTTCATTTCTTATCGCTCTCCTCACTAATTTTTCTTCTGGAGTTTCTATCGCCGCCCTCAAAGGTCTTGACCGAGCGTTTCTAATGTTTTGTCTCTCTTTCGCAGAATTTGTTTCACTGGGCATCGCTACTTCGTACTGCGGGTAAATAAAACAAAATGTTGCTAAGAAGGTTACCAGGCCCGCGCAAGCGCGTAGGAGAAAATGTACACACGTACGCCCACACAAGAACAAAAACAATTCCTAGACCTAACAGAAAAAATAACAAAATATATAATATATATATTATATATATTATATATATATCGCGGACTCATTAATCGGGTAAGAGAGTGCTTTTGTAATTGTTTGCTGAAATAAAAAGTCATAACTGCTATTATATATTGTTTGCATGAGCTAAGCTTAAGTTAAAACATAGTAACAATACTTAGTTTTATGTTACCTAACTATACCTAACTATATGCTAAATTCCGGTAGACTTGTCAGTAGAGGTTTAGTGCGGTTGATCGATATGGCCGAAAAGCCATCCAAGTGTTCTATTCCTACTCTCCCTGAGAAGCCACATCAACCTTTGGACTTTAAGTTTCCGAAGAGATTATTCGGAAAGGCTAAGCCAGTGCAATGCTCCGCACAGAGTCGCTGGTTTTCAGCATGGCCCTTTCTTCACTACGAAGGTATTGATGCAATGTTTTGCCACCCTTGTGTGACTGCTGCTAGGAAGAATCTTTTTCTAACCAGTAATAATGCTGCAGATTCATTTGTAAGTGACATAGCTATAGTTAGTTAGATTATTATTATTAGCATTAGTATTAGTATTATTAATATTAGTATTATTATTAATACTCTAATACCTATAGTTAGTAGGTTTATTATTATTATTATAATAATTATTATTGCTCTATTCATAAAACTGTGTTTATAGGTTACTAAGGGTTATACTAACTGGAAAGATGCTACAATTGCATTTAAAAAGCATGCCCAGTCCAAATGCCATACAGAAGCTATTGAAGCTGTAGTAACACTTCCAAGTACTAGTGAAGTAGCATCAGTTCCTTCTGTGGTAGGATTTGTGTTTTGATTTTATAGGCTGCTTGAAGTAGGCATATCAGTGGAAATGGATGTAGTCATTGCATCTGTCATTTCTAATTTTGATGATGATAAGTCATTTGAAATTGCGCTCGTAGCAATGAAAGTTGTATTAGTGGTAGAAATGGCTATAGTTATAGTGGATATAGTCGTACTTACGGCTGTTGATGCTGCAAATATGATATTTAATAGAAAAAAATTAGGGTTAAGTTGTTGGTCCTGTTAGTGTGTCACTTGCATTCTTTGCTCAATAAGTTTACAATATTGTCAAACACAATAGGTAGTAATGTGTAGCTATCAAGACAAAACAAAACTATTGAAAAGACTAGGATAGGGCATAAGTATTTTTGACATAGCTATTTTTTTTTTGCTTTTTGCATAAACAATTTACGATTGAAATGAATATTTGAGCAATATGTAGCATAGTTGTTTTAGCAATCGTAAAGTGGCAAAAGAGTATAGTAGAGCCACCAAACTGAGAATTTGAGACAAGGCTTTCAGTTCACAAATAAAGGGTAAAGGCTTGTTTATTGTAAGAAGTGAGTAATATATGAAGATAGGAAATATAAAATGAGTTTTATTGATTTAATTGAGCATTATTGACTTGAGCAATATTTTAGATTGGTATTAGCTGATACAGTGTACTTGCGTTGGAAGTTTTCTTAGAATATAGTGGTGCTGTTATCTCATCAGTTTAATAATAGACACTTGCTAATTACAACTACCACACAAATATCCTATTCAAATTGCACTCATAAGTAGGATCAATATGCAAAATAGTGGTCGACTTATGCCATAATTTAAGAATAACTCGCTACATTTTCACTCACTTTATATTCTGTCATTAGAAACTAGCTAGTTACGGCATTATGTTGCTAACTGCATAAATATGATTTTACTAAGAACCTGCACTAGTTTGTTATTAATACCAAATATAACTTAATCAAATGATATTAAGAACAACAATTATATGGTGTGAAAGATACAGAAATAATATAAAATATTGAGGACTCTGATGAACTTACACACTTGATCCTGAGTAACTTCAACTTCATCTCTGAATATCACTTCACCAATATATATTCCTCCCACATCAGTAACAGAATTTGTGAATTCAATAAAATATGTGTCACCATCTCTAGTTGGTGATGTAGTAATGTATATAGTCTCCAGATACATACAGTTTGATTCTAAAGTTATTGTTCTACTACCAATTGGAGTTGTGGATGTGAATCCTGGAAATACAAGATCTCTGTGAATATTGATGGTCAGACCTGATCTAGGTGTAAACCATGGAGTACAGAGAAATATGCTCAGTTCTACTTCTTGGAGCATAAAAGAGCTAAGGAATTTAAATCCAATAGCATTTGAATCAGTCATTATATCTAGAGTGTAGAGTTGAGAAGCCCAGGTACCTCTCTGACTGACATCAAATGTTGGAATAATTCCATCAATGAGTGTTCCATTAACACCACTCATTAGTCCAGTACAACATTTACAGAACCTCTCATTACCTTCAGTCATCCTACAGACTGAAGGACATCCTGCATCAGCATCAGATCCATTGGTAGGTGATACTTCAGTGTATGTATATTCAGACGGACGAAATGTGGCTCCTATAATTTGTACAATGATACGAGTATGGCAACACATTTAAATACGCACTTACCGTAGCAGGCACAGCAAAGCGATAATACTAAGAGCATATCTACCATTCTTTCAGCTGCAGCTTCTAGAACAGTTTTCCATCGGTGGTGGAAGCAAGGCCCTCTGGGAGAAGAATATTACAGTAAGTACGAGAAGAGAAGCACTAGCTACTTTATTGAAGCCACACCCTAAAAAAACTGTTTTGATTTTGCGTTTTGGAGTAATTCGGCACGATTAAAAAATAATAATGTTGTTTCCGTTTTTTTTTGTTGTTGTTGCTGTTTTTTTTGTTGTTGTTTTGTCTTTGTATTAGTCTATCAATCGCTTTTATCGGAGCAACAAATTCGATCGGGATGCCCTATCTCTCTATCTATTCTTCTTTCAGTCCTAAAGATAAAGGGGTAATGTATGTAGTAGTTCTCCCTCATGAGTGTATAATGAATATTTCACTATTGCAGCATAAAAAAATTTGGTTCTATGATGCTTCAGCTATTGATTTTTTTTTCAAACTTAAAAAAAAAAAGTAATGCTTCTCATATTTACTGTAACACTCTTGTCCTATTACAGTTTAAGGGCCTAGCTACTACCATTGTTGGAAAACTTATCTTATCTTTACCTGATATGGAAGCTGCAGCTTATAGAATGGTAGATATCTTGTTAGTGATAGTGATATGCTTATTTTTGTGTATTGCCATATACTCATGCGATTTTACAATTTATAGGAGCTACTTAAGTCACTCTGGATATACATCAGTGTTGTCACAATTACATATGTATAACATTTACTTCAATTGCTACTTTATTGAACTTTAATTCAAGGAACTTGAGTTCAGGGGTCATGCCAGGGATTCTCCACTACTAGAAGGAGTTTGGAAGTGTGAAATCACACTACTATTACCTGGGACACTACACTGGAAAGTTGTGAAACCACTTAATAAATAGATTATGACACATAAATAACTTGTGATGCTAATAATAAATGAATATTCCACAAGTTCACTCTTAAATGTTGCAGAATTTGATGTATTATATCTTGAAGTGTAACTGATAATTCAGGTAAAACAATTACAATTACCAATTACTTTTTTTTTAACTCCTATTACTATTACAAATACAATTACTTTGGAGTATGTAATCATTGTATTTAATTTCAATTTCAAATTACAGATTACATTAACACTGATTTACATTCACTGGAATATCATCCATCATTGGATCTGATTCTAACGCAGGATGTCTGTCAGTTTGTAGGATGCTAATTTATTTAGGGAAACAAATTATTATGAAACACTATCAATATAATGTTTACTGTACTTCATGCCAGAAACAGGTAAGGTGATTTTACAAATTTATCGCTACTTTATTGATGATAATAATAATTTTATGGATTGCTGAGCTAGAGGTACATTAGTTAATCCAAATAATAACCTTTTTTACCGAACATGTTCATTGGGAACATAAAACAAATAACTTTCTGCTGCAGAGGATAGTAAATCAAGTGAAGGTTGGATTTAGACACATCTCTGACAGGATACTACTCAAGTTTTAGATGTGATGTATTTAAAATAATTATAAATATAATATTCAATGTTATTTTGCTCTACAGCTTCAAAAGGGATAATCAGACTCAGTTATGTATATTACTCCATATTTAGTACATAAAAAGTGAAATAAAAGCATCACAAGATGAAACCAATTCAATTTTCATAATAAAGTCAATCAGACAAAAGTTCAGAACCTTGAGAGCATTCTACAAATTTGGTGTCACAATAATATTCAACCATATTCTCCAAGAAGAGGACAGGCATGGTCAAAATATTGTTGACTAAGCGCATGATAAGGCTTGTTGGATTGAAATCGAGCTATTACTGTATTTACAAGTTAAATTGTCACAACCTTATGACAAACAAACAGTAACAAAAATACTAACGCACGAACTCTTTGGCAGTACTTCACACAAGTACTTCCGAATTAAAAGCGCTTCTCAGACGTATTTCCAAAGTTAAAAAGTACTCCTCATAACTTCTGGGACTATAAAGTACTTCTGAGAAGCACTTGTGAACCAAATTTAGATATGAAAAAAATTCTGCTATGCGCTGGTGTGTGACTAATCAAAATGGCGGATTGAGCAAGTTGAGATTTCAGTGAAATGGCTAGGAATTTCCAAGAAAGTTTTTATAATCTCTCCTACAATAATAGAAGTATGCAATCCTAGAGAATAGCTATACTCCATGCTTGCTTCCTTAGAATGAAAACAGAAAGAAAATATTCTTGCACGAAGTGACTCTCCAAGCTTTGCAAAAAAAAAATCAATGTAACAATTTCAAATAGGCACAATTTAGATATGTTAAATAATATGGGTAGATTTATAGCTTATTAATCTGTTCTTCAAAAAATGATAGCACTAAATGTACATATTCCCGGTTATCAAATACTTATTCAAACATTTCGATACTCCCTCCAAATTAACCAAGTGGGCTTCCCAGGTGAATTGTGTATTTGAGGCAACATCGCATGCAGATCTCAGCTCACCCTCAAGAACAGACTGAAAAATAACAGGAGCATTCTTAAGCCCAAATGGCATACAAACGTACTTAAACTTTGGGACAAGAAATCTATGTAAGGTCGTGTCTAGCCTCATACCACAATTTAGTGAAAAACAGCAGCAAGATCTAATACCACAGAATTAACAACCTTATCCAAAAATTCTGTGAGCAGGGGAAGCTAATGGCTCCTCAAAGGGAAATCATATGTAAATTAACTGCTACACGACTCTGCCGAACTTTCCATATAATCACTGCATCAATCAATTTCATACTTCTAGCCTCAATAGCACTACCGATCTCATCGAAACCTTATCAACCTCACTATCTTCTTTACTTCAATCACACACTTCTAACAGAACATAATCAAGGACTTTCACGAAAACTCTCATACAGCCTATTCAGTACCTTATGTAATTTCTCTTCACAATAATTCCAACATTTATCATTTACCAGCACACTATCATTATTCCACATCTCAGACATTTTTTGTTCTCTTCAACAATGATACACATAACATTTCTTTAAAGTTCATTCCTTACAAATACTTTCTCAACTTCTTCAGTACTTTTCCTGTGCATTATGATGGTTGTTGTGTTTGTTGTAAGGTTGTTATGAATCATGACACTTGTCAGTGCTTCTCAGATCCATAGTTAAGAACATTTACTTGATCAATTCAGTCTGAATAATTATAGATTAAGGATTATAGTAGTCATCCTGTCTGTTTGTCTGTTAGCCTGCTTGATGAAATACATATATATATAACATTAGTGTATACATGCAAACTGGAGAAAGCGAGCTTTTTATTATTATTTCTAATTATTCACTACTAACCTTAGTCACAACTTCAGTAATATAACTAAAAGGTTTGGCTATAAAGTGTGTGTGTGTGTTGTAATATATAAAGTTAAATATAACCCCACATCAAAATCCTGGTTATGGGACTGATTTTATCACTATTCAATGTGACTTTCAATACTTGTGTTATTTTATAGTTGAAGGATTTGCTTTTAACTACAAAGAAAGAAAGTGAAAATATTTGAAATCTTGTTTCCATGAAAAAATCTGTTTAATAACACTAAGCTAAATAATTATTGTATATTAATTTGTGGAACTCATTTTATTTTCTTACTTAACTTTGTATTTCTTTTGTGTGGCTAGTTGATAATATTATGACAGATTTTTCTCAAAAAAAAAATTCAAGCAAAGTTATACTATCCAAAATGGCTCGAGTAAGCTTTTTTTTGTATAGTGGATTTTTATCTGGACATAGTGTACTTATTCTTAAATGTGAAAATTGTGGCATAGATCTTGGTGCTTATAATAGCTGAGGTAAAGGCTTCATAGTAGATTTATTATAATGCACTATCTACTACATATGCATGAACACAACCCTATGTATGAAAGTCTCGTATATTTAAGAAACCCAGATCCTTTATTGAATAATGACTGCATCCTCTTCTTACTTTCTTTATTTTCCTCGGTCTTTTGCTGTCTTGAGACAGCAATAGAGTTGAGAGAAAATGTTCATCTGCAGTAGCTAACCATAATCCACCACAAATCATGAAGCAGAGAGCAGGAGAATGCAAGGGTCAACAACAATAGAAGCGGATAATAAGAAGCTGTCCAATGACAGTATTGACAGTCATGCTGAGGGGAGCAAAATAGATAGATAAAGGAGGAGAAAGGAATCCATGAGCTGAATAGAGGAAAATAAATATAATGAGATGGCTCAGGGAGAAAGATAATAGGAGAGGGAAACTTTGGATAGTTACTTTATGCTACTGCACTCTCAGTTTGCAGAAGTTAGTACATCAGGCACTACTGTGTGGCGGGGTACTTGATACTAAGTAATAATGTCAGATGATTTGACATGGAGGTACATGCACATCATTGGAGAGAATAGCAAGTGAGTGACAATAAAAAATACCATCGTTATCTTCAATTATTTGAATACAGTCTATGTGAACAATACATTATTAAAATATTACAATAATACAATTTAAACAGTTGTTGAGTCGTGTAATAAAGTAAGAAGTGTCTCACTGTCCTTAGAACCTCATTATCATAACAAGTTTCATTTGAAGATTCATTGTGACTTGCAAGTGGTTCATACAGGTATGGCTCCAATTCCTTACCATACAGAGTTCATGCTTCTTCGACTAGCATCTGTAGCAGAATAGGATAGGCTAAAGAAACTATATGTGTCTAAGCTATTGGTTTCACTATCATAGACTCACTAGTGCTAGAGCTGGCCTTGTCAGATCATGAACTACTTATAAGAAATTAGATGTATTCTCTCTCTTTCACAGGTTTTTTAAACAATACAGAATTTAATAATATTTGGTCACCACTGGGAATCGAACCCAGGACCGCTTGTATAGTGCACAAGCGCTCTGCCACTGAGCTACGACAACCACCAGGCGAACAAACACTCCAATTATGTATTTATACTGTTAAATCGTATGGTTTCTATAGCAAGACTACAACCAGTGTAGCTGTTCTAAATATTACCTCACACAAACCGCACCCAATTCAGGAAATAAGTTTTCAGGAAGCAGAAGCAAATAAATAGGACTATCTTTAAGTCCAAATATTGAAGAATCAAATGACAGAAAAAATCTCAAATTTTTTGCGGGACTTTTGGACACCATAATCTACACTTTAAACAAGAAAGAATAAATTGCTTTTATAACTTACTGCAGTATCCCTATAAATTTTAGATGTATTCTCTCTTCCACAGGGTTTTTAAAACAAAACGGAATTAAAAAAATGTTTTGCTGTCACTGGAAATTGAACCAAGAATGGGTTGCTTAATGCACAAGTTCTCTGCCACAGACCTTTGTAATATAATTAATATAATGTTGGGTGGGATGGTGGAGAGACAGCCTACCAAGCTCAAAGAAATCACTCATCTATAATTACAATGTCCGCACAAGTGTGTTTAGGAAACCATTCTCAAGTGATCTTATAAATGTGATGTTAGTCCATTACATTTAAACTTAAATTGAATTCATTTAGCTAAGCTGTTAGTCCAGAGGTTATATGAACCTTATTTTCTTTTATTTGTATTATGTTTCAGCTGCTTATGCCCACATATTATTGCCCTAATTAATAAATAATGCATAGCAAGAATGTCATGCATTACTTATGCTCCATTGGACTTGAAAATATTGTTGAGCTAATAATGTAAATTTGTACTGTCATGTCGAAACAATAATGTTCATATAAATTGCACACTATAAGTTTTGCTTTTATTTTACTCTGCTAAGACAATTTGTGTACTGAGGACAATGCTAGCCTATTTATCCCCGCACTAGATGCTTGCTATGACACCAAATATTCTAAATTAGCTTTGGTGTTTAAGACCTCTTATGAAAGATGTACTACAATTGTTTGACACTTAATCATTAATAAATGAATATGTGGCTACATTTCTATAAACAATATGTAAAACATCAGTATCAAAGTAATAATGCAACAGCTAAAATAAGTATAATTAAATAAAATAATATCTAAAACACATTGTCAGCCTTTCAAACATTTTTGTCACTATTTTTTATTACAGCAACTAAGCTATATGCTTGATTATTAGTAAGTTCGATATTTTCCTCTTGGTTATCACTTTTTGGTTGTAGTTTGATAGGAATGACAGTCTTCACAAAATTATCAATGTCCTCATATTCATCAATTCCTTGTTCTATTTTGTGATCCTTGTTAGCTTCATGTAGTCGGAGTAATGAATTCTTTTTATGAACAATAGTGGAGCACACTATACACCCTACAGCCATTATAACTGCCATACATACTATAATACTTATCAATACAGATACAATGGGAATAAGTATTGGAGTTGATGTAGAATTTACTGACGTATACACTACTTCTTTGCTCGCAATAGGTGTAGTAGAATACTGTTGAAATGAGGATATAGTATTAGTATTTGTGTCTACATTCTGTACTTGATAATTATTATTGTTGGTTGTTGAAGCTGTGGTGAATTTGGGCATTATTGTGGTCGTCCATAACTCTGATCCAGTAGTTGATTGTGTAGCAGTTTCAGTAGTTTGTTTAGAAATAGTAGGTAAAACTGATGTTGTAGTTTCTGCAGAGGTAGCTAAAATTATAAAATACCATTATTGTGTACACTATGTACTGAATGTGTATTGTATGCTGTATGCTTGTGTGTTGTTTCCTGATATTACTCCAATGTATTTAGTAATTCATTGTTTAAAAAAAAAAAATCTTCACACCAGGCCCATATCAATCAATATTCAGTGTTATTCTGAAGTCAGAATTACACTATACACAAGTTTTTTTGCTGTTGTGTATTTAGTTATAAATATCCAATGTAATAATTTTTTATGACTAAAATTAACATAATGTATTGAACAGGCTCATAATAATGTTTATTTTTAAAAAGTTATGGAGATGTAATTAGTTCACAGTAAAATACGTATTTAGACTATTACTACTTTAGTGGTTGGTGCAACAAGTTATTCTGCACATTAATAATTATTCAGATGACAACAATCAGTTACCTGTCTATTTAGCAATTGTTTTACTTGCACAAATATATTTTAAATGTTCACATCATTGTTAGATCAGTATTTATTTAGATTTATTCTTTCTCTTTCACAGGCATTTTTAAACAGTACAGCATTAAAAAAATTGGTCGCTACCTGGAATCGTACCCAGGACCACTTGCTTAACCTATCAACTAATTCATTCATTATTGACACATGTGTTTACACATTCAATGATAACAATAGATAAGTCTATATGAAGCAATGCTTTTAAGTACCTGGACAAGACTCAATATCTATAGTAACAGCTGTAATACACATATAAAATCCATAGTATTTTAAATCCAGGTGTATGTATATATTATATTATATATATATGTATTATTCTATGTTTGATATTTTTAGTAATGTGTTGTTATTTAACATTACAATTCAAACTTGACTGTTTGTAAACATATTAGCTACTCATTACAAATAGCTGTTAGATTATTTTATGTAGTGATTGTCAAAGATGTAATCAATACAGTTACAGCATAATAAAAAGTATAAGCAACAAAAAAGGAGGTGCTCAATAGTTAGAAAACATGCGAGAAATGAAATGATGTCATACGTGAAACAGGAATATATTATTATGATTGCTGTCCAGTCAGGTAGTTCAATGAGTTGTGAGAGTTGCTTTCAACAAGTCAAAAAAGGTTTAAATACCCGTAATACGTATTATCCTATATTTTAGCTATAATTTATAAATAAACAAATATGTACTCATGTAATCATATGTACTACTTCTTACATGATTCAGATTGTGATATGGCGAAATATTTTATGAGCAGGCTAATTAATTTTTACGAACTTGAGAGTAAAAATGATGCCTGAGAGTGAAATATCTAGCCATGCCACTCTGACGAGTGTAACTAGTGGTGTATTCTATGCAAGATTACTTCACTGCAGTAGTTTGTATATACATAGGTTGGAAACTCTTCGTGTAAAGTCAGACTCTAAATCTCACTAGGGACCACTGACACTTCAAGCTGACACTCACTACGTTTTCATATTCTGTCATTAGAAACTAGCTAGTTACGGTATTATGTTGCTAACTGCATAAATACGATTTTACTGAGAACCACTAATTTGTTGTTACTTACACACTTGATCCTGAGTAACTTCAACTTCATCTCTGAATATCACTTCACCAATATATATTCCTCCCACATCAGTAACAGAATTATATGTGAATTCAATAAAATATTATGTGTCACTATCTCTAGTTGGTGATGTAGTAATGTATATAGTCTCCAGAGACATACAGTTTGATTCTAAAGTTATTGTTCTACTACCAATTGGAGTTGTGGATATGAATGCTGGAAATACAATAGCTCTGTAATAATGGTCAGACCTGATCTAGGTATCAACCATGGAGTGCAGAGAAATATGCTCAGTTCTACTTCTTGGAGCATAAAAGAGCTAATGAATTTAAATCCAATAGCATTTGAAGTGGCGAAAATATCTAGAGTGTAGAGTTGAGAAGCCCAGGTACCTCGCTGACTGACATCAAATGTTGGAATAATTCCATCAATGAGAGTTCCATTAACACCACTCAGTCCAGCACAATCACAGAACCTCTCATTACTTTCAGTCATCCTACAGACTGAGGGACATCCTGCATCAGCATCAGATCCATTGGTAGGTGATACTTCAGTATATGTATATTCAGACGGACGAAATGTGGCTCCTATAATTTGTACAAGGATACGAGTATGGCGACACATTAAAATACACACTTACCATAGCAGGCACAGCAAAGCGCTAATACTAAGAGCATATCTACCATTCTTTCTGCTGCAGCTTCCAGAACAGTTTTCCACCTGTAGTGGCAGCAAGGCCCTCAGAATTATAATGGGAGAATAATATTACAGTAAGTACGAGAAGAGAAGCATTACTTTATTGAAACTACACCCTAAAAAATTGTTTTGTTTTTTGCGGTTAAAAAAAAAGTAAAAAGTCGTTCCCGCTGTTGTTGTTTTTGTTGTTTTGTCTTCGCATTAGCTAGTCTATCAATATCGCTTTTATCGGAGTAACAAATTCGATCGGGATGCCCTCTCGCTCTCCGTTTCTTCTTTCAGTTCTAATGATGAATGTGTAATGTATGTAGCAGTTCTCCCTCATGAGTGTAGCTATAATGAATATTTCCACTATTGCAAAGCATAAAAATAATTTAGTTCTTTTTTAGTTAACAAAATAGTTTGTTTTATCCTTTATGATGCTTCAGGCTGAATTAGCCAGCTAATGATAATTTTTTTTCAAACTTAAAAAAGAAGTAATGATTTTTATACTAGCTGTAACACCCTTCTCCTGTTATAGTTTAAGGGCCTAGCTACTACCACTGGTGGAGAACTTTTCTTATCTTTACATTGAACTAACACCATCTGCAAGAACACCACTGACTATTCCTTATGTATATACAATCACACAATGATTATTAAAGTGATTCTTTATGTGTTCCTTGACATCCAGCATTTTTAGGATATAGCCTATTGATTGATGATATCCAGTGTAAAGTAACTGCTACTGGTCATATAATAGTCCACTAAGTTAAATATTTTTATATTATTTTATTCTGAATTATTGGCCTTTATTTACTTTTGAAACATAAACTTATTTTATACCAATTTGATTTTTTATACCAAACAATTCATTTTTAATGCCAACATGTTTCAGCAGACTGCTTCTGCCATCATCAGGGCTGATTTATAAAAATCAAAAAACAAAAATGCTATAATTAGCCTGTTTTTTGATTTTTATAAATCAGCCCTGATGATGGCAGAAGCAGTCTGCTGAAACATGTTGGCATTAAAAATGAATTGTTTGGTATAAAAAATCAAATTAGTATAACATGAACTATAACCAGCAAGAAAAAACTTTAAAACAATAAACTTATTATTTAAAAAAATATGGCTTCCTTATTCCCCATTATGGACTGTATTTATCTCATTGGTTATGAACCTCAATACTGTTGTAAGAATACCTAGCATAGGAAAAAATTATATACACACACTGTTTAGTTCAGGTAACCCCAAAAGTGGGGTTCCAGTAACTCGACAAATTACACTCCCCTTGGATGGTCACGGCAACTCTTCTGGGGAGTAAAAAACAATTCTATGTGGAGCATAGTCTGATGAAGAAATATAAAAATCACTGAAGGTTAGAAACTCTACTGCGAAATAAAGTAAAAAAGAAGGATGCTTCTTCCTCCAAAGATACTTACCATTAACTTCTCTGTTAACTTACGTGTTCCAGTGTTTACTCTGTGATCACAGAGTGAACACTGACTCTATTTTGGATATAGTATTTTAAATTTTGCATTGGGTTTTACTAGACTCATGAATATCATTAAAATATCTTGACTACAATCCACGGAGTTCCACTAACTTTTTTTTTACTAATTTACCCCCCCCAAATTACTCCCCCAAGGAGTTACTCTAACTCCTCATTTTTAACAGTGCATTATATATTTGTACCATGGTACTTTCAAATCATCCAATCACAATGATCAATTCAAGTTGAATTATTATTTCATACCCACCTCATAAAGTGAATTGTCCAATCACGAATTAGATTGTATTTATTTTCAAACCCAAAGTGAATCTACAAGTTGATTGCATTAGTTGGTGCAAATTTATTCTCGGCTATCGGCCTATTAACCTCAACATCATGGTCTAACTTACACATACACATTATTATGTCCATATGTGCATCATCTAAATCAAGATTTAGAGTGTAAAACATTCCTCAACTCTCCTATACAGTTAGTGGAATGCAAGCGCTGTGTTTTTCTTATAGAGTTGTTATGCATTCGATTGTTGTAGCAAATAAATCAGTTATTAAAAAACTGAGCCCTATTGGGAAAATTGTTTTGTTTACTTGTAGAGCTGGTGGAAAACAAAATTATATAGCATGTCTTATAGTGTGTGGAACTGCACAAATGTATCATAAAAAAATTAAAGTCGGATATTCAATAGTTTGTCATAAAGAGTCTCAAAAGTGGCTCGGTCACTAGGTGACTCCTTCCAGCACATCAACATTACATCATACATGTTTGCTGGACAGTTGGTAGGTTTAGCCAGAAGAGTTCTCGGATGTTTCTGAGTGGCATCGACCACAAGTTCCTCATCTTGCATGTCTTCATATGGAATGTCCTTAGCTAGTGTGAATATCTCCCACATGGTCACTCCAAACGCCCACACGTCTGTTTTGGTAGAGAACTTGCCATAGAAGCATTCTTTGGCCATCCAGCGTACTGGTAATACTGCATGACCCTTCAGGACGTAATAGTGGGATTGATACAAATTACGACTCATACCAAAGTCGGCTATTTTGACTTGCATGTTATTGCCAACAAGGCAGTTTCTGGTGGCCAGGTCACGGTGGATGAAGTTCTTTGAACTTAAATACTTCATACCACTGGCTATTTGAGAGCTCATGTCAGTCAATGTTCCCATTGAGATACTAATGTCATTTTGTTCTTCATAATTTATGACAGTGTTCTCAAAATTACCTAAATATTGAGCAAGGTCTCCTTTTTCCATGTACTCCATCATGATGTATGTCATTGATCCTTTACATGATCCTAGAACTTTAATCACATTTTCATGGTCTAGTCTAGACATGAATTTGAGTTCTTTTTCAAAATCTTCAAGTGCTTTGGCTGATGGATTAGCTTTGAGTTGTTTGACAGCTACTTTTATTGACTTAGTTCGGTCTTCATCTTCCCCAATATTTAAATCTTTTTGACTGAGATCTACAGTATAAGCAAGTATCACTTTTCCAAAAAATCCAGTTCCAATTGTTTTTATTTTCTTAAAATTGTAAGGGCTAAGATTAGGAACTGTACGCAGAGATGAAGTATTGATTTCAGATGTGCTATAAATAGGACCATAGATAGTATCTTCTGGAAGGTCTTTGGTATCTTCAGTTTCTGAATGAGCAATGTCTTTGATATTGTTTGCATCAACACTGTCAGTAATGTTTGCATTATTTTTATTTGGGTCAGCAACACATTGTATAATGTCAGCTTTTAAATCATCTGTGTGAGTTGAAGATTCTGGTATTAACAAGTTTGATGGTGAATATTTTTTCACTGAAGAGTACAGTTGCCTTTGTTTGTCGTAATCATGAGTGTTTCTTTCAGAAGGTGCCAGATCCTTGACACTGAAATCATTCTTGTTGAACATTCTTTGGTCACTATCCTGTCTGACTAATTGTGCTGACTTATTGGAGTCTTGAGTAATATTATTATTTTCTGTTTCTTTGATGGAAATTTCGTCATATTCATAGTGGCTTGAAGTAGCTTTAAATGATGAGGTAAGAGGGTTGTTTTCTTTAGTTTCAGTATCTATTATCGTATAGCATGAGTTAGAATAACTTGCCATTCGTGGTCCTTGAACAACTATCCTCTCATAATCATCGATGTTTGATATGTTGTGGTCTAGAGAAGTAAGCTTAGTAAACTGTTGGCTTGTAGTGTTCCCTGATTCAACCTCTTCCTGCTTAGACAAATCAATTCTGCTCAATTTTTTCTTATGCCACATGCACAATACTGTCATTAAAAAGCCTATAATGATTATTATTATCAATGTTATTATTACTGAAACTAGTACTGCTACTGAGGATGGGAACGAATCTGTTTGGCCAAGGATTATTACAGTAGAATAAGTTTCAAACCTTGATAAAGTGCTATAGTTTTGAATATATTTTAGATCAGTAGTCATAGTTGTATTATACATTTCAGTCTTAACAATTGGGATGTTTGGCTGAGTATCAGTAAATGAAGCATTAGAAGATGTATTAATAAAAGTGGTAGTGGCTGCAAATAGGAAATAATAACATGTGAATAGTCTAATATCTAAATTGTTGGACACAACCAGTATAATTTTTTCATGTTAAAAATGATATTTAAGTTATGAGAGATTTTGCTAAATTATTTAACAATAAAATAATGGCAGAATGTTAAATTCTTTATTTGTACTATTATTGTATTATGCTTGTTATTATTGTTATTAATATAAATATTTCCAAAGTATAATTATTGTAATCTATAACTTATAGTGGCGTCAATAACAAATTAATTAATCAAGAATTCTAAATGAAAAATTTATTATATTATTATTAGACTTGTTTCATTAGTCCACAGAACTGAATTCAATATTTCATATAGTAAGGTTACATTGTAATTTCAACTTGTGTATCTCTTTTACTTTTGGATTAAAATTATTTTAAAAATAATATCACTCATAATTGAGCTGATTTATGTCATATTCTGTGTTGCTCAATTATGTTTAGATGTGAACGCTTTAGCCACAGTATGCAAGAGCCAATACTGTAGTGTGTCATCAACTAAAAAAAAAAATACTGCTATATTACAATACTGGTGACTACTAAGCCAGGTGCACAAATATATTTTATCAACTTACATATATGGGTAACTTCATCTCTAAATGTAACCTCTCCTATTCCACCTATAGTTCTTGAATTTACAAACTTAATAATATATATTGTACTTGATTTTACCAGAGATAAATTAATAGTAATATTTATTGAAGACAAACAATTAGACATATTCTCACGCAATGTTACATTGCCAAGAAGAGAATCTGGCAAGAAAGCTGGAAATGTAATACTTCTGTAAACATTAATGGTCAGTGCTTCATTTGGCATATTCCATAATGTACAAAAGAATATATTCAATTCCACTTCTCTCAACATTATAGATTGAGGGAATTGAAATGATACTGTATAAGAACTAAGGGTGCTGTTAACTGTATAGAGTTGAGATGCCCAGGTACCTCTCTGACTGACATCAAAAGTAGGAATAATTCCATCAATGAGAGTTCCATTAGTAAGACTTAGTTGTCCAGTACAATCACAGAACCTCTCACTACTTGCACCAGTCATCCTACAGACTGAGGGACATCCTGCATTAGGATCAGATCCATTGATGGAAGATACTCCTGTGAGTGTAAATGCTGATGGTCGAAATGTAGCACCTAAAAAAGTAGTTGAATAATATTCAGAGTAGTAATGAGAAGAAAAAAAAACACTCACCAAAGCATACAACACCTACGGTTGCTATTAACCACAAATTTACTTTCTTTGCTGCAAAACTGCCCATAGCTCATCAGATGAAAATTGTGCTGAAGGAGGTTAGGTCAAGATTACTGATTTTAAAGCTCTTATAATTTAGCCAATACTGGAAGTTTATTTTTCTGCATGCAAAAAGATTCTAGAAACTGAAAGTGTTTTGAACTGAAAGTGTTGTGAACTGAAAGTGTTGTGAACTGAGTGTTTATTATTTGACCTCATAACATTATTCCTTATTGTTTTGATAATAGTTTTTTATAACAATGAATAGAGAGTTCTGGGAAGGATTCAAACACTATAGATGTTTAGATTACTGATTCCAGTAACCAACCACTACCTTAAATCCCCCCAACATGAGGTCTCAAAGGGGGAGAAAGTAAGATTTTAGCCTCTACTAATTTTAATTTAGTGATAAAATTGGTTTGCATTATTACATTTCTCATAAGCCTACATTTTACTTTCTGATGAAAGTACAAAAGTTGTTGTATTTAAAATTATATCATATTATAATTTAATGAAGAACAATATCTTTTGTATTGTGTTTGATATAATATTCATTAATAATACCTTTTTCTTTTAGGTGAATACACTTTGAGAAACAGAGCAACACTTTTAGACAATATGGATATTATATGAAATAAATTTATATGTGGTTTGTAATGAAGATAAAAACTTATCAAATTATTTTTATGGAAAATGAACCAAAACAATATCTTACTTATGCTTTAATTGAGAACAACTTATGCTTATTTACATTTCATGTTTTGTTTATAAAACTAATTTTTTTAGCCATAAAATTTGACTAAATATTATGATAAAGTTTATTTTATTATCACAGTAATAATGTGTGTGTGATCACTGACATAGTTTTATTAATGAGTTATTACTAATATACACGTTGTATATTATTATTGAAATCTAATATATTTTAAATTTGACTGTAAAATTATAAATAAACTGCTCAATTAAGGTTTTATTCATTGATCATATTTTATTTTTTATGTAATGACTGATTTTAAAAACAAATATCTTAGCCTGCATAGTCTGTTGTCTGTCTTCCAATTTCTTAGCACATCATTTAATCAGACTTAAATTATGTCTGACTACATATCAATCTAGTTTCAGTAATCATGATAATTACATTTACTTAGTAGCATTAAAGAACAAAGTTAAGCATAAGGAGTGGTCTAATTGTTTGTATTTAATTTTAAGTATATGTTTCCAATCATACAGTATTGATATGATCCTAATAGGTTAAATGAGAGTGAGTGAACTTCATAAAGACTTCAAGAGAAAGTGTGGGAATGGACATGACCTGGTGTGTCAAATTATGTCCATGTAATAAAAAATGAAGTTGGGTCCTTACTGTTTTCCAAACATTACTATTGATTTTGAGGGAGTTCTCAGTTGACATCACATAATTAATAATAAATTGTTCTCTTATATCAACAGTTTTTTAAATACATAATGATAGTAACGACATTTCAACAGTCCTACTGCTGTGCTCATCAGGTTACAAAAATTAGTGAAATTTCGTTACAAAAATTTGTGAATTTGAATGAAAATTCACTAATTTTTGTAACCTGATGAGGACAGCAGTAGGACTGTCGAAACATCGTTACTATCATTATGTATTTAAAAAAACGTTGATATAAGAGAGCAATTGATTATTGTTGTTGTCGTCATTTTTATACAAGTGCAATATATTTTTTATTGGAGTTTTATTTAAATGTACTTGTGAAAAAATTATGACATGCTGAGATTTGGGAAGGGGTGTGGAATGTCCAAAGTCAATTACCATTATGTTTTGTTGTTTTTTGTTTATTGTTGCTGTTTGTAGATCACAGTGATGAACAGTTGTAATCATCCTGGCTGTATGAAGAATTCCTGAGCATCTTCGTTCATTAATGAACAGTTAATTCTTCACCTATCACACAGATACAATGTCACATCACAGACTAATATTTATTGCATTTGCTGATCTGGAATAAATTTTATACACTAAAATATATGGCTATAAAGTGAGTATTGTAGAACACCATTTGGAGTGTTGTAGTAGCTAGTTTAAGGGTGTATCACAACACCCCATTGGTAGAGTATCAGTAACACCATATTTAGTGCATTATGAGCCCTAATAGGGGTGTAGTAGAACTTGGTCATGGGCGTATCACAACATCCCATTTGGTATAATGAAGGGTGTACAGATGTGTAACTGAACACTTCCTCTATGTGAAATGGAAACACCCCATGAGGAGTAGTACAGCCAGTGTTACCTGGACACCCCAAAATGGGATTCCCATGCACCCCATTTTTAACCGTGTAGCAAGAATGTCATGCATTATTTTTTTCTCCACTGGACTTGAAAATGTTTTTTGAGCTAATAATGTAAGTTTGTACTGTCATTTTGTCAAAATAATAATAGATGTGCATATGGTGCACTAAAATAATTATTGATTTTTATTTTACTCGACTAAAAGAATTAGTGTTACTGAACAAGATGCTAGCCTATTTATTTTAGATACTTGCTATGACACCAAATTTTATAAATTAGCTGTTGAGTTTAATAAATCTTTAGAAAGATGTACTACAATTGTTTGACACATTAATGTTAACAAATGAGTAAGGGAGTGGACACGCTTTGACCTCTTTGAACTTTGCCATAAATATATATATATACACCAAAAATCTCTAATTGAGACCTGTTAGTGAGAGTCTAGCTCAATTAGATAGCTTTGTCTGAAAAATGATGTCACAATGAAATATTCTGGCACATTAAAGGACCTTAAAATGTCCAGTGTAACATTTTAAGGCTTTTTCAATCTTCAGGAGGCTGCTATCTTCAAGATCTGTGTGACAGAAACTGACTGACTGATTGACTGATAGACTGACATACTGAGTAATATAACCCTATTGGGAATGCGTGATGAGAGTTAATTATCACTATCACAATTTGTTTCCAAGCTAGTTTAATTTTTTATTTCATATTTATGGAACAAAAATCAATTTTTTATTTTAATAACTTTTGTCGTGACTTCATTTGAGAATTATTTGCATTTTTTTAAATAAGAAGCCCTGTGAAAGAGAGATAACCTAATTAAATTATTCAAATAGTCGCAATGAAATATTCTGGCACATTAAAGGGCCTTAAAATGTCCAGTGTAACATTTTAATGCTTTTTCAATCTTCAGGAGGCACCTATCTTCAAGATCCCTGTGACAGAAACTGTTTGACTGATTGACTGATAGACTGATATACTGAGTAATATAACCCTAGTCGATTCCACCCGCTTTTAGTTACAATTAATCGCTCGCCCTTCTGCATTCTCTTCCGTTTTTTTTTTAACTTACGCTTCTTTACCATGCCGATTCCACAAGCTCTTCAGTTACAATTAATCGTCTTTTACCTTCTCTTTTGTATTTTCGCCTTCCTTTTGAAACTTGTGCCGCCTTCCCTCGTCTATTACACAAGCTGTTGAGAATCAACCACAACTACTGAATATGGCGACACTTTTCCCAGCGTGTAAAGACGACGCTTTATGAAACTGATTGAAGCTCATGAATTATTCGGGAATAAGCATACCGTCAGTCATCGTCGTTACTGACACGCGAGCGTACTACTAGTGGTGCGCTCGAATAGCGCAAATGCATGGCGAGTGAGCAGACTCTTTTTACAGAAAAATAGGACAGAAATTACATCTAACTGTAGTGCACAGTGTAACCCTTTCCATTCTCAGTTAGCATCATAGAATCTAAAGTCTCTGATCCCAGACTACGGAAGTGGACCCATGCATTGTAGCAGCCCTCTTCTCTGGTTTAGCAGCTAGTCTACCAACCTTCATGGGCAGCTTGACAAATACTTCACAATTGTTTCAAGAAGAGAGTAGCTATACACTTTTTGGTTGAAACAAAGTTGCGTAAGGCAGTGCAGCAGGATTCTCAGCGCTCGTTAATTGAAAAATACTGGAACTGTGAACGCTTTACCTAACTTATGTAATTAGAAGCACGGGTGAATACCTATATATAATCTGAAATCTCAATTGAACAGGACTGAGAGTCAGCTTCCCTCGCTTCCCTCTCTCGCTGAATTATAGATATTCACAGCTAGAATTTAATTCTATTGTTATTTTATGAGGCTCCAATTACCCACCTTAGCAATTCAAGAATATCACTAGAAGAAAACATTTTAAATTTAGTCATGAATTTATGTTAGGAATGCCTGAGCTTTAGAGCCTCATCAATGAAATACCTTTAGCAAATACTAAAGAGTTGGGTAATCAATAAGCTCTCAAAAAGTACAAGCCTAAAATATTTTTTAATGGATAACCTCACATTATTTTTCAGTATTTAATTTTCGTATTTTATTCATTTATTTTATTTTATTTGATCAAATTATTTAACGTATTATTTATTCATTTAATTAATCAATTAACTTATTCATTATTTTATTTTTTAATTCATATTATACTCAATATCTTATATTTATTTATTTCTATTTCTCACCCTTGTACTAATTTACACAGCTTGCTTGCCCTCAATCTTGTAACTACCCTTCACTCTATGCTTTCCTTAAGCTTCTCTCTTACATATTCTGTAGCTTTGCTTTCAGTATCTTAGTTTTTAATGGTCCAAGGAGGATGATCTTACGGGATTAAAACATCCTAGTTTGTTTGAATTACTAAATACTATGTATATTATTTTCATTAGTAATTATTAATTTTTCCGAATTGAAAATGTAGAATGCTGACCTTCACAACACATTCAGCATCCACAAAGACTCTAATTAACATTAATTGACAACATCATTCCATAATTCAAAGTACATTGTCACCTAGCTAGTTATATTTAAAACACTATATTTAGTAACAGTTTCTGTACTGATGTAAAAGAAAGCTCTGTAGACTACTTCCTTTCACTCTGCAAATGTCTTTATGACCTTGTGTGTGTTTTGTCTTTGTAAATGTTTTCATAACTAATTCCTGTCAATATCAAGAGAAAGCTTGTGGGTTACTGCAAAGGACAATTCTACATCACCTGCTGTAAAGTCTGGTGGAAGCTTACCCAATTACTGCTGCAAAGCCTTTTAAGTGAGGAGCTGACTTTTGTCAACCTTAGGCAAGAACAGAAATGTCCCACAGAAAAGACATAGTAAAACATGAGCCTAACACTTTATGATATAATGTGTGATTGAATTTAGAGATTACTGCATTTTATAACTGTTTTTAGTACCAAAATCCACTACAGGAAAGGTGGTGAAAGCATGAAATGTCCTAAATGCGTGACTACAGGAAATTCAAGTTTTTACCCTGTGGACTAGATGGCTACTTGTTTTTTGGTCTATATAGAATGAATGATGCCTTTGATGACAAGGTGCAGAATTTAAGACGACAAACTTCAGCAATTTAATTGACTGTAATCTTCTAGTTGCTTTATGCAGATTTTGTTATTAACTTTTAGCTTGTGTGAATTACTTATGCACAATGCTCACTCACCATTTGTGTTGAAGCACATCACTAGTTATATAACCTTATTAGTTTATGTTAACAATGACATAATGCTAATACAATATATAATAGTTAATAAGACAAGTCTAAGAATTTCAATTATAGTTCTTGTCTTGGTTTGTTAAAGTTATGAGAGCTCTTCAAGCAATTCTTCAGACTTTATTGGAACTACTGGAGGTGAATGCTCCTGTACAACATTACATAAAATATCTGAGCTATGATGTTCTTTATGCTCAACATGATCACTTTCTTTACTTTCTGTTCCTGCTTTATTTGAATTACTTTGATTAAATGATAACTTTATATTAGTTTGAGAATACATCATATCCTCATATTTTGAACTGTGCTTATATTCAGAGCGAGAAACATTATTATTACCCAATTGAATACCAGTAATATTATTCTGCTTTTTATCATGGCGGGTCCTTGAATATATTCCAGTGACAATAGAGCCAGTCTGAGTTGCAGCACAGCCCATATTTTTGTTGGTGGCATGAGGATAGTTAATGGTGTCATACATTGTATTATCTTGCAATTGACCATGTATATGATAATTAATACTGTCATACATTAAATCATTATTTAGTTTACCCTGATCATTTACTGGCTTTAATTCCAAGTGTTGTATATTTCTATCTTGTTGATTGTTTAATCTGTGACTTCGTTTTTGCGCGAGCATTTTGTAATACCTTAATATTGCCAATATTAATATAATTGCAATCAAAGTTATTGAAAGGCCAAGTCCAACAATGGTAACACTAATAATTATTCTGTTCACAGAATTTTGAATTTGAATAGAAGTTATTGATATCTTTTCTGTAGTCTCACTAATTAAACCCACTATTGAAGTAATGTTTTCTGCAAATTATTAGATGATTACTTAAACATTAGTGTAACAAAAAAATCAATAAATACTTGTAGCTAAATATTTAATATAATTTTATACATTTTGAAGACTTACTAGAAATAACAGAAGGAACTTGTCCATCAGAATTAACTCTGCAAGTTGAGTTAGTATGAAAAACAATATCAGATAAATAAAGTGTTAGCCTACCATCAAACAGCAAAAACACATCCTGAAATGATAATGGTTGTGTTATATTAATGCACACCCTAACTAATCCATCACATGAATGATAATTACTTGATGAAGCAACAAATTGTGTCCCTGAAGTTTCATCAATTTCCCAAACTGTAATAGTAGAAGCTCCAATATTTCTGGAAGTACAGTTAATCATTATAATTTCTATGGATTCAATTCCTGTCATCTCATCTGCAGCACTACCATGTCTGAAATCAAATTTTAATCGTATGTCAGAGTTTAAAGGTGAGAGTACCACTAAATGTTCGGCCCACATGTCTGTAGCTAGTCCTGTTAAGTCAGGAATGATACCATCGAACAGAGAACTTCCAGTAGGATCAGTGCACATTTGATTTGATACTACTAGTGGAATTGGACATATAGCACTAGCACCAGATGATCCATGACTTTGTATTATGTTTGCTTCTATAGTAAAGGAGGCTGGAATAACTATTACATAATAAAGAATTATACACAATGTGAATAAAAATTTTAATGTAATGCAGTTATGACAAATTGAACTCTAAACTTGAAGCTTCAGCCAATTATATGGGCAGGTCATTTTGTTTGCCTCATGCTAGTAAAATATGGTATACAACTGATAGTTTCTTCTTGTCAGAGTCTTGTACTTAAGTTTTTATCATGTGCTCTTAGACCTCATTGTTTTTGACAAAATAATTTTAATGCCAAATTTTATCTTATACAATTATATTATAGCAATAGCTGCAAGTGTTTCAGTATTTAGACTATAGTAAAACAACTTACTTTTTTGACTTGTTATTTGAAAAAGCATCACACAACATAGGCAAGAGAAAGACAAAAGCCTAAGCAACTATTATAATAAAACATACATAATATATAATTATATATGGAGAGAGATACTTAAATTGAGCTATAATTTCATTACAAAGATATACCTGGACGCTTAAAAATCTGGTTTTCCTCATTATAATCTTGTTGTTGCTTCTTCTTTTTTTTGCAAATGCTTGCGCAATAAATCTTTAATAAACAATTCTCTTTGAAGAAGGTAGTCATGAGTTCATTTATATAGCTTCTTATAGTTTGCACAACATTAATGTACAGTTTGCTACTTTTGGCTTTTCCCAAATTCCTCCCAAAGTTTGATATGCATGTTACTTAATTGAACAGGAATTCAAATGTGAATAAATTCTTAGGTGTTTACTGTTATTCTCAAACTTTCCCAACTTGATATTTTGAAAACAGTGGTTGTTTATAGTCTATTTATATGTATACATATACATGTTATAGTTAATAAATGAGTCAGAGTGTGATATGGCGAAATATTTCATGAGCAGGCTGATTTATTTTCATAAGCCAGAGGCAAATGAAATAAAGCCTGAGAGTGAAATATCTTACCATATCACTCTGATGAGTGTAATAAGTAGTTCATTCTACCGTAGATATCTTCACTGCTGTAGTTTATGCTAGGAGACCTTACTCACAAAGGGTAAACTTGGCTGTAGGGGTTCTCTAATATTTTAGCATTATTGCTCTAACCTGGTTGAGCAGGCTGCACCAGAGTTAGGTAGCTGTAAAAATGAGGAAAAGTTATGACTCTAGCCTGTAGCTATAACTACTAGGGTAATGAGCTTGCACAGTTCAGTGTGAAATAACAACCATGAAATAACAACCATGAACACCAACCTTGAAATATCGTGAGTTATTTCACGGGTCGCTTACCTAAAAGTATCATTGCGAAGATATCTAGGGTGATATATATATATATATATATATATATATATATAAATGTGAAAAACATCTAGGGTGGTGCGAATATATATATTCACACCACCCTAGATGTTTTTCACAATGATATCTTTAGGTACATGATCCATGAAATTCCCCAGGAATTTTCAAGGTTGTTATTTCACGCTGTATTGCAGGTGCTAGTGCAATTAATCTTTAATATACAATGTTGTTCTCCTTTTAAGATGGTAATCATATTGCTTCAATTTGCAAAAAAATTATTTAATGTACAGTTTAGCTACTTTCAGCATTTCCCAAAATTTGATGTTACCTCCCAAAGTTTCATGTGCTATGTACATACTATGGACTTTTACTTACTTGAACAGGAATTCAAATGTGAATAAAATGTTAGGTGTTTACTGTAATTCACAAATTTTTCCAACTTGATATTTTGAAAATAGTGGTTGCTATTAATATATCCTCCAAATTTCTTGCTGTTTACCTTGTGATTATTTCATTGGGTTAAGTTTTAATTAGCATAATATTGGCTCTTATAATGAGGAAATTTGCTATATTATTATTATTCTGTCCAGAAAAAAATGAGATGTTGAAAAAATAACACATGGGTTTAATATTATCAAAAGGACATCAAACCGTATTGCGCTTCTATGTTCTTGCACTAAATGTTAAGAGTAAGATAGGGGGATTCATATGAAAAGGGGTCTCATTCTGAACAAAGGGGGCTCGTGCAACACAAATTGAGCATCCTCATGTTCATGTTCAAAGTATAATCCCACCATCTCCAGCTTCAGCATAGAGGGAGAAGTTTACAGGAAAAAGTTTCAATCTAATGTACTTATTCATTGAAAGTGTGTCAACCAGTATCTGTATCAAATTTATTTCGGAAGTTTTGCATAAAAAAATCAAAGTGAGACTACTAAAATCTCACCAGTCAACCTAAAAGTGAATGCAGTCACTAATGCAAATTGGTCTTAAACAATCAGGCACGTAACCGTTATTATTTTAGCAGCTTTTCTTTTCTGTTAATTAATAATATTGTCCTCTTGCTGATGAAATGTTCAAAGGTGATAAAATTGCATTTTTGAAATATTTCATCAAAGCAATAGGACTATATTAATTACTTAAAATCACAAAATAAACAACTACAAAAATTATTTTAACAATCCAAATCATACAATATGCTATGAATAGTCATAATAATAAACCTCACTGCACTATATAATACATCAGTACTAAGTCATGTCAACTAAACTATAAGCTTGATTATCATGAAGTTTAATGTCATTTGCTTTATTATCACTTAGTTGCAGTTTTCTTTATTAACTTTCATTACATCATCAATGTCCTCACATTCATCAACTCCATGTTCTATTTGGTAATTTTTGTCTGCTTCAGTTAATTGATGTAGTGAATTATTCCTGTAATTAATAAATAACACACGATACATACAACAATCATGACAATTGACATACACACTACAATAGTTATTAATACAAATATTATAGAAACTAGTACAGGAACTGATGTAGGCATTACATAGATATTTATTATTTCTTTATTAAATATAGTGTGTGTTGAAAAGTCAACAAAATTAATGGCATGTAGAGTATCATTATTTTGTAATAAATTATAATTTTCGCTGGCTGTTGAAGCTGGGGTCATTGTTGGTAATATTGTGGTATCCAATGATTCTGAACGTGTAGTAGTTTCGTCATCAACTATTTGACAAGTAGATTTCAAGGTTGTTATTCTTCATCAGTAATTGGGTGAAAATTTCTAGTTTCAACTTAAAATAAAAAATTATAGATTGATTGATTAACAAACAGACAAACAGACAGTCACAGAGACAGAAAGACAGATAGACAGACAGACAGTTAACAAAATAAAACAATACATGCAATAGAATAATCATGTACCTGTGTAGACCTACACATAAATAGTACATATTGAGTCAGAGTGTAATATGGCGAAATATTTTATGAGCAGTCTAATTTAAGCTCGTGAGCCGGCTAATTTATTTTCATGAGCCAAATGCGAGTGAAATATTCTGGCACATTAAAGAGCCTGAAAATGTCCAGGTTAAGTCAAGATTACTGTATCACAAATTCTGAAGCTCTAATTTAGCCAAAACTGGAAGGTTTTTTTTCTGCATGCAAAAATATTCTAGAAGATAAATATTTTTGTAGTAGTAGTGTTTTCAACTGAAGATGTTTCGAAATGAAAGTGTTTGGAACTGAAAATGTTTTGTAATTGACCTCTTAATATTATTCTTTACTGTTTTGATAATACTTTTTCACAACAATGAATAGAGAGTTCTGGGAAGAATCCAAACACTATAGATGTTTAGTATTACTGATTCCAGCAACCTACTACTGCCTTAAAGTCCCCAAACATGTGGTCTATTCCAAAGGGGGAGCAAGTGAGATTTTAGTCTTTAATAAATTTTAGCCAGTAAAAATTTAACTAAATATTATGATAAAGTGGATTTTATTATCACAGTAATAATGTGTGTATGATCTGGCATATAAAAGTTCAATTAATAATTCATTACTAATAATGTATGTTGTATAAATATGACTGTAAAATATAGAATGCTCAATTTTAGTTCTATTCATTTATCATATTTTACTTTGAATCATTTAATTTAACGACTGATTTAAAAAACAAAATATCTTAGCCTGCATCGTCTGTTGTCAGTCTTCCAATTTCTTTGCACATCATTTAATCAGATTTAAATATTATGTCTGACTACATATCAATCTCTTTTCAGTAATTAGGATCTTTATTTTAACTTAGTAGCAATAGAAAACAAAGTTAAGCATAAGAGGTGATTTTTATAATTATTTGCGTTTAATTTTAAATATGAATCACAAATAAAATTATGAAACACCAAGGGCGTGAACCCTCAGAGTTGCTATACATTTGCTACCTAATACAAATATCTAAAGGAAGATTTATTTGTAAATATTCCAATACGTATGTTCGCGAACGTCTATATATATAGAGCTTGAGCAAGTGGACAGGCAACTCGTGTAATGAAACTGTAGACGTTACTACCGTAAAAGGCTAAGAATAATGTAATGTAGAAGTAGCAACCGTGAATATCACTAGTAGAAAACATATTAAAATTTAATCATGAATTTATATTAGTAATGCATGAGCTTCAGAGCCTCATCAATGAAATACCTTTAGCTAATAAAAAAGGTGGGTAATCAATAAGCTTTCAAGAAGTACAAGCCTAAAACATTTCTTATAATTTTTCAATATTACATAAACAACAAATTTTTTTTCAGTTGTAAATTTTCGTATTTTATTCATTAATTTGATTTGATTTGATTTATTTATTTTATGTATTATTCATTCATTTATTTAATCAATAATTAATTAATTAATCTTAAATTTATGAACTTATTTATACCTTTCTTTATTACTTAATTAATTTTAATTTTTTTTCTCACGTGTATTTTATTACACAGTTAGCTTTCCCTTAATCTTGTTGCTACCCTTCACTCTATGCTCTCCTTAAGCTTCTCTCTTACATATCCTGCAGCTTTGCTTTCAGTATCTTAGTTTTTACTGGTCCAAGCAAGGATGATCATACGGGATTAAAACATCCTAGTTTGTTTGAATTACAAAATACTATGTATATTTTCATTAGTAGTCAATAGTATCCCAAATAAAAACCACATAGTAAAACATGACCCTAACACTTTATGATATAATGAATGATTACATTTATAGATCACAACATTTTACAACTGTTTTTAGTAACAAAATAGTCTCACTAGAGCTAGGTATGACTCATCATTAAAATATATGAGTTTTAATAGCATTATAGCTAGAATTAAAATAAGGTTATCCAATAGCTAGCTACTTTCAAGCAGTTTGTGGCAGAATTCATGTTTACTATTTTTGACTTCAGAGTAAAGGCATTAATGTTTAATAAACTTGCAAATTATGTTTCATAATTCTCAACATTAAACTAAAACAAACTATTGTTGTGTTATGCACCACAGTTTTACTTTCAATATAATAATTTGTATTATTGTAAACTTTAAATGTTGTTTCCAGAATTCCTTAGTTGAGAAAGGTACATATAATTGTATTACATTCTATTTTAATTTATTTAAGATTACCCATTTTAATAAACATGTTGATATAATCTATTTATTTCATGTATTGTTAACATAATTCTGAGAATTTTAGGTTGAAACAGATTTATAATACTATTTATAATGAATGAAGGAACAATATACTGTATAAACATATATCACTGACACGTCTATTAATATATTGTTCTCAAAGTCATCAAATTGTCGTCTTCTTAATTACCCATCACATCTCAAATATAGGGCAGGCCCCACATTACACGTACATACACTGTTCTTACATCATAAATCTTTCAGTCATTTCCAACTGACTATAAGTATAGCTGTGCCAAAGTTTGCTTGAGCTTTCCAATCAGATTGTTCAGCTTGTGGTGAATATATTTCATACCCACCTTCTAGGAAATGACTAAGTGAGCAGTACAAGTGTTGTAATGTAATGGTACAAGTCCATTACATTCCTCAATTCAGTCAGTACACTACACTATCCATTTGTTTATAGACCCTTTGTTGTGCAAATTT